>Ga0207675_100002915_pt1 | contig 16825 bp, 14 predicted proteins | sample KBSSwiS42_FD_184305 | JGI IMG/M metagenome (GOLD analysis project Ga0207675, IMG submission 184305) | Switchgrass rhizosphere microbial communities from Kellogg Biological Station, Michigan, USA - KBS Switchgrass S4-2 (SPAdes) (version 2) | ecosystem: Host-associated > Plants > Roots >... | reverse complement strand
AGCCCAGATGTTCGACGACGCACGCTTTGGTGTGGAGCTGCCCGAGCACCCGGACCGCGTCGCCATCGACTATGGCTCGCCCAACCTGGCCAAGGAGATGCATATCGGGCACCTGCGCTCGACCATCATCGGCGATGCCATCGTGCGCATCCTGCGCTTCGCCGGTCACGAGGTGATCATCCAGAATCACATCGGCGACTGGGGCACCCCGTTCGGCATGTTGCTCGAGCAGCTGATCGACAAGGGCTGGGATCAAGCCGGCGAGCACTCGCTGTCGGATCTGAATGGCTTGTACCAGGAGGCCCGAGCCCGCTTCGAAGCCGAGCCGGCGTTCGCGGAGCGCTCGCGCCAGCGCGTGGTCCGGCTGCAAGGCGGCGACGCCGAGAGCCTCGCTTTCTGGCACCGCCTGATCGCCGAATCCTGCTCGCACATGAATCAGGTCTTCAAGCGCCTCGACGTGCTGCTGCGGGACGAGGACCTGCGTGGGGAGAGCTTTTTCAACTCGCGCCTGCCCATTGTCGTGCAGGATCTGCGGGCAGCGGGGCTGCTCGTGGAGAGCGACGGGGCGCAGGTGGTGTTCTGCGAGGGCTTCACCAGCAAGACTGGCGCGCCCCTGCCGCTGATCGTGCAGAAGAGCGACGGCGGCTACGGCTACGCGGCCACGGACCTGGCGGCAGGTCGCTTCCGCGTGCAAGAGCTCGGAGCGACGCGCGTGGTGTACGTGGTGGGCGCTCCGCAGGCTGATCACTTTGCCATGGTGTTCTGGACGCTGCGCGCGGCGGGCTGGGCGCCGCCCGAGGTGGGGCTCGAACACGTGGCCTTCGGCACCATCTTGGGCTCGGACAAGAAGCCCTTCAAGTCGCGCGCGGGTGGCAGCGTGAAGCTGGCCGAGGTGCTCGACGAAGCGGTCACGCGCGCTCGGGTCGCGCTGGAGGCCAGGGACCGCGGGCACGAGCCGGTGGAGCTCGACGCCATCGCGCGCGCCGTGGGCGTCGGCGCCGTGAAGTACGCCGACCTGTCCAGCGATCGCATCAAAGACTACGTCTTCGACTACGACCGCATGCTGGCGCTCGAGGGCAACACGGCCCCGTACCTGCAATACGCCTACGTGCGCGTGCAGTCGATCCTGCGGCGCGCCGCCGAGGAGGGGGGCGCGGCAAACGAGCTACGCGGCAGCGATCTGCTGATCACGGAGCCCGTCGAGCGCCAGTTGCTCTTGCACTTGTTGCGGCTGCCACGCGTGGTCGAGCAGCTCGTGCGCTCGCTCGAGCCGCACCGCTTGTGCGTCTACCTGTACGACCTGGCGTCGCTGATGCATCAGTTCCACGAGCGCTGTCCGGTGCTCAAGGCGCCGGAGCCGAGCGTGCGCAAGAGCCGGCTCGCGCTCTCCGAGCTCGCCGGGCGCAGCTTGCGGCTGGGCCTGGGGCTGCTCGGCGTCACGGTCGTGGATAGGATGTGAGCTCGGTGCCCTCGGGCAGCTCGTCGATCGCGATGTCGAGCGCCTCGTCCAGGCGGTCGCCGTCGCCGTCGCGAACACCGACCTGCACGTCCACCACGTGACCGCTGCGGCCCACCACTACCACGACGGGCACGCTGCGGAAGGGATTGTAGCCGAGCGAGAAGCCCAGAAAGTCGCGGCCTGCCACGGCCGACGTGGGCACCATGCCGTTGCGCGCCAGGAACCGTTCGGTGTCCGCCCAGCCCTGGGCGTCATCGAGAGATACGAACAGCGAGGTGATCTCGTCGCCGCGCTCGTCGAGCGCCTGGCGAATGAGCGGCATCTTGTGCTCGCACACGCTGCACCAGGAGGCGAAGAACACGACCACGAAGGGCTCCTTGCCGACCAGCTCCCGGGAGTCGAAGATCTCGCAGCGCTCGCTGGCGAGCAAGAAGTCGGGCACGCGTTGGTCGGGCTCGATGCGCGCCGGCGTCTCCTCCAGCTCTGGCTGCAGCGGCACCGGGCAGCGCCCCCGGGCAGCGTCGAGCCTGCTGCGCGCGGGCGCACGCGTCTCTACCCCGAGCTCGCGTGGGCCGGACGCGGCTGCCGGAGTCGCCGGCTGGGGCGACAGGATGCAGCCGCTCACGCTCGCCGTGAGCCAGGCTACGCACAGGGATCGGCGAGCGGAGGACACTATCTGGGACCTACGGCGGCAGAACCAGGGGACTTACCGGGGAATGATCGTGATCGCGTCGCAGGGGAATTTCATCGAGATGCCCGCTGCGTCCGCTTGCACTCGCTCGCACGCCGTACCCTCGAGGCGCACCGTCTGATCATCCGGCATCTGCCAGCCGTTGGCGTCGCCAAAGGTGAGCGCTTGCCCATCCAGAACCACCTTGCCGCGCGGCGCGTTGGCCGCCGTGACGGTGCCCTGGAGCGTGAAATCGCAGGTGCGCACACTGCCGATGATTGCGTCAAACGCGGCCACGAGCGCGCTGGTGTCGAGCGCGGTGTAGGCCTGCGCCGTCGTGTCACCGCCGGATCCGGCCACCGCCAGGGCCTTCAGGTGGCTGGCCGTGACCTGGTTACCCACGCTGATGATGTGAGTCCGGAAGCCTGCCTCGAAGGCGTGTTGCACGGCAGTCACGCTGAGCGCCTTGCTCGCGTCGCTGTCGTTCGCCTTCGGATCCAGGCAGGTGTCGGGATCGCCGTCCGTGGCCAGGATGATCGATTTGGGACCCTCCTCCTGGTAGGCTTTGAGGCTGCGCACCACGGCATCGACGCTCTCCGCTGTCGGGGTGTCGCCCGAGGGGCCGTACACGTACTCGCCGCTCTGCTTCTGATTCAGGAAGCTCGACATCGTCGCGAAGTTCCCGAGGGCAATGCCCACGCTCTGCAGCTTGGGGCAGGTGCGCGGGCTGTCGGGGTTCGTTCCGAAACCGCCGTCGCTCGTGTACAGCGTCATGCCGAAACGTACGCTCGTGTCGAGCTTCTTCAGCAGGCTGTTCTGCGGATCAGTCAGCGTCTCGCGCAGCGTCTGCCAGCGATCCTTCCCGTTCTCGAAGTTCTGGTCCATGCTGCCGGACTGATCGATGAGCAGCATGACGGTGGGCGTGACCCGCGCGAAGTCGACGTCCAGATCCACGCAGGTCGTTTCTTCTGCTGGGTGATCGTTCTTGAGGTCGTCCGCGGAGAACAACTCGTCGGAGCCGCCCGTGCTGCCGCCGGCGCCGTTTGGACCCAGGTCGACGCACGCGCCACCGGCGCAGCTGCCGGAGATGCATTCAGCGTCTGACTGACAGCCGGCACCCACCGCGCCGCACACGGCGTCTCGCGCTGGGTCGCAGCCCGCTGCGTCGATCAGAGACGTGCCCTTGGCTGCGCCCGAGTCCGAGCAGCCGAGCGTGGACAGCCACACAGCCGCGCAGGCCGCGACGGCGAGACCAAGGTTGATGCGTTCTCTGATGGGACGAGACATAGGGCTATTGCTCCGAACGGCCTGCGTCAGTGCGACGATGGCTGCATCGCGGGGGAAAAGCGACGAACAGGGCCGTGACTGATTTGGTTCAATGTTTGAGTATAGCTGAACAAAACGCGTGCGCAGGAACACGTCCTGCGATCTCTTGAACGGTTGAAACCAGCGCGCCCCAAAACGTCTCGAAGTCATCCCTGCGTGCGCGAGCACACCTGGCGGGGTGAACCGCACACGCGACTACAAGTTCGACGCTTTCAGAACACGAGTCACGGCTGGCAGGGATCAGGGCGCGAGGTGGCCGCAGTCGACCCGATCCTGGCGCTGCCCCGTCAGCGTCAATGTGACCTCACCGAAGTTCGCGTCGGCTACCATGCGCAACGGCACGTGATCGGGATCCTCGGATAGCCAGAGTGAAAAGTGCCTCGGCTCGATCTCCGATGGCTGCCACAACCGAACACTCACACCGTCCAGCCGCTGCGTCAGTCGCGGCACGCTCTCGGTCTGGAGCACCTGCGGACCCGCATAGGTGACTTCCGTGCGCCAGAGTCTGCGTCCGAGCACGACATAGAAATAGCCCACCTCGCCCAGGCGCGGCCGCCAGCCTCGCAGCAGGACCAGCGCCGACTGCAGATCGTGAGCAAACGCCCCCTCCGGCACGCTGCCATGACCCGTACGCCGCGCGTCACCGCCGTTGTCGTACAGGTAGTCGAAGGCGCCCGCGCGGTGATCGACCTGGTAGTGCCGCAGCAGGTCTCCGTCCTGAATCTTGTACTCGCTTCGACGCGGAGACGGCGACAGCGGGCCGAGCTCCGTGCGCGCGTCGCCGCCGGAGCGGTGCAGCGCATTCACGAGCGCCGCCGGCTGCACGTGCGTCTCGATCGTCGTGGCGTCGTCCCCCGGGCAGACCGTGCTCTCGAGGTGGCCGAGAGGCAGCCCGAAGAGCTCCACGTCCGCTCGCAGGAGCTCGGCATGCGCGGCCACGCGCTGCGACGCGGGCAACACGATCAGCGTCGCGTGCACGTCTTCTCGCGGTGCCTCGAGCCGCGCGTCATGGGCGCAGGCCGCCGCGGAGAGCAGCGAGGCCAGCGCCGCAGCACACTGATTGAGGCGTCCCATCTGGAAAGCGTGACACCCCCGAGCGAGAGCGTCACCCTTCGGATACGAGCGCGCGCCCGCTGGGCTTCCTGGCGTCGCCCCGGCCCGGTGAATGGATCCGAGCCCCCCAGCCGAGTTTTGGCCGGCTTCAGGCCCGCACAGGGCCCTCGTAGCTGGCCCAGGCGACGTGAGACTCGCCCAGATTGACGCGCAGGCTGTGAAAGCCGCTGCCCTTGTCGGAGCCGAGCGCGCCCTCGAGGATACGCTGTCGCACGCGCTCGTAGATCACCAGGGCCAGGAACTCGGTCGTGGTGTTCTTACCGGCAAACTCGGGAACTTCATCGAGGTTGCGGTAGTTGAGCGGGCGCAGCACCTCTTGCAGCAGCTGCGTGAGGGCGCCGATGTCGGCAATCAGCCCGTCCGCATCGAGCGCGGCGCGGCGCAGCTCGAGGTCCACCACAAAGGTGGCGCCGTGCAGGCGCTGCGCGGGCCCGAAGATTTCTCCGCGAAAGCTGTGGGCGACCATGATGTGATCTCGGACGGTAAGGGCGAACATCGCAAGCATCTCCTGAGCGGGAATTTGAGGGGGTTACGGGGTGTACTCGACGAGCTCCGTCACGGTGGAGCCCGCTCGCCCGAGCAGACCGGGCAGGGCCTCGGGCAGACTCTCGAACGGCACGGGCCGCGCGAGCAAGGCGTCATAGGCGGGATCGGCGAGCAACTGCAGCGCCAGCTGCATGCGGCGCCGGTAGCTCCAGCGCGGCCGCTGGCTCGCCGCCACGCTGCCCACCTGGCTCGACAGGATGCGCAAGCGGCCATTGTGAAAGCGCCCGCCGAGACTCAGGCTCACCCTGCGCTCGCCATACCAGCTGAGCTCCACGATCGTCGCCTCGAAGCCGGCCAGCGAGAGCGCCGTCTCGAGCCCCGCGGGCGCGCCGCTCGCGTGCAGCACCAGGTCGCAAGCGCCGCGCGCTGCCGCCGGGCGCACGCAGCGTAGCCCGAGCTGTCGACACAGCTCGTCCTTTTCGGCGCTGATGTCCACGACCTCGAGATCGATGCCCGGAATCCGCCCGAGCAGGCTGGCGGTGAGCAGCCCCACGGCGCCCGCGCCGATCACCGCCACGCGCGAGCCGACCAGCGGCGCCGCGTCCCACAGGCCGTTGACGGCCGTCTCCATGTTGGCGGCCAGCACCGCCCGGCGATCGGGCACCGCGTCCGGGATCTCGACCACGTCCGCGGCGGGCACCACGTAGCGATCTTGATGCGGGTACAGACAGAAGACGCGCTGCCCGACGGGAGCTGCGCCGGCGCGCACTCTGCCGACCGAGCAGTAGCCGTACTTCACCGGCAAGGACAGCTCGCCCGCCTGGTGCGGGCAGCGCATGCTGGCGTGCAACTCGGGCGGCACCTGAGCGCGAAACACCAGACCCTCCGTGCCGCGGCTGAGCGCGCTGAACCGGGTCTCGACCAGCACCTGATCGGCGCTCGGCTCGGGCAAGCTCTCGCTGCGCAGCTCGGCGCGACCGGGCTCTACGATCCACAGGGCGCGCGCCAGTCGGGCTTCGCTGCTCATCGGAAGCAACACTCGAACAGGATATCGTCGTCCAAGAGGAAGCGCCGCACCACGGGGCGCAGGCGCAGCGTCTCGCCCAGATCGATGCCCGGCCGGCCCTGACCCATGATCAGCGGCGAGACCGCGAGCTGCAATCGGTCGAGGCAGCGAGCCGCCAGGAAGCGCGACACGGTCACGCCGCCGCCTTCGATGAAGATGCGCCGCAGCGCGCGGCGCTCGAGCTCCTGGATCACCGCGAGCGGCGCGCAGTCCCCCGCCACGCCCACCACCTCGGCCTGGCCGTGGCGCTCACCCGGACGGCAGTGCTCCGCCCGACACAAGAGCAGCGTGCGGGCGAGACCGTCGTTGAAGAGCGCGTACTTCGCCGACAGGCGGCGGTCGGGATCGAGCACCACGCGCACCGGGTTCTGGCCCTCGACATGCCGCACCGTGAGCGAAGGGTCGTCATGGCAGACGGTACCGGCGCCCACCAGCACCACGTCGAAGAGAGCTCGCATGCGGTGGTTGTGCCGCATGTCCTCGGGCCCGGTGATGGCTTCCGGTTGGCCACTGGGTGGCCCGATGCGACCGTCGAGGCTCTGGCCCAGATGCGCCACCACGAAGCACTGCGAGCTCAGTGCGCAGAGCGGCGCGTAGCGCTCGAAGAGCTGTGCGGCTTCGGCGTCGAGCAGGCGCTGCGAGCGCACGTCGGCGGGGCCGCTCGACACGAGCAGCGCGTCGGGGTGTTCGCCCGCGCTGGCGCGCGCCGCATCCGCATCCACGCGCACGCTGACCACGCCGATCGGCGCGCCAGCGGGCGACGAGCGAAAGCGCGCCAGAGCGCACAGCCATTGCCACAGCTGCTGGCTGCTGGCTGCCGCAGCCTCGCTCACGGGGAACCCTGAGCGGTGGGCGGAGACGCGAGCGGCGCGGCGCTCGGCGGAGCCAGCACGCCCGGCGGCAGCGTTCCCGGCGGTACCAGCGTGCGCACGAACGCGATCACGTCGGCGATCTCGTCGTCCGCCATCAGGCCGCCAAAGGCCGGCATCTGCCCCTTGCCGATGCGGATCGAGTGGCGCAGCTGTTCGTTGCTCATCTGCAGCTGGAACTCGACGTTGCTGAGATCGCGCGGCGGCTTGATCAGCGCCGCACGCGTCGCGCCGCGCCCGTCCGCGCCGTGACAGCCGGCGCAGGTGCGCCGAAAAATCCGCGCTCCGCGTCCCGCGGGCGTCGGGTCGCGCGGCTCACAACCGAGCGCCACCACCATCACCACACAGCACCAACAGCTCGACCGAGCGACCGCGCGTCGCCTCATCGAGGCCCGGTCGTCTTTCGGCGCGTGCCACTCTTGCTGCGCCGGCGCGGGTGCGCGGTGACGGGCTCGCTGCCGGCCACCTGCCGAGCTGCTACGCTCACCGCCTCCGCCAGCGCCCGCTCCAGCTCGCGCACCCCGGCCGTCTTGGCGACGAACAGGCCCACCTCGCGCGCATCCGCCAGCACTTCGGAATCGCTGCTCGCGCTGAAGAACACCACCGCGCCGATCTGTCCGCGATCCAGCAACGTCTCGGCGAGCCGCACGCCATTGCCGTCCGGCAAGTCGATGTCCAGGATCCCGCAATCAAAGCTCTCGGTGAGAGCCGTCGTGGCGGCCACGCTCCCCGCGACGACCGTGCGATGACCGTAGTGCGCCAGCGAGCGCTCCACCGTACGGGCGAGCTCCGGGTCGTCTTCGACCAGCAGGACCCGGAGATTGCGTACCGCCAGCATGACCTGGCGTTGGGTTATCGCGTCGCGGGCACAACTTCAAGCGAGGCCCGGCGGCCCACTCCTGGGGAGGCCTCCTTGCGCGGTCGGACGGGTTCCAGGCTGGCGCGAACGGCGCAGAACGAAGCCAGCATCAGCATCAGGGCGCAGGAAGGCACATCGCCGCTCACCCGCGCCAGGAGAGCAAAGCACACGGCCTCTCCCACGCCCGGCGGGCGCCGGGACCAGAGCGCGACGGACGCGACCAACAGCGCGTAAATCTCCACGAAATAGCGCAGGCCCGAGTCCACGAAAGGATCGGGATGGGCAGTGAGCGAGAGCAGCGCCCGGGCGGTGAAGCGCCCCCAGCCCTCCCCGTCCGCGGGATCGACGCCGTGCGACCCGACCCACACCACGAGCGCGGCCAGGCTGGCGAGGCCGGCGACCAGACCCGCGCCGAAACGCCAGCGGCGAGCCACCCAGGCGGCCGCGAGCAGCACGCTCAGGACGTCGAGCAGCAGGCCCGCCGTGGCGATGCCGCGGGCGAGCCCAAACAGCTCGGCCTCCACTTGCTGGCTCGCATACAGGGCCAGCACGCGCCCAAACGCGCTCACCATCGAGCCGAGCGTCACCGTGAGCAGCATCAAGCCGGCAGCGCGACTCTGGGCGGCCCGGAGCGCGGGCCGCGCCGCGGCGATGCCGAGCGCCGCCGAGAGCGCTACCAGCGCGATCAACCAGGCCGTCGAGAGGTGCCGGCTGCTGGCAGAGATCACGATGGGCAGGCCCGCGGCGCTGCTGAGGATGGCGATCGAGCGAAAGCTTCGCGAGGGGCTGTCCAGCGTGGAGAGCAGGAGCCGCACGCACGTGGACACGCCCATCACGGCCATGAATTGCGTCGCAAAGCTCGCCAGCTGCTCCACGCCCGAAATCAGCGAGCCAATGCCGGCGCTCGATCCCGGCAGCGCCGGCGCCAGCGCTCGGCCGACGACGCTGGCCACCAGGGCCGCCACGCCCACCACGATCAGGTCGAAGCGCGTCGCCACGACGCGCACGGAAGTCGCCCTGTGACCCGATGCCCGCGCCAGCGCGGCCGGTACGACAGCGCTGCGCTCGCTCTGCAGCTCCGAGCTGGCAGCTTCAGCCTTCGTCTCGATGGGAGCAACCGTCTCGATGGGGTCAGCCGGACTAGGGTTCATGGGAGGTCAGGCGAGCGGTCTCCTCGCGCCCGGAGCCTGGCCTGGCATTGTATCCCTGCTTCGCCGGCGCTGAGCCCTCCTCGGGCCCAAAGGGGCCCCCGGGCGGCTCGCTCGCGGGAGGCGCGGTCTTCTGGGGCACCTTGAGGATGAAGGGACGGGCAAAATACGTCGAGCACGCGAGCAACGGATTGCGATGAAACTCCCAGTGCAGGTACACGTTGCCGTCCGCGGAGACGATCGAGGGCGGCGGGGCGCCAAACGGCGACGCGCGTTGCACCGAATCGAGCGCCGCGATGTCGAACGCCGTCACGCCGCTCGTGCGCGTGACGCCCATCTTCACGATGCTGCCGTTGGCCTGGCTGAGCACGATCTCGAGGTTCGTGGCCATGTCGTTGTCATGCAAGCCAGCGCTGCCGGGGAGCCCGTCGAGAAAATCGAGATAGCCGAGCGCGAAGATCGGATGCAGGCGATTGTGGATGTGGTTCAGATACGTCGCGAACGGCACGGCTGCCGTGTTCAGCGCCGTCTGATTGCCGAGCTTGACGCTGGCCACATAGTTCTCGATGGCGGGCCGCCAGCGCTCGATGCCCACGGCCTTCCACGAGCCCTGGTGCTGGCTGCGACGTCGCTCACCGTCCGCATGAATCTCGCGCGCGAGCTGATCCGTACCGATGGCAGCGAGCGCCGTGCCCGGCGACAGGTTGAGATTGACGCCCAGCTCCGTGCGCCCGGTGGCGCCGAGGCCCAGGAAATCGAGAGGCCGATTCGGCGTGCCGCTCGACACGGCGGCGCGCTGCCGGCGTGCCTCGCGCGCGGCGCGGGCCAGCCGCGCTTCCCGCTCGTCGGCAACCTGCCAGGCGCCGTTGGCAGAATTCGTGGTGGCGGGCACTTCTTCCTGTGCGCCACTGGCGGCCTGCGCGGTTTGCCCCTTCGCCCCGGGGTCGCTCTTCTCGGGGCCGCCGTGCACGCGCGCCGCCACCTCCGGAATGCCCTGCGGCTGGCTCACCGAGACGGTTTCCTTGGCGGCAGCCAGCTTGTCCTCGCTCGGCGCTCGATTGATCTCGCCCGGGGCGTCATCGGACTGAGCGATGTCGGTGACGTGTGAATCGCCGGGATTGTCCGTGGGGCCGCTGTGCTGCGAGCCCGGAGTCGGCTTCTCGTTGTCCTGATCGGTGGCAGTCACCGTGGCCTGAGTTTGCTCGCGGACCCGGTTATTTTGATCGGCGAGAAACTCTGCCTCTGGGTTGTCGGCTTGCTTGTCGTCCGCGACGTGCTGCACCACCGCCACCCGCCGCGGATCACCCGCAGGCTTGGGCAACTCGGCTTTCTGCTCGTCCTTCTTCTCTTCTTCCTTCTTCGGCGGTTCCGGCTTGGGCTTCTTCTCGTCCTTGTCCGGCTTGGGCGGCGGATCCTTGCTGGCGAGCTTGCGCGCCGCCTCGGGCACGGTCTCCAGCTTGTCCGCGGTCTTGTCCTTCTCGAGCTTCAGGTCCTTGGGCTTCGGCTGATCCGCCGGCGTCGGGTCGGGCTCTCCGGCGTTCGCCCGCGGTTCGTCCTTGTGCTCGATCTCGGGCAGCGTGCTCTCGTCGAGCAAGGCCACCTCGGTGTTGAAGCGCTGCCGCACCTGGTGCTGCACCGAAGCCGCGAAGCGGCGCACGTCCGCGCGCTCCTCGAAGACCTCTGCGACTTGCTCCGCGCCTCCGCCCCACGTGAGGTGAGTCACGATGGCCGCTGCGACCCAGAGGAACAGGGGGATATTAGGCTCGCGAGCCATGCGACGATCGTTCATTGCTCCGCGCCAACGAGAACGGCCGAAAGACCCTCAGAACGTAACACCAGAGTGTGTCATCAGCAATCAGCCATTTGGCCAGAGGATCCGTCGCGATATGGTGCAATGTAGGCTGTCGCTCGCTGGCTTGCCCGGACGGCCCTGTGCCCTGCCCCGCCAACTTGCCACGCGTTGGGCAAACGCAGCTGCGATCGTCAGGATCTCGCGATCGCTGACCAGTGCTCCGCGATCTCCTCTGCAGACCACAATCCGCCCTCTTCTTCCTTCATCGCGCCCAAACTCTCGGTCAGGCGAAATACGCTCAGGCGCCCTCCTGCGGCACACACCACCACTCCGGTCACCTCTCGGCTCAGCTCGCTCGCCAGAAAGACATGTGCTGGCGCGACGTGCTCCGGCCGCATCGAGTCCACGTGGGCAAACAGCGGCAGGGCTTCGGTGAGGCGCGTCTTGGCCACAGGCGCCACCGCATTGACGCGCACACCATACTTTTGAAGTTCGATCGAAGCGGAGCGTGTCAGACCGATGACGCCTGCAGCGGCGGCCGAGCCGTGCGCCTGGCCATAGTTTCCACGCAGACCCGCCAGACTCGTGGTGTTGATGATGGAGCCCGCGCCCGCTTTCTTCATCAGCCGTGCCGCCGCCCGCAGGCAGTAGAAGCTGCCGCTCAGCTGCACGTCCACGCTGCGCTGCCACTGGGCGGCGTCGAGGCGATGCAGCTGCGCGTCCATGCCGACGCCCGCGTTGTTCACCAGGATATCGAGCGCGCCCCAGGTCGCGTGCGCCCGTTCGATCAACGCCTGCGCTGCCTCGGGCCTGGCCACGCTGCTCCGATCTGCCTCTGCCACTCCACCCTGCTCGCGAATCTCCGCCGCGACCTCTTCCGCGCACGGCTCGCCCAGCTCTTCTCCCTCAGGCGAACAACCGAGGTCGTTGACCAGCACGCGAGCACCCTCGCGCGCGAGGGCGAGCGCCGTGGCACGGCCGATTCCACGGCCGCCGCCCGTGACGATCGCGACCTTGTCTTTTAGCAAATCCATCGGCGTCGTTATGTGAGCCGCGCCCGGCCGCCGTCAATGCGTGTCGGGCTCGGCGGCGAGTTCCGCCCTTCGCGGCGCGTCGACGGGCTCGGGGGGCTGTGGCAGGCTCGCCGGGTGACGCTCGAGCACGATGCCTGGCTGGTGGACCTCGACGGCACGTTGTACACGAGCCCGCCGGTGAAGCTCGCTCTGGCTGCGGAGCTCGCGCTCTCCGGACGGAGCGCGGTCCGTACGCTGCGCCGCTTCCGTAGCGAGCACGAGCACCAGCGGCGAACCCAGGCGGACCCGACGCCGAGCCCTTACCAGCTCCAGCTCCAGCGCACCGCCGAGGCGCTGGGGGTGGAAGCGGTAGACGTGGAGTTGGCGGTGCGCGAGTGGATGATCGAGCGGCCGGGAAAATGGCTGCGACGTTTCCGGCGGCGCGCGCTGCTCGCCGAGCTCGAGGCGTTCCGCACCCACGGCGGGCGCCTGGCGCTGGTCAGCGACTACCCCGCGCGCAGCAAGCTCGACGCGCTCGGCTGCCGGCACTTGTTCGAGATCATCGTGGCCAATGGCGAGGACGGTGGTCCGCGCTGGCTGAAGCCGCATCCGGACGGTTTACTCAGCGCTTGCGAGCGCTTGGGACTACGCCCGGAGCGTTGCCTGGTGATCGGTGACCGCAGGGACGCAGACGGCGAAGCCGCTCAACGGGCCGGAATGGCTTTCCGGCGCATTGGCTAGCCCAGCTTTTCCGGGCGCGGCTCGGGCAGTCACGCTACCTTGCCCGGCATGCGCGGGCTGGCAGGGCTGGTTTCCTGGGCGGCGCTCAGCTGCAGCGTACTGCCGGACACGGCGTCGGATGTGCCCCTGGCGCCGCTCAGCTGTGCCAGCGACGCCGAGTGCAACAGCGGCTACTGCCTGATCCCCTTTGGCGTGTGCAGCCAGACCGGCGGTGAGCTCACGCGGCTCTTGTTCGAGGTCACGCCGCCCGCCTCCGATCCGGTGTACGGCGGCGCCCGCTTTCTCACCATCATGGATCTGAACGCGGCCGAGCTCGGCGGCGTGCTCGAGCGCGGCATCGAGCCCGGCTGGATCGAGCTCAACGTGCGCCCGCGCGTGCCCGTCAGTGGCTCCGTGGCTGCTGCGCCCGATCAGGGCGCTTGCCTGTCCAGCGCGCGCAGCACGCTGCCCGTCACGTTGACCTTCACACCACGCGAGCGACTGTTTGGGCTGCCGGCTCCGTCGTACGATCTTTCGACGCGTCTGGACCCCGCAACGGGTGAGTACGCCTTTCAAGGCTCGCTGCCCCCGGGGAACTACGACGTGTACATGCGACCCGAGACGGCGCTCTCGAGCGAGGGCTGCGTGGCCATCCCGCAGATCTTTCACAATCGGCAGATCGGCAACAGCTTCCCACCGCTCAAGCAGCCAGCGCCGGCTTCGCTGGAGCTCACCTTTCAGGGGGAGGACAATCACGAGGGCTGGGTCGTCGACGTGGTGCATCCAGTCACCGGCGAGGTGCTCTCGAACCGCGTGCGACTGAGCGCCGCCAACCGCGATCCGGTCACCAATACGCTGCGGGCGAAGCTCTATTACTCGTACTCGGGCGAGCAGCCCGAGCCGATGGACGGCAGCGCCGAGCCCATCATGCGCGACGCCGATGAGCTCGTGAGGCTCACGCCCCCAGCGGGTGGCCCCGCCGCGGGCACCGTGTTCCTGGCGCGCAGCGGTATCCTCGGGAGCTCGGGCCAGGGTCAGCTCGGAGATGTGTTCCAGTTCGGGAGCCCGGTCAGCTTCCAGTCCTGGGTCTGGCCGCAGCACGGCGCCGACGTACCGGTGCCGGCGACGGTGAGCTTCGCGGCGCGCGATCTCGATGCCGTCGCCGCCGGCGTTTCGACGTCGTTCAACCGATCGGCCACGGTGGACGAACGCGGACAGATCCGCCTTTCCCTCTTGCCCGGCCGCTACCGGGTGCGCGTCACGCCGCCAGGGGTGGCAGAGGCGAGCTCGGGACTTCTGGCTGCCTTCGAATCGGACGTCACGGTATGGCCGAACGACAGGGGCGATTCGCCGGTGCAAGGTGGCCACGTGCTCCAGGTGCCGGACGCCTTGTCGCTGGTGGGCCGCCTGGTGACCGACGCCGGCGCGCTGCCGCTCGCCGGGGTGGAGGTGCGCGCCACCGCCGCCGTTTCGATCGAAGATCCCTGCCCCGTGGCCCCCGTCGGCCAGAGCCCGCTTCGCTGCGATCAGGGGCTGGCGCCCGTCTTGCGCAAGGCGCTCGCTCTCGATCTGTTCGTGCCCCGCACTCGCAATGCCTCGAGCCAGGCCGACGGCAGCTTCGTCCTCGAGGGTCTGGATTGCGGCCAGTGCCAGCCGGGTGCCGGCGGACGCTTCGATCTCAGCGTGCGTCCAACTCCCGACCTGCACCTGCCCTGGCTGGTGCGGCGCGGCTACAATCTGTTTGAGCCCGGCGCACTGCAGTTCCCGCTGCGTGTTCCGCGGCCCGTGGCACGGGCGATGCGGCTCACCTACGGCGACCCGACGCCGCCTCCCGGCGCGGACCCGAGCCTCGGCGGCGTGGTACCACCCGGGCTGGCCAGCGCGCTCGTGCGCGTGTACGCGCTGATCGACGAGGAGTCGAAGGTAGTGACGGACGCGAACGTCGTCGACCCCTGCGCGACGCTCTCCAAGCCCATGCCCGGCCAGCACTGCGTGCAGTCGGTGCTACAGGTCGCCGAGCTGCGCAGTGGCAACGACGGCGAGTTCTTGCTGTTGCTTCCGCCCCACGTGGACTGACGCCCGTGCTCGACTCTCGAATCTGCTCAGACCGATCTGCTCGGGCCGATGTGCGCGGGCCGGCGCGTTTCCCGGTGAAACACTGGCTCCGGGACCCGCCGCTCCGACCCCCCTCCGGGCGACGTCGCAGTGCGTCCCGACCGAGAAAAAAACTCACCCGCGGCCTGCTGTTCGGTCCAGCGCGTAAGAGTTGGATATTGCAATATCAATTTAGCCTGCCGCGAGAGCTATTTCAGGGTCCCTCGAGGCTCTGACGCGCGGGCAGGAAAAAAGTGCACTTGATGCGGCGCAGCGATGATATCTTACTGTAATAGTGTGGTCGCCGTGAAAGAGACGCATTCGAAGGCGTTGGCTTCGCTGCCCGTTCCTCCAGAGCGAGATCTAGCGGGAGCTCTCCACGAGGTATCCAATGCTCTCACCGTGGTGCTCGGCTGGCTCGACAACGCGCGCGAAGGTGTGAGCGGCGCCTCTCTCGAGGCGATCGAGATTGCGCGTTCGCACGCGAGCCTGGGCCACGCGATCGCGCGACGTGCAGTCGGCGCGCCGGTCACAGAAGGCAGCGAGTTGCGCAGTGCGCTGACGCTGGTGCACGACACCGTGACCGGAGTCACGCCCATCGCCGATCGACGGGGCATCAGCATCGACATCGATGACGACGTCGCCGACGTGCTGCTACCGGACGCCTCGTTCGTGCAGCAGATCTTGATCAATCTGCTGCTCAATGCGCTCGCCTTCACGCCCAGCGGCGAAACCATCTGTCTGACGCTGCGCAACGAGCGCAACCGTTTCCTATTTCGCGTGCGGGACGAAGGCCCGGGTGTTCCCGAAGACCAGCGCGACCGCATCTTTTCCGCGGGCCCTTCACGTCGGCCCGGCGGCGCCGGCATCGGCCTGGCGCACTCGCACGAGCTCGCGCAGAGCCGTGGCGGCACCTTGGTGCTGCTCGATGGCGGCAGTGGCGCATGTTTCGAGCTGCGCTGGCCCGTGGGTGACGCACCCTCCACCACGCTCTCGCGCACCAGCAGCTTCAAGATGCTGGACGGCCTGCGCGTCGCCGTACTCGAAGACGATCCGGCGGTCATGTCGCTGCTCGAGTTCGGACTCTGCTCGAGGGGGGTGGAGCTCTATCCCCTGTGCAGTCGGGCTCAGCTCGAAGACTTCTCCAAGCTCAGCAACAAGGTGGACGTGGCCTTGATCGACCTCTCTCCGATCCAGACCGATCCAGACAGCGCCATCAGCGCTCTGCGCCGCCAATCCCCCAACGTCAGCATCTTCCTGATCAGCGGAACTGCAGCGGCCTACACCACCAGCCCCGGCATCGCCGGCTGGATCCGCAAGCCCTTCGAGCTCAGCGAGATTTTCCACGCCCTGAGCCAAGCCCGCCGCGTCTGAGCGGCGCCGCGGCGCGCAGGGCACGCACTCGGGCGTCACCAGCCAGGACGTCCGTGCCGCGCCCACGTGGGCGTCCGCACCCCGACCATGAGCGGCGCGTGGTTTTGCCGGCCGGGCCCTTTTCCTGTTGCGCGCGGAGCGAATAATTGACATCTAGCCCGGACCACACGCGAGGGTGGCGGAATGGCAGACGCACTAGCTTGAGGTGCTAGCGGGGTAACTCCCGTGGAGGTTCGAGTCCTCTCCTTCGCACTGTCCGACTCTCAGCGGCGTTGTTCTCAACGCCGTTCGTCGCTTCGAGGACGGCCTCGCCAAATGTTCGGATCCGTTCCGGGCCCGGTTGCCGCTTGCTACCTCTGAGCAAGCGCCGGGCTCGCCGGGTCGAGTCCTCTCCTTCGCACTGTCCGACCCTGAGCGGCCCCAGCTGGCCAATACCAAACGGACGACGATGCTGGTTTTGCTTCGAGCAGGACCTCGCGCAGGCGGCGGCGCACGCGGCGGAGCCGGGACGCTACCGTGCCCAGCGGGATACCTTGCAGCGCTGCGGTTTCGGCCTCCGTATGGCCGGCAAGGCACACGAGCAGGAACGTGGCGCGCAGGGCCGGGGCGCAGTTCGCCAGGCCTGCTCGTATCGCCGCTCGCACGCGCACACCGAGGTACGCTCGTTCCGCGCAGCTGGACTGCCGTGGATCCGGTTCGTGCTCGGCCTCGCGGTGCGGGAAGAGAGCCGGCATGTAGCGAGCGCGACGCTGCCAGCTGACGGCAGTGCCGCGACAGATCGCGTACAGGTAGCCGTAGCGCGCCGCCGACGGATAGCTGCGCAGCTGCGTCCAACG
>Ga0207675_100002911_pt1 | contig 16831 bp, 17 predicted proteins | sample KBSSwiS42_FD_184305 | JGI IMG/M metagenome (GOLD analysis project Ga0207675, IMG submission 184305) | Switchgrass rhizosphere microbial communities from Kellogg Biological Station, Michigan, USA - KBS Switchgrass S4-2 (SPAdes) (version 2) | ecosystem: Host-associated > Plants > Roots >... | reverse complement strand
GGACGCGCTCAATCAGCGCGTTCACGCCGCGACCGGCGAACACGCGCGCCTCCAGGCTCTCGTTGAAGCGGCTGCGGTCGACCGCGATCGCGTCGCTGCCGACCATCGGGCGGCCGTCGACACGCTCCAGCAGTCGCTGGCCCGTGTGCGCGAGGCAGCCGCCCTCCAGTCCGAGCAGTTCCGCGAGGCGTTAGCCGAAGCGCAATCCGGCCTGGCGCGCAGCCTCGATGAGCAAAGCCGCGTCGCCTCGCGCGTCGAGGCGGCCGAGCGCGCGCTGGAACTGCAGCGCGCCGAGCACGAACGTGCGCACGATCGCCTGGTCGCCGAGCATCGCCAGGCGCTCGCCGACGTGGAAACGAGCAAACGCGAGACAATCGACGACCTGCGTTCGGAGCACTCGCAGACACTCGCCGACCAACGTCGTCTTGCCGCGCTGCTCGAGGAGCACGAGCGCCAGCGCGACACCCTGATCGCCGAGCATCACCGCGTGCTCGCCGGCATGGAAAGCGGCACGCGCGACGCGCTGGCCGAGCTGCGAACGCAGCTGTCGCAGGCGCTCGCCGAGCAGCGCCGCCTGGCCTCGCACGCCGGCGATCAGGAACTGGAATTGAAGCGCCTGCGAGCCGCGCACCAGGCGACCCTCACGGACCTGGAGACCAGACACCGAGGCGCGCTGACCGCGTTGCGCGCCGAGTTGATCGAGGCCGCGCAGCGCGCGGAGCACCACGAGCGCGAGCGGAACCGCATGAGCGGCGAGCACAATCGCGCCCTCGCGGACCTCCTGTCCGCCAACGACGCGGCGGCGGCAGAGTTGCGCTCGAAGCTGTCCGAGGCGCTGGCCGAACAACAGCGTCTGACCACGCTGCTCGAGCAGCACGACGTCGAACGGGAACGGCTGGCGGCGGAGCACCGCCGGACGATCGCCGACCTGCAGACCAGCAAGCAGAACGCCGTGGCCGAGTGCGAGCGCGTATTGACCGAGGTCCAGCAGGCGTTGCTGGTCAGGGATGCGTCGCGCCGACTCGAGGTTGAACGCCGTCTCGTCGACGGAATCGACGAGGCTCCGCAAATCAAGATCGACGGACAGCGCCTCGCCACCCTGCAGCGCGGGTTGACGACGGCGTTTTCCCAGGTGCAGGCCGTGCTCAAGGGCGAACCGGCGCCGACGCAGCCGTTCGCCGCCGAACAACCCGCACCCGAGCGCCCGGCGATCCAGACGATCGACAAGGCGATGCCGGCGACAACCGACGATCCGCTTCTCGCGGATGCCGACCTCTCCTCTGAGCCGTTCGACGATCTTGATGATGCGTTCGTCCAGCAGCTGCTCGAAGGAGTCCGCGCGACTCGAGCTCCCGGGACATCGACCGATGCCGAGAGCGTCCTCGCGACTCGAGCCGCATCCGGGATGTCGACGGCGACAACCGACGATCAGACCGCGGACGATCTCTTCGATACGCACGACGACACATTCGTGCGCCGCCTGATGGAAACGCCCGAACCGCTGCCGCCATCTTCCGCGAAGGATTCATAGGCGCGCGGCCGATGGCCGCGCTACGCGCGCCAGACCCGCTTCGTGAAGCGCCGGGCCATCAGGCCGAGCATTCCCCCACCGAGCAGCAACAGAGAGCCTGGCTCCGGCGTGGGCGAGCCCGAGGCTGATTCGCCAAAGATCTGCACCGCCAACCCGGTGCCCGGGAACTGTGCTTCTCCCGGCTGCCACGGCCAGCACGCCCGATCGGTGAAGTTACATTCGGACTGCAGCACCGCAAATGCCGCTCGACCTGAGCGCTCGGCAGGAATGCCTGGCATCATGAACGATGCCCGTGTCAACGCCTCAAACGACAGCCAATAGGTTCCCGGGGCGACATGCCAACTCAGACCTGACTGTCCATACCACGTGCTCTGGCCGATGCCCGGCACGTTGGTGAAGGCACTGAAGAGCGGCGCACCGGGGAGGTCGCTCGCGTTGCTCATGAGGTTGATGCGCAGCGGACCGCTGAGAAAGTCGACGCCCCTCGGCACGATCCATCCCTGGACGTTCGTGATCCGCACCGGGCTCGTCGTCGAGAACTGAGCCGCCGCCCACGCCGTGTTGTAGTCGACGAGCCATGAGGGGTCGGACGCGAACGCCGGGCCGGGACCAGTGTCGACGATGGTGATCGGGTCGGCGGAAGCTGTCGCAGGAAAGCCGACGGCACCGATGAATGCGAGAAGCAATATGAACCTGGCCACCGCAACCTCGCTTTTTCTACCGGCCAGCTGGACCGCGCGAAGGAGAGCGCGCGCCTCCAGCCAGGAGGCGATTCGGCTGGATGCAAGCCATCAGCCGCGGCCGCGCGCGTTCAGAGCCTGAAGCGGTCGCGCCCGTAACCGTCGCGTGAGGAATTCTTTGCGGTTTGTTGATGGTGGCTGATGGCCGCGGTTGCCGATCGCCGCATCGCCCGGCTCGTTGATTTTCCGGAAATTCCGTTCCGTTCCTCGGGCGCGGGGCGGCGGGCTATGGTGGGTGGTTATTGCGAGGCGTGCGGTCGGCCGCAGTGCCCGCGGCTGTCACCAGCAATTGACATCGAGTGTGGCGGGAACAGGGCGCCAATCACGAAATCGTCGTCCCTGAACTGCATTTACGCGCCAATTCTCACGCTCCTTCGTGTGACTCGTGGCACGCCTCCTGCCACCTCGACAGGCGAGGTGCCGCATGCTTCGAACCTGTCTCGCCCTGATCTTCCTTTTGGCTTTGCAGGTCACGACTACGGCCGCCGCTGAGCCGCCAGTCGTTTGCGATGCGGCGGCGCTCGCCGATGCGGCAGACGCTGCGCGTTCCAACATCATCGGGGCAATCGACGGCGCCGCGGCGATCGATGCGTGGAACAGGGTGCTCGACTCCGGCGGCGCGATCGCCTGGACGGTCACCGAATACAACGTCGACCCGCGCAGCGCATTCATCTTCGCGTTCGATCGCGAAGCGTTGCGCATCTACCGGGCCGACGTACTGGGTGCACACGCCGATCGAGCGACGCGCGGCTGCGTCGATGCGTCGATTCCCGCCGAGGCGTTGATTCCCTGGAGTCAGGTGCGGGAGATCGAAGCGGGCAACTGGGTGTTGTGGTTCAGGCTGCGCGAACCGGTGACGATTCGCTCCGATCGTGGAGAACGCAAGCGGGTCGATGAGCTGAAGGCTTATTTCCAGGGAGCTGGCGGCGGCGATCTGACCTTCTACTACAACCTCACGCGCCAGGGACGAATTCCGTTCTGGAACGTCGACGTATACAAGGTCGACAATCTTCGCGGGATCGCCGTCGGACCGACCGACTTTCAGCGCCGCCTGCAGTTCGTGATCGCGCAAGCGGTCGATCCCGGCCGACGCATCAGCATGAAACGGAAGGGACGCGGCGCCGGCTGGTAGGCATCACCTGGGCATCACCTCGGCGCCGGGTCCTTCCCCGCCGATCAAGGCTCTCGGCGCAGCGCGAACGCGAACACCGCGTCGCCGGCGACGATCGTCACGTATTGACGGCCGTCGACCGCGAAGCTGATCGCGGCGGTCTGAATCGACGCGCCGAGCGGGATGTGCCAGAGGTCCTTGCCGGTTTCCGCGTCGAGCGCGATGAAGTTGCCCTGCCCGTCGCCCGAAAAGACCAGGCCGCCGGCGGTCGACGCGACGCCGGCCCACGCGTCGGCGTACTGCTTGAACACCCACTTCACCGTCGCCGTCTTCGGATCGACCGCCCGCACCGCCGTCTCGATGCGTTCTTCGGGCTGGGCGAAGAAGGCGCTGCCGATGAACGGCCGTCCGGGACGATACGGCGGCTCGAGATGCTCGTCCGACATGAACGTGTCGCACTGCTCGTTGCTGAAGAAGTAGACGAGATGCGTCCTGGGACTGTAGGACGGCGAGTGCCAGTTGGTGCCGCCGGTGCCGCTCGGGCAGACGCGGTTGCCTTCGGCCGTCGGATCGGTGCCCGGGAGCACGATGGGGCGTCCGTTGGCGTCCACTTCCTTCGCCCACGTCACCTGGGTGTACGGCCGGCCGAGCAGGTACGCGCCGGTGATGCGATCGAGGACGTAGAAGAATCCGTTGCGGTTGGCGACGGCGACAAGTTTGCGCGGCTGCCCGGCAATCGTGTCGTCGAAGAGAATCGGCGTGTGCGTGGAATCCCAGTCGTGGACGTCGTGCGGCGTGAACTGGAAATGCCATTTCAACGTGCCGGTGTCGGCGTCGAGCGCGACGATCGAATCCGAGTACAAGTTGTCGCCGAGGCGATTCGCCCCGTACATCTGCGGCCCGGGGTTGCCGGTGCCCCAATAGAGCAGGTTCAGGTCCGGATCGTAGGCGCCGGTGACCCACGTCGGCGCGCCGCCGCGCTTCCACGAGTCGCCCGACCAGGTCTCCACGCCCTTCTCGCCCTCGCCCGGGATCGTGTAGAAGCGCCAGACGCGCTGGCCGCTGTCCGCGTCGTAGGCGTCGATGAAGCCGCGGACGCCGTACTCGCCTCCGGCCACGCCGACGATCACCTTGTTCTTCACGACCAGCGGCGCACCGGTGAAGCTGTAGCCCTTATCGGCGTCCGCCGAGGCGACGTCCCAGCGCACCCGGCCGGTCTTCGCGTCGAGGGCGACGACGTGCGCGTCGAGCGTGCCCATGAACAGCCGATCGCCGAGCGCGCCGAACCCGCGGTTCTGCGGGCCGCAGCAGAGCGACATCTCCTTCGGCAGCGCCCGCTCGTAGTGCCACAGCGGACGGCCGGTCCGCACGTCGATCGCATAGGCGTGGTTCTGCGGCGCGGTCAGGTACATCACCCCGTCGATCACCAGCGGCGTGGTTTCGTGCGAGCCGCGCACGCGCGTCTGAAAGACCCATTGCAGCGCGAGGCGGTTGACGTTGGTGCGGTTGATCTGATCGAGCGGGCTGAAGCGGCTGCCGTCGTAGGCGCCGGAGTAGGTCATCCACTGCTGAGGGTCGCGCGCGGCATTGGTCAGCCGCTCCGTCGTCACCTGCGCGCGCGTCGACACCGCCGCGAGACAGAATCCGAGGGCGAGCGCTGTCGTGGCCTTCATTGTGACCCGTCCTTCTTCGGCGACGGCGTCGCCGAGCGCAGCGACTGCAGGTAGGCCAGCAGATCGTCCAGGTCGGCGTTGTTCAAACGGCGTTCATCGTACGCCGGCATCAGCGATCGATCGTCGTGGGTGAGCGACTTCAGCGTCTTCTTCTCGAGGCTGTGGACATGCTCGCTCGAATCCATCAACTGCACCGTGAACGTGTCCTCGTTCATCGGCACGCCGACGATCGTGCGGCCATCCGCGGTCACCGCGGTGACCGTATCGTATTTGAGGGTGGCGCCGGCGAAGCTCTGGTTCTGCGTCAGCCGCCGATTGGGCTCGCGGATCGACTCCACGAGGTAGGCGCGCGATCGGGCCGAGCCGACGCGCGACAGTTCCGGCCCGAGCCTGCCGCCGCGGCCGTTGACGATGTGGCAGGACGAGCATCGGCTCGCGCCGGCAAACAGCGTCTCGCCGCGCGCCCGATCGCCGGGTATCGCGGCGGCCGGCTGCTGCACGGAGCGCAGATAGGTGATGATCCGCCAGATCTCCTGCTGCGGCAGCCCGTTCGGCGGCATCGCGGTCCCCGGTACTCCGTCATTGATCGTGCGGAACAGCTCGGCGTCCGATCCGCCATGGCTCCACGACCCCGTCGTCAGGTCGGGCCCGCGCATGCCGCCCTTTGCGGCGACGCCGTGGCAGAAGACGCATTCCTGCCGGAACAGCACCGCGCCCTGCGTGGCGGCGGCGCTGTCTCCGTTGAACGGGTTGGTCGACGGCGGTTGAGTCGCCTGCGCCGACAATCGCGGCACGAATGCAGCGAACGCAATCAGGAGAACGGCCGGTGCTCCACGCATGCTGTTGCACATGTCACACCACGCTGAACGAGAAGGCGGTTTAGGTCCCTCGGTGCGACAGCAGGAAGCTGCGAACGTGGCGCACCGCCAGTGGAATCTTCTCCGGCGTGTCTTTCCACGGATACATGCTCAGCTGCCCCTTTGGCGCGAGCATCGCGCTCTCGATCGCGACGGTCAACGAATGCCCCGCGGTGTCGTCCGGCAGCACCAGCACCGGCGTCTGACAGCTCTTGACGAAGTCGCGCGTCACGGTGAACACGAAGTCTGGATTGGTGCGGAACATCCTGGTGAGGAACTGGTCGGCCATGGCGCTCGTGATTTCGGGACGCCGCTTCACCAGCGGCTGTGCCCAGCCGGTCGATTGACTCTCGTAGAGCGCGTTCGGCAGCTCCGGGCGGAAGCCGACCGGCTGCGCCGGCACGGCCGCGGCGACGCGGTTCGGCGCCCGCTTGATCAGGTTCCAGATGAACGGACCCGCGATGCAGAAGCCGAGCACCATGAACTTGTCGATGCCGAGGTGATCCATCAGGCCGAGGTGATCGTCGGTATAGGAATCCCACGGCCGGTCGACTTCGAGCGGACCGGTGGACTCGCCAGCGGCGTTGCGCAGGTCGGCGTAGATGCACCGGAACTCGCCCTTCAAGGCGTCGATCGTGTTGAACGGGTTGCCGCCGCGAATGCCCGCGATCGTCGATCCGTTCAAACCCCCGCCGGCGATCAGCAGGAGCGGGAAGCCCGCGCCGGTCTCCTCGTAGCGGATGCGGACGTTCCCTCGCTGGTAGACCTTTCCGCTGGATGGCGTCCCGCCCTGCTGCGCGAGCAGGGCAGGCGTCGCGGCCATTGCCGCCGTCGCAGCGCCAGTCTTGAGAAGCTTGCGTCTGATCGGATCCACCATCGGGTGCTCCTTTCGGCCGGTGTGATCGCACCCGGACTATAACGCAAGCCAGCGCTCCGCGATCTGGTCGTCATTCGGATACAGCCCACTAGCCTAGTGCCACGCGAACAACGGCCGGCACACCACCATCTCCATCGTCGAAGTCGTGCCGTCGGCCCACTGAAACGGCACCGACTTGGTGTGGCACAGCCGCGTGGCGCATCCGAACTGGCAGAGGACGGCTAGAAGCAACAGAATCATTCTCACGGCGTTGGTCCTTGGAAAAGCAGCGTCTGCGGCGAAGAGTCCACTCGCCGGCGACGCCCGCGAAGATCGCGTCGGCTGGTTGCTCGAATGGGACGGTCGGCCAGCGCGTGGTGCCTCGCCACGCGCACGCGCCTGGCGCATCCGCAATCGCGAAACCAACCCGACAAATGTGAAATTGGCGACAATTTCGTTACTGCGTGTGACGGCGCGAGGGGAAGTCGCCGCGGGGGCTGACTTCGGTCACGCGGCTGGCAGCCTTCGCGACCTCGAGCGCCGAGCAGGCAGACTTTCGGGCCAGCGAACGCGACAACCTCGTAAGCGGGGCTCGCCGGGCGGCCCGTTGTCTGTTTCAATTCTGTGAACCGGCTGCCGCGCTCACGCTGACGATGCCGACGCCGTCGCGGGGCTCGATCTTCGTCCCGAACGGCGCCGAGAACTTGACCAGGTCGTCGATGATCTTCTTCGCCAGCTCCGGCGACGCCAGCATCGGCCATCCGCGCTGCGTCCGCGGCTTCTTGAATCCGAGCGAGATCGGATACAGCTTCAGCTCGACCAGCTTCTCGCCGGTGAACCGCGCCACGGCGACGACCGACTCCCAGACGTAGGGATCGGCCGGAAAGCCGATGGCGTCGTTCTTCGAGCGCGTGTCGTTGAAGTCGCCGACGCCGGCGTTCTGCGTCAGCCCCAGCGGCTCGTAGTTCTCCGGGGGTTGACGCAACAGCGTTTCGTTCTCGAAGACGAAGTTGGCGAGTCCGTACAAGATCGCCTTGCCCTTGTAGATCTCGATGCCGCGGAGCACATGCGGCCCGCTGGCGGTGACGACGTCCGCGCCCGCATCGATCATCGCGTGCGCGAAGGTGACGAAGAACTGCGGCGAGGTATAGCGGTCGGCGCCGCCTTCGTGCGTGTGCGAGTTGACGATCGTCAAGTCGGCCTGCCGGCTCGCGTTCCGGACCACGATCGCCATCCCGTCGAGATCTTCTTTGAGCGGCTCGGTGCGGATCTCTGCCTTGTCGCCGACGATGATCCGCCGGTTGAACACGGTCATCTCGTTCACCGGCTCCGCGCTGTCCCGGCCACCCTGCCCGCCCAGGTTCGCCGCGCGCAGCGCGTTGCGGAGCGCATCGAACTGATCGCGCGTCAGCACCTGGGTGGTCGTGAACCGCAGCGGGTTGAGGCCCGGGCGTGCCCGCGTGTCGCCCCACGACACGCCGGCGCGGCTCTGATCCGAGAACGTCGACGAAGTCGAGATCAGCGCCACCCGTCCCTTCTCGGTCTCGAAGTATTTCGCCTCGCGCGCCTCGCGCAGGCTCTCGCCCCAGCCCGCCTGCACGAGGCCGGCGTCGGCGACGTGCCTGGTCGTCAAGCGCGCTCCGTCGACGCCGTAGTCGCCGGCGTGATTGTTGGCGCGCGCGACCATATCGAATCCGGCCCAGACCAGCTCCTTCAGGATCGACGGGTCGGCGCGCAGGTAGGTGCCGCCGCTCTCCGTTGCCGGGTACGCCTCGTAGTCGTGAAACAGCATCTCCAGGTTGGTGAAGGCGACGTCGGCGCCGCGGATGAGATCGATCATCTTCAGGAACTGCGGCTCCTTGTGGACCGACAGCTTCATCGTGATCAACGCGTCGCCGGTGAGCGCCATCGTGAAGCCGCGCTCGGCAGGCGCAACCGCCGGCACGGCGGCACCGCCCGTGGGTGCCTGATCAGGAACCGCCGACAGCCCGACATCTCGAGCGGCGGTGAGCAGGGCGCCGGTGATGGCGCAGGCAGCGACCCATCCTGACGTGCGAGTCACGGCTATCTCCTCATTGACAGCGCGAGTGCGGGCCGCAACGTCTCGCTGCGAACTGAGTCGCCGCGAGGAAACGCGCAAAACGTCCAATGCTAGAAAGCTGTCGGCACTAAGACGAACGCGCGAGCGGGACTACGGCTTACGCTCAGGGCCCTTCTGGTCTTCATCCGAAACCCGCCATGTGTATTCGCAGTTGTGACACTTGAATACGGTTTCGGCGTTGGTGCCTTTCACGACCCGGTCGCTGCCGACCTGTCCTGCGCGCCCACAGCGAGGGCAGCGTTCCATCGGATCAGAGGTGGCCATACGAGCCCAATTGTATGCATCCGTCCCGATCGGTCCAAGAAAAGTGGTGAGACATGAACGGTTCACCGAGGGCGGGCCCGATAAAGCACCGGTGAAGCTGCGCTTGCGCAGGTCAGGCGCCAGATAATCGTTCAACTCCTCGTAGAAGCGGAACTCGCAAATGCGGGTGGCGCCATGCCGCGACCACCACGCCCACCCCGCCGCGTGCACTGCCACGATCATCCAGAAGACGATCTGATAGCGGCGTTTGATCGACTTGTGGTGGAGCACGCGCTGCGCAAGCCAGGCGCCGGGCCATCCGCCGGCGAGTTCGACCGCGTGCAGCGTCACTTCGGGAATTCGCCGCCGGCCGCGCAGCGCCCGGCGTTTGTCGCTCCAGTACATCGCCAACGCCACCGCGCTCATCAGCGCGTAGACGATGAGCGCCTCACGCACGGTGCGCAATTGTATGGCGAGTGCCGCACGGTGCTACTTGCGAATCCGGACCGTTTCACGCCGTCCATCCGGCAGCACCCTCGAGTAGACGCGCAGGTACGGCCCCGGCTCCTCGCGCAGGTACTGTCCCTCCTGGAACTCCAGGTTCACCGACCGCGCGCCGCGGACGAACGCCTCGGCGAACGGCCGCTCGGCGTCCGAGAACGGCGCGCTTTTCTTGCCCGACACCGAGTGAAAACAGGAGCCGGCAATCAGCAGCGCGGCGGCCGCCGCCGCGTCCTGGTGATGATCGACGTTGCGATCGTGATCGGGCCGCGTGTTCTCGTTCGCCATCACCGGCTTGTGCGACGGCGGGATCTGCCCCTCGGCGTCGCCCTGCGACAGCTCCATCCCGTTGTGCCCGCCCTTGCGCCACCACTCGAATGCGTCGTTGGTGTGGAACGTCTCGTAATCCCATGGCGGGCGCGGCGGCACCGCCTCCGCGCCGTTCGATCCGTGCGAGCAGATCACGCCCGGAAGCGGCTGATAGGCACTGGTGTCGATGTTGGCCGACGGGTGCGCGTTGTTCTCGTTGACGAGCTCGACGATCACGTTGGTCACGCCGGGCAGGACGCGCCCGAGATTCTCCCAGTGGCCGGGAATCGGGCCGCCGGTGAACGCGGTCAGCTCGACGTAGAGGCCATGCGCCGCACACAGCGAGCAGAAACCGGGCAGCTTGTCGTACAGCTCCGGATGCTCGGACGGCACCAGCCGACCGATCTCCGATTCGAAGATCGCGTCGCCCGAGAACGCCGTCCAGACCCGCAGCATGTTGAAGCCGAGCGCCTGGCGTTCCCCGAGAACCGGCCGGATCGCCGCGGCGCCTTCCGAGAGGTACCGCGCCAGAAGGTTGAAGTCCGTGCACTCGACCGCGGTCACGCGTGCGCCGGTGTCGAGGCGGAAGACCGCGCCGGCCGGAACCAGCCGCGGCATCGTGACGAGCGGCGGCGCGTCGTGGATCGCGTGCCACTCTTCCGACTCGCGGATCCGCGCGCGGATCCAGTCGGCGTCCTTGCCGCCCTCGCGCGCGTGATGGAGCCAGTTCGCCCAGCCGCCGAAATCGGCGTCGCGGCCCAGTTCCTCGCGGTAGATCTGATTGATGGTCTGCGAAACCTCCGCGTACCATTCGAGCGACGCAAAGATGGCCATGCACCCGCCCTCCCCAGTTGGCTCAGACTGGCCACTGGCGACTGATTTGTGGGATTACAATCGGTCACCGTGCCAGGCGCAACCGTTCTCGCAGCTGCGGCGCTGACGCTGTTCACCCTTGCCGCTCCGCCGTTCGCGTCAGCCCAACCCGAGGCAGGCATCCCTGTCACCGATCCCCTGGTGCGCGCGAAGTGCGGAACCTGTCACGCCGCCGACGACCGCGGCCGGATCGAACGCGTGTCGTGGGCGCGCGCCACGCCGGAGGGGTGGCAGGCCGCGACCAAGCGCATGATCGTCGAGAACGCCGTCGCCGTGACCCCGATCGAAGCTCGTGCGATTGTCGGCTACCTCAGCGCGAAGCACGGGCTGGCGCCGGAGGAAGCCAGGCCGGTGATGTACGCGGCGGAGCGCCGGGTTCGCGATGAATCGCAAACCCTGAACGGCGCGATCGTCGCCGCGTGCGGGAAATGCCATCAAGCCGCGCGCGCGCTCATGTGGCGGCGTCCGGCGGCCGACTGGACGCGCTTCGTCGAGCGCCATGCCACGCGCTATCGGTTCACGCCCGACGCGAAAGCCGTCGCCGCGCTGACCGAGGCGGCTCCCCTGCAGACACGCGAATGGAACGCCTGGAGCGCGACCGCGCGGCCGCCGGCGCTCGCCGGGCAATGGCTGGTGACAGCCCACATCCCCGGCCGCGGCAACTTCCACGGCGACATGACCGTTGAACCTGCGAGCGACGGCGATGCGTTCGTCACCCGCACCCGGCTGCGTTCCGTCGACGGCAACACGACGCTCGACCGCACGGGCCGAAGCGTCGTCTACGGGGGAACGGCGTGGCGAGGGCGATCGAGTGCCTCCAATGCGGCGACTGCGGCGCCTGACGATCCGGCAAACGACATGCAGGAAGTGTTGTTGATCGCATCCGACGGATCGAAGGCGGAAGGACGGTGGTTCCGCGGCCAGTATCAGGAGCTCGGCATCGACGTGAAGATGCAGCGCGCGCCTGCCGGTCCGGTCCTCATCCTGGTCGATCCCCCGTCGCTCAAGGCGGGCTCGAACGCAGGTCGGCTGCGCGTCATCGGTCATGGCTTTGCCACAGGCGTCACGGCCGCGGATCTCTCAGCTGGCCCGGGCGTCCGCGTGCGGCGGGTGGTGTCGTCGACCGCCGACGAGATCGTCGCCGAAGTCGACGTCGCGCCGGATGCCCCGCCGGGCCGGCGGGCGGTCGCCGTTCGCTCGTCGGCGCTCGAGAACGCTCTCGCGATTTACGATCGCATCGATGATGTGAAGGTGCTGCCCGACTCGTCGCTCGCCTCCTTCGGCAGCGAGGGTTACACACGCGGCTATCAGCAGTTCGAGGCGATCGGCTACCACCGCGGGCCAGACGGCAAGCGCCGCACCGCGGACGATGTGGAACTGGGGCCGGTTGATGTGACGTGGTCGATGGAAGTGTTTTACGAGGTCGACCAGACGCGGCGCGATCGCGTCGGCACGGTCAGCGCCGCAGGCTTCTTCACGCCGGCGGCCGTCAACCCCGGCATCAACTCCGACGTGTGGGTGATTGCAACGGCGAAGCACGAGCAGGGCGCGGACGGCAGGCCGCTCGTTGGCAAAGGCTACCTGGTGGTGACCGTTCCCACCTACACCTTCGACGGCCGCGTCTACGTCCGCGACCTCGACCGATGGATCGAAGAAGGAAGCAGCCCGAGATGAAAACGATCGCGCTCGCACTGATGCTCTTCCTCGCCGCGACGACGCCGGCCGCGGCGCATCACGGGCTGGCCGCGTTCGACCAGACCTCCAAGATCACGCTCAAAGGCACGGTGATCGATTTTCACTTCGTCAATCCACACTCGGTGGTGGAGTTCGAGGTGAAAGACGCCAACGGACAGGTGCAGCGGTGGCAGGCGGAAATGACGAGCCCCGCGAATCTCAAGGGATGGACCGCCACCTCGCTCGAACCAGGCGTCGTCGTCACGGTGACCGGCTATCGCGCGAAGGGCGGGGCGCTGTTCCTGTGGGTCACGGACCTGACCGCCTCGAACGGGATGAAGCTGAAAGGCAAGTGAGTCGTCAGTTGCCGCGCATCCGCCGCGCCAGCACGCGAGCGCCCGGCCGCGCAACTTTCACGCTGATGTCGTGCAGGTGCTTCGACGAGGCTGGCGGCCAGTAGCCGAGGAGATAGTGGTGACCGGCGTCCTGCCAGACGCGGTCGAGCAGCGGCCGGAAGTCGCTGGCATTGCGAAACACCGTGCCGCCGGTCACGTCGACGATCGTCTCGCCCGACACCTGTGCCGGCATCGCGAGCAGCGCGTAGACGCTGAGGTTGGCGCGGGCGCTCGCGCCGATCGCGTCGATCCAGTCGTCGTAGAACCACCCGCCGTTGAAGCGCCCGGGCCGGGCGACGCTGCAGATCCGCGGGGCGCCGATGCAGAGCAGGATCTTCCGCCGACGCCCCGTCGACTCCAGCCGGCGCGACACGCCGGCAATCAGCTGCAGCACATCTTCTGGTGATCCCGCAGGAGCATACCGAATCAGCGCACCCTGATACTCCGCGATCCGCTCCAGCGCGACGCGTCGATCGCCGAACGGCTCGTCGCCGGCGCTCCTGAACCTGATCACGGCCAACTCGTCGACCGGCCGCGCCTGCATCACGAGATAGGTCGCCAGCGCCTTCACCGCTTCGACAGACTGCCGCGGCATCGTCACGTCGTCGAGCAGGATGACCAGCGACCGCGCGGAGTCGTCCTCGGCCTCCTCCGGCGTCTTCGACACGAAGGTCTGCACGCTCACGGGCTTGCCATCTTCGCGCAGCTCGAAATCGGCCTGCTTCAAGCCGGTGATGGGACGGCCGTCACCGTCGGTGACCACCACGTCCACGTCGACGAGGTCTGTGTTCTGCGAGCGGCCTTTCTGGGCCGAGGGCGAGAGGTCGAGGAGCGCGACGAGCACGACGGCAACGGCGATGCGGCCGCCCATGAAGGCCTCACCTTAGATCCATCACTCCGCCAACTCAAGGCGATGCGCGTGTCGAGTCGGCGTTCGCTTCGCGGTTGTGCACGGCGCGCGGCGAATCTGCACCCCACACTTTCGTGATCGCGAAAGGCACACGAAGATCCTTGCCTACAGACGAACTTTAACAGACAATAAGACCTCACATATGACAAACAGGTCTGACCGTGGATTCACTCTGATCGAGCTTCTCGTGGCGGTCGCGATTGTCGGCATCGTCGCGGGCATCGCCGCACCGCAGCTGCTGCGTGCGCGCACCGCGGGCAACGAGGCCTCGGCGGTCGCATCGCTGCGCGCGATTCACAGCGGCCAGGCGAGCTACGCGTCGACCTGCGCCCGCGGCGGATACGCGCAGTCGCTCGACGATCTCGCGCGCCTGCCCATCGGCGGCAGCAGCGGCTTCGTCAGCCCGGACCTGTCGACCAACGGCACGGTGAAGAGCGGCTACGTGCTCAACGTCGGGCCGGGCACGACGGCGACGGTGATGCTCGCAAGCGCGAGCACCTGCAACGGCGCGAGCGATGATGCGCTGGCGTCTTACTTCGCGGAGGCGCATCCGGTCTCGGTGGGCTCGACCGGCCAGCGGTCGTTCGGCCTCGATCAGCGCGGCACGCTCTACCAGGCCACCACCGGCGTCACCTTCACCAACGTCTTCCCGGCATCGTCGACGCCGATTCAGTAGTCGGGCCGGCGGCAGCGCCGCCGCGGCGATCGCTACTTCTCGAGGCCGGTCGCCGCGTGCATCGCGTCGATGATCTGCTGCTGATTGTCCTTGTGCAGACGCAGGAGGAATCCACCGGTCGCGCCATCAGCCATCACGTAGGTGACCTCGAGGTAGTGGTCTGTGGATTTGGCCGACGAGCCGACGAGCGCGCCGAGCAGGCCGGCGGCAACGAACCCGCTGGCGGCCGCGCCGTCGTTGAGGTGACGATGCCCGGTGTAATCGAGCCGGCGCACGGCGCTGGTCTCGACCTCGAAGGCGACCTTCTTCCCTGAGAAGGCGATCTTCTCCTTCGAGATCGTCAGCTTGTTGTCCCAGTCCAGCGACTTGCCGCGAACGCCGGCCACCCCGCCGAGATACATCACGTTCGACCAGGACTTCGACTCGGCGACCGCGGCCTGAAACGCCGAGGCAGCCGGCGCGAGCGCCGCCATCAGCGCGACCGGAACCAGCCAGCGCGTCTTACTTCTCATCCTTGGCCTCGAAGGTGACGTAGGTCATCTTCTGCACCAGCTTGCGGCCCTCCGCCGGATCGATCTCCGAAATGCCCTTGGCGACGGTTCCGCGGATGAAGTAGGTCTCGCCTGGTTTCGTCGTCAGCAGCAGGAAGTTGTCGTCGCGCTTCCCCGTTCGCACCGCCCAGCACAGCTTCTGCAGGCCCGGTTCGAGCTCGAAGTAGCTGTACTGCGATTCGTTCATCACCGCCTTCCACTCGCCGTTGACGGCGAGCTTCTGCTGATAGCTCTTGTAGAACGATCCGCCGACGACGAGCACGATCATCGAGCGGCCGGCGCTCGGCGCGGGCATCGGGCGCTCGCCTTTGTGCTTGATTACCTCGTGCTTGTCGCCCTTCGGGCCGCAGTCAACGGGCTCCTGGGCGGCGGCGAACGCGGGGCCGCAGAGACACGTGATCGCCGACAGCACCGCCAGCAGTCTGATGGTCATCGCGCTCCTCCGCTCACCATTCCCGTGCGCCCGACGGCGCGAGCACGCTCGCCCCGCCCGGCGTGGCGGACAACGACCGCCCGGAGCAGCTCACGCCGCTCCTGAAATTCCCGTTCACGGCGCGGCATTCGCCGAGCGTCGAGTCGATGCAGCTGGTGGCGCTGATCCGGCAGGCGCCGGTCGGTTTGTTCTCGCCGCAGCTGCCGGCGGCGAGCGCCGCCAGGCACGCGACGCCGATCCACAGCGACGCGCTTCGGGTTGCTGTCCGTTTCGTACACATCGTTCACCTCTGGGCCTGCTCGCCGCCAGGAACGCTGCCGATCAGGGCACCGACGATGTCGCCGAGCTTTTTGATGGCGCAGGCGGCGGCTTCCGCCAGCGCCTTGTCAAGCACTGTCGAGGATGGGTTCTGGCCTTCCGCGGCAACGCGGCAGGAAGCCGTGCTCTTCCAGACCGCCTTGCTGTCGGACACGCGCCGGAGACGCGCGTGGATGTCGGTGTTCCCGGCCCAGCGATCAGTGGTGAGGCCACTCTGGCGATTGACCACTCGTTCGAGCCGGGCGACCGGAACCGCCGACAAGCCGAGCAGGAAGGACACGTTCGCATCTTCCCGCGCACGATCTACTGCGGCGTCCTCGAGCCGGATCGCGGCGTTTTGAAAATAGGACTGGGCGAGGCGGTAGCTGCGCGTCGTGCCGGCGGGGAGCTCGCGCTCCGGGCTGCCGGCCTCGATCAGCGGCTGCTCGAGAACCGGCGCGAGCCGAACGGTGAAGCCGCTGCGCACCAGTGAATGGATCGGAACTTCGCCAACGAGCATCATCGCGAACGGCTCGGCGCGGCGGCCGAGGATCGCCCGCGTGAGCCGGCTCGACATGTCGAGCGTGCCGGCGATGCCGAGCGGACTGCCGATGTAGGCTTCGTCGAACAGCACGGCGGAATGCACCTGCCAGACGGCCACCCTCGCGCGCCGGAGGTCGCGCCGCAGCAGGCCGAACTCCGCCGCGGCCCTGATGTTCTCGTTGCGATCCTGCTTCGCGGTGATGGTCAGCAAATCGGCGGCGCGATCGTCGTCGCGCGCGCCGAGCGCGCGCAGCGCAGCGATCCGGACATCCCGGTCCTTGTCACTCTTGGCCGCAGCGATCAACGCGTCCGTCGCACGGGCGTCCCGGCTTCCCTGAAGCTGACGAACCGCGGCGATGCGCACCGACGCCTTGCGGTCGGCCAGCCGCGTCAGGTCGTCAGCGGCCGCAACGCTCGACGGCGGCGGTTCTTGCGCTGAGCCTGTCCACGCGGGGACGAACCACACCGCACACGCAATCGCGCGCGCGAGCGCGAGGCGGCAGTGCGGACGGTTTGGCTGGCTCATCGGCCGATTCCAGTGACGCGCGGCTGGTCAC
>Ga0207675_100002910_pt1 | contig 16833 bp, 15 predicted proteins | sample KBSSwiS42_FD_184305 | JGI IMG/M metagenome (GOLD analysis project Ga0207675, IMG submission 184305) | Switchgrass rhizosphere microbial communities from Kellogg Biological Station, Michigan, USA - KBS Switchgrass S4-2 (SPAdes) (version 2) | ecosystem: Host-associated > Plants > Roots >... | reverse complement strand
CTCAGGTCGCGCTGGATGCGTTCGACCAACGCCACGAACCGCGGGTGGTCGCGAAATCCGGCGAAGATTTCGTTGTGGAGCAACACCAGATGCCAGCGATAGTAAATCGTGCGCTCGCGTTCGGCCTTCTCGAGCGCGTCCAAAGCCGCTTCTGTCCGCCCGCGCAGCGCGAACGCTTCCGCGGCGTGCCGCTCCTCGATGAAGAGTCTTCGCTGTCTGCGCAGCTTCAGAACCGCTTCCAGATGGTCCAGCATCTGGTTCGCCCCGGCCTCATCGCCTGCTGCGCGCAACGCGCGGCTATAGTCTGCGAAGTAGAGAGCAGAGAACGACGACCACGCACTCTTGACCGGCACCGGAGCGGGTGAAAAGTCCGCTGGGTCGATGTCCTTGCGCACCTTGTACTGGGCATACTCCGGCGCGAGCGTCTCCAGGAAGTCCACAGCTCGCTGAGCCTCACCCCCTGCGAGCAACGCATCGACCGCGAGCCGCACGAGAATGACATCGCCCTGGTCCCCGCCCCAGATCTTCTTCGGCGCGGTCAGCGTTGCAACGGCCAGTTGGCGGGCCTCCTCGATTTCTCCGTGGACGAGATGCCGGTAGGCGTCGACCGCGACGATTTCGTAGTCACTGCGTGAACCCCATCCTCCGCGTTGCATCAGCGAGTCGGCCGTTTGCAGATCACCGATGTCGTAATACAGCAGCGCCAGCCAAGGGGGTGTGCCCGCGCGCGGCGGTTCGTTCGGAACTGTGTAGTTGCGGGCGTGCTCGATGCTCCCGGCAAGATCGCCCAATAGAATCCACTGCGTCATCGCTATCAATGCGTCACCGGTCAGATTGGTCGGCGGGACGATCTCCCGGTAATGCTCGGCGGTTGCGAGGGCTTCCTTCGCATTCCCGAGATCCATGTAGCAAGACCAGGTGCCGACGTAGAGGTTTGCATTCAACGGGTCGAGCTCGCGGATGCTACGAGTCAGCGCGAGCGCGTCGTCCGGGTAGCCCTGATCGAGCTTGAAACTCGCGTACAGACGTCGAACGATCCTGTTCGAGGGATCCTTCTTCTGAGCCGTAGCGAGTCGCTGCTCTGCGAGCTTGATATCGCCGTAATACCTTGCCACGTGCCCACTGAGCGCGAGCAAGCCTGGATCGTCCGGCACCACGCGCAGGCCGCGATCGACCATCTCGCGCAGCTTTGCCCGGTTCTCGGCCACGGGAACTTGCACGTCGGCAACCTCCTCGCGGTAAGCGAGACCGAGGCTGTAATACGCCGGGATGAAGTGGGGGTCGATCTCGATCGCCCGTTCGAGGTAGGGGGCGACTTGACGGATTCTCCGCATTCGAAGCTCGTGCTGACCCCGCAGGTACAGGTCGTACGCTTCTGCGTTCACTCCCTTGGCTGGAACATCGGCCCGGGTCTGCAGGCTCGCCCTGAGCTCCGTGCCAACCGACCTGGCTACATTCGTTTCCAGCGCCAGGACGTCCCCCACGGGCTCGTCGTACGATTCCGACCATAACGGGCTGCCAGTCGACGCCTCTACGAGACGGACGGCCACGCGGATCCTGTCTCCTTCCTTTCGCACACTGCCTTCGACAACGTGCGTTACGCCAAGCGTTCTGGCAATGCTGGCGACATCCGCATCCTTGCCACGGAAGGAGAACGACGACGTGCGCGCAATGACGCGGAGCGACGTGACCTTCGAAAGCAGGTTGAGGATTTCCTCGGCGATGCCGTCCGCCAGGTACTGCTGATCTCGCCCCGGGCTCAGGTCGGTGAAAGGAAGTACCGCAACCGAAGTGCGCGTGCTGACTGCGTGGGTCTGCGCCGTCATGATCCAGAACAGGATCGCTGCGGCCGCGACGAGCGAGAGCGCGATACCTAGCGGCAGCACCCATCGGGGCCGAGGCAGCGCTGGCGATTCTTGCGGCAGGACCTCGACTCGCGGCAAGAGTCTGTAGCCTTGCCCGCGCACTCCTTCGACATAGCGCGGATGATTCGGATCATCCGCCAGCGCGTCTCGCAGCAGTTTGATCCGCTGACTGATCGTCTCCGGGCTGACCGATCGTCCGCCCCAGACGGAACGAGCGAGCTCATCATGAGTCACCACGTTCGGCGCGGCCGCCACGAGCGCCAGCAGCAATTGGTAGGTGAGCGGACCCAGCGCTACGGGCTTCGAGTCGCAAAGCACCAGACGCCGGCCGGTATCCAGCGTCAGGCCGCCGATGCGAAGACGAGCAGACATTTGCACGCAGTATCCCCCTGCGGCGCTCTAACGCAATCTTTGAGGATTCTTGGGGTAAGTTTCATGCAACCCGAGAGCGTTGTCGCTAGCGTGAACCTGCCGCGACACCGGCGCTTTCCGGAGTACGACGATGCTGAAAGTGAACCGTGGGCTTGTCAGATGGCCGCTGTGCTGCGCGGTTCTGTTCACGCTGGCCGGCTGCACGATGCTGACTCCAGAGTGGCATGCCCACCGCGCACCAGCATCAGTCTGTTCCGACCACTCGATGGAGGTCTGCGTGATTGATAACTACGGTAAGAGATGCGGTTGCGCGTCGGCTGCGACCGCGGACGCGATGAAGCGCGGCACTCGGTAGGTATGCCTTTAGTCAGGGTCCGCGAGACGACCTTTCGGCAGTACCCACCCGACGCGAGAAGAGGTAGCGTGAAACCGTACAGAGCTGCCCGGTCGACGCGTGGGGGATCTTCGCGTGAGTCTTGCAGTAGATGGCGCCGCAGGGGCGCAGCTGAACCAGCTCCTCGACGAGGCGTTGGAGCTGGCGCCGGAGCAACGCTTGTCCTGGCTGGAGGCACTGGACGTCTGGCCTGCCCCGCTCAAGGACCAGTTGCGTAGCCTGCTGGCTGGCGGCGCGCTCGCCGAAAACTTCCTCAGCACTTTACCCCCGATCGGCAACGCAGAGCAGACCGGTGCACAGCACCAAGTCGTCGGGCGCTATCGACTGATACGAGAGCTCGGCACCGGCGGCATGGGCGCAGTCTGGCTCGCCGAGCGTACCGATGGCTTGCTGAACCGACCGGTCGCATTGAAGTTGCCGCATCGAGCCTGGGGCTCTGCCCTGCTCTCCGAACGAATGGCGCGCGAGCGCGAGATCCTTGCAGCCCTCAATCATTCGAACATCGCAACGTTGTACGACGCCGGCGTCGCCGACGACGGCCAGCCCTTCCTCGCGCTCGAATACGTAGCGGGCGAGCCCATCGACGTTTACTGCGAGACGCGCCGTCTGCCGTTGCGCGCACGGCTGAAGCTGTTCCTCCAGGTTGCCGATGCGGTTGCACACGCTCACACCAAACTGATCGTGCATCGCGATCTCAAGCCTTCGAACATTCTGGTCACGGCTGCCGGACAGGTGCGACTGCTCGACTTCGGCATCGCGAAATTGCTGGAAGAGGCAGCACCGACCGGTACCAGCCTGACCGAGCTTTCCGGGCAGGCACTCACGCCGGAGTATGCCGCGCCCGAGCAGATCATCGGCGCACCCATCACTGTCGCGGCAGACGTCTACTCGCTCGGCGTCGTCTTGTACGAGTTGCTGACGTCGACTCGCCCTTATGAGCTCAAACGCGATTCGCGCGGCGCGTTGGAGGACGCAATCCTGGAAGCGCAGCCTCGCAAGCCCAGCGACGTCGCCCCGACCAATCGTCGCAAGTCACTGCGTGGCGATCTCGATCTGATCGTGCTTCAGGCACTGAAGAAAGAGCCGCACGAGCGGTACGCGACCGTGCACGCTTTCGTCGAAGACATCCAGCGACATCTGCGCCATCGGCCGGTGCTGGCGCGCCCCGATCACTGGCGTTACATCGTGGGCAAGTTCATCGCTCGCAACAAGCTCGCGGTGATCGCGGCGTCGCTCGTTGTGCTCACAAGCGTGACCGGTGCCGGTGTCGCGTCCTGGGAGGCGCGCACGGCCCATGTCGAAACGCAGCGCGCAGAAGATGCCCGCAAGCTGCTCGCCACGGTTTTACAGGACGCGAATCCGTATGCGGCACGAGTCCAGCCACATACCGTCGACGAGTTGTTGGTCCGCGCCAGCAACGATATCCAGCAGCGCAAGGATTTGAGCCCGGCGCTGCGCGTCGAGGTCCTGACGGTCCTGGGCACTGGGCTCCTGAACTCGCAGAACACGGCCGCTGCAGAACGGGTGTTGAGTCACGCAGTCGATGAGGCGCAGCAGAGGCTCGGACTGGAGCATCCGTTAACCACACACGCGCGAGTTGCGTTGCTGCCCGTGCATCGATTCCGCGGGCGCACCGCGCTGCTGCGCTCGCAACTCGACGATCTCTTGCCACGCCTGCGCACACGGACGAGCACGTACCCAGAGGATCTGATCGTCGCGCTGAAGAACAAGGCGCACGTCGAGCTCGAGGACGGCCACTATGCAGCCGCGGAAGCAGCAGCGCGTGAAGAGCGCGACACTGCGCTACGTAGCCTCGGTCCCGAGCATCCCGAAAGTGTCACGGCTCTGATGATGCTGGCGTTGGCTGTGCAACACAGTCGCGATCCCGCGTATGCACTGACAATCAGTGAGCAGGCCTATCGCAGGACAGTGCAGTACTACCACAACGATCCCAGTCATCCGCGCGTCATCGAAGCGGAGCGCTTGTATGGATTTGCGCTCGCCGGCGCCGGACGTACGCCTGAGGCCCTCGCGCACATTCGAACGGCAGTGAATCAGGCTCTCGCTGTGTTCGGAAGCAACTGCCGGATGAGCGGGCTGTACAGGGTCGACCTGGCGCGAGTCGAATTGCAGCATGGCGAGTTCGAGCAAGCGCTCGCAGACAGCCGCGCCGCGCTGGAGAACGTCGGTGCGCATGCAGACAAGAACTCTTTCAGATATGCCGATGCGCTCTCGGTGCGGGCCGATGCGCTGCTTGCGACCGGTCACGCGCAAGACGCGCAACAGGATTTGCGCGTCGTCGTCGACATCTTGAAGCGCACGGTGGGCGCGACGCATGCATTGACGATCGCGGCGTCCGGCAAACTCGATCTGCTCCAGCAAAGAACCGCGGCTCGGACGCCACTGCAGGGACTGGTCGGGCGTCATTGAAGCGATTTGCCAATGCGGCCGGAGGGCAGCATGTTCGAGCTGTACGATTTCACGTTCTCGCACTACTCGGAGAAAGCACGTTGGGCCCTCGACTTCAAGGGTGTTCCCTACACCCCGCGGCATCTGTTGCCGGGCTTTCACATGCGAACCACCAGAAAGCTGGCCCCACGCTCCTCCGTACCCATTCTCAAAACCGACCAAGCCGTGATCCAGGGTTCGACCGAGATTATCGACTTCCTCGAACGGACCTTTCCCGATCGGAGCCTGACACCGCCGGATCCGCGAGACGCAAACAGTGCGCTCGAGTGGGAGAAGTACCTGGACGAGGAAATCGGCGTGACGCTGCGCCTTTGGTTCTACCACCACACGCTTCCGCATCGTGATCGCGCCTTGAGATTTCTGTGCACGGATGCGACGTGGCTGCAGCGTTCGCTGTTCGCGTTATCGTTCGCGCCCATCCGGGTCAAGATGACCCAGTTGATGAACATCAACGCAGTGACCGCGAGCGCTGCTGAACGACGCTTTGCGCTGGCGTTCGACCGGTTGGACCAGGCGCTCGAGCGCGGCCCATTTCTGGTAGGGAACCGCTTTTCCAGAGCTGACCTCTCTGCATGCTCGCTGCTTTGGCCCTTGTGCAGGCCTGGCGAGTCGGAGTCCGAGGTCGAAGCGCTCTTTGCTCCGACAATCTGCGCGCTTCGCAAACAACTCCAGCATCGACGCTTCTACCGGTGGGTGCTCGAGCGATACCAGGAGGATCGAATGCCGAGCTTGTACTGGAGATAGGTCATGAAAGTTGCCCTTCTCGTCGGTCTCGCCTTGCCGCTTGCGGCGAGCTTTCCTTCGCAGAATCTCCGAGCAGATGAAACAGGCCAGTCGGGGAAAGCACAGGAGACCCGTGTGCCAGTTGCCGATGGTTCACTGTACGCTCGCACGATCGGGCGTGGTCCGCCGACGATCGTTCTCCACGGCGGACCCGATTTCGACCATGCCTATCTCTTACCGGACCTGGATCGATTGGCGGATGTCTTACGGCTCACCTACTACGACCAACGGGGGCGCGGGCGATCGGCGGACAACGTTCAGCCGCAGCTCGTCACGCTTTCATCCGACATTGAAGACTTCGAAACCGTGCGTCGTCACTTTGGACTGGACGCTCCCGTAATCCTTGCGCACTCATGGGGCACAGTGCTGGCGTTGGAGTATGCGGTTCGCCATCCCACACACGCCTCGCACCTCGTGCTGATGAATCCGGCGCCAGCCTCCGCTCAAGACTTCGTGCTGCTGCGGAAGGCGTATGTGCACGAGATCGGCGCACAGATGGACCGGCAGCGCGAAATCATGGCCAGCGATGCGTACAAGCAGGGCGATCCGGAGGCTGTTGCTGCCCGGTATCGAATTCACTTCGCGCACGCGCTGAAACGCCGCGACGATTACGAGAGGCTGATGACGATCATGAAGGCGCAGTTCATCCGTCAGGGAAGCGGAGGGATCATCAAGGCGAGGGCAGTAGAAGATCAACTCATGCAGCAGACCTGGCAAGACGCCGCGTATGATCTGCTTCCCAGGTTGAGCACCGTGACTGTCCCGACACTTGTGATCGCCGGTGACCACGACTTCATCCCTGTCGCGATTGCGGAGCACGTCGCGCAGGCGCTCCCGAACGCCAAGTTGGTGACTATGAAAGATTGTGGCCATTTCGCCTATCTCGAGTGCCCCGAGGCCGTGCACCGCATAGTCGAGGACTTCTTGCGATCAGCGAATGACAGTGAGCGCTCGAGAAGTAACCACTGACGTGTCCGCTCAGTCCCGTGGCTTGTCCGTCCAGAAGACTTCGCGATACGTGATCCCGGGGGCCGCGACCGCTTGTCCATCGACGAACTTCGGCCGAAAGCGCGCAGCACGAACTGCATCGAAAATCTGCTGCGCGTATTTCTCGCGCGTGTCGTGATCTACGATGCGCGCGTCCCGGACTGACCCATCAGCGGCGACCGTGAACTCGACCTGCACGGAGTTGGATCGCGTTTCTTTCGCGGACGCCGCAGGGACATCAACCACGATCTGGGGTGTCGGATAGTAGACGCGCACCGGTACGTCCAGCGCTGTGGCCGCGGAGCTCGACAGACTCGCAGCCTCGTGGATGAGCTTCCAGGCGCGTTGATAGTAAGGCAGCGCTTTGCGCGGGGCTTTCTCGATCTGGTGCCAATCGCCCATCTGAATCAGCGTTTCGATCAGCGTCTGCATCGACGCGCCCGGCTGTGCCTCCAGGATCCGCAATGCTCGTTGCAGCGCGTGCTCGCCTTCCCTGTTGAGCTCCCTGGGTTCGCCGCCGGGGGGGCTGTTCGGAAACCAGCACGGGCCCTGGCCGGGGCAGTGGTGCCGCGGCGGTCGCGGCTTCCAGTCCTCCGGATAGCTCATCCTGAGCATGTACGCCCGGGCTATACCTCTCAGCGGCTCAACGAGAATCGGGGCGTTCAGAGACTCCTTGTCTCCGGCGATGTTGAGCGCCATCTGAAAAGTCATGCGAGCCTCAGCAGACATGCCGACTTCGGCGAACCAATTCCCCAGGTCGCACACTGCCGGAATGACCTTCAGGTTTGCTTCACCATAGTTCTTTTCGGCGGTCCGCACCCTGTAGATCATCAGATCCTGCGCTTCCTCCGTGCGATCGAGCGCAGTCAGGCTCGCGGCCAACGTCTTCAGCGTGTCCTGCTGACGCAAGTCGAACAGTCCATATTGCGAGCGCTGGATAGCCAACGCTCGCTGCAGGCGAGGAACGGCTTGCTGGTGACGCCCGGATGCAGCGAGTGTCTTGCCCAAACCCAGCAGCGGAGCGAGGACGCGCTCGCTCTCGAGTCCGGCGTGGCGTTCCGCCAGTTGCAGCGCCTCGTTGTAAGAGGCTTCGGCCTTTGCATACTGACCGGCGTCGAGGAAAGCGTCACCCAAAGCGGTCAGCGCGCCTTCGATGTCGGTGCCGGCGCGCGGGTAGTCCGCTGGCGAAGCAGATTCATTGACTTCGGAAGTGACCGTGCTGAGCTGGCGTTCGACCTTGGCGTCGCCCGACCTGGCAGCGGGTTGTTGCGCGGACGTCTGCCGCGACTTTGCCGTTGCAGCGGCTGAGAGCGGAGCACCGGCAGAAGCCGCCTTCGGTGCCGAACTGAGCGTCGATCCGCTTGTCGGGGCGGATCGCGGCAGGGCGATGAGCATCGCGCCGCTGGGGTCCGTCTTGACAGTCAGCGCAGTCCCCTCGAGGAGCCTTGTCACCGCCTCCTGCGGAGTAAACGCCCCCGACACACCCTGTGTGCGCAACCCTTCGAGTTGCTCGGATCGGTAAACAAGATCGACTCCACTCTGCTGCGTGAGTGCCTTGAGCGCGGCGATCAGCTCGCCCGCGGGCACGTCGATCTGCCGGCGCTGGTCCGCGAGTGCGGGCATGCAGAGGGACACGCAGCAGGCCAAAGCGAGGAGAGCTGATCTGGACATGGCTATTTTTCAAGCGCCGGCTTTCCGGTGAGGACGATCTCCTGTCCTTGTCGAGTGGCCGTAATTGGGAAATCGCTGGCAATCAGCCGTACGAACGCATCGATGTTCGTCGCCCGGAAGGTGCCGCCAACGCGGATGGCGGCGACTGCAGGGTCCACGATGACGATCCTGCGGATGTTGTAGCGGTTGAACTCTGCAACGGCATCAGCGAGGCGCGAGTCGTCGAAGGACAGGCGGCCGGTCCGCCAGCTCAGGAGCTGCTCCAGCTCGGAGACCGGCTGCTCTTCGACGAGCACGGCATCGGGCCCCGCACGCGCAATGCTCCCAGCCTGCAGCCGCATCATGTGGCGCTTCGTCTCACCGGCCCCCCGCTCTACCTGGACGCTGCCTTCGGTGACGATCACGCGGAGCTCGCCTCGTTCGTTCCTTACGGAAAATTGCGTTCCCACAGCGACGATTCGCTTATCGCCCGCGATGACGACGAAGGGGCGCGCGAGATCCTTCGCAACTTCGAAGTACGCTTCGCCCTGTTCGAGATCGACGCGACGCTCGGTCTGCGTGACATCGACGTGGATCCGAGTGTTGGTGTCGAGCGTGACTTTCGATCCGTCAGTCAAAGACACGGCCTGGAGTGCTCCGATCTCAGTGTGATACGACGGCCCGACACGAAGCAGGTACCACGCGGCAACGGCCGCCACCGCCAGTACCAAGCATCCGGCCATAGCCCGGGCACGCACGTGTGTGCGGTGCAGGGCCTTGCCGGACCATGTGGGCGACGGCATGCCGGCTGTGCCGCGTAGCGACCTCAGTCGACCCGTCTGCTGCCAAGCTGCACTGACTCGCAGCCACGCGACACGATTGTCCGTAGAAGCGTTGATCCAGGCATCGAGCTGTATCTGATCGTCTCCGCTCCAGTCGTCGCACTCGCGGCGCGCGATCCACGCTGCAGCGGCCGATTCAGCAAGTTCTCTACTTTCCATGGCGCTCCTCGTCCAGCGTGTGCCGTGCTCCTTGCGCAGGCGAATCCTGGCTGTCGGGCTCAGAGATGAGATCGACCAAGAGGCGTGCAGCTCGCGCCATGTGTTTCTCTACGGTTCCTTCGCTGATCCCGAGCCGTGCGGCGATCTCCTTCTGCGGCAGGTCGTCCACACGCCGCAGCCACAGAACTTCACGGCATTTGTCCGGAAGCCGGTTGACGGCGGCCGAGACCATAGCGAGCTGCTGGCGGATGCTGACGCGTCGCTCCGGCGTGACCTCATCTACCAGGACGTTGAGGGAATCCAGATTCTCGAGCAGATCGATAGGCACGATACGATTTCTGCGCGCCCGGTCGATCATGAGGTTCCGGGCCGTCGTGAACAGCAGCGACTTCGGCGCGATCGGGCGAAGCCGGGCAGCGCTCTCGAGAATGCGGACGTAAGCATCGTGGCGGATATCCTGGATGTCGGCGGGGTTGGGCCACACGCGCGTGATGTAGCGCAGGAGCGCTCCTTCGTGCGGGAGCACTTCGCGGACAAACCAGTCATCGACCGTGCCGGGCATGGCGACGACATTACCTCCACGGCGCAGGCCGAGGTAGGCCTAAATATTTTTCCGGGAACGGGGGGAAGATGTCCGACCGTTCGTTACGGCAGGATGACATCGAATTCCGGCAAGCTCGGCCTGTCCATGCTGCTCTCGTTCATGCTCAGCGCAGCGGTCGCTGGACCGAAAGCCTCGCAATCCGACATCACGATTGAAACGTGTCGCTCGCTGGCGTGCTCCTATCTGCCCGTCGGTATCCGGAGCGACGCCAGAACAGGGCGAGTTCATGCGATCACGCATCCTCGAGATCGCGGGTTCAGTGCGTGCTCCTGTCGGGCGTAACAAAAAATGCCAGCCAAACCTGCTGGTCATTCTCACGGCGCAGCCAGCCCCGTTGTGGGAGAGCTGGAGGACGCGCAGCCCGAGGATGTTCTTTGAACAGTCGCAGGTGGAGATTGCGCGCGCGCTGGAGACACCACGTCCCGTTTCGGCCTGGCAGAACGCGATGGTGATCAACGCCGATGGAACCCAGGGTGCCGACTTCAATCGCCTCGTGGACTCGCACATCAAGGCCAGCGTTTCCGAAGACATTTCTTCCGTCATCATGATGGTCGATACGACGGCGACCGGCGGAGCAACGTTTGGCCAGCTGGCCGACTACATTGCCATGATCAGCCTGGCGCGAATCGACCTGGATGCAGACTTCGGGAACGTCGGCTCGATCCTTCGAGTGTTCGCGAAGAATGCGGAAGGTGCGCCGAAGCGACTCACGAACTGGGACCACGCGTTCTTGAAGGCGCTTTATCAGCCTGACAGGGCATTGCTACGGCCGCGCACCGACATCATGTTGACGATGCGGGAGGAACTTGCGCCTTGAGCAGCGGCTCCTGGCAAGTGGCGGTAGCGATCGGTCTGTCGATCGCCGCCTCGCTCGCCTGCGCGGCTGCTCCAAAAAACAAGGTCACCGAAGAAGTCATCGTCGAGGGGACCCGTCCGGAGATCGAGAAGCGCGCCTATACATTCGTGACGGGCATTACCCATGACGGGTATGCCGTCGAATCACTCGCCCGCTGGAACCAGCCCATCTGTCCTCTGGTCGCGGGAATACCCGCAGAGCAAGGTGAATTTATTCTGCGCGGCCTATCGCAGGCCGCACTCGCCGCGGGGGCACGGCTTGGCCCCAGGAAGTGCAAGGCCAACTTTCATGTTGTCGTGACCTCGGACCCCGATCAGCTGATCGTCCTATGGCGCAAACGCGCGCCGCTACTGTTCGGCGGCGAATCGCGGACGGCAGTGCGTCACGTCTCGCTTCCAGCGTTCCGAGATGACCCGTTCGATAGTGCGCGACTTCGTGAAGGAATGAGAAGCCGCGAACAAATACTTAGGTCTTGACCTTAGTATTTGCCGATGACAGAATCTCTTCCGTCAGATCGGTAACCCGACCATCGACTGGTGTTGCAATGGCTCAAGCCGCCGTCGCCGATGATGTTTTCTATGCCTTGTCCAATGCGACTCGGCGGAAAGTCCTGGAGCAACTGTCGGTCGGACCAGCCACCGTCAGCGAGCTGGCAGCACCGTTCGACATGGCACTGCCCTCGTTCGTGCAACACCTGTCGGTGCTCGAGCAGAGCCGGCTGGTGAAGTCGAAGAAGCGAGGGCGCGTACGGACGTATGAGATCGCACCCAAGCGATTCAAGGTCGCCGAAGACTGGCTGACCGCGCGTCGTCACCTGTGGGAAGCGCGACTGGATCGGTTCGATCAATACGTCAAGCAACTCAAGGATCAGGAATCAGACTCATGAGCAAGCAGTTCAAGATCAATCCGAAACTCGATTTCGTCATCGAGCGGTTCATCGACGCGCCCACGCGGCTCGTCTGGGCAGCGTTGACGAAACCGGAGCATCTCAAGGAGTGGTACATGCCCAAGGCTTACGGGCGTGTGGCGCGAGCCGAGATGGATGTGCGGCCGGGCGGCATCCTCAGCATCGACATCGCAGGGGCCGACGGCCAGGAGGTTCCCAACCTCGGCTGCATCCTGGAAGTGATTCCGATGGAACGACTCGTCTGGACCTCCATGCTGTTCCCCGGCTACCGTCCGGCTGTCTTCGACGACATTCCGATCACCGCCATCATGACGATGAAGAGCGAGGGAGCCGGCACTCGCTACGTCTTCACGGGGCTGCACCGGGATGAAGCGGACTTTGAGAAGAACAAAGCGTTGGGTTGGCAGGAAGGGACCGAGATCGCCGTCGATCAGTTTGTGGCGCACGTGAAGTCGATGAAATAGCTCAGGGCGCGCCTCCTACTGGCGCGAATGTGGGAGAGCGTACATACCCGGTGCCCGCGGCCGGGTAGCATGCGGCCATCGTCTGCAGACGGATCGCATGAACCTTGGAGCACAACGCCACCGATGAGTTCTCGGCAGAAGTGCGATCGCGCTTCGGCGTACTGCCGAACTTCTTCTGTACCGCGGCGAGTGCACCCGGCCTCATCCAGCAGCTCTGGGGCTTCGCGAAGGCGGGCTATCTGGACAACCCCCTGCCCTCGTTGTTCAAGGAGCGCCTGTTCGTTCATCTGTCGCGGTTCTGCGAGATCCGCTACTGCATCGTTCGTCATGTCGGATTTCTCGTCGGTGAAGGGCGGCCCGCTGGCGACGCATGGGCACAACCGCAGACCATCGAGGAAGTCATTGCGCTGGTGAGCAGACCGGTCCCCGACGCGGAGGGGTTGAATCGCTCCCTCGCTTTCCTCGAGAGCATCACAGACCCTGTCGCGATTCCCGAGCCCGAGGCCGAGACCGAAGGGGCACTGTTCGATGCGCTGACGATCATGTTCGTCGACCCGCGCGGGGCGGACCGCGTTCGGCTTGCCATTGCGCATGCCGTGGGCGAGTCGACGTTCGAGATTCTCACTGCGTTTCTGGCGTTCATCCGCACCGCGCACTACTGGACCGAAACGCATCCCACTCTGGGGTATGAAGCGGACATGGTCGCACTGATGCGGGATCACCCTGTTCTCGCACGCCTCATGCTCGATACATCGGAGGCCGAGTGGGCCAACTCACGTCGCGCGCTACGCCGCGCCCTCGACGATCTACGCACTATGTCGGGCGCGCTGCGTTCGAGCGAAGAGCGTTTTCGTGTCCTGATGATGGCGACGTCGGACATGTTGTATCGGATGAGTCCCGACTGGGCAGAGATGCGAGCGCTCGACGGCAGAGGGTTCCTGTCGGACACCACCACGCCGGACTCGAGCTGGTTGCAACGGTACATCCCTGAAGGCGAGCACGGGCGGGTCATCGCGGTGATCCAAGCAGCGATCGCTGCGAAAGGCGTGTTCGAACTGGAGCATCGGGTGATCCGCGATGACGGCGCACCCGGCTGGGTCTGGTCCAGAGCGCTGCCGATCTTGAGTGACAATGGCGAGATCGTCGAGTGGCTCGGTGCGGCGCTGAATCTGACCGCGCGCAAGAACGCCGAGGATGCGCTGCGCGATGGCGACCGGCGCAAGGATCAGTTTCTAGCGACGTTGGCTCATGAACTGCGCAATCCGCTGGCGCCGTTGCGCAGCGGGCTGGAGACACTCAAGCGGACCACTGCCGACAGCGAGGCCTATGGCCGGACGGTCAAGATCATGGATCGGCAGTTGAACATGCTGGTCCACCTGGTCGATGACCTGCTGGACGTGAGCAGGATCACGTCGGGGAAAATTCGGCTGCGTCGCTCGAAGGTGTCGCTGCAATCGGTGCTGGCAGCAGGCGCGGAGGCTTCGCGCGCAATCATCGACGCTCGGACGCATCGCTTGGTTATCGATGCTTGCGAGGATGAGCTCGTCGTCGACGGGGATTTCGATCGCCTGGTGCAGGTTTTCTCGAACCTGCTGTCCAATGCTGCGAAGTACACGGACAAGGCCGGGAAGATCGAAGTGAAACTAAGTCGCGAGGGTGATCAGGCGGTCGTCACCGTATCCGATAACGGCATTGGCATTCCTGCGGAGGATTTGTCGAGTATCTTCGGGCTCTTCGCGCAAGTGCGCGCTCACCACGAACATGCGGCCGGCGGCCTCGGTATCGGGCTGTCATTGGTCAAACAGTTGGTCGAGATGCATGGAGGCTCGGTACACGCCAGGAGCTCCGGCGCCAGCCACGGCAGCACGTTTACTGTGTCGTTGCCGTCGCTCCGAAACGCGTGAGATAGGACGCATTTCGATCGAAGAGATGTCGGGAAACGAGCGCGGACTCCGTTTTAGACATCATGACCACCATCCTTCCATCCTTCCGCGAAGCGGGAGCTGGCCCTGGCGTTGTCTGCTTGCACGCCAACGCGAGCTCCTCGAGTCAGTGGCGCGGCCTCATCGAGATGCTTGCGCCGGACTACCGCGTGCTGGCAGCCGACGCCTACGGCGTCGGCAAAGGCCCTGCATGGCCGGTCGACAGGGTTGTCCGGCTCGGCGACGAAGTAGCGTTGCTCGAACCGCTCTTCGCGCGGGCCGGTCGGCCGCTTTCACTGGTGGGTCATTCCTATGGCGCCGCAGTCGCGCTGATCGCGGCGCTGCGACAACCACGCAGTGTCAAGGCGCTGGCGCTCTATGAGCCAACTTTGTTCTCGGTGGTCGACGCCGAATCGCCATCTCCGAATGATGTCGACGGTATCCGCAACGCCGTGGCGCTCGCAGCAACTGCGCTGGAAGCCGATGATCTCAACAGCACTGCACAGCACTTCATCGACTTCTGGATGGGCACTGGTGCGTGGGCGCAGACTCCCGAGAATCGCAGAGGTCCGATAGCAGCTTCGATACGGAATGTGGGCGGTTGGGCCGACGCGTTATTCAAAGAACCGACGCCGTTGGATGCATTCGCGACGCTGAATGTTCCGGTGCTGTACATGATCGGCGGGCGCTCCCCGCCCTCCTCTCGAAGCGTGGCCCGACTCCTGACCCGGGTTCTCCCGCAGGTCGAGGTCATGGAGTTCGAGGCGCTGGGACACATGGGCCCAGTCACGCATCCGCAGCTCGTGAACGCAGCAATCTGCCAATTTCTCTCGCGGAACTGACCAATCGACGAGCGATCCGCTATCGACCACAAGCTCCGGCCGGTTTCCAGTCGGAGGGTATGCCTCTGGGTTGAGTCGAGTCATGGATGACCAGGGCAAACGCGCGCCGGAGCGTCGTACCCGTGACATTCAATTCCATTGGAATATTCGGTGGCACCGTCATGGTTGCTCCGGCCCGAGCCTTGTTGGCGCCAGCCGGCGTCTCCAGACATTGCTCTCCCGTGAGCACGTACCAGCCTTCGGGGCCCGGGTGCGTATGGACCCTCGAGCTGTCGCCGGGCCGCATGACAGCGTAAGAGAGAACCGCAGCGTAGCTCTTCGCGGCGGGAAGCTGCAGTGGTCCGACAACCGCGATGGCTTCGCCTCCGCGCGGAGCTGCGGCGCGAGGACCGAATTCAGAGAGCCACGCTCGCCCGTCTTCTTCCACGACGATTCCAGTCGCACTTTTGGCCGCCTCCGCCGCCTTCCTGTTTGGAAATGCATGCAGATGCCAGTAGACGGATGTTTCACTGAAATGAAGTCCGGTCACTGCGCCGACGTTGAAGCAGCCAAACTCCGGTCGCTTTTCGCCGGCGGGCACGTCCACACAAGCAACTTCGGTCAAGTGCTCGTGTCCGGTGGTGCCGGACACTTCAGCCCGCACGTGGCTGGTTGGCGCGATTTGAAGTGCGACCAGTAACGGTACGAGAACGCCGAATGAAGTTCTGACCATGTTCGAACCCCCGGGTATGAGCGCAGGGAAGATGTATGACAGATTGGCGCTCGTGCCACCAGCCATATCAACGCTGGTATCTCAACGCATCGACGACCAGCGCCAAGGCCGGCGAGGACTGACGACGGTTTGGGTAGTACACGTGATACCCAGGGAACGGTGCACACCACCGCTCGAGTACCGACTTCAGTCGTCCCCGTTCGAGGTGCGGAGCCACCGTGTCCTCCGGCAGGTAGGCGACGCCGAAGCCGGCTAGTGCTGCGTCGAGAATCTGTCGGCTCGAGTTGAATACGAGCTGGCCATCCACGCGCACCTTGATCTCCCGCTCGCCTCTCTCGAACTCCCACGCGTACAGCCCACCATACGTCGGCAGCCGCAGGTTGATGCAGTTGTGACCGGTGAGTTCCTGCGGTGTGCGAGGTTCCGCACGATTGGAAAAGTATGACGGCGCAGCGACCACTGCCATCCGAAAGTCTGGACCGATCCGCACGGCAATCATGTCTTTCGCGACCTGCTCACCGAGACGCACACCTGCATCGAAGCGATCAACCACAATGTTTGTGAGCCCATAGTCGACTGTGATCTCGACATGAATGTCGGGATGCTTCTTCAGTATCGGCTGCAACCTGGGCCAAAGAATCGTCTCAGTTGCATGCAATCCTGCCGTGATGCGTACCGTGCCGGTCGGTTTGTCGCGCAACTCACTGAGCGCGGCCAACTCTGCGCGGATCTCTTCGAAACGCGGACCTACAGCCGTGAGGAGTCGTTCTCCGGCGTGCGTCGGCGCGACACTCCGGGTGGTGCGGGTAAGCAGCCGAACGCCCATGCGCGACTCGAGACTGCGGATCGTATGACTGAGGGCAGACTGCGATACGCCTAGCTGTGCCGCCGCTTTCGTGAAGCTTTTCGCCTGCGCGACCGCCAGGAATGCAATGACGTCGTTGAGATTCTCGCGTCGCATTGATGAATCTCTCTCATAAGATCTAGCGCATTGTGCTGTCTAAT
>Ga0207675_100002904_pt1 | contig 16857 bp, 16 predicted proteins | sample KBSSwiS42_FD_184305 | JGI IMG/M metagenome (GOLD analysis project Ga0207675, IMG submission 184305) | Switchgrass rhizosphere microbial communities from Kellogg Biological Station, Michigan, USA - KBS Switchgrass S4-2 (SPAdes) (version 2) | ecosystem: Host-associated > Plants > Roots >... | reverse complement strand
GCACCTCCCCCGCCTTTGCGGCGTTCGCCGGACCGGTTACGAGGTTGAGCGGCACACGGAGATAGTCGCTACTCGACCGGATTGCCTGACGCGAGCACCCCGCGCTCGGCGGCGGAGCGGAGCGCGCCGATGAAGCGGGCGCCCGGCAGGAGCACCGGCGCCTCCTGGAGCTCCCAGCCTCGGTTCGGGCGCATGATCCAGCGGGCGATCCTGAGGCGATCGTCGTCGAGCCGCTCCACGCGCAGCTCGTCGCGCAGCTCACCCGAGCTGCCGGGGCTGGCACCGTGGGCGCCGATCGCCGGGTCGCCGCCGTTGCCCAGCTCCACCGGGTCGAGGAGGCCCTGTTCGGCCGCCGAGCCGAGCATCCCGGGGAGGTCCGCGAGCGCCAGCACGGGAGCGTGCTTCAACAGCTGGCCGGACTGCCAGGCGGCGAGCCGGAGCCCGCCGGGGACCTTCTCGAGCCTCACCTCGCGGCCGTCCTCGTACGGGCCCGCGGCGGCGAACTCGCCGCGCGAGACGCGCACGCCGCTTGCGGCCGGGATGGGCCGCCTGCCGCCGGGGCGCTTTATCTGCGCTGTCCGCGCCCGCCGCTCGGGCTTGCGGCTGGGGTCCAGCACCGTGCCCTTCGAGCAGATGGGGCACTCGGCAAGGAAGCGGTTGTGGCGGCAGAACTGCGGCACGTCCCACGAATCTAGTCACTATGGGGCGGGTGCGGACGGCCGTCGTCTCGGACCTTCACCTCGGCGTCCTCGCCGCCTCCGATGTCGCGCGCGAGGGAAAGCCGCTCGAGGCGCTGGCCGAGGCGGTCGCGGGCGCCGACCGCTTGGTGCTGCTCGGCGACATCGTCGAGCTGCGCGAGCGCCCGCTCGCGCAGGCGCTGGAGACCGCGCGTCCGCTGTTCGAGGCTGTGGGGCGTGCAATGGCCGGTCGCCCCGTCGTGCTGGTGCCGGGCAACCACGATCATGCGCTGGCGGAGCCGTGGCTCGCGCGCCTTCGGCTGAACGGGGAGCGTCTGCCGAACGAGGCTGAATGGCCCGTCGGGCCGGAGGACGGCCCCGCCGGCCGAATGGCGGCGTGGATGCCGGACAGCGAGGTGACACTCGCCTATCCCGGCCTGCGGCTGCGCCCCGACGTGTACGCGACTCACGGTCACTACCTGGACCTCCACCTGACCGTGCCAAGGCTGGAGTCGATCGCCGCGTCCGCGATGGGGCGACTCACCAAGCTCGGCAGGACGGTCGAGTCGGCTGCCGACTACGAGACGATCCTCGGGCCGATGTACGCCTTCTACGCGGGCCTGGCGCAGGGCGCGTCGGCCAGGGCACTGGCGCGCGGGAGCAGCTTCTCGCGGACGGTCTGGAAGCGGGCGAGTGATGGCCGGGCGCCCGACATGCCGCCCGGGGATCCGGCGTCGGCCGGCGCGAGCGCTGGAAGCGGCGAGAGCGCGACGCGCGGCGCGAGCGCCACGCGCGACCGCGCGACCGCCGCCGCCACGCGCTTCCTGCTCGGGCGCGTGACCATCCCGGGGGCGGTCGCCGCGCTGAACGCAGTCGGCCTCGGGCCCTTCCGCGCCACGCTCACCGGCGAGGAGCTGCGCCGCTCGGGCCTCGAGGCCATGGGCAGGGTCGCCGGCGTGCTGGCGCCCGGCGCCGAGCACGTCGTCTTCGGCCACACCCACCGGCCCGGGCCGCTGCCCGCCGACGACCCCGACGAGTGGAGGGCGCCCTCCGGCGCGCGGCTGTGGAACAGCGGCAGTTGGCTCCACGAGGGCGCGTTCCTGCGGAACGGCCGCGACAGCCCGTACTGGCCCGGCACGGTGCTCACCGTCGACGACGACGGGCCTCCGCGCGTCGAGAACGTGCTGGCGCGGTAGCGGGCCGGCTGCCTCAGACGGCCGCCGCGGCGCGTTCGCGCTCGCGCGCCTCGCCCGGAGCCCTCGAGCCGAGCGTGTAGGCCGCGGCGTCGAACTCGCGCAGGCGACGGCGGAACGGCCAGGTGAAGGTCGGCCAGAGCGCCGAGTTGTGGCCATTGCGGTCTATGTAGTAGCTCGTGCACCCGCCCGTGACCCAGACCGTGTGGCCCGTCATCCGGTCGAGCTCGGCGTTGTAGGCGCTCTGAGCGTCGTCGCGAACCTCCAGCGTGCGTGCGCCGCGGCGACGTGCCGTCGCGAGCGCGTCGAGCACGTACGCGATCTGAGACTCGATCATGAAGACGATCGAGGTATGGCCGAGCCCGGTGTTCGGCCCGACCAGGAAGAACAGATTGGGGTAGCCGGCGACGGTCGTGCCCTTGTAGGCGGACATGCTGCCCGCCCAGACCTCCGCGAGCGTCCGGCCGTCGCGGCCGGTGATGCGATCCGCGATCGGCACGTCGGTCACGCGAAAGCCGGTGCCGAAGATGATCGTGTCGACCTCGCGCTCGCTGCCGTCGGCGGCGACGACGGAACGCGGCCGTATCTCCGTGATCCCCTCCGTCACGACCTCGACGTTCGGCTTGGTGAGCGCCGGATACCACTCGTCGGTCGGCAGGATGCGCTTGCAGCCCATCGCGTAGCCCGGCGTCAGCTTCCCACGCAGCTCCGGGTCCTTCACCTGGCGGCGGAGGTGGGTCAGCGGTATGCGCTCGAGCAGCTTGCCCACGGCGCGGTGGCGGAACTGGAGCACGAACAACTCGCGCGCCCAATAGATCGCAGCTCGCATGGCGAGCTGGGCCGGCGGGAAGAGCCGGTAGAGCCTGCGCTCCCAGGTCTTCAAGGGGCGGTTGCGGTGCGGGATGACCCACGGAGCGGTGCGCTGGAAGACGTGCAGCTTGCCGACCTTCGGCTGGATCTCCGGAACGAACTGGATCGCCGATGCCCCGGTGCCGATCACGGCGACGCGCTCGCCGGTCAGGTCGTGGCCGTGGTCCCACCGGGCCGAGTGGAAGGCGGTGCCCTCGAAGCTGTCGATGCCCGGCACCTCGGGGAGCGAGGGCTCCGACAGCGGTCCCTGCGCCGCGACGAGGAAGTTCGCGCTGATCGGTCCGTTCGAGGTCTCGATCCTCCAGACCCCGTCGTCGTCGTCCCAGGCGGCGCCCTCCACCTCGGTGTTGAAGCGGACGTGCTGCATGACGGCGAAGCGCTCCGCGCAGTCCCTCAGGTAGTCGAGGATCTCGGACTGCGGCGAGAACGTGCTGGACCAGTTCGGGTTGGGCGCGAAGGAGAAGGAGTAGAGATGCGACGGAACGTCGCAGCGGCAGCCCGGATACGTGTTGTCGCGCCAGGTGCCCCCGATGTCGCCGGCGCGCTCGAGGACCACGAAGTCCTCCTCGCCCTGCTGCCTGAGCCTGATCGCCATCCCAAGGCCCGCGAAACCGGTGCCGACGATCGCGACGCGAACGCGCTCGCGCGTGAGTGGTCTGTCCTGCGTCAAGTGAACCTCCGTAGTCCTGGCAGGAGCAGCTCGACGGTCCAGTCCGCCAGCTCTTCGACGTCCGATTCCGGGTGCTCCCACATCCAGTGGGCCACGCCCTCGTAGGCGGAGTTGACGGCGTGCGCAGCCACCTCCAGCTCGCGCGGTTCCACGTCGTCCGGCGCCATCTCCCGCATCAGCTCGAGGATCAGCGCTGCCTGGCGACGCCGCACGTTGACGGCCGCGTCCGAGAAGCGGCCCTCGTAGAGAAGCTCATACGCGACCCGGTTCTCCTGCGCAAAGCGGAGGAACGCGAGCCCGCCGGCCCGAAGCCGCGCCTCGGGGTCCGGGGCGCCGGCGGCCTCATCGGCGCCGCGTGCCGCGTCGGCGATCGCGTCCGCGAGACGCAGCGCCAGCCCCTCGAGACAGGCTCTGAAGAGACCCTCCTTGGAGCCGAACAGCTCATAGATGACCGGCTTCGTAACGCCCGCGCGCCGAGCCAGCTCATCCATGGACGCCTTGGCGTACCCGCGCTCGGCGAACAGCTCCTCACCGAGCTCGGCGAGCTGCCTTTCACGGACAACCCTGGGCACCCGCCCGTGACGAAAGTCCTCTATCCGCGCAACGGCTTCCATGGTTACTCACGGTAGGTTACCAGGAGTAGGTTTGCGCTAAACGCCAGGCCGGGGTCGCGGGTTGGGGCGAACTACGGCATTGAGGGGGTGGCCCGGAGCGAATCATCCTGGATAGGTGTTGCCTGGCAACACTTAGGCAGGACGGTCTGTGCCGGCGGACCCTCGGCAGCGGCCGGACCCGAGCGGTCGGGCGCCGGAGCGCGGTGCGCCGGCGCGGTCCGGCCGCTACGCCGCCGGCGCTGCTTCGGACTCCGCGGCCTCTTCGGACTCGCCGGAGCCGGACGCGCCTGCCGCGGCCGCCGCCTTGCCGGAGGCCGCGGTCGCCGGCTCACCGCTTGCAGCGGTCGCCGCCTTGCCGGAGCCGTCGGCGGCCACCGGCGTCGCTCCGGTGCCGGCCTCGACCTCGGCGCGCTCCTCCTCGGACTCGCCGGCGGGGGGCTCCTTTGCCCAGTCCTCGTCGAACTCGACGCGCCACTTGCCCTCGTCGTTCTGCTCGAGCCGCAGCTTCGCCCTGAAGGTGCGGCCCGCACGCGACCGGAAACCGGTGACGGCCTTTTCCGTGCGCCCCACGCCGGGATCCTCGCCGGCCTCACGAGAGGCGCGCAGCGACTCGATCAGCTCCTTCGCCACCGACACCGGCAGGCTCTTCCCCGCCTTGCGCTTCCAGATCACGAAGCCGCAGCCCGGGTCCTCGCGCGACCAGCACGAGTAGCCCTTCCGGTTCTCCGTGATCTCCCTGCCGCAGATCGGGCAGGGGCCGAGCTTGGCGCGCTCGATCTGGACGCCCTTCAACTTGTCGAGCTCCTCGACCGTCTCGGTCGTGAACTTCTTGATGTCGTCCATGAACGCGGGTCGGGTGTCCCCGCCGTGCTCGATCAGGCGCAGCCGGCGCTCCCAGTCGCCGGTCAGCTCCGGTGAGGTGAGCGCGTGCTCGCCCAGCAGGCGAATCACCTGGATCCCCTTCTCCGTCGCCACCAGCGCGCGGCCGTCGCGCTCGATGTAGCCCACGTCCACAAGCCGCTCGATGATCGATGCGCGCGTGGCCGGCGTCCCGATGCCCGAGTCCTTCATGGCCTCGCGGAGCTCGGCGTCCTCGACCTCCTTGCCGGCGGTCTCCATGGCACCGAGCAGGGACGCATCGGAGAACCGACGCGGCGGCTGCGTCTCCTTGCGCATCCACTCGACCTCGCGCGTCTGGACGCCCTCGCCCTGTTCCAGCCGTGGAAGCAGCTGATCCCCACCGGAATCATCCTCAGGGCGGTCCTGCTCCGAGAGCTCCCCGTAGACGGCCCGCCAGCCTGCCTCGATCAACCGGCGGCCCGAAGTCCGGAACACCTGCTCCCGAACGGTCGTCTCCACCCGCGTCCGCTCGAAGACGGCCTCGGGGTGGAAGACGGCGAGGAAGCGCTTCGTGACGAGGTCGTACACCTTGACCTCGTCGGCACCCATCTTCGACAGGTCGTGATCCGAGTTCGTCGGGATGATCGCGTGGTGGTCCTGGACCTTGGCGTCGTTGACGACACGGCCGAGCGGCAGCGAGTCGAGGCCGAGCACGAACTTGGCGGCCGTCTCGTACTGCGCCGCGTGGCCCACGTGCTCCACGGTCGGCTTGATCTCCGGGACCATGTCGCCGGTCAGGAAGCGCGAGTTCGTACGCGGGTAGGTGAGCGCCTTGTGGTCCTCGTACAGGCGCTGCGCCGCGGCGAGCGTCCGGCGCGCGGAGAAGCCGTACATGCTGTTCGCGTGCCGCTGGAGGCTGGTCAGGTCGTACAGCAGCTGCGGCTGCTCGCGCTGCTCCGACTTCTCGAGCTTGGTGATCTCGCCGGCCTGGTCGCGGACGGCGTCGACGATCGCCTGCGCCTCCGCCTCGTTCGGGAGCCGCTTGCCGCCCAGGTAGCGGCCGGTGTAGCGCCGCTCCTCGGTCGCCTCGAAGCGCGCCTCCACGAGCCAGTAGGGCTCCGGCACGAAGTTGCGGATCTCCTCCTCACGGCGGGCGACCAGCGCGAGCGTCGGCGTCTGCACGCGACCCAGCGAGACCGCACCGTCGAACGCGGCGCGCAGGCGGATCGAGGCCGCGCGCGTGGCGTTCATGCCGACCAGCCAGTCGGCCTCCGAGCGTGAGCGCGCCGCCTCCTCCAGCGAGTGGAGCTCCTCGCCCGGGCGCAGATGCTGGAACGCCTCGCGGATCGCGGTCTTCGTCATCGACGACAGCCACAGGCGCTGCACCGGCTTGTGGACCGGGGCCAGGTCATACACGTACGCGAAGATCAGCTCGCCCTCACGGCCGGCATCGCAGGCATTGACGATCAGGTCGACGTCGTCGTCTGCCATCAGCCGGTGGATCGCCGCCAGCTGCTTGCCCGCCCGGTCGTCGTTCGGGATCAGCTTGAACTTCTCCGGCAGGATCGGCAGGTCGGCGAAGCGCCACTTCTTGAGCTTGGGGTCGTACTCGTCCGGGGGCGCCAGACCGACCAGGTGGCCCACCGCCCAGGTGACGATGTAGCCCCCGTTGTCGGTCGATCCGTCCTGGGTCTCCATGTACGTCTTGTCCTTCGACTGCTTGAAGGATCCGGGCAGCGTGGAGGCCAGGTCGCGCGCGACCGACGGTTTCTCAGCGACTACTAGGGTCTTCGACATCAGGAGTCAGGGTACGCATATCGCCTCACACACCGCCACGGGATGGTGGTTGGAGGAGTCGGGTGGCGCCACACCCCGCCCATCCCTGGACGGAGGACTCGACGCCGACGTCGTGGTGATCGGGGGCGGCTATACCGGGATGTGGACGGCCTGGCACCTGCTCGATTCGGAGCCGGGCATCAGGGTCCTCCTGCTCGAGGGCGGCGTATGCGGGCACGGCCCGAGCGGCCGCAACGGCGGGTTCTGCGAGTCCCTGTGGTTCAGCGCCCCGGCGCTCCGGGAGCGCTTCGGCGACGCCGCCGCCCGCGCCCTGCTCGACGCATCCAGCGAGACCGTGTCGGCTATCGGCTCCTGGTGCCGGGACAACGGCGTGGACGCCTGGTTCGCCCAGTCCGGCTACCTGTGCGCGTCGACCGCCCCTGCATACGCCGAGGCCGGGCTCGAGGCGGTCCGTGCCGCTGCGGCGCTCGGGAAGCCGGAGGCGGTCCAGGACCTCACTGCCGAGCAGCTCCGCGAGCGCGTCGATTCGCCCGCCTTCGGCCGAGGGGTGTTCGTGCCCGACTTCGCCACCGTGCAGCCGGCGCGGCTCGCGCTCGGGCTGCGGCAGCGGCTCATCGAGCGCGGCGTGGAGATTTACGAGCACTCGCGCGTGCGGGCGCTGCGCGTGGAACGCGGCGGTGGCCTGCCTGCGCGCGGTAACGGCCGGGGCGCCGCTCACGTCGTCGCGGAGACGCCCGGCGGACGCGTGCGCGCCGCCGCCGCCGTTCTCGCCGTGGGCCCATCCGCGCGCTCCATAGCCCCGCTCCGCTCGCGGCTGTCGGTCACCTCGTCCCACATCGTCCTCACGGAGCCCGTGCCCGACGTGCTCGACGAGATCGGCTGGACGGGCGGCGAGTGCATCACCGACGGGCGCACGCTCCTCCACTACTTCCGCACCACGCGCGACGGGCGCATCGTCTTCGGCTGGGGCGGCGGGCGGCTTGCCTACGGCGGACGGCTGAACGGGCACATCGAGGTGGACCCGGGCGCCGCCGCCGGCGCACGGCGCAACCTGCTGCGCTACTTCCCCGCGCTCGAGGGGCGCGCCATCACGGACGCCTGGGGCGGCCCGATCGACGTGTCGCCAAGCCACATGGCGCAGGTCGGCACCCTTCCGGGCGCGCCGGTGCACTACGCCTTCGGCTACACGGGCAACGGCGTCGGCCCCACGCACCTGGCGGCGCGCGCGCTCGCCTCCCTCGCCCTCGACCGCCGCGATCGCTACACCGCCCTCCCGATCGTCGGCTCGGACGCCGGGGCCTGGGTGCCGCCCGAGCCGCTCGCGTGGCTCGGAGGCAGCGTGGTGCGCCGGGCCTTCCTACGCCGCGAGGAGGCGCTCGAGCGCGGCGAGCAGCCCGACCTTCTCACGCGCGCCGCGTGCGCCGTGCCCCGGGCGCTCGGGATCCACGTGGCGCGCTAGCGCCAGCCGAGCTCAGTACGGGCGATACCCGTAGGGGCTGCCGCGGTCCGGGCCTCGGCAGCCGGTGCGCCGCTCGGACGACCGGAACGGCAGCCGCACGATCACCTGCGACTCGTTGTTGTCCTCGTCGGACTCGTAGACCCGGTTGTTCGGGTCGGCGATGTGCGCGTAGGCGAAGCAGCCGCGCAGTCCCGTCACGTCGATCCATTGCTCCGGATAGGTGGGCGGGTACACGTCCGCCCAGCCCACCGAGGTGCCGAGCGTCACGTGCTGCGCGCTCGAGTTGTTGCTGCACGCCGGATAGTGGGCGAAACGCGGCGAGCGGGGCAGCGCGGGGCGCGTGTGAACGAGGTCCCTGAGGCAGTAGGCCACCTTTGGGCCGGTGCGGACCAGCCGGGTGCGCTTGCCGCGCGCGTCGACACGCCATAGCTCGAAGCGTGCCGCGTTGTAGAACTTCCACCAGAAGCGGCTGAGGTGGGCGAACTTGAACTGGAGCCGCCCGTCCGTGGCCACGCCGATCCGCCCGCCCCTCCGGAGATAGATGCGCTGGCGGGCCCGCATGAAGCGCGGGCCGATCCGCGTGCCGAACAGCTCGGCGGGGCCGGCGCCGATGCTGTCGATCGCGTTGCCCGCCCGGAGCAGCGTGCGTCCGGGCTCAGTCGACCGGTCCGTGTACATCCCCCAGGGACGCCGCATGACGAGATCCGGGCAGCGAAGCCGGTGCGCGTCGGGCCCGATGCAGGGGTTCTCGGCCTGTCGCGGCTGGTCCGCAGGAGGGTCCTGACCCTGCGATGGCCGCGCAACGACCGCTATTCCCGCGAAGGCGGCAGCACAACACAGCGCAATGAGGAGGGCGGCACGCACCGGAACATTTGTAGCGACTACGGTGAACGGCATGCGCGTATTGGCCATCGACGGGGGCGGAATTCGCGGCCTGATCCCCGCTCTCGTGCTCACCGAGCTGGAGCGCCGAGCGGGCCGCGGGGCCTACGAGATGTTCGATCTGATCGCCGGCACGTCGACCGGCGGCATCCTCGCCTGCGCGCTCTGCGCGCCGGACCCGCTGCCCGCGTCCGACCTCGTGGAGCTGTACACGGGGGAGGGCCCCAAGATCTTCGACCGCTCGGTGTTCCAGCGCATCCGGACCGCCGACGGCCTGCTCGACGAGAAGTACGACGACGCCGCGCTCGACGGCGCGCTAGAGCGCTTCCTGGAGCACAAGCGGCTCGCCGAGACGCGGCCCGACCTGATCGTCCCCTCCTACGACACGGCGCTGCCGGGCCCCTACTTCTTCAAGACCACGAAGGCGAGGGAGACGCCCGCGACGGACGACTTCCCGCTGTCGGTCGTGGCCCGCGCCACGTCGGCGGCGCCCACCTACTTCGAGGCGCTCGCGGCCGGCGACAAGGCCCTCGTCGACGGCGGTGTCTTCGCCACCAACCCCGCGATGTGCGCGCTCGCCGAGGTCCTCAACCGGGAGGACGTGCACGCCCGCGACGTGGTGCTCCTCTCACTCGGGTGCGGGCAGCGGACGAGGAAGCACAGCTTCGACCAGATCAAGGACTGGGGCCTGGTGGGCTGGGCGCGGCCGATCCTCGACGTGGTCTTCGACGGCGTCTCGGACGCGGTGAACTACCAGCTCGAGCGCGTGCTGAGCCCGGACCGCTACCTCCGCCTCCAGGTGGAGCTGACGCTCGCGAGCGACGACCTCGACGACGCGAGCGAGGAGAACCTCGCGAGGCTGCGGGCCCAGGCCGAGGACCTGATCGCCACACGCAGCGCCGACCTGGACGCCGTGCTGGCGAAGCTGTAGTCAGCCTTCGAGCTTGCCCCAAGCCTGGATCAGGGTGAACGTGGTGCCCCATCTGCCCGGCTCGGCCAGCTCGCGCTCGGCTTCACTGCGCACCGAGGCAAGCTCGTCCCGGCTCAGCCTGTCGAGCAGCCGCGACTCCAGCGCGACGCTGAACTGAATCGGCATGCGCAGGTACGGGTGACCCGGTTTGAGCGCGACCACGTGAGCGTCGATCTCCGGCTCGATACCTGCGCCGCGGAGAAGCTGGGGCAGCCCGCGACCGGCCTCACCGCCCAGGGAGGCAAAGATCTCGGAGACCAGGCTGATCAGTCGCTCGGCGGCGGGGGCGGCGGGATTGAAGTGCCACGAGCTCAGATCCCACTCCTCGAGAATCACCCAGCCGCCGGGTCTGACCAACCGCCGGTACGTGGCCAGCTGATCCTGCCCACGTCCGAGCGGAGCGATCTGGTAGCGAGCGTGGACGAGATCGAAGGATTGCGGCTCGAGTTTGCTGTCGAACAGATCATCGACGACGAGCTCCACGTTGGCGATTCCCTCTGCCTCCAGAAATGAACGAGCGGCATCGAGCAGGTTGCCGTCGATGTCAGCCCCCGCGACCTGGCCGGAGGGGCCGACCCACTCGCCGAGGATCCGAAGCCAGCCCAGGGCTCCGCAGCCGAAGTCCAGGGCGCGCGCACCGGACCCGCCGTCGAGCTTGGCCAGCAGCTGCCGGCCGCTGGGCTCCCAGACGAGCGATTGCAACCGCAGGCGCTCCAACTCCGACGGTTGGTCGGCCAGCAGGTACTCCTCGGCCATCGCGCTGAGTATCGCCCCTTTACGCGCAGGGGCCGGTGTCGACCCGGCCGCGGATCCTCCCGAGCGCCCGCTTGACCACCGAGTCCGGCACGCCGTAGCCGGTGTGCTGGCGACCGGTGGAGGCGGCGAAGATCGTGGTCACGACACGCCCGGAGCCGTCGACGACCGGGCCGCCCGAGTTGCCGTGCCGGACGAGCCCGCGGATCGAGGTGATGAGCCGCTGGACCGGCCCGCGCCCGTACGAGTCCTGCGTGATCACGGTCGCCGTCTGGCCGAGGCGGGCGGGCTCGACGTCGTAGCCGCCGTTCTCAGGGAAGCCGAGCACGGCGCCGGAGGCACCGGCCGCCGCGTTCACGTTGAGCGAGAGCCGCGGCGCGCCCGCAAGGCCCGGCACGCGCAGGATCGCCAGGTCGTTCCGCGGGTCGTACAGGACAGCGTCCGCGTCGAGCAGCGGTCCCTCGCCTCGGAGCTGGACCGTCGTGTCGTCCTGCCCCGCGACCACGTGCGCGTTCGTTACGACCAGCTCGTCGCCGGCCACCCAGCCGCTCCCCTCCACGCCGAGCCCGCAGGCCGTGCCGAGCACCTTCACGACGCTGCGTCCGGCCGCCTCGACATCCGGGTCGCGCGCAATCTTGGCGTTCGGCGGCGGGACGTTCGCCGACGGGCCGCGGATCGCCGGGAACGGGTCGAAGCGCGCGAGCGCCTTGAGGATCGCCCCCGAGGGCGGCAGCACCGTGTTGAGCTGCCGCAGGATCGTCGAGCGCTGGATGGGCTCGCGCAGGTCGCGCGCGCCCGGAGTCTGAAGCGCCACGGCGCCGACGATCCACACGAGGAAAAGCCCCAGGCAGGCGAGCAGCACCGCGCCGCCCACCCCGTCCAGGACACCCAGCTCTTCCGGCAACCGGTGGCGCAGCTGGAAGCCGAGCACCTCGAGCCCCGAGGCGAACAGCGATCCGAGCAGCAGCGCGCCGATCAGCGCGAACAACGGGGCGTACGGCGAGTGTGAACCGTCCTGGAGCAGGAGCGGTCCGAGGCGCGAGCCGATGAACGCCCCCGCGGCAAAGCCCGCCAGCGCCAGGCCCCCCGCGATCAGCCCCTGGCCGTAGCCCCAGACCGCCAGGAGCACGGTGATGGCGATGATGATCCAGTCGAGGCCCGTCAAGGCCCGAGGCAGCGTAGTGGCGCGCGGCTACCATCGGCGCTCCCCCCCGTGAAGAGCTCCCCCGCCGAGCGCCGCCGGCGCCTCACTCATCGCGCTCTCCCCGCTCTGGGCGGCCTCGCCGCCGTATCACTGGTCGCGGGCGCGTTCGTGGGCGGGAAGGTCAACAGCGCATCCGAGAACGCCGCCGCCGACTTCGTCGCGTCCTGGCAGCAGGGCGATTTCCGCTCGATGCACGAGCTTCTCACGGCCGACGCGAAGGAGCGCTACCCGCTGCCCCGGTTTCGTCGCGCGTACGCGCGTGCGGCCGCCACGGCGACGCTCAGGTCGATCGACCCGAGCGATCCCGAGCGCCTCGACGACGGCGAGGTCACCGTCCCGGTCGTCCTGAAGACACGCGTCTTCGGCGCCCTCCGCGGCGACCTCAGCATCCCCGTCTCGGGGGAGCAGGTGGACTGGCAGCCGTCGCTCGTGTTCCCAGAGCTCCGCGCGGGCGAGCGGCTCCGGCGCTCCAGCCTCCCGCCCATGCGAGCGCCCATCCGCTCGCGCGAGGGCAAGATGCTGGCGCGCGGGCCAGCTCCGTCCAGGACATCCCCGCTCACCGGCATCGCCGACTCGATCGCGGGCCAGATGGCGCCTCAGGAGACGGCGTCCGAGCGCCGGGAGCTCTACGCGCACGGGTTCCCGCGGGACTGGCCCGTCGGGCAGACGGGGCTCGAGGAGGTCTTCGAGCAGCGCCTGCGCGGGCGGGCCGGCGGCGAGCTGATCGCGAACGACCGCGTGCTGGCGCGCGCCAAGCCAGTCCCCGCGCCGCCGCTCCGGACCACGATCGACACCCGCCTCCAGGAGGCCGCCGTGGTCGGGCTGGCGGGCCGCCTGGGCGGCGTCGCGGCGCTCGACGCGCGGACGGCCGAGATACGCGCCCTTGCCGGCATCGCGTTCTCCGCGCCGCAGCCGCCGGGCTCGACCTTCAAGATCGTCACCACCACCGCCGCGCTGGAGCGGAAGCTCGTGAAGCCATCCACGGAGTTCCCCGTCGAGACGCACGCGATCATCGACGGCGTCGAGCTCGAGAACGCGAGCGGCGAGTCCTGCGGCGGGAGCTTCCGCGAATCGTTCGCGCATTCGTGCAACTCGGTGTTCGCCCCGCTGGGGCTGAAGATCCAGGCCGGTCCGCTCGTGGACGCCGCCGAGCGCTACGGCTGGAACGCGCCCGCGACGATTCCCGGCGAGGTGCCGAGCACCCTGCCTCCCGCCGCGGACATCGACACGCCGCTCGAGGTTGCCTCGACCGCGATCGGTCAGTTCGAGACGCTCGCCACGCCGCTCCAGATGGCGTCGGTCGCGCAGACGATCGCGATGGGCGGGGTGCGCACCCGCCCCCACCTGTCGACCGACATGCGGCCACGACCCGTCCGCGTCACGTCCCGGCGCGTCGCGCGCACGATCGAGTCGCTGATGATCGACGTGGTCGCCTACGGGACCGGCACGGCGGCGCAGCTACCGGGGATCAAGGTGGCCGGCAAGACCGGGACCGCCGAGCTGGAGGACACGCGCGACCCCGAGACCGGCGAAACGCTCCCACCGGACCCGACCAACACGGACGCTTGGTTCACCGCCTTCGCCCCGGCGGACCGGCCGAAGATCGTCGTGGCGGTGATGCTCGTCCGGGCCGGCGCGGGCGGCGCAACCGCCGCACCGGCCGCCAGGGTCGTGCTCGATGCCGCTCTCTAGGGTCTGACCCCGAAGGGGTCTGACCCCGTCGTTCGTCGTTAGATGTCCAGCCTGAACGTCAGATGGTCGTCGCCCTGGCCGTGGATCTCGAGCTCCAGCGGGCGGTACTCGGTGTTCGCGAGCGGCAGCCTGAACAGCAGCATGGAGCCGGCCGTCGGCCCCAGCTGGGCGACGCTGCCGGCCTCGGGGATGCACTCGTCCTTCTCGAGCTCCTGGGCGTGGTACGCGAAGTGGTTGTCCTCAGGGAGCGGCTCCGGCTCGAACTCGTTCCCCTGGTTGTCGACGATCTTGAAGCGGTCCGCGGTCATGTGCGTCCCGCCCTCGCGGTTGCACGCCTGAAGGAAGACGCCGTAGAGCGTCTCGCCCCGCCTCGCCTCCGTACCGGGCGGCACATACGCGTTGTCCGGCGTGATGCGCGGGTTCAGCTCCCGCGTGATGAAGACGTTGTACTCGATGCCGTCGAGCGGGAGCGCGAGCCCCTCGTTTGCGGGCTCGTCGACGCCCTGGACCACGTCGGCGTCGCCGCACGCGGCGACGCCGCCAGCGGCAAGCACCAAGCAGAGCAGGACGAGCAGGCGGCGAGGCATGCGGGCGGGGATATTAACTCCGGCCCTCAGAGCTTCGATTGACGAGCGGGATCCATGCCGGCGTACGCGCCGAAGCGCGCCGCCTTCTCGGGCTCGTACCCCGCGATCGTGGCCCGCTTCAGCTCGACGCGGTCCGGCTCCTCGAAGATCATGCGCAGCCGCTCGAGCGCCTTCCCCGTCTTGCGCCGCACCCAGCCCGCCGCGCCGATCTCCTTGATGCGATCGACAATCGTGGCGGGCTCACTGAAGGTCGTGAGCTCGACCCGCGTCACGGTGGGCGACTCGCGGGTGAAGTCGTAGACCGCCACCGAGCGGTTGCGCCCGCGTCGCCCGGCGCGTATCTCCTCGATGACCTGGCGGGGGCGATCGACCTTCGTGATGGTGAGCTCGGCGTAGTCGTTCGACAAGAGCCGGTCGAGCTTGAAGCGTGCCGCCGCGCCGACGCCCACCGGCTGCACGCGCGCCAGCCGGTAGTCCTTCATGAAGTGGTCGCTGTACGAGGGCCGGGCGGCTAGATCGCAGACGAGGTCGAAGATCTCCTCGCGGGGAGCCGAGATGACGGTCGAGACGGTGACCTCGCGCATGCGCGGAGGATCGTACCTGCAGCCGAAGCCATCGCTGCGCCGCGGGCACCGCCCGCGGCTTGCGCCACTACGCGGCGCGCGGGACGACGGCCAGGCGCCGCTCGCTCGCGTGCACCCGCACGGTGCGCACTGCGAGGCGGCGCTCCTCCGGCAGGCTCGCGAAGCAGAGCTCGCAGAGTGTGCGGCCTCCGTCGAGCTCGTGCATCCGCTCGCCGGCGAGCGGAGTGCGGCGGCATTCGGCGCAGGATGTCGTGCTGGGCGCCAGCGTCCCGATGCTGCTGCGCACCAGCATGGAGGCAAGTTCGGGCATGAAAACCAGTTCGGCGGCTGTGCAACAAGCCCTTCTCGCCGAAAAAAGCCCGCAGTTACCGCATTTTTTACTTGGATTGTTCGTATCCATCGATACCATCCATTGCCCCCCACCCCCTTGAGGAGAGAAATCCCAATGGAAGCCTTCAACGCCGGCACGCTCGCTGGTGCCGGATCCTTCCGATGCGACTCCTGCGGATTTGCCGTCGCTTTACACGAGCGTGATCCCGTCCCGTCATGCCCCGAGTGCGGCGGCGAGAGCTTCAGACGCTCGTCCCTGTTCGGGGAATCGGTCCGTCCCCCGATGCATCACGACGTCGAGGGAGCGCCCGACTGGCTCGCGGAGGCACGGGACGCGCTGGTCCGCGAGGGCGACTACGTGGCCTTCGAGGACGACGACCGAGTGCGCGTGTTCCCGCTGCAGGACGGCTGGACGCGGATCGGGCGGAGCCTCTCGGCACACGTGCGCTTCGACGACCCGACCGTCTCGCGCCGCCACGCCCTGCTGTACCGGGACGAGGCGGGCGCCCGCATCCTGGACGACCGCAGCCTCAACGGCGTGTTCCGGAACGGCGAGCGCGTGGAGCTCGCGGAGCTCGAGGACGGTGACGAGATATCGATCGGCCGCTTCAGCCTCTTCTTCGTGAGCCTGGTGGGAGCGACCGCTAGGGCGACCTGAGCGCGGCGAGGCCTTCCTCGCGCGTCGTCACAGGGCGATAGCCCAGCTCACGCTCGGCGCGGGAGATGTCGATCGTGCACTCCTGCGAGGAGACCCAGACCGCGAAGCGCGTGAGCGGCGGATTGCCGGGTCGCCTGAGCAGGCGCCACAGGCCCTCGCTCGCGCGTGCCGCCGTGCCCGCCACGGCGGGCGGCACCGACTTGTCGGGAATCTCGACACCCTGGGTGTCGAGCATCGCAGTGAGGAACTCGCGGAAGACGACCGGCGCGCCGTCGGTCACGAAGTAGACGCCGCCCGCCGGCGCCTTCGTGGCGCCGAGCCAGAGCCCCTCGACCGTGTTGTCCACGTGGGTGGTGGCGGTGAGCTGCCGGCCGCCGCCGACCCAGCGGAAGCGGCCCGACCGCACCAGCTCGATCAGCGCCGGGAGCAGCGTGGTGTCGCCGCGGCCCCAGACGAAGCGCGGGCGCACCACCACGGTCTCGAGATCAGCCGAGCGAACGATCTCCTCCGCCCTGGCCTTCGAAGACGAGTACAGCACCGGTGAATCCGGCCTCAGCGGAGCGCTCTCGTCCACATTCACCAACGGCTGACCGGCCATCAGCGCGGCCTCCGTGCCCACATGTACCAGCCGCCGTACGCCGCCGGTCATGCAGGCAGCAACCAGATTTCGCGTGCCCTGCACGTTGACTCGCTCGAACTCCGCGGGATCACCGAAGTCCTCGACCTTCGCGGCTGCGTGGAAGGCGATCTCGCAGTCCTCGACCCGGAGGTCGTCCAGGTCGCCCATCACGGGCTCGGCGCCGAGCTCGCGCACGCGCTCCGCCGCCCGCTCGGACCGGGCGAGGGCGCGCACGTCCCAGCCCTCGCGCCGAAGCCGCTCGATGAGAGCACCTCCAATGAAGCCCGACCCGCCCGTCACGAACGCCGTGGGCATGATCAGCGCTCGTCGCGGGGGCCGGTCCAGAAGGCGTCACCGACGGTAACCGTCCGCGCGATCTCGGCCTGGTGGCGCAGCGAGTGCGGGTCGCCGTCCTCATAGGCGAACATCGCCTCGGCGCGGATGCGACGCACCTCGCC
>Ga0207675_100002900_pt1 | contig 16867 bp, 17 predicted proteins | sample KBSSwiS42_FD_184305 | JGI IMG/M metagenome (GOLD analysis project Ga0207675, IMG submission 184305) | Switchgrass rhizosphere microbial communities from Kellogg Biological Station, Michigan, USA - KBS Switchgrass S4-2 (SPAdes) (version 2) | ecosystem: Host-associated > Plants > Roots >... | reverse complement strand
ACCACCTTCGCTGGCTCGCCCGCTGCTCCCGTCGAACCCTGGGCGATCGAATCGATCTTCCACAACACTTTGTCGAAGCCGCGCACGCCTCCATGCAGATGATTCGGACCGTCGTTCTTCGCGAGCGTGTAGCGCTTGCCATCCAGAGTGAAGGTGCCGGCGGCAATGCGGTTGGCATAGCGTCCGACGGTGGCGCCGAAGTACTGCGGCTTCGCGAGGTATTCAGCGGGCGTCGCGTATCCCAGGACGATGTCGGCCGCAACGCCGTTGCGATCCGGCGCCTGCAGCGACTGGATGGCTGCACCGAGCGTGATGATGCGTGCGCTGATGCCATGGGAATTCGTCAGCTCGACGGCCTGCACCGTGCCGTCCTGGATCTTCCCGAATTCTGTCTGCCTGGCCGCCGCGCCGGCGACGGAGCTGGCGCCAATCCCGTATGCCACCATGAGTCCCAGCCGTACCGTCCATCTTGCTATCGTGGCCATTGTGGTCATGATTCCCGGCTCTTTCAATACTCAGACAAAATGTCATTAAACGGTCCCGAAGACAAGGGCCGCAACGCATTTGACTGACGGTGAGTACGGGTGACCTTATACGACTGAATCTGCCGGCAGGGAGCTGCTAGGATCGGGCGGCTGAACCAAATCGACTCGTGCCGCGTTGACTGCAGCGGGCCGACCCGTACCGGGGTTGACTCATCCTCTCTAAGTCAGACACCCTTTCCAGCCATAATCCGAGGAGAATTTCTACATGAACTCGATCAAGACCGTGTTAGCCGTAGCTGCCCTGTCCCTGACCGCCGGCCTGGCGCTCGCGGATGACGTGAAGGTGAAGCTGACGGGAGCCGAGGAAGTACCGCCGACCACGAGCGCTGCTACCGGAACGGGCACCATCACCATTGGCGCCGACAAGAGCGTCAGCGGCAGCGTGAAGACCAGCGGCGTCGAGGGTGTGGCGGCCCACATCCACCAGGCGGCGGCAGGCAAGAATGGCCCGCCGATCATTACACTCACCAAGGGTGCCGATGGCGCCTGGACCGTACCTGCCGGTTCGATGCTCAACGATGCACAGCTGGCCGCCTACAAGGCCGGCGAACTGTACGTAAACGTGCATAGCGCAGCGAACAAAGGCGGAGAGATCCGCGCGCAACTGAAGCCAGCCAAGTAAGGGGGAAGGGTCGACGGGCTACGGGCCTGGGGGGCTACGGCAGGAAGAGGCAGGTGTCTAGCCGTGGCCCGCTTCTTAACCGTGGCCCCGCGCCCGTGGGCCTTGGCTCACTCCACTGTGAGATTGGTCGGCGGCTTGGGCCGCTTGGCCGCCAGGCTGACCGAGCCTTTCAACTCCACGCTCGATCCTTCTGTTGACTCGTTTCGCGGCAGCGGCCCCGACCGAAACACCGTGATCACCGGTCCTTCGTTGAGCGTTGCATACGCTTCGTAGGCCGGGAACAGGCCCGTGGCCGCCTGGTATTCCAATGTCTTCGAACTGCGGTCGTAGGTGAAGGTCGCCCCATAGTTGATGGTCGACGACGACCACGCCCGTTGCGGATCGGGAACGGCCGCGAGCACGGTGACCTGGATCTTGTCCTGGTTCTGCACCGGCTCGCCGACCTCATCGGCCAACAGCTGGGCCGGTGCGGCAGCGAGTTCCTGCGTGGTCTGGCAATCGACCTGTCGATTGACGGCAGCGGTATTGACCTTCTGGCGCGTGGCACGGATTACCGGCGCGCCGTCATTCAACACCAGGTGAAAATCGCTGCTGAGGCGTGCGGACGCATTGGTTGCATCGCTCCAGGTGCGATGGTCCGTTGCCACACAACCGCCGTCGCTGGCTTTCAGCATGCCGGGAGTGGCGGCAACGTCGGGAATGAATCCCCGGACCCAGATGTGAACGTCATCCGCTGCATACGCCGCGGTAGCGACAGCGCCGCACGTACACCACAGCGCACAAACGCCCACCCATTTCGTCGTCGTCATGAACATCGCCCGCCGGCATCGACGCCGTCCAAGCGGAACGAACCAGCGAGGCAAGAGTTCCGGATCAGTCGGTAGTAGCTCAGTCCGTGGCCGCCAATTCCGCCCGTGCTGCGGCCGCGATCTCGAACGAGTGGACGCGGGCGGCATGATCGAATATCTGCGAAGTGATCATGAGTTCGTCCGCGCCAGTGCGGGCGATGAAGTCACGCAGCCTGCGAGCTACGGTTGCAGGTCCTCCGATCGCGGAGCACGAGAGCACCCCTTCCAGCAAAGCACGATCGGTCGTCGACAAGGAATCCTCGTAGCCGGCAACCGGCGGCTGCAATTGCGACGGCCGGCCGCTACGTAGATTGACGAATGCCTGTTGCATCGACGTGGCGAGCAAGCGTGCCTCGGCATCGGTATCGGCGGCGAACACATTGAATCCGAGCATCACGTAAGGCCGCTCGATCCGGCCGGTCGGACGGAATGTCCGCCGATAGATCTCGATGGCCTGCACCATCTGCGCCGGCGCAAAGTGCGATGCGAAAGCGAACGGCAGTCCTGCCGCAGCGGCGAACTGGGCGCCGAACAGGCTCGATCCGAGGATCCAGATGGGAATGTCCAACCCTGCACCTGGCACCGCATGGACACGCTGGCCGGGAGCAGGTTGGAAATATTCCATCAGCTCGAGCACATCCTGAGGAAACGCATCCGGATCCGAAGCGAGCGTACGCCGCAACGCTCGTGCCGTGAGCTGGTCCGATCCCGGCGCGCGTCCGAGACCGAGATCGATACGGCCTGGGAACAGCGACTCCAACGTACCGAACTGCTCGGCGATCACCAGCGGCGCGTGATTGGGCAACATGATGCCGCCAGCTCCGACTCGAATCGTCGACGTCCCCGCCGCGACATGGCCGATGACGACCGCCGTCGCCGCACTGGCAATCCCCGGCATGCTGTGGTGCTCGGCAAGCCAATACCGCAAATACCCCAGGCGCTCCGCCGCCTGCGCCAGCGACAGCGTGTTACGAAACGACTGCGACGCGTTCGAGCCAGCAGCGATGGGCGACAGATCGAGAACCGAGAATGGAATCATGCGCACAGGATGCGCCCGGCCTCGGAGGAATCAAGTCGCCGGGTTCGACAAACGACCTGCTGGCGCGGCATGAAAGGTTATCAAGATATTCTCGCAGAGCTTCTTGAGTTCGGTACTCCGATTCTGTCCCAAACTCCTTTCTGCTCCGCGTTCCCTGCGTTCTCCGCGCGCCATATTCTTGAAGACCTTCGAGCTGGGACTGCCGGCGGTTGTTGCCGCCGTCGCGCCCCGCGGTACTGCGGACATCATGGCTCATCCGCTCCGAGTACGAATGGGCGCATCACGCATTGATCGAGATCGTCTACACCGTGGGCGGCTACACGATGACGGGGCTCGCCATCAACAGCTTCGGCATCCAGCTCGAGCCGGGCACGGCCGCGGGCCCGATGAAGTGAGACGCTCGGAATCACTTCCTCGCCACTGACGCATTCAGCGCCGTGGCCAGCGCGGCATCGCCACTGATCAGGTCTTTCCAGGCCAGTTCCTGGCCTTTGCGGTGACCTTTGACCGTGAGCTTGAGGCCGGTGGGGTCGATGGTGAGCACATAGGTTTCGCCGCCGATGTCGAGTTCGCGTTTCAGCGACTTTTCCAGCCTGACCATGGTCGAACCTCCAGGGCAACAATGGCGCGCAGCTCGCGAAAAACTCCCCATGAGTTCCCACGGCGCAGCCCGGCAAGCCAGAGTGTGATCGCTTGCCACGAGTTCGCCAGCAATCTGCTGCAACCTCCGCCCGGATGCCAGATGAATATCAACCGGCGCGCGTCGGCATTTTCCACCACGGCCGGACAGGGCCGGCCTGATGCCGCTGGCGCGATTCATGCTTTATCCTTGATATGCACGGGCTTTTCGATTGGAGATGCTGGGAACGATGCGATATGTGGTTGTGGCGGCTGCCGCCGTGGCGATGTCGGGCTGTGCCTCCGCTCCGGGGCGTCCCGATGCGGTCGATATCAGTACGAATTCGATGTCGACGAAGGACCGTTACTCGGCGATCGAGGCGCGCGTGCAAAATAGTCATAGCGAGGCCGAGTCTTCCTTCGCCGCCTCGCTCAAACCCAGCGTCGAAACCTTGACGCGCCTGAGTTCGAGCTATACGCAGTCGCTCGAGGAGAGCAGCGAGCTGCGCCTTGGCGATGCAGTCAGCACCTCGGGCATGTGGGGAAATTCAGTTCGCTACGGCGGGTTGCAATTCGGCACGGTCTCCGGTCCCCGCAGCAACGTCGTAAACAGCGAGACGCTCGCTACTTCCGGGTTAGCGGTTCTGCCGACAGCGGCGGATGCCTTGTTCGCGTCCATCCATCGCAGCGATGCGCTGCTGCGCCAGAACCTGGCGATCGACAGCGCTGTGAAGGTGAGCGGCACGAATTCGCTGAATTTCGTGGCCCGCGATTCGCTCGGCCGGTCGCAGTCCATCACCGCACCGATGATCGAAGCGGCACGGCTGGTCCAGTCCGGCTGTGCCGATTTCAACGTCGGCGTCGGCAAGGCCCGGGAAGACTATGCGGTGACCAGCAACGAGTACGGTCCGCTGTTCGCCAACACCACGGTCGCCTGCGCTGCCCCGCTGGGCTTCACCATCGAAGGACACGGCGAATATCTCGCCGACGAAGTCGCCGCACTCGGCTTGGGCGCTGCCCGGCAAGTCGGCATGCTGGGCACGGCTTCCGTCGCAGTCGCTTCGAGCAAGACCGACTCGGGCGCCGGCTGGCTCGCCCGCGTCGGCTTCGAACACCAGAGCCAATGGTTCAACGTGATGGTGCGCTCACGCATCCAGAGCCGCGAATTCCGCGATGTCGGCAGCGCCCTGACCATCGATCCGGTGATGCAGAGAAATCTCGCCAGCATCGGCCTCAATGTCACCAATTCCTCGACGCTGGCGATCGCTTACGCGTCGCAGACGACGTGGTCGCAGGAACGATCGAACCTCATCTCCCTGAGCCAGAGCATGACGCTGGGCCGCGGCTCGGCGTCGATGAGCGCCGGCCACTCCCTGGTCGACAGCGTGGGCTCCTCGATGTTCCTATCTTACAAGCGCCCCTTCGGCGCCGCCCCCGCCCGCTCACCGGTGCAGGAATTCGACCTGAGTTTGCTGGACTTTCACAAGGTGGACTAGGAAGACAAGGGGACACGCCTGCCCGAGCTGCTGCTCTCCAGCGCAGCCTCGATGATCTCGAGGACGCTTCGCACCTGCGTCGCTTCGACAGGAACCGCAGCGCCACTCTCGATGCTGCGGCGAATCCCTTCGTAGTAAGTCAGCCAACGACCGGGCGCCGATGCGACGGTCTCGACTGTGCCGTCCTGGCCTGCAGTCAGCCGACCAAAATATTCGGGTTGCTCCACCCCGAATCCGGCGGACCGCGGATCGACATCGGCACGCAGCTGGTCTTCCTGCGGATCCAATCCCGACTTGATGAAGGTGGCGCGCTCGCCGACCACACGATAGCGAAAACGATTTTCCGCTACGAACGAGCTGCCGCCGAGCGATATGCGCAAACGTCCCTTGCCCAGCCAGAGTTCGAAGGCGTCGTCGACTTGGGACGCGCGGCGCTGCGTAACTATATCCGCCTGTACCCACTCCGGCCGACCGAACAGGCACAGCACCTGGTCGATCAGGTGCGATCCCAGATCGTAGAACAGGCCGGTACCCGGCTCCGGATGCTCCTTCCAGCGATCCAGGATCTGCGGCCGATAGCGGTCCCAGCGTGCATTGAATGCAACCACCTCGCCGAGCCGCCCACTGTTGAGCAGTTCAGCAAGCGTCAGGAAATCGCTATCCCAGCGGCGATTGTGAAACACCGACAGTTGCCGTCCCCGTTCCCGGGCGAGAGCGATCATTGAATCCGCTTCCGCCGTGTGGACGCACATCGGCTTGTCGATCACCACGTGCTTGCCGGCTCGTAACGCATCCATTGCCTGCGATGCGTGCAGGTGATTGGGCGTGACGACGACGACGAGGTCGACATCGTCGCGCGCGAGCAGCTCCCGATACGTTTCGACAACGGCGGCACCCGGCAGCACGGCCGCGACTTCATTCGCCCGTCGCGTCACGACTGCCGTAACACGCATGCCCGCGGCCTTGATCAGCGGGGAATGCAGCATGCGTCCCGCCAAGCCGAATCCGGATAAGCCTACGTTGACCATGGGTGCAGTGTACCGCCGCAGCGATGGCTATTTCTTTTGCTCTTCTTCGCGGCCGGACGGGCCGCCGACCGCGCCGACGAAGTTCTGCGACATGTAATTCGCCGCGAGTTCGACGACACGGCTCAACATGGTGTTGTCGTGAGCGCCGACAGTCCACGCGCCCGCCATGCCGCTCGCACGCTGGTAGAACTCGGGTTCGGCAATCACTTTGCCGCTCGGCTGCTCGACGATCTTCAGTTTCATCACTACGTGCGAGCTGCCCGCGAGTGCGCCGGCGAAGAAGCGCTTGGCGCCACCGATGAAGCGCAGGTCATCGACCGACGGCTCGAATACCAGGGTGCTGCCATTGCTCTTGTCCTTGTTCTGGCCTTCGTTCATCTTGGCCCAGCCCTCGATGATGGGCTTGAGCCGCGCATCGATGTTCTCCTGGATCTTGCCGGTCGCTTTCACGCCGGTGTCGCTGGCCTTGAGTTCGTCGCTGATCGCGAGCGGCTTGAGTTCGAACGCCTGGTAGGCGCCGAAGGCAGCGGCGGGAGCTGGATTCAATCCCTCCGCGGCGGCAGTCTGGACCACGCCTGCAGCGGAGAACGAGCCGATAGCGCAGAACAACGGGAGTGCAGCGAGAAAACGCATTGAGGACCTCGGTCGTGGGCTGAATATATGAAGTATGCCGCGAACTCCGTGCGCCGCCCAATCGTCCTTCTTTCCAGCTACCGGCGGATCATTTCCCGACGATCTGCATCTCCAGCTGCGCTCCATAGATTTCGCTATGGCGCGGCGCAATCCGTATCGCCCGGGTAGCGTTCGGCGACAGCGAAGAGAAATCCATTTTGAAATTACCGTTCTCGTCGCGGCTGTCCACGGACTGCTGGTAGAAATTGATCTTGTCGCTGCTCAGGAAGGCCACGACCAAGGTCTCGCCCAACGGTTCCGAGGCGAGTAGTTCGAAGGCCATCTGCGGCGTGGGTAGAGCGAACGGCCCTGCGCTCACGGCGTTGTCCATCTGGTAGCGATTGGGAAACAGCACGGTGGCCACATCCTTCGCATCGACGCTGACGACGTTCAGGTAGCCACTGGTCGGCAGCTTGAAAGTCATTTTCACCGGTTCGTCGATTGCATATTTCGAACTGGTCGCCGTGATCTCCACGCCCTTCTGCTGGGCCGCTACCATCTCCAGTAGTTTTTTCTTGTTCGGTCCCCCGGTCGCACTCGGCGTGACGAGCTTCAGCGACGCACCGGCCAGCGCGGCATTGCCCATGACCTGCGGATGATGCACTTCGTCCTTGTCGACCTTGGTGCGGATGTATTCCGTCGTCTGGTCGCGCAGCTCGTTGACGGAGATGCCCTTGCCTTCCGTCGCCATGCGCTTGATGGCTTCGGTGAGTCCCATCGTGAACACGCCGCCCACCGAGGTGCCGATCGCTTTCTCGTTGTCGCCCGCGGCGGAGAGCGAAACGTAGTTCGACGACAGTCCCTTGAGATCGACATCGCGCGACAGGTGCATGCGCCCGCCTGTCGGCATGCCGGTATAGGTGAACGACTTCACGAACACCGGCCCGGAGCCCAGGCTGCGATTCTTCATGTCGAACGAGCGTGTCATGGTGCCGGAATGGCAGGCGTCGATGATGACCCAGACATTCTTGCTCGGAATCGCGGCGAGCATCTGGCCCAGCTTGTCGTCGGGCACCACGCCAGTGAGCGTCGCGCGACCTTTCACTTTTGCACGCTTCATGTCGTGCGTGACCAGCACTTCATCGACGCCGTCGTCTTCGTCGCCGTCGAGATCGGGAATGTTGCTGCCGTGGCCGCTGTAATAGAACACGACGCGATCGCTAGCCGTCACGCCCTGGCGCAGCCAACCGTCGAAGGCCGCGATCACATTACCCGACGTTGCCTCGCCGTCGGCCAGCACCTTGATCTGCTTATCTTCGAATCCCAGCCGCGCCAGCGTCTCTTTCATGCGGTCGAGATCCAGGTCGATGCCCGGCAGGTCGATACCCGGCGTCTCGTACTGGCCCACACCGACCAGCAAGGCGCGCTGCTCGGCAATGCTCGCCAGCGGGACGGCCCAGAGAGAGAACAAGAGAGACCGCAACAACCAACCTGCGAATCGACTAGTCATGGGTTCTCCCAAGATTGCTGAGGGGCCTGCACCGCTCGTCTCATTCGACCGGTCCCAGGCCCAACGCCGTCCTGGCCGCTCGATATTTCTCCGCAGCCTGCGCCAGCTTCTGGCGCGCGATCGGCGTATCTTCCTGCTTCAACGCGATCTTGGCGTCGAAGTAATCGGCACGCGCCGCATCCAATCGCTCGCCCGGGTCGGACGGCGTAGCGTCTATCGATCTCTGGATCAATCCCGACGTGGCGACGGAGGCGATTTCACCGCTGCCGCTGTCGATCACCTGCGCCAACGCCAGCAACGCCCGCTTCTCCGAGGTTTTCTCGGTGACACCGACTTCGATCGACACCGGCATGAATTCGAGCGGCGCGCGCGGCAGATCGGCGTATTCAGCCCTGCGGGCGTCCAGTTCCGCCGACAGCGTCTGGATCTGGACCTCGGTCTTCAACGCCTGCTCTTTGAGGCCATTGGCGACATCGGCGCTCGCACCCTGCATGCGCTCTTCGAGGCCGCTGAGCATGCGTCGATTGCGAACCATCGCACGCTCCAGGGCTTCGATCTCGGCGGATACCGATTGATGCACGCGCGTCTGCTGTTCGTAGGTGCGTCGCGCTTCCACGGACATCGGCGGTACACGCAACCACTTGCCAGGCTCACCCCCTGCCTCGACGACGCGCTCCCCCGCTGTCACCGTACCGAGATTGACCCAAGCAGTGGACAGTATTTCGTTGCTCGCATCCCGGGCAGGCTGTGAAATCTCCAATGTATAAAACACGCTGCGCGATTCGGGTTTGTCCGTGGTGAGCAGGGAGTTCACGCGATAGCCGGCATTCTTCAAGCGATACGCGGTGCCGTCTTCCGAGAACTCGAAACGCGACTCGTACACCGACTTCGGTTCGCCATCGGTGCAGACGTTGGCACGCCGCAGCTGATTCGCGAGCGAGTCGTCGGTCCGCGAAGTGCGCCACTGAGTTTGAGGGAGGGACACGGTATCGGCTGCGAGTTCGCGCGGCAGGTAGTTAGCGGTGCAGTCCACTTCGTCGCCCTGGAATTTTCCCGCGACGATGGTCATGCAGCCCAGCTTCGAATTGAGATTCAGCTGCGGCGCCGGGTCCAGGTCGACACGAAACAGATTGGTCTGGCGCACGACGGCGTAGCGGGTGTCCTTGCGTTCGGCACTCGAACTGATCTTACCGGCGGTCGCTTTCACGGCATGCCGCAGCAGCAGCTCGACCAGCTTGCCGACCACGATGCCCACGAGAGGCAGCGCCTTCGCCGTCGACCCGCCGGGCGGTTGCGCCAGGTAATACGGCTCATCCGCGACGATGCAGGTATCGTTGACATAGGCACGCACCTCGACGGGAGGTTTCGCTGCCTGGACGAAGGCTGCATGCAACAGCAGCACCGCAGTCATCGCCGGTATCGATACCGTCCGCAGCTATTGCCCCTCCGTCAGCAGCGAGTCGAGGCGCCCGAGGATTCGCGTCCATTCCTGCTTCTCCGCCGCGTTGGAGATGGCATTCAGCCGTGCATTCACGCGAGCACGAGCTTGTGTCCCGAAGCGTTTGAACAGCACGCCGGCCAGCAGCAGGTCGTTGCCTTTGCAGACATCGACATTGAATCGCCAGATGCGCCGGTCGCCAGTTGAGTTGACGACCATGCCGCATCTGCGGGCGGGCGCATCGTCTCGCCACAGCATGCGGAACAGGTCGTAGATGGCGCCAGCGTTCGCTGCGAAATAGCTATGTCCCAGCATGTCCGCCTGCACGGCCGACATGTCGATCGTATCCAGCCATGGCAACGTGATGATGCCGGCGCCGGCAAGCCCGGCCCGCGGAGCGCCATGAATCTTCGCCGAGGTCTTCAGCGCCAGGTCGTTGTCCGATGCATACAAAGTCACCCGCGCTGCGGATTCCCGCAGCGATTCCACCGTCTCCAGGAAATAGTCGCGGTCGACATCGGGCGCGGTGAAAACGATCTGTCCGAAGACTTTCTTGCGCTGCTCGGGCGCCCGCTTGGACAGGTAGGTTTCGAGCGATTCGATCAGGGCGCGATTGCCCATGCTGTGCGCAATCAAGTGAATTCGCGACGCACCGGACCGATCGACCACCGTTTCGATAAATCCGGCCAGCTTGCGGCTGCTGATGCCCACCGTGGCTTCATCCACCGTGTACGCCGTCGTGCTCGCCTGCGAGGGCCAGCTATACATCATCGGCGTCCCATCGAAATCGAGATCGTAGGCCAGCTGCGCCACCCGCCGTGCCGAGTCCTCGAAACTGACATTGAAACCGTGCACGAAGACGAAGACATCCTTCGATGGCGCCGAGCGGATCTGTCGTTGCAGGGCGCTGACGAACGCATCCTGCGACAACGGCGTGACCTTGTTCAGCAGCACGAAACGGCGCTTGGCTTCCGGATCGGCCTCGAGCGTGAACATGGACCAGCGCGACTGCGTTTCGAGTTCGCCTTCCTTGTGAACCTGGGGAATGCTGACATCGAGATAGCCGACATCCAGCTCGCCGCGGGCTGTGCCGTAGAACTGTGCCGGTTTGGTATCGCCGGTAGGAGCTCGATTGGTCCCATAGAACACGCGGACCGTGGCGAACCCATCCTCCTGCTTATAGCGCCGATCCTGTTTCCCTTTGCCGCGCGTGGTGGAAACGCTGCGATCGATCTTGCTCACTTTCCTGATCAGCGCATCCGTGCTGGCGACGTCGGCGGTCCGATCCGCCGCCACGTACAGGCTGCGCAGCTTCGTCAACGTGGCATAGACATTCGGATGAGCATCTCCATAGGCTGCGCGTTCGATCGACACCATGCGCTGCAATTGAACTTCGGCATCGGCATAGCGCTGCGTCGCGAGGTACTGGTCGGCGAGCGCCTGCAGGATCGGGACCAGGTCAGGATGATCGGGGCCTAGCGCCAGCGCTCGTAACGCGAGTGCGCGTTGATAGCTATCGATGGACAGCGGACTCTGTCCCAGCCGTGCCTGAACCTCGCCCAGATGAATCAGCAGGTCGACCGGCTCGATACCGTCCTTGTCCGCCGCCGTCTCCGCCATGGCCAAGGCGTCGGCACCGAGCCGTGCAGCAGTTGCATAGTCACCGGCCAGGCGAGCTTCTTCGAAATGTTGCGCCGTGGTCAACAGGTCATTGGCTTGCGCCAGCACTGCCGTATCCACCGCCAGCAAGCCGAATGCCGCGACAGCCAAGGCGCAGGCCGTCCGGCGCCCATGCCGGAATGCCGACGAGACGATGCTCGCGAAGACCATGTTATATGCCCCAGTCGCTCACTCACGGCTATGGCGCCGCACGGCGACTCCCCGTGTTTATTCTGTCGACGACAGTCGCTCGGACTGCCGCCGGAAACGACTCTACCGCAAGTCGTGTCGCCTTGCTGCTACCGGCAAGAAAAGCGTTTCAGTGACGTTGGCGCCGGAGTCTGAGAATGCATGGGACCGGCCGCTGTCGTGCGGTATCCGCAGCGACAGGAAAGATCCGCAACAGCCTGTTTCTCATCGGTTTGGCGGCACTCTGAAAAGCGCGTGGCGCCTGCCACTGTGCTCCTCGTTCCACCCTGGTCAGGAAATCTCCAAAACTCAGGAACGCCATCACCCACAGGAAGAACAACGCGGCGGCTGCGGCCACGCGCACAGTGTTGTCCGCGTGTCTCAAATGCATGAACACCGACGCAATCAATCCAACTTTTACGGCGGCGATAGCGAGGCCGAGCAGCGTATTGACGATACCGAGCGGGACATAGGCGCTCGTGACACTCGCCACGAGCAACACGAGCAGCGTCAGCCACACACCCACCAGCGAGCGGATGGTCGGTATTGCCGGCGTTCGCAAGATCTCTCGATTCCGCTGAACCCGCACGCTCATGCATGCCTCCCCACCAGGTACAGCAACGGATACAGGAACACCCAGATCGCGTCGATGCAATGCCAGTACAGGCCGGTCATTGCAACGGCGTTGGCCCGATCGGCGTCTCCCCTGCCCAATCGCACGGCGAGCGTCGCGACCAGCGACACACCGACGATCATGTGCACTGCATGCACTCCCGTCATCGCGAAGTAGGCGAGATAGAAATAGCCCGCCCCCGTGCGATGGTCCGCCGCAAAGCGAAAATCCAGCCATGGCACCAGGTGTTCCGCCCACTCGCTTCGATACTCGACTGCCTTCAACGCCAGAAACAGTACGCCGAGCAGCACTGTCAGCCAGAGGAATCGCGAAGCAGCTCGTAGGTGCCTGTCTATTTCAGCCGAGTGGCGACCCTGCGTCTGCGATAGCTCCGCGGCCAACATCGCACTACGCACTGCAATCGCGACGCACAGGCTCGACGTCAGCAGGATCGCTGTGTTCACCGTGCCGATCGCCGCATCGGTGTGTCGTCTCGCCGCCGCAAACGCATCGCCGAACTCCACGCGGCCACGCGCATAAGCCAGGAACAGCGGGACGAAAAACATCAGCTCCGTCGCGAGGAACACCCACATGCCGAGCGTTGCCGATTCGTACTGGCGCTGCGCGCTGTCGAAATGGGCAAGCGGCGCAGCGCTCATGACTGAGCCCCTTCTGGAGTTCGCGCCCCCTGGCCCTGGGCTGGCGTCGATCTTCCATAGTCATAGGGCTCGCCAACGGCCGGCGTGGTCCTGTCGAAGTTCTGCTGCGGCGGTGGCGAGGACGTCTGCCATTCGAGGCCAGCAGCGTTCCAGGGATTCGGTGGCGCCGGTTGCCCACGCAGCATGGCATACAGCAGATAAGCCAGCGGCAACACGTAGCCGATCGCCATGACGCCCGCCCCGAGCGAGGAGAAATCGTTGAGCAGCTGGTACTGAGGTGCGTAGGTGTGATACCGGCGCGGCATACCCAAGCTGCCGAGGATGTACTGGGGAAAGAATGTCAGGTTGAAGCCGACGAAGATGCTCACCGCGGCTATGCGTGCCCAGGTTTCCGGATACATGCGCCCGACGATCTTCGGCCACCAGAAATGCAGGCCGCCCAGGTAGGCCATGACCGTGCCGCCGACCATGATGTAATGAAAATGCGCGACGACGAAGTAGGTATCGGTGAGATGAACGTCTACTGCGGTTGCCGCCAGGAACAGTCCCGTGAGGCCGCCGATCGTGAACAAACCGACGAACCCCAACGCATACAGCATCGGCGAGGACAGCGCGATCGAGCCTTTGTATAAAGTCGCTGTCCAGTTGAACACCTTGACGGCGGAAGGAATGGCGACCAGGAAACTCAGCAGCGAGAACACGATGCTCGCGTACATGCTCTGCCCCGACACGAACATGTGATGGCCCCACACCAGGAAGCCGATCACGGCGATGGCCATGATCGCATACGTCATGGCGCGATAGCCGAACACCGGTCGGCGGGCGAAACAAGGAATGATCTCGCTCGCCACGCCCATTGCCGGGAGCACCATGATGTACACGGCCGGGTGGGAATAGAACCAGAACAGGTGCTGGAAGAAAATCGGATCGCCGCCCAGCGACGGATCGAAGATGCCGACGTGCGTGATGCGCTCGAAGGCGATCAGCACCAGTGTCATTGCCAGCACCGGCGTTGCCAGTACCACGATGAGGCTGGTCGCATAATTGGCCCACACGAACAGCGGCAGCCTGAACCAGGTCATGCCCGGCGCCCGCAGCCGATGCACCGTGACGATGAAATTCAGGCCGGTGAATATCGACGAGAAGCCCACGATGAATACGCCCACCACCGCCAGCACCACGTTGGAATTGGAAAACAGGGTGGAGAATGGCGTGTAGAACGTCCAGCCAGTGTCCACGCCGCCGGCGATGAGCGTGATGAGGACGAAGATGCCTCCCAACGTATACACATACCAGCTCGCTAGATTCAGGCGCGGGAATGCCACTTCCTGCGCGCCGATCATCAGCGGGATCAGGAAATTGCCGAGCGTTGCGGGTATCGAGGGGATCAGGAAGAACCACACCATGATGACGCCGTGCGCGGTGAACAATTCGTTATAGGTCCTCGCATCGACCAGGTCCGCGCCCGGCGTCATGAGTTCGATGCGGATGATCGTGGCCGCCGCTCCACCGAGAAAAAAGAATCCGGTGATGGAGAACATGTAGAGCAGCGCGATCCGCTTGTGATCCCGCGTCAGCAGCCACGACCGCAACGTGTATCCGTCGCGCAGGTAGCTCGGACGATCGAGTACTTTCGACTCGTCGGTGCTCACCGTGTCGCTCCCGGCATCGAGCGCAGGTAGGCCAGCAGCGCTGCGAGATCGTCTTCGTCCAACTGGCCCTGGAACGATGGCATGGTGGGTTCGAAACCTGCGGGAACTTGCTTCTTGGGCAACAGGATCGAATCGCGCAGGTAGTTGTCATCGGCGACGGCCGTTGCGCCATCGCTCAGGTGCACGACACTTCCGTACAGATCGATCAACCCGGGTGCGTGCACGGTCGACTTCGGCTCGTGGCAGCCACTGCAACCGTAGTCGCGATAAATCCTGGCGCCGCGCGTCACCAGGTCCGGCTCGATCGGCCCGGATGCAAGCCATTGCGCGAACTGCGCTGGCGGCATTACGACGACGGCACCATGCATACGCGAATGGTCGGTACCGCAGAATTCGGCACAGAACAGATTGAAGCGGCCGACCCGGGTCGCGGTGAACCACAGGCTCGTATAACGCGCCGGCAGAACGTCCTGCTTGACCCGGAACGCCGGTATGTAAAAGCTATGAATGGCGTCTTCGGAGGTCATCGTCAGCTCTATCGGCACGCCGAGCGGCACGTGCAATTCGTCGATCTCGCGCTTGCCGTTCGCATGTTCGAGCTTCCACATCCATTGCTTCGCGAGTACGTGGATGCGCACGGCATTGGATGGCGCTCGGTAGAACTGCGAGAACACCGCACTCGACCAGGCGAACACGCCCATGAAGATCAGCAACGGCAGTACTGTCCAGGACACTTCGACCCAAGGCGCGCGCACTGGCGGATCGTTGCGATTCACCTTCGAGCCGGCGCGATAGCGAATCGTGAATGCCACGACGGTTGCAGCGACGGCCAACGCTGCGGTGCCCGTGATGCCCAGCAGCGCCAGGAACAACGTATCGACTTGCGCGCCGAGCGCCGATGCCGAATGGAACACCGTTTCTGGCTGCTCGTTCACGGTGCTGGCCTGTTTCCGCCGAATGCACGCCAGGCCCAAGCTGCCGCGACCAGCACCGATGCGACGACGAACGCTCGCAGCAGGTTGAGCAGCGCCAAGGTGTAACGTCCCTGCTCAGGGTCGAAGTGATAGCACAACAGCAGGAGGCGATCCGCCAGTGTCCCGATCCTGCCGTTCTTCGCAGCGACCAGAGCGTTGCGCACTTCGTCGGCCGGATAGCGAACACCCAGGAAGTAGCGGCTGATTTCACCCTTGTCGTCGGCGACGATAAAGCCGGCCGCATGCGCAAATTGTGCGTGCTGTTCGTCCAACCGATAGTGAAAGCCGGCTGCTGTCGCAAGCGCCGCGGCACCACCGTCCGGCGTCGTCAGCAGATGTATGCCGTCGCGAAAACCGCGATCCGCGACGATGTGCAGCCTTTGCTTCTGCGTGTCCTGCCACCTGTCGCGTGGATCGATGCTGACGGCCACCAACTCATAGTCGCTGCCGATCCTCATCCCGCTTGCCTGCAGCACTTCTGCAATGCCCGTGAGCACCTGCGGACACAGCTCCGGGCAGGAGAAATATACGAACACGACGACCACCGGGCGGCCGGCGAAATATCTTTGCAGCGTGACCGTAGCGCCGCGCTCGTCCGTGAACTCCAATTGCAACGGTAACGATGCCCCGAGGCGTTGTTCCCAACGCACTGGGGATACGTCGATCGCAGCCTGTACGCAGGATGCGCACAACAATATGAGCAGCAACGGCAACCGCATCACGGCGAGCCTCCGTGCTCCTGCTCGGCCATCATCTGCACCGCCCGGGCGATCGGAACATGGGCAATGCCGCGATCGCGATCCACCCATCCGTAGCCATCGAGCTGTCGTAGTTTCTCTTCCTGGTACGCCGCGATCTCGCCCGCCGGGTCGCTGCCCAAGCGGACGGGCGCCGCAATCGGAGTGTCCGTCGGACCGGCACGGGAAGGTGCTGAAGCTGCCAGGAATGCTTTCACCACGAAGGCCACTACGACGACTATACAAATAACTGCGAATAGCGCGATCGCAACCACGCGAGCGTCGACGTCACTGCGCTCATGCTTGGGGCCTGCGGCAGACAGGTTTGGCGACAGGCTCATTTCGGCTCGCTCGCAACGGCCAGGCTGGACGCATCGGGGAAGAGTTCGCCGCCGCGTGGCGGCTTGCCGAGATTTCGCAGGAACGATGCGGCCCACAGTCCGGCAATAGCCAGTGCAGCCAGCGCATCGCTCCATGACAGCATCAATGCATTGGATGCCGCGCAAGCGCTGCGCAGCGCCGTCGATACATATCGTGTCGCACTGAGAAGATTGACGATCTGCCCGCGACCGCGCTCGATCATTCCCGGCGACAACATCGCGGTGACGCCGCGCGCGACTTCGCCGTC
>Ga0207675_100002898_pt1 | contig 16870 bp, 15 predicted proteins | sample KBSSwiS42_FD_184305 | JGI IMG/M metagenome (GOLD analysis project Ga0207675, IMG submission 184305) | Switchgrass rhizosphere microbial communities from Kellogg Biological Station, Michigan, USA - KBS Switchgrass S4-2 (SPAdes) (version 2) | ecosystem: Host-associated > Plants > Roots >... | reverse complement strand
ACACGCTGCCTTCTCCCATTCAGCTTCCGTTGGCAGACGTTTTCCAATCCACTTCGCAAAAGCGGAGGCTTCGTAATAGCTGACATGTGAAACGGGATCGTCAGCTCTGTCCTTAACAGAGTGTAGACCGGAAAAGTCGCGAATCATCCACTCGCCGTCGTGAGGTTCCCAGTAGAGCGGCGCCTGCCATTGGTCAGTCTTAACAGTCTCCCAGCCTTCGGAAAACCACCAGCGAAAGTTTTGGTAACCGCCGTCGCGTATGAAATCCAGGAACTGCGCGTTGGTTACAGGCGCTCTATCGATCGCGAAGTCTTGTAGGAAAACCTGGTGAGCTGGTTTCTCGTTATCCCACGAAAACCCATCCCCGTCATACCCCAACCAAAACAATCCACCTTCGACTTCCGCCATGCCCTTGACGCTGACTCGTGGCTCAGGTCGAGCTTTGATCCGTGGCTCAAACTGGTCGCAAAGAAGGTGTTTGATGTCGTAGACGAGCAACTCCTGGTGCTGCATCTCGTGTTCGAGACCTAACCTAATAAGTCCCACCACCGTTTCGCCGGCTGACGGCAAGAACGACGACATCTGTTCGTCCACATAATTGCGATACGCAACAGTCTCTTTGACTGTTGGCCGCGACCTCGTGCCGCGCTTTGGTCGTTCAATACGTGCGCCGAAACCCTCGTAATACGAGTTGAAATAAAACAGGAAGTCTTCCGAGTAGATCTTGTAACCGGGCTTGTGGGCTTGCAGCACAGTTTCAAAAAACCATGACGTGTGACCAATGTGCCACCGCGGCGGGCTCATGAATTCCGCCGTCTGGATTACGTAGTCTTCAACCTCAAGTGGCGCAACAATTTCCATCGTGCGCGCACGAACCCGCCCATAAAGATCGTAAAGATTGGTTATATCCATGATCATTGCCGCCGATAATACTAGCTCGCCAAAATTAACTCACGAGGAGGGAGTGTGAGCCACGCGGTAAAACTCGGCCGATTATTTGTGCTTGGGGGTAATTGCTGCGGAGGTCGTTAAGCAGTGTCTGTGCTTTGGCTTCAGCAACAGAGATCAACATTCCACCGGCAGTCTGCGGGTCAAACAATAGTTTCACGAGATTTGGATCGGTGGACGGTGCGATCTCAACGTCAGTGCCTATGTACTCGCGATTCGTTTTGTCACCGCTCGTCAACATTCCCGCCGCCGCGAGATCCATCGCGCCATCCAGCAGCGGTACCGCGCGTGCGTCAATTTGAATCGTGACTTTGCTTGCACACGCCAATTCCCAGGCGTGTCCGAGTAACGCGAAACCGGTCACATCTGTCGCCGCCTTCACTTCGAAGTCACGCATTGCTTCGGCGGCGTATTTTCCGGCGTTCAGCATTGTTTCAACCGACGCAGCAACAATCGCGTCATTCGCGCGGCCTTTCTTGATTCCTGTGGAGATAACTCCAGTGCCGATTGGTTTCGTCAGAATAAGCGCATCGCCGGGACGTGCGCCTGAGTTGGTCGCAACTTTGTTCGGATCGATCAGACCGGTAACGGAGTAGCCAAACATGATCTGCGCGTTGTCCACACTGTGGCCACCGATCAACGTCACGTTGTACTTGTTGAGCGTTTCCAGTCCGCCACGCATGATCTGGGTCAGAATGGCTGGGTCGACGCCGGTTTTCGGAAAGCAGGTTATCGCCATCGCCGTGATGGGCGTTCCGGCCATGGCCCAAACATCGTTAAGCGAGTTCAGGGCGCTAATGCGGCCATAATCGAACGGGTCATCGACGATTGGCGTAAAGAAGTCGAGTGTTTGCACGAGGGCGAGGTCGTCGCGAAGACGGTATACTCCCGCGTCGTCGGCTGTTTCGAAACCGACAATCAGATTCGGATCCACTGGTTGTTTGGGCAGCTCGCTCAAAACCTGAGCGAGTAAGCTAGGGCTAAGCTTCGCCGCTCAACCGGAGCACGAGACCATCTCAGTCAGACGCATCGCGGGAACCTCCTTTCTACGGGTGTCTGTGTTTTACCATAGTTGCTGAATTTGACCGAAGGGGAGTTGATTAATGATCCGCATTGGGCCGGCAGGCTGGTCGTACAAGGATTGGGAAGGAACTGTCTACCCGGAGAAGCCGGGGAAGAACTTCGATCCGCTCGAATACCTCGCGCGTTACTTCAACACAATCGAGATCAACAGTAGTTTTTATCGACCACCGACAGCTTCAACAACCATAGCGTGGGTGGAACGCGTGGCCCGGAACAACGAGTTCACGTTTACGGCCAAACTCCACCGCCTCTTCACGCACGAGCGCGGTAAAGCGACGGACGCAGATGAAAAAGAATTTCACTCCGGGATGGCGCCGCTTTTGAAAGCTGAAAAACTTGGAGCGCTACTGCTTCAGTTTCCCTGGTCGTTCAAGAACACTGTGGAAGACCGGATTTATTTAGCGGAGCTGTTAGAAAAGTTTCGCCAGTACCCGCTGGTTCTGGAAGTGAGACACGCATCGTGGAACACGCCGGCAATGTATGAGTGGTTGGCGGAGCGAGACGTGGGAATCTGCAACATCGATCAACCAGTGTTTTCCAAATCGATTCGTCCTGCTGCATTGTCCACTTCGCCCGTGGGTTACATTCGCATGCACGGCAGAAACTATCAAAACTGGTTTCGCGACAAAGCGCCACGTGACGAACGTTATAACTATCTTTACTCCTTCGACGAGCTCGATCCGTGGTTAAAACGAATTAAAGAGGTTGCGGAACAGACGCGCGAAACCTATGTGATCACCAACAATCACTTTCGCGGACAGGCGGTGGTGAACGCAGTCGAGATCGAAGCGGCGCTTAAGGAAAAGCTCGTCCCGGCTCCCGAACCACTTTTTGCGATTTATCCCAGGCTTACGGAATCAGCCACTCGCGAAGCTGCGGATCAGACGCTATTCGATTAACTTCCGGCGCCATGCGCCATGACTTGCGCGAACGACACAGGCAAGCCGTCCGGATCTATTGCAACAGCCAGCTTAATGCCTTCACCTTCGCGTTGAGTGGGCGGCATGATGAAACGAATACCCTTTGCTTTCAGTTCTTCGTAAGTCTTATCGACGTCGTCAGTGTTAAATCCGATTGAGCAAGCGCCGGCTCGCTTTGAGGGATCGCCTTCCGGCGCTTGACCAGGAACACCTCCGCCGTGCAGCGCCAGGGTTGTCGCGCCCGTGGCAAACTCCGTCCAGTCAGGTGATTGAAACTTCAGCGGAATCCCGAGTTTGTCGCGATAAAACTCAACTGAGCGCTGCATGTCGGAAACGACAATCATCGTGTAGTCAATCTGCTTGAACATCTTTCCTCCCCTAAATCCGTTAGCGCTTCCGCGTCTTGCCGCTGCCCATCGCCACGATCACGTCAAATTCGTCTTTCGTAAGAGGCATGACCGAGAGTTGCGACTGCCGAATAAGCGGCAACTGGCTTAGTCGTTTGTCGTAACGAATCGCGGCCAATTGGACCGGAGCTGACAAAGGCTTCACCGGTTTGAGATCGACCGCGACCCACTGTGGATCGTCAACGGTCGGATCAGGATACGCGCTTTTTGTTACTTCAGCGAGTCCGACAACCTCTTTGCCTTTGCCGGAGTGGTAGAAGAGAACTCGATCGCCTACCTTCATGCCGCGCAGGTTATTTCGCGCCTGATAGTTGCGCACGCCCGACCAATCGGTGCTGCCGTCTTTGACAAACTCGTCCCATGAATAAGTTTCCGGTTCCTGTTTGACCATCCAATAGCTGTGTTTGTTCTTTGTTGTGGCTTTCATGACGCGCACTTTCAATTTACAATCGGCCCAAAGCCGAACGCTAATTAAAACGAAGGACCACTAATGCTCAAAGAAGGAACTACTGCGCCTGCCTTCAAAACCACCGACGCCAATGGCGACACCGTTAGCCTGAAGGATCTTCGCGGCCAAAAGGTTGTGCTGTACTTCTATCCTAAAGATGATACGCCCGGTTGCACAAAGGAAGCATGCTCATTTCGCGATGCCTTCGCTAAGTTTAAGAAGCGCGGCATTGCAGTTTTTGGCGTGTCGCCCGACAGCGAAGCCTCTCACAAAAAGTTCGAGACCAAGTACAAACTTCCCTTCACCCTGCTCGCCGACACCGATCGCTCAATTGCTGAGTCTTACGGCGTTTGGGGAGAGAAGAAGTTTATGGGAAGAAAGTACATGGGTGTTCTGCGAACCACTTTCCTGATCGATGAGAAGGGCAAGATCAAAAAAGTCTTCGAAAAGGTGAAACCAGAAGATCACGCCAGTGAGGTTCTGGAGGCTTTCGCTGAGTAATCCGTTGGCGAGATCGCTGACGCGGAGGCTAGGCTGCCACCCAGCCTCCAATCTTTGCGGGTTCACCTTCCGGATTCTTGCCGGGCATCAGTCCCTGTAAACAACTGAAGGAACTTGGCACGTCTTTCTTGCGAGCCGGCAGGCGCGGACTGTCTTCAAGGGCCGCGGCCTCTCCTGCCTCATTCAGGAAATACAGCCGGGTGTTTCCAACCACCTGCGTTCTGATCTCGTGAGTCCAGAGCAGTAGGTTGGCTAAGGCATCGCCGATTTCGTCTTTGCCAAGCTTTGTTTCCTGGGCAATCTCGCGCTGCGTTCGAGAACCCTTTCGGATTGCGTCGCGCACGCGCTCAATGGGAGACAATTTACTTACCGACTTCGACGGATAATGCGCGCCGGTTGTATCGCCGGCGATCAAATCCGTTATTTCAATCTGCTGGGAGATGTAACGCTTGCGCGCCGACTTATATTCCTTCAAAGCGCGGCGGCTTTGCGTTACTTTCTGACGAATGCAGCTCTTGCAATAAAGATTGCGTCCGTCTTTACGTGCTCGGCAAATTCCAAATTCGGCAATGGGCAAATCCTGTGAACAAATCGGACAATGTTTAATATCGGGGGACAACAGTTTTTCCTCTCTCATTTCCCGCACTCCACTGGGCATTAAAAGACCACACACAGTCCGACACGCGGACAACACCACATCTGACCCGGTACACAACCCTCCGGCAAGGAAAGCCTAGTTTGAGTTTATTTTTTGGCGAAGATGCCCACCACAAGGGCGATCGCCTAGATTGCCTTGCGCGACACCGCACCAGTCGCGCCCCACTACTCACCTGACTGATCTTCGTTCGAAGGTTGCGGGCAATTGCGAGAAAAAAGATGAGAGCTTGGTAACCTTCAAACGAATCAAAAAACAGGTCGCTGACCCTACTTGTAACTGGCAATCAATGTTCAGCGAGGGAATCGCATTATAGTGATCGAAACTTTTTTTGCAACATCTTTTTCAGATTTGTTTCGACTGAAAGTTAGCAACTAAAAAATCGTTTACTGATCACGAGTCATGCGATCATCTATCCTGCCATTTAAGAATTGTTTGCGTCTGAAACGTGAAGAATTTCAGCGATCGAGTTTTGTGCTTTCATGTGGTGAACACGAGATCGAGGCAGTCGATTTGTTAAGAAAACTCGCATGCGAGTGAAATTGGAAAAAGCGTTCGCCGTATGTTTGGCGCAAGTAGTTCGTATTGGTTTGAGATGGTCCCACAATTAGTAGACGAATACGCAGCTTCGTGACCGAGCAGGTGTGTTTTTGATTTTGAAGTTGGACCAACTGCGGTAGGAGTCGTTGCAAGTGCGAATTAGAACTAAGGCGTTCACACGTAAAGGTTTCTTGTGACGCCGCTCACGTGTGCAAAGCGTTGTAAGTGTGCGTTTGTAACAGCTTTGTAAAACTAACCCCGGTGATTTCCACAAAGATTTCCTCAGATCCTGTGGAAATCGGTATCGCAAAAAGGCACAAAAGAGCAAAGAGGCACAGGAGCACAAGTGCCTTCTTATGTCTTTTTGTTCTCTTGTGCCTTTTTGTACTCTTGTGCTTTTTTGCGATGCGCTCTCTTGCGATGCACAAACTTCAGTCCAGACCAAGTGTCATCAATCGCACAGATCTTCACGTCAACCAAGCCGGCGTCCAAGCCGATGCGTTGCACCCGTTCGAAAGAAAGATCACTTGCAACTCCGGAACTCTTCTTCGGCCACGCAATCCAGATCATTCCTTTTGTTGCGAGCTTCACCGAGAGTTTCGAAAAGTCTCTGGCAAGGGCGCGTTCCGAAGTCACGAAGAGCAGAATGATGTCCAACGGTTTCGCCAGTCGTTTAACGATCTCTGCGCCGGGAGGAAGTGCCCCTAAGTAAGTTTCAAAACCGTTAGGCGCATTGACTAATGCAAGACGTGTTTGTTCCTTGATGCCAAGCTTCTTAGGTAGAGGAGTTCCAGAGTATCCAGCCATTTAATTACCAGAGTTGAAGTATTTTCCACCACGCCACACCGACAACGCTCCAGATGATAATGGTGGTTATCGACGTAATTAATCCAAGCCACCACCAGGTGCGTTGAGTTGTATATCCGGCGCCGAAGTAGATCGGGGCTGGCGTTGTTCCATAGTGAGTCAGTGACGCGCCGAGGTTTGAGAAGTAAGCGAGCGAAAGCACGGCCAGGTATGCTGGCGTGCCTGCCGCGAGAATAACAATCAAAAACGGAACAAACATCGCCGTCACGTGTGCTGTAATGCTGGCGAACACGTAGTGCGCATAAAAGTAGATCAACAAGAGTGAAGCGAGCGCCAACCACCATTTCCAGCCTGTTGTTAGTCCTGCCGCAGCTTCAGCAAATCTCTTTGTCAGCCCTGTTTGACCCAGAGCCTCCGCCATTCGTAGCAGACCGCCATACCAGATAAACACGGCCCACGCCGCCTTCTCGGTGATTAAATCCTCCCAATCCAGCACACCCGTGATCAGCAACACGCTGATTCCCAACAACGCCACAGCGGCATAATCGATCCCGTGAAAACGGGTTGTCATCCACAATACGGCGACAACGCCAAACACGATCAACATCAACCATTCGGACCACTTCATCGGTCCCATCGCTCTGAGCTCATCCGAGGCGAACTTGCTCGCAGCCGGTGTGTGTTTGATCTCAGGTGGAAACACTCTATACAGCAGCCACGGAACCACAAGTAGACTCAAGAGTCCGGGAACAATCGCGCCGATGGCCCAACGCGCGTACGTGATCTCGATTCCCGTGACTTCCTGAGCAAACCGGGCGATGATCGGGTTCGAAGCCTGACCTGTAAGGAACATTGCACATACCACGACATTACATTGGTAGACGCTGGTCATGAGAAATGCGCCCAATCGACGCGCGGTCGGTCCGGGTCTCGACTCGTATGCTTCCGCGAGACTCTTCGCGATTGGAAAGATGATTCCGCCGGAACGCGCGCCGGTCGAAGGAATTACGGTTGCCAGAACAGTTTCGGTAGACGCGAGTGCGTAGCTCAGTCCGAGTGAGTGTCTCCCGATGGCTTTTATGAAGAGAAACGCGATGCGACGCCCCAAACCCGTCTTAATCATGCCGCGCGAGATGAAGAACGCGGCAAGTACGAGCCAAACGACCGGATCGGCGTAACCGGTCAGTACTTCGTTGATCTTCAGAACGTTGAAAATGGGTAAAGCAGTGACACCCAGCAGAACGACAGCAGCACCCGGAATCGGCCGAACAATCGATCCGGTGATCGTCGCAGCGAAGATAGCGAGCAGGCGCCAGGATTGTGGTGTAACTCCGCTGGGAATCGGGATCAGTAGGATGCCGACGGCGACGAACAACACGATTGCCCAACGCAGCAAGCGGCTTCGGAATCCTATCTTGTCAGCGGCTTCCTTTTCAGGTTCGGGGGTATTTTGCATATTCTAAGAGGCAGGGCTCCAGAATGCGGGACAAGATAACCGATAAAGAAACATATTTGAACCGCCGTCTCTTCATGCGTGCCGCGGTCCTTGCCGGCACGGCCACTGCGAGCACACTTCTTTATCGTCGTCTCAACCCCCGTCCGGTGGAACGCGTCGCGGGTGAAAAGCTCGGCACAGCGACTGAAAGTTCCAAAGACGAGGCGCTCAACAACGGCTATCGCGTCCAAGACAAGTTGACGCCTTTTGAAGCAATCACGAATTACAACAACTTTTACGAGTTCGACACTTCGAAGGATGGAGTAGCGACTGCCGCCGAAGGGTTTGTAACTAAACCCTGGGAAGTCTCAGTTTCCGGACTGGTAAACAAACCGCGCGTGTTCGACCTTGATGAATTACTCAAGTTTCCTCAAGAGCAACGTATTTACCGTTTACGTTGTGTTGAGGGTTGGTCCATGGTCATTCCCTGGATCGGTTTTCCCTTAAGTAAGCTTCTCGAGCAGGTGGAACCAACCTCGCAGGCGCGATATGTCGCGTTTCAGACGCTTCTCGATCCGAAACGCATGCCGAATCAACGTACCGGCATTCTCGAGTGGCCTTACGTCGAGGGCCTTCGTCTGGACGAAGCCATGCACCCGCTGACGATCATGGCGACAGGACTCTACGACGAGAAGTTGCCGCCTCAGGACGGCGCGCCAATTCGGTTGGTCGTGCCGTGGAAATATGGGTTCAAGAGCATCAAGTCGGTGGTGAAGATCACGTTGGTCGCTGATCAACCGCCCACCACGTGGAACATTGAGACGCCTTACGAGTATGGCTTCTATTCGAATGTAAATCCAAACGTGCCGCATCCGCGTTGGAGTCAGGCGACTGAACGCCGCATTGGCGAATTCGGCCGCCGCGCTACGCTTCTGTTCAACGGTTACGGCGAACAGGTCGCGCATCTCTATCAGGGAATGGATCTGGTGAAGAACTTTTGAGGTGCCGATTGCTATGACGTTTCCGAAGCTCGTGGTTTTCGTCAACTCACTGATTCCGATTGTGTTGTTGCTGTGGGACTTGTATCGGAGGCAGGTCGGGCCAAACCCGCTGGAGTTTGCTACTAAGACAACCGGAATGCTGACGCTGGTGTTCCTGTGTCTGACGCTGGCAGTTTCACCGTTGAGAAAGATCTTTGGAGTGAACTCGTTGGTGAAGTATCGGCGCATGCTCGGTCTGTTTGCTTTTTTCTACGGATCGTTGCATCTGCTGACATACGTTTGGTTCGATCGCGGATTCAATCTCGTCAGCGCCGCTCAGGACGTCGCGCGCAGGCCGTTTATTTTGGTCGGAATGACTGCTTTCCTGCTGATGGCGCCACTCGCGATAACCTCAACCAATCGAATGGTCAAACGGCTTGGCGGGAAACGCTGGGCACGTCTGCATCGTCTGGTTTACGTCGCGGCAATAGCAGGCGTGATCCACTTCTGGATGCTGGTAAAGTCTGACACAAGCTTACCCCTTACGTTCGGCTTCATTGTTCTATTCCTGCTCGGCTACCGCGCCTTGTCGAAATACGCGCCGTCGCACCCGACAAATCCCAATACAAGCCTCTTTCCGCGGAATTAGTCTTCGTCTTAGAATGACTCAGAGTTGGCGAGAGGTCACATGCCGGAGCGAAGGTCAAACAACCGAAAGAAAGTACTCCTCGAAGCGAAGTGGAAGAGTATGTCGCGTAGGCATCAGGCCCGCGTGGACGATGTGAGTCTCGGCGGCTGCTTCGTGAACACATACGGACCGGTCGAGCTCAATGAGCCAGTGGAACTGCAAATCCTGCTACCGTCGGGAGAATGGCTAGGTATCCGGGGCACAGTCGCTTCGTGTCAGCCGGGTGTGGGTTTTGGAATGACCTTTACGTTTGTAAGTGATGAGGATGAAGCCGCATTAAAAGAGCTGATCGCGTCGGCGGCTGAACGCAGCGTCTGATGATTTATTGCTTGCTGCGTTTCTTGGTCCGCTTTTCGTCGTAGATCACAATGCTGAAGGCGAGCGCCATCCCCGCCGCGGCCGCGAGCAAGAACAAGATCATCGCCAGCCCGGGATAGCCAAAGATTCGAAACGACGTCTCAACCCGCATCAGCATCGCCGCGCCAACAATTAACGCCGCTACGACCAAGCCAAGGGTGATTCGGTTTGCGACCTTCTGTAGTCCTTCAAGGACGATCTTCTCGTCAATAGCATCGACCTTGAAACGGAGCTCGTTGTTTCCAATCTGATCCAGAATACGATTAACACGGGGCGGAAACTTTTCCGCGAACTCCTTGAGGTCTACGACGCCACTGAGCAGGTTAGTCGGTGCAAGAGTCTTGACGATGTTCTGTTCGAGGATTTCGTTGGCACGTTCGCGAATTACCGCATTCGGATCAAACGTGGGATCCAGCGTGTACACCACGCGATCGAGGTTCAGCAGCGCTTTTGCAATCATCGTGAACTCAGGCGGCAAGCGGAACCAGCAGTCAGCGGCAACTCTCGTTATTTCCAGACTCACTTTACCGGCGTTCATGCGACTGAGGATTGCGTCGCTGTTTTCGTTAACCAATTCCGCGATGCGCCGGTCGAACGTCCGGCGATCGAACCCTTCTTTCGCTTCGCCCATCTTCACGGCCGCTTCTGCCGCCGTATCGCCGCGCCCTTCGCTGATCGCGAGTAACAGCCGCAAGAGGTTGTCCTGAAAAGTTCGCGTGACCCGCCCGACCATACCGAGATCGATTAAGGCGACCCGATCGTCGTCCGTTAGGAAAACATTTCCCGGATGTGGATCAGCGTGAAATAGTCCGTCGACAAGAAACTGTTTCAGATAAGCGCTGAACAGTTCGTCGGCTAGCGAAGCACCGTCGATTTCCAGCAGACGCAAAGGATTTAGCGCCGTGATCTTCTTGCCGGCGATGTAGTCCATCGTCAACACGCGCGTCGTTGTGTAGTCCTCGATTGGTTCGGGAATGATTAGGTGGTCAAACTCGGCCAGGCTTTGACCGATGCTGCGGAGATTGTTTGCTTCGATACTGAAATCGAGCTCGCGCAACAGACTCTTCCGCAGATTGATGAGCATGTTTTCAAACTCGTAGCGCTTTCCGAGTTCGGTGTGCTCGTCGAGAAAATGCGAGATCTCGCCGAGCGCCTCGAGGTCGCCAACGATGAGTTCGCGAATATCCGAGCGTTGGACCTTCACGACGACTGCGCGACCGTCGCGCATCCACGCGCGATGCACCTGCGACAAGGAGGCGGCCGCGAGAGGTACAGGATCGAAATCCGCGAACGCTTTGGAGATTCTCACGCCCAGTTCGCCCGACACGATACGTTCGACTTCTTCGTAGGCGAACGGCTCGATCTGATCCTGTAGCCTGCTGAGCGCGTCGAGATATGGACCAGGCAGAAGGTCCGCTCGGGTCGACATGAGCTGGCCCAGCTTGATGAAAGTTGGTCCAAGTTTTTCGAGATCTTTGGCGAGGTCTTCGGCGGTAGCAGAGGCGCCCGATTCTGCGGCTATCTCGTCAGGCAGAACACTATCCTCGAGTCCGGCCGCACTAATCAGGTCAGACCGGCCATATTTGATCAGCAGCATCGCGACGTCTTTGTAACGTTTGAGCCGCTCGGGTTTTAGCGAGACCACCATCTGCAAACACCCCACAAGCGCATGGCCCACAAGGAATCTTCAGGCCACAACCTCAATTCTGAGCCTGTTTGTAGATGGATTTTTTGTCGCGTTAGCGACAGAAGTATTACGTAAGGTTCACACAGCGTTGGCGGCAGCTATCTGGGCGGGTTTGCGGCTGCGGACTTTGCCGCGCGGTCGATGGCTTCGCGGAGCCCGTCTGCACTCAATACTCTCAGTTGCACACCGTTGATAAAGATTGTAGGCGTGCTGCCGACGCCGTACATCTCCCCGTCTTCGATGTCGTGTTTGACCTCCGCAGCAAAGACACCACGATCCAGCGCCGCATCAAAACGAGCGCGGTCCAGTCCTAATTCAGTCGCATACTTTTTCAACGAAGGAACGTCCAGCGCCTTTTGTCGTTGAAACAACAAGGCAATGTACTCAAAAAACTTGCCCTGCTCGTTCGCGGCGTTCGCGGCTTCCGCAGCCTTGCGAGCGTTCTGATGTTGGTTCAAGGGGAAGTCGCGCACGACGAAGCGCACTTTGTCGCCGTAGGACTTCAGCACTTCTTCGAGCACCGGATGCATGGCCGCGCACGCTGGGCACTGGAAGTCGGTGAACTCGACAATCGTTACCGGTGCAGTTGCACTGCCACGCACCGGATCGTCATCCACGCTGATGTTCTGGACTGGTTGTGGTGGTTCCGAAATCAACCAGCGAATTTGTGCATTCTTGCGCAGGCGGTCTGAGAGTTCGCGTTCCAAACGTGCCCTGTTTTCGCTTTGCAGATACATCGCTACCTGGTTGCGAACGCTGTTGAGATCCCCACTGATGCGCGCTTTATTGTCTGAATAAAACTTCGCGACTTCAGCTTCAGTTGGCGTCTGAACTTTGTCGCTGATTTCATTTCGAATGATCTCTTCTGGTCCAATCTGCCGGCGTTTTGCTTCGTCTAAAAGCAGAATGTTATCGACCATCTGATCCGCTTGTTTTTTTGTGAGTTCGTAAGTTTCAAGTCGCAATCGGTAAATGATCGGTTTGAGTCGTTCCTTCAACATGCCCGCTTTTAACGGCTGCCCACCGACAGTAGCAACTACCGCATCGTCGTTGAGATTGGGAGAATTCAGGTCGACTCCCATGACCACAGGATTGGTTTGGCGCAATCGCTTTACCAGATCGTCAGCGAGTTTGCTCTCGGCTTCGTCGTGCAAGTATGCGACGACCTGTTGATTGAGAGAAGCGGGATCCATTGTGTCGAGTCGTGTGCGGTTGTCGTCGATAAACTTTTTGATCTGTGCGGGCGTCGCTGTTGGCACACGATTGCTTACTTCAATTTCGTAGAGGCGATGCGTGTCGATCCGCCGCTTCTTCGCTTCTACTTGCAGCAGAGTAGTGTTGATTTGCACATCGAGTACGCTGCGCCGCGCTTCGGCAATGTTCTGTTCGAGGCCTTCGACTTCCTGGCGCACTGCAGGATCTAAATCGACCGTGGTAAGCGTTTGGCCGTTGACGATGACAATTGACGTTGGGGCGCTCGGACGCGCCGGTGCCGGAGCAGGCTGTGGGGCGGGTTGCGGCTGCGGCGAGGCGGGTTGCGGCTGCGGCGAGGCGGGTTGCGGTTGCGGCGTGGCAACTCCGGGCTTTCGGTTGGTGGTGGTCTTTCGCTTTGTAGTTTGTGCGAGCGACGGGGATAAAAGGGCCAACAGAAGAACCAACGAGAATACAGTAACGGGGGAGTTTATTTTCAGTGGTGATGTCATACCAAGCTCAAGGTTTGGGAATGATAAAGATCGACTTGAATAGGTCGGCTTAAATCGGTCGACTAGATGATAAAAGATCGGTTTATTAGAGCACAAACAAAGCATTGGGCTGCCTGTAGAAGCAGCGCCAATTGGTTTGGGTGATTCGCGCTCAGAACTAAGGGCGCCCGTTTTGATGTGTTGTTAGCGCCCGGTTTGATGCGTTGTTAGCGCGCCGATTTGATGTGTTGTTAGCGCGTCGGTTTGATGTGCTGTTAGCGCGCCGGCTTGGATTGCTAACGCCAGGCTAATGGTGGCGGATGATGCTTCGCCGTCGTTTCTTGACCGGAGTGCGAATCGCTAAGAGGTCGCTGTGACGACCGTTTAGAATAAACGCGAGGCCCTGGTGCGTAACGCCGAGTAGGCGTGCAGCGCGCGTGACGCTGCCGCCCGAATCTTCGAGAGCTTTGCGAATTAAGGTGCCTTCGTAGCGGAGCACTTCGGCGTCAAGTGAAAAACCCGGCGGCATGGTCGCTGGGATATTACGAAGTGGTTGAGCACTACCCTTGACGTCGATAAGTTCCGCTGCCAACACGCCTCGCGCGCACTCACCGAGGCGCGTCTTGAGACTGCGATTTTGCGAGTGTGCCAATAGCTCCTCGGCAGTCCGGTAGTAATCTTGGAGCACGTTGATTGACAGATGGGTGCCTAATTCCTCAATGGCTGTTACAGCAGCGATTCCGCCACCCTCGAGATGCCCCGCCGTCTGCGCAAGTCCGATTGCTTGATCCAATGTTGCTCTTGCTTTTGCAAGTTGGTTCAATCGCGCCTGTGCTTTTCCATGAGTAGTGAGCGCTTCAGCAAGTAACGTTTGCTCACCACCTTCCCTGAGTAAGTGCACCGCCGATCGCGCAGAGTTCTCTGCTAAATCGTACTTACCTTCAAGTAGGAATGCTTGCGCGCGGCTGTCTTCAACGGTAGCCGCACCCCCCTTATCACCAACACTAACAAGCAGCGTTCGCGCTCGCGTTAAATGCTCTTGCGCTTCGGCGAAACGCCCAAGCGTCGCGAACAAAAACCCTACGTTGTTCTCTACGCGACCTTGAAAGCGCTTGTGACCAGCTTGTTCGAAGTGATAGCTAGCCGCTGTGTATTCAATGAGGGCCGTGTCTATGTAGTCTTCTCGGTTTTCAGAAGTACCCAAACTCCTTAACACGGTGGCGTATGAAGTATGAAACCTGCCCTTAAGTGAGTGATTAGCGCTCGCTTCAAATAACGGCGTTGCCTGCTTGTAAATCAGCAAAGCACTGCGATCTCTCGTTGCGGCTGATTCAACAATGGCGCTGGTCAGAAGTGCGCGGAGTTTCTGCTCGCTTCGACTTTCATGCAGGCTATCAAGCACTAGGTGCAACGTAACACGCGCTTCGTCCAGACCGCCTTCGCGCCAATAGCAGACTGCCAGATTGACGCGAGCCTCAGCTAGTTTTTCGTCCAGTCCGATAGCCTCGAACAAGAACCCACTTTCGCTAATTAGATCTTTAGCAAGCTCTTGTGAACCCGGTATTTGTTTTGCGGCTCCCAACCATCCAGTCAATGTTCCAGTTCGGAGTAGAAGTTCAGCCTTAGCCCCGTCGATTAAACCGGTAGTATTAGGACGGTGGGACACGCCTGACCAAAAGGGCCGCAAGGTTTCCTCCGCGATTTCAAACTCGCCAGCCTCTTCCAGTCCCTTGGCCAGCTCGCATAGTGGCAGAACGTTGTCCAGGACTGGAGCGTCAAGCTCCTTTTCGAAAGCGGATGTCTGCAAATTCATACTAGGTCTCCAGTTTTTTGATTGGCAAGGAACCTTGCAAGCCTTTCAATTGACGGATATTATCAAGACCAACCAATAAATCTCTTTGGTTGCACACCACTTCACCGGCTTTGACTACAACATTCTTGAGGAGAAGATCAATGAAATCTGTCAAAAACTTAGTATTTGCTCTATTGCTCGTCTTCGCCATCACAGGCACTACTTCGGCTGGCGAAGTGCCGATTCCGCCTGCACCAGACCCATCAGCGCCCAAGCTCGTGGTGGCTGAGGATGAAAATACACCCTCGATTAACGATCCATATGCCGGGCAGTCTGGAGAAACAGTCGAAACGTCAGATTACCTTATGTTCGAAACGTTATTAGCCCTACTTTCAGTGTACTGAAAACGCACAACCACGAACAAGGCTCTCGCAGCTTACGCCGTAGCGTAGTCTCGCGGCCTGCGTTCTGTGTGTCCGGGCTCACCGATAACGTTCGAAAAAGCTGACTGGGAGGCGGTGACGCGTTGCATCCTACCCCCATCTGGCCGCTGTGGCAATAGGAACTTTACTAATTACACGGCCAATGCCGGGCTAAGTTCAGCCGCCACCCCCGAGTCTCGCATCCCTTTTTTTCAAGGATCCGCCCGTCCTAAGGGCTCTTTTCGCCCTCAACGAGCCGTCTTACCGTCTCCAACGTATCTATTTCACTTACCGCTTTGTCCGGCCGTAACCGCAAGATCCTGGGAAAACGAAGTGCGTATCCGCTCTTGTGGCGGTTCGAGCGCTGGACTCTGTCGAATGTTACTTCGATGACCACACTTGGTTCAACAAGGCGCACCCTGCCGTGGCCAAATTCCTGAAGCGTGTGCGCCTTAAACCACTCCGTCAGCTCCAGTAACTCCTGATCCGTCAAACCCGAATATGCCTTGCCAATATTAAGCAACTCATCGTCATCGCTCGAGCGCCTTACGGCAAAAGTGTAGTCCGACAGCAGGTGCCGGCGCTTTCCGTGTCCTACCTCAACCGCCGTAACCGCAACATCAAGAGTTGCAATTGCTCGTTTTAACTTGAGCCATTCACGGCCTCTACGCCCGGGTTTATACGACGAACCCGGACTCTTGATCATCAACCCTTCATTACCTCGTGCACGCGCAGCGTCGAACTCGTCATCCAGTAGACTCGCCTCCTCAAAAACTTTCCCTTCCGACAACCGCAACGGCCCGGTGCGCGGAACAACTTCCGACAAAATGCGGCGTCGCTCTGCCAGCGGCTCATCAATCAAGACTTTGCCCGACGCGTACAACAGATCGTAAGCGACGAGAACTACCGGCACCGCTATCAGCAGCTGAGTTCCGACAGTTTTGCGGCCCAGCCTTTTCTGCAACTCGCTAAATGGAAGTATCGCGTCATCGCTAGCCGGCACGATCTCGCCATCTATGATCACATCCGTTGGCAAAGAGCGGAGTGGCTCCACGAGCTCAGGAAAACGATGAGTGATCTCATCCATCGTCCGCGAATAGATTGCTACTCTTCCATCCGCAACATGCGCTTGCGCCCGAATCCCGTCAAACTTGTCCTCAACCAAAAACTCCTCAGGCATCGTCCTCGCAATGTCGGTCAAGTCCGCCGCGGGTGTCGCCAACATGAACTTGATAGGATGAAACAGACGCATGTTCACGTCGTGCAGATCTGCACGCCTGGCACGCGTCGCGGTTTCACCAATGTCGCCTAAGAGCATGTTTGCATACGCGACATCGGCAAGCTGCCGGCCAAACACTCGCGCGATCGCGTCTTCTACCAGACCTTCTCTCAATCCAATTCGCAGATCGCCGGCGAGCAACTTCACGAGGTATTTCGCTTCAAGCGGTGTTGCATGATGAAGCACTGCGGCCAACAGCGCTGTTTTGTTCTTTATGCCGCGAGTTTCACTCAGCCGGC
>Ga0207675_100002897_pt1 | contig 16873 bp, 17 predicted proteins | sample KBSSwiS42_FD_184305 | JGI IMG/M metagenome (GOLD analysis project Ga0207675, IMG submission 184305) | Switchgrass rhizosphere microbial communities from Kellogg Biological Station, Michigan, USA - KBS Switchgrass S4-2 (SPAdes) (version 2) | ecosystem: Host-associated > Plants > Roots >... | reverse complement strand
CCGCCGCGTGGTTCGCCAATTACTGCGATGTGAGCTGCGGGCGGTGCGTGCCGGAAGGTGCAACGCCGCGTCCCCCCGCCGTGGATTGCTCCGGGGCAGGGCTGCCCAACGTCACCGGCGGCGCTGGCTATGCAACGCGCTACTGGGACTGTTGCCAGACGGCATGTTCCCAGAATGACGGTCACCGCTGCAACCAGGACGGCGTCACGCGGACCGGTAACACGCAGAGCTCGTGTCAGGGTGGCGGTTCCTTCGCGTGCTACGACGAGTCCCCGCACGCCGTCTCGGATTGCCTCTCGTACGGATACGTCGCCAAGGCCAATCCCAACTGCGGTGGCTGCTACCGCATCCAGTTCACGGGGGAAGGGCAATACAACGCCAACGACCCGGGATCGAAGGCGATCAAGGGCAGGCAGATGATCGTCAAGGTGTCCAACACCGGCAGCGACGTCGCCGGCAACCAGTTCGACTTGATGATCCCCGGCGGCGGCGTGGGCCTGTTCAACGCCTGCAGCCGACAGTGGAACACGAACGATCTCGGAGCGCAGTACGGCGGCTTTCTCACCAATTGCACCGGCGCCTATTCGGAGAAGAAGGCGTGCGTTCGACAGAACTGCATGAAGATCCCCGCCGGTCCCGCGCGCGACGGTTGCATCTGGTTCGTCGACTGGCTGCAAGCGGCAGACGACCCGAAGTTCACGTCTCAAGCCACTGACTGCCCCTTCTGATAGGAAACACGAGTGGGCTGAGCCCGCGCGCCGGGCAATGGCGGCTCAGCGCGTCCTACAGAATCAGGCAATCAGGGCGGAAATCTGGCCCTTCGACAGCGTCTGCTCGCCGAAGTCTTCGACGGGCCCTCCGTCACTGGCCTTCACTCCTGCCGCGTTGAGCAGGGTGTTGAGCATGAGATTCAACGTGACGCCTCCGGCATCGACGTATTGACCTACCGCCAGGTAGCCGCCACCCGAACCGACGATGGCGAAAGGTTGATTGTTGTGCTGGTGCCAGCCCGTCGCTAGCTGGTTGGTCCAAACGGCGTAGCCCTGGTCGATCAGGGGGCCTGTCGGGGTCTCCACGCTCGCCAGGCGATCGCAAAGGTAGAGGAAGTCGGCCGCATGAATGCGATCGATCTTGCGGTGCAGCTCCGGCGCGTTGGGGATGACGGCACCGCCACTCGCGTCGCTCAAGTTGCGGTGCGAGATCATGTGAAACTGAGGCAACTTCACGCCGTCCACGGTCCACTGCTGCGAGTCGATGCGATCACCGATCTTCAACGTGCCCGTCGCGCTGTACCCGGACGTCACCGCAAAAGCCAAGAGCGACAGTTGCAGCCGCACCACCTCTGGGTGGTTGTCCATGCTCAGCACGTTGTTGTCGACCAGGGCGAGGCTGTCCAAGACGCCCTGTTCGAGCTGAGCCGTCGTCATGACGACTTCCATGTCGCGGATGGTGTCGAAATGCTGCTGCAGACGCTGGCGATCGTCCACGCTGAGCGCACGGCTTGCCATCAGGCCGCTGATCTGAGCTCGCAACAGATCGTTGACGCTGGACCGCCGAAGGGGCAGGTTGGACCCCGTCATCCCGCCGTCGGCCAGGCCAATCATGCGCTGATAGGCCCGGAGGGGGCTCGGCTCAGCGGCGCGTGGCTGCCTCTCCCCTACGTACGAGATGAAGCCGGGGTTGTCATAGCCCGTGCCATCGTTGGGTCGCCAGCCCGCCCTCAGGGTGAGAGGTTCGCGCCCAGGCCGGTTGAGCTCTCGAGCGATGCGGTTGTCGATCGACTCACCCATCGACAACGACGAGTTGCCGTTGCCGAAGATCTTTGCAGAGGTGAGACACATGTTGTCGCCCGACTGATGATCGCAACCGGCGCTGCCGTAGGGTTGGTTGACGCCGCGCACCAGCAGCAGCCGGGATGCGTAGGGCGCCAAGAGACCGAGCGTTCGCCCGTTTTGGGTGTCCTCGGCTCGCAGAGACTCCGTCGTCACCGGACCTGTCGCGGTGGGCCAGAAGGTCTCCGGCTCGCCTCGGCCCGGGTCCGCCATGGCGACACCGTTTGCACCGACGACGAACAGTGCGAAGCGCGCGGGCGGAGCAGTCGCGCCCGTTGCTTGCGAGGCGTCGAGCAGCGGCAGTCCGAGAGTTACTCCACCAGCGCCCTTCAAGAACCAGCGGCGAGACAGCGTGGGGGTCTTCTTCATGGCTCCTCCATGGCGAGGCGGGTGAGGAACGATTCGCTTTGCACGAGGCTGCGAATCAGGTCCTTGGTGGAGAGATCTTCGGCCTTTGATTGAGCCATTGCAGCCTCGAGAGTGGCCGCGTCGCTCGCGTCTGCCAGGCGCCCGTTGAGGTACGAGAGCAAGTTGCGCGCATAGCAATGATGAGCCGCGTCGCTATTGGCGAGCAGATCGATGAATTCCATCGCGTCAGAGAACTTCACCTCGGCGCCGTCCAGCGAAATGGTGTCCGACGTATCGATCTCCAGCCCGCTATCGGTGGTCCGGTAACGCCCGAGCGGGTCGTAGTGTTCGAACGCGAAGCCCGCCGGGTTGATGATCGTGGCGTGGCAGCCCTGGCCGCAGGTGCCCCGGCCGTTGATCGCTTCAATGGCCTGGCGATTCGTCTGGTTGGGCTGATTCATGGGTATGGGCGGAAGAGTGATGTTGGGTGGCGGCGAAATGTCGACGCACAAGATCTGTTGATTGATGAATACGCCGCGGTGGATCGGATCCGGCTGGTGCTCGCCAGCGAACAGCGCCAAGAACCCCACCTGCGTCAAGAGCCCTTTGCGCGGCAGACCCGAAAGATCCACGCGCTCGAGCTCGCTGCCAAAGGTGCCCGGAACTCCGTAGATAGGCGCCAGATTCGCATCGACGAACGCTTCCGTAGAGGTCAGGATCGACCTCAGGCCAAGGCCCTCGTCGTAGAGCGCACCCAAGAACGACTCGGCCGAGGCGCGAATCGAATTCGGCGTGGTCGAGGTGAACTCGGGATACGCGCTCGGGTCCCGCTGGATCAAGGAGTAGCGCGAGAGCGCCAACGACTGCGTGTGAGCATGTAGCGCCATCGCCTTGACCCGGGGCGTGGCCAGTAGCCGCTCGACCTCGCGGCTGATGGTTGCCTGTCTGTTCTCAGGATCCAGCGCACCCGCTGCGGCCTCCGCCAACAGGGTGTCGTCCGGGATGCTGCCGGTGACCGCCAGCGCCAGCTTGGTCGCTACCTCGTAGCCGTTCAGGACAACCCGGCCGCTGCCGTCTTGCTCTTGCCCCAGCTCCGTCCGATACAGAAAGAAGGGCGACTGCAGGAACAATGAGATGTTGAGCATCACGCCTGCCGAGAACGCGTCGAGCTCCGGAACCAGCTCGGGAGCTTGCTCGAACAGGCTGAGGCTTTGGCTCACCTCTTCATCCGTCAGCGGTCGACGATAAGCCCTTGGCCCAAAACTCTCGATGAAGGCTCGAGCACGAGCCGTCGGTTCGTCGGGTGCGTCCGCCGGTATCAGCCGCGCCAGTGCCGCCGGGTCATTGACCACCCGAGCGGCGAGCGCTTCCGCAGCGCGCTGGTAGTCCTCGCGGAGCGAGCTCGACATGCGAAGCTGTGCCGAGTTCGTGTCGAAACCGATGATCGCGTCGGGAGTAAACTCAGCAGCCAGAGTAGGTGGCTGATCCAGGCGCAACAGGTCCTGAACACTGTTGGTCCACTGGAAATGGGTGAGCCTCGCTATCCGAGGCGTCACATGCGCGGCGGGTAGGTGAGCGGCAAAGCCCGTTGTGGAGCCGCCACTGACTGGAGCCGGGCCCTCGCCGACCTCGGATCGCGCCGGGCCCTCGCCCATCGAGAATGCTGGCAGGGCTGTCGTCGAACCATCAGGACCGGGCTTACTGACTGGACTTGCACAGCCGGCAAGCAGCCCCCCGAACACCAGCCACTTCTTCATCATGGCTGGCGAGTGTGAAGACTGGACGAGCTCGGATCAAGCCAGCTCGAGTCCGCACGGTCGTCTTTTCACCACGTTCGTTGCCGTACGGGAAAGTTGCTGATGCGGCGTACGCGCGTGCGTCCTTCGAAGCGTCTCAAATTCGGATTTGCGTCGCTTCTATCGCCCACGAGATGCGCGCACTGCCGCAGCTTCCGGCGCTGGTCAGCGGGTGATGGCGCGTGACGGCGACCGTTGCCACACAAACTGAACAGCCTCGCAAGCTGGGCTCGGTCGGTGTCGTGCCCGCGGACGCCGAGTGGGGGCATACTGGAGTTGCTCTGTGGTTGAATTGGTGGCGAGCCCTCCCGGATCTCCAGGAACGAGCTATGCGAGGCTGCCAGACTCGCTGGCGGGAGCCTTGGCCAGCACGAGATGGCAGGCGCTCGACGAGCCGAGATGACGCACGCAAGTGTAGCCGAGCTTGCGCAGATCGAGACCCGCGAACAGGTGCTCGCCGCTGCCGAGCAGCTGCGGGCTGAGCGCGAGGTGCAGCTCGTCCATCAGGCGCGCTGCCAGCTACTGGCGGATCTGGCTGTCCCGCTGCCCGCGGCTGCTCGAGCTCGAGGCGCCAATGCTCTACCGCCCGAGGTGCGAGCTCAAGCGCCGAAAGAGCTCCACCGACGCGTCGACCTCCGATTTGCGAATGGAGACGCTCTCGACGTTGATGCCGATGGGCAAATGCTTTTCGCGCGCGTAGTGCTGCACGTCGGTGAAGACGCTCTCGCACAGGTCGATAGAGCGCTCCAGCGTGTCGGCACAATGGCGAAGCTCGTTCTCTAGCCATCGCGGGAACGAGATGCCGAGCCACTTCATGAACTCGAGCGTGCGCACCGAGCCGCACGGCGAGAACGTGAGCACCAAAGGGACCGGCGAGCGGCCGCTCGCCTGCAATGACAGTGCGTAGTCGGAGAGAAGCGACCTTGTGGAAGCGGCATCGTACACCGATTGCGTGATGAAGAAGCGACAGCCGGCGTCCTGCTTGGCGAGCATCCGCTGGTGCTCATCCTCTTTTGCGACGTGTCGCTCCGCTATGGCGATTCCACCGAGGACCAGATTGGGAGCAGCGCGCGCGAGTGCATACGCCTCGGCCAGCGGCAAATCCGGAATGCGCGACCGACCACGTGGTGCGCCCACGAAGACGCAGAGGCGCCGGTCCGCTGCTCGTACCGTGTCGAGCCAGCTCGAGAACACTTCGCGCGGTTGGGCGCCCACGCATCGGTACACGATCTTGGGAATCGCGAGCTCGGCGAGTGTGTCGAACGCGTAAACCTCAGGAGCGACGGTGGGTAGGAAGGGGAATGGTCGTGCCTGCCCGCTTCGTCCCGGCTCGTCCTGGATGTCGTAGACGACCAAGCCGTCGGGCGCGAGCACGCGAAGTCGGGTGACCTGTTGAGCCGCGATCTCACGCAGCCGCTCGGGATCTGTCGCTAGCTTCGGCGGAGCGATTCCGTAGAGACGAATCCCGGTGAGACCGCCGTCCAGTTTCTCGAAAAGCGTATTCAATCGCGTCCTGCGTCTAGGCCAACAGCGCCGCACAATCAAGATCGTCGACGGCCTGTAGGGCACGTCCGAGCATCCATTCCCAGAGGCTTCGCTTCTCGACCCGAGTGACCGGGTCCGCGCACCACTCCACGGCAATTTGCACGGATTCGAGCGCGGCCAGACGGTAGTCGTCGAGCAACAGCGGCCACGGCAGCTCCACTCCGGAGCGCCCGAGCACTTCCTGATAGCGCCGCAGCGCGGGCAGCTGCCACTCGCGACGCAGCTCGGGAGCCCAGGGGATGATCATCAGTCGGGCCAGGTCGGAGACTCCGAGCCAACGCTGCAGCGACCAATCGAAGGGCTGCCGGTCGATGAGATAGACGGGCTCCGTGCCCTGTCGGGGCCAGAGCAGGTTACCGGGATTGAGATCGCCGTGCACCAGCGTAAATCCGCGCTCGTCCCGCAGCCGCGCATACAACAGCCGCGGGTGCTCGCCGAAGATGCGGCGCAGAAGCTCGCGTCGAGCTGGCGGCAACGCCTCCCCTAGGTCCTCCAGCAACGGTTCGAGGCCGGGCTCGATGTGCGAAAAATAGCCGTGGAGCTCCTCCGGCGTCGCGAGGCCGACCCCGAGCTCCGCCAGCCCTGCCGTACCCCAGTAGCGAGCGTGCAGCCGTGCGAGCGCGTCCGCGCTCGCACAGGCGAGCTCGAGGCTCGGGGCCACCTCGAACCCATTACCGTGCGTGGCGCGCAGGTCTGCCAGCAACAGATGATAGCCGCGCGGCGCTGGCTGGTAAGCAGCGTGGTAGCACCGCACGAGCGGCGCCGCAGCATATCCGCGGTAGTCTCGCGTGTAGTAGTGGTACTCGGAGGGGCCGAACGACTCGGCGGCGTCGGCGCAGATCTTCAGCAAGAGCGAGCTCGGCCTCTCGCCGCGGGCCCCCACCTCGTAGCGAGGCTCGAGCCAGATGCTCCGCGACCAGCTCGAGCTTTGGCAGTCCCGCGCGACCGCAGCCACACGGCCGTCACGCAACGCACCCGCCTCGAGCAACACCTCGGTGAGCCAATCGACGTCGGCTTGATCGGGGTCAGTGATGCAGCGCGCAGACATGACGGACGATCGCTACTCTGCCTCACCGCTGGCCCGGCGGCTCCGAAATTTCATCCCCATCGACGATCGCGCCAAATCTCGGTTCCGTCGCGATGAAACCGCATGCGACCTCCACCCTGTCGAGCATCCTCGCGAGCTCCGCGGGCTGCTCGCAGCGGCGTTGTTCCGCGCCACCCTTCTCACCGAGCTGCTCTGTCGTGCGGCGGGGCCTCGCCATCCTACGATGGGCGGACTATGCCGAGTCGCCGCCCCAGCGCCGCGACGAGGTGCTGATCTACAGCATCCTGGTGCGTCAAGCGCATCCGCTCGAAAGCGCTCCGCCTTGTCACACCGCTATCCCGCGTCTGCCCAGCGATCCGAAGGGACAACCGATGACTCGATTAGCCGACGTGACACGATGCGGCTGGCCGCAAGCCTACTGGTCTGCAAGTGTGGATTCCTAGTGTGCGGGAGCGACGTAAGGTCGTGTAAGCGGACTTGTAGCGGCCTGCACGGCCCGCCCTCGTTGCTGCGGACAGGCGCCGCCTGTTCGTTGTAGCCTCCCCGGCAATGCGTGGAGGGGTCCCTCGTCTGGTTGGATCGGCTTTGGGCGCGGTTCTCGCGATCGACGGATGCCAAGGGGGAACAGCCCCCGAGCCACGCGCCCCGCAGCCAGCCATCAGTACTCGATCTGCCGACGACGGCTGCGAGGAGCTTGCCGTAGCAACGTGCCGAAGCATGAGCGCCTGCATGCCGTTTGTGTTTGCTGTCGGCTGGGGCAACGACAGGTCGTGCGTCGAGCGATCAAAACGCGGGTGCACCGCCACGTCGAGTCTTCCTGGTGTCACGAACGCTGCGAAAAGAAATCGCGCGGACGCGGCTCGGCTCGCCCACAGGTCGTGCGAATGGTTAGAAGGACGCTCGCCGGGCCCGCGCCTCGATAACGACGCGGGTACACTCGACCAGGGTGATCCATGTCGAAACAACCTGCAGTGCGCGACCTCCTATTGTCAAAAGGCGCCCGGCGCCGCGTGCGGGCATTGTGCCTTCACCGCGAAAGAGGGTGAATCGTGCACGGAGGCAGACCAATGCGGCCCGGGCAAAGTCTGTTCGCTCTGCGGCGTCGCAGCCAGCTCTACCACTTGCCTTTCAACCCGGAAGAAAAGCGAGCCTTGCCGCTGCAGCTCTGACTGCGATCCGAACTTGCAGTGTAGCGACGGCGTTTGCGCGCCGACGGGACGCAAGGGAGACGCCTGCTCCGACGCGCACCCTTGCGACGCCTGGGGCGGGCTCTTTTGCCGTAGCTCAGGCGTGTGCGAAGAGTACCGGATCGTTGCGGCCGGAGAGGCTTGCGACGTCCTCGGCGGCATCGTTTGTTCTGGTGGGAACGAGTGCGTGCAGGGTCGCTGCGTCGCGCAGGAAGCCGCTCCCTGCACCTTGGACCGAGACTGCCTGCCGTCCCAGATCTGCGCAGAGGGGTTGTGTGTTGCGGCGACTGGATGCGGTTGAATGACGGGACCGCCTCGGCAAACCTAGCCGCGCTGAACGGCGAGAAATCAAATGGAGAGTACGCGCTCAAAGGACCAGCGAACAGTCCATTCAACACGCGAAAGCCGCTGGGTAGCGCCGGTCTCCGCGCCGCTCACTGCGTTCGCTTGCGCTGCGCCGCCGCGAAAACGCTACCCGTTAGCCAGCTCATTGCCACGTCAGCTCGGCTCCGGCTCTTCAGGCCAGTCAGGGCGAAGTCGCTTGATCGCGTCGACCAGACGCCAGATGGGCGACCGCAAGTCCAGCCGAAGGGGCGCACCAAAGTAGACCTCCAATCTCCTTGCGATCTCGTCTGGTTCGGTTCCCACGGCGTCCAGCAGTGATGCCTCATCGGTGACAATGAACGGCTGGTACTCGGGGTCCGGTTGAGCGATGTTGATCAGGAGCTGCACTTCGCGTTGCCGCAACTCGGTTTCGAACGACGGCGCCACCTCGATCTGTTTCCTGGGCGGTTTCATGTTTCCGGGTGGGAAATGTACCCTCAGGGACCGCTCGGAGCAAATGCCACCGTCATCGGCGCGTTGCTGTGCTGTCGATGTATTCACGGCACAGTCGTGCCCAGAGAACGGATGGGCCGCGGCGGTTGCGCGAGTCAGGTCTCGACGAGCATCAGGATCCGCGTCCGATCGGTGAAGAGCGCGGCCCGGCGATCCGCGCCGTTCACCATTCTGGGCCCGGGTCGCCGGGACAGCGTAGAGGGCGCGTCCCGTCGAAAAACGAAAGCCCGGAGCTGCAACTCCAGGCTTTCGGGGGCTCCGAGATCATGCCGGAGGCAGTGACCTTCATCACATCCGGAGCACCATGTCCAGAAATCGGCGGCATGGGGCTTCGTGTGGGAAGAGTACCGGCTCGCGCTCTGCGGGCGGTGTCGTGTGTAGCTGTGACTGCGTGGGCAATGTGACCGTGAAGGGGGCTCTGCGCTCGGTGCGCGCCGCTCCAGCGACGGGAATCACTCCGGTCCTCCACGCCCTAAAGGTCCGTAAGCATCGCTCCAACTGCGGCTCTCGGGCAAGACGGTCGCTGCATGGCCTCTTCGATGAGCGAGTTGGGCGGCGTCCCCTCGCGGCTCGCCATGCACCGCCAGGTGTGCCACCTCTTGAGGGGAATGTGCTTACCGCCACTGTCAACGCTGCTACCTACGATGTCACCGATGTCGGCATCGTCAACGCGGAACCAGACCTGAGCAAGATTGCGTCGGCCGCTGTCGATCTAAACGAACGCGGAGAACGGAGGGGCTGCCTTCTTGCTCTGTGACGCGCTTACGTTCTCGATGCGGATCGTTGATGAAATCGCGGTCTCGCCTTGTCCGCGCATGCCCTACATCTTGCAGCCACCGTTGCGAGTCCGCGTCTGGTTAACGGCTGGCATTCTGCTGCGTGGTCCCGAGCGCAGCGAGGGCCACGTCAGCAGAAATGTCCGAAATTGTCCAGCCTCCCGAAGTCAGCCCGCTCGTAGTGTCGTTACGTACAGCAGCATATAGCCAACGATAAGTGTTCCGATCAAGCGAGCTGCAAAAGCGACACCTCGGTGCGACACAGAAATGTCCGGCGCATCGCGCGATGTGTCCTCGTAATCGGTCCATGCGCGGAGCGCGCCGATATCGATCAGACCAGGCAGAACGATGTCGATCGCGCATAGCACTCGCGGCCAGATGCCGATCTCACCGCATGGTCGACAGCACTTGAACGCCGCAACTGCCGCCACCACGAAGAGTAGCACGATGCACCCTACACCGAGACCAGGTACCTTTCCCGAAACGATAGCTTGGAGCGGTGCCACATGGTAGGCGACCGCGTTTGCTTCGAATCCGTTGCCAGCCTTGCGGAGCGTGGACTCAAGTCCAAGAATGGTATCTCTGTTCTTCTCGATTCCGCCAGCCATCAAGGCCTGCACCAACGCATGTGGTCCGCCCTGTACGAGATCGATACGCATGCCTCCACCAACCATCTCGAACTGCCGCGCAGCTTGCACTGGCGGCACCCCGTCGGCCGGAAGCAGCAAGAGGCCTACGCGCGCATTGCCGGCAGTCATGCGGTCGCCCTGAAGTAGCGTCAACTCGAGGACGCCGGCGGACATGGAATACGCATCCAGCGGTCCTCTAATAACAGTCCTGTCGAAGCTCAATACTCGGTCGACCGACGCTGTTGTGGCGTCGACACTTCCGAACCAACCCATTTTCATGCTGACTTGCGATAGCCTGGCACCAAAGAGCCTTACACTGTCGGCGACCACCTTGGGTGCCTCAAGGATGGTGATGTCAGAGAATCCCAGATTCAGCTGGGAGTCCACGCGGGTCCACGACAGATCCACTGTATCATCCACCCTCAGATGACATATGTTGATCGATCGTGCATGCAGTCCGCGCAGCTCAACATTGTCGGCCTTCAGCGCATACGCCTCGATCTCCTCGATCTTTGCCCTACCTCGGAACTCCACCTCAACCGGCTTAGAATCGTACGCCTCCGGCAAACCATCGTTGACGATGGCGACGTGTCCTATGGTGGCGTGGGACAGATCGGCGCGCCTCAACGTTGGATTTCGGACAATCACCTCCTTTAGCGTGCTCGCTGCCAGCATGAGGTCGCCTGTGGTGCCGACAAGTTCTATTCGAGTATTTTCGTGCTTTCCTTGCCGCAGGGAAACCGTGTCTGCAGGGGTTAGGTCGCAACCTGAGATCGTAATTGTCCCATCCGCGCAATTGCGAAGGGCCATCGAGATGTCTGCCTGAACCTCACTGGAGCAATTCGTTGTGATAGTGCAACTATTCATCGGCCTCCGGCGGTCGTCATCGGGGGCAGTTCGAAGACCGAGCCGACCGCATGCACGGACGGACGGATTGCGAGAGGCTAAGTCGCACATTAAAGGAACTAAGGCGTCCGATCAGTGGGAAAAGGTGCGCGTGCGGCGCCCGAAAAGATCCATGTTGCCAACAAGCCTCGCCGCCACGTCCACTTGAGGCGGTCACATCGGTAGGATGGAGCGCCACCCCGCGCCGGCCTGCATAACTCTCAATTCTGCAGCATCTCCCACCGCCATGTCCGCCGTCAAATTGCCGCCGCTCGTCGACGCCACGAGCCCCACCACGCTCCCTTGCATGCCGGGCTCTTACCGATCTGCTTTCCCCGTATTTGCCGCTGCAACCTCGCAGAAGCGAACAGTCTGAGAGAAGTTTACTAGCAACACCGCCGCCGATGACCCTCCCTCGCAGCCTTTCCGCCCCGCCGAGAGGCGCCGCGCGACCTCGCGAGGATTCGAGAACCACGGTGCGATCGCAGTAGCGCCGCGTGCCGCTGCCCGGCGAGCGCCTGGCGCTCGCCATGTTTTGCGACGTGGAAGGGCTGCACGGGGCGCCCGCTCGAAGGACCGATCGGGTGACGCTGCTGCCACGAGCGGTGGTCGCGCGGCTGCGCGATCACTTGCTGGGAGTGCAGGAGTTGCATCAACGAGACCTGCAAGACGGGGCCGGAATGGTCGACTTGCGCGGTGCGCTGCGCGCGAAGTATCCAAACGCGTGCCGGGACTGGCCCTGGCAATGGCTGTTTCCGGCCAGGCGGCGGTATGTCGACGCGCAGACGGGTGAGCAGCGGCGGCATCACATTCACGAAACAGCGTTGCAGCGTGCGGTGCACTCGGCAGCCATGGCTGCCGGTTTGAGCAAGCCAGTGAGCTGTCACACTTTTCGTCATTCGTTTGCCACTCATCTGTTCGAAGCCGGCTATGACATCCGCACGATCGAGAAGCTGCTCGGTCATCACGATCTGCGCACCACCAGGATCTATACGCACGTCGTCCATCGTGGTCCGCTGAGCGTGAAGAGTCCGGCGGATCTCTGAGCGTCAGCGGGCATTTTCTGGCGTGCGAACGCGACGCGCATCACGAGCCCACCAGTCCTCGCGCTGTGCAGGAGCGCCTCCGGTCATCCTCCCCGGTCAGGCCGTCCAGCAAGCGCCGGAAGGCCAGCATGCCCGGGTCGTCCAGACCGATCGACTTTGCGCCGAACATCCGCGCGCGGCCCAATTGGTTCGGCTGGTCGCGGAACCTGTCGAGCGCCTGGTTGGGGGGCGCCAAGTCCACCTGTATGGACCTCGGGCCCACGTTCGGTTAGTTTTTGCCCTTGGGCTACCCTGACTCCAAGCAGGCAGCGCTCGCGTTCCACCTGACGTCGACGTGCGTGGCACTAGTGCTCGCGGCCTGTGGGGGCACGCACTATCAGCACCTGGCAGAGCGCGCTCTCGCTGCTGCCGACGACCTCACGTGCCCGGGCTACCTCGCGTGGAGCAACGAGCCGGTGCAGGACGTGTTTCTCATCATCAATGGCTCGGGAACTCTCTCCAACGCTTTCGTACATCCCTCGTTCCAAGGAGTGCTGAGCACGCATCGGGTGGCGTACTCGACCTATGACAAGCCCGGCATCAGCGCGCCCTTTGATGATCCTGCAGAGGTGCGTCGAGACGACGCGACCATCCAGCGCTATACCCTCGGCCACGGCATTGCATGCGCGACCGAGGCGCTGCGCTGGTCTCGCGAGCAGTTCGGGCCCTCGGTGCGGCTCCACGTGCGCGGCCATTCCGAAGGTACGCTGGTCGCGCTCTACACCTATGATTCCCTGCTCGCTAGTGATCCGGCAACCGCGGCAGGGATAGGCACCTTCGTGCTGAGCGGACTCGCCGTCGAGCCCTTCTCAGCCATCCTCGAGCACCAGCTCGCTTCGGTGCCCGGCGGAGATCGCTTGCGGGAGGCTCTTGCCTCTTGCAATTGGTCCGTGCTTGGTAAGGCACTGGGCATCTCTTGTGCCTATGTCGAAGACGCGGAGCGTCGGCCGTCTGGGCGTGCCATGTTCGAGCGTCTGGCGGCGCGCGCGCCCGCCTCGAGGTTCTATGTCTTCCAGGGCACCGAGGACGTGAACACGCCGGTGGAACCCGTCCGCGCGCTCGAGGCGTGGAATGGCACGGAGGGTCACCTGCAGATGGAGTTCCACTACTACGAAGGTGGGCACGCCGGCAGCGAGGCAGCGCGCGCCGAGATTGCGCAACTGGTCACGTCGATCGTATCGGAGTGAGGGACCAGGCCCCGGTGGGCGTGCCGCGGGTTACGCTCTGGCTCTAGGGAACACTTCTCACAGGGCTGCGCGGTAACCGACGAACAACGACATGCCTCTCAGGTGGGTGTCGCCCGTGCCAAGCAGATAGCCAGCTTCGATGCCGACCGTCGGGAACGGCCTGAGCCCGTTGAAGGAGGCGAGGCCACCGAGCTTGGCGGCGAGCAGCACGCCGCCGGAGTCGCGCCGTGCTGCCAGCGGCCCACGGTGCATCACGGGCTGAATCAGCGCGTGGAGCGTCTCGAGCTGCTGTCGCACAGCGCAACGACTGGCGTTAAGCCACGTCGGCTTCAACGTCCGAGTTGGGTAGCTCCCGTGCTGAAATCCGGCGTTGGCGCGGACCGCCACGTGCCCGACGCTCGGGCTCGACCTAGACGCACGTAGCGTTGGCGGGCGACGGACCTCCAGCGTGAGTCCGGGGGGCGTACCGAAGGCGAGGAGGAGACTTCGCAGTTGGGGCGCTATGCAAACTCATCGACGGTCTGACTGCGCGAACCCGATTTGGAATTCCTGTTCTCCCGCCCCGGCTGGCGCATCGAGCACTTCCCCGAAGAATCCGGCACGCCACCCAGCGTCGCCGGGGTGATCGACGTCGCCCACGCGAAGTCCGCACCGCGGCGGGCCTGATCGAAACCCGGGAACGCCTGCGGCGGGCGGGGGCCGTGCTCGCGACATCAGGGGTAGGCCTGGCGCCGCTCGCGGGAACCTGCAACATGGATCGGGCGCCGTCCTGGTGGCCGCCCTCGCGCTCGGTAAATCGAACGCCGGGGCGTAAGGTCGTGGTGTAGCGAGGCACTATTCGAGTCGCATGGTCGACATCGAGCAGGTGCTCACGGAGTTTCGCCCCGTGTTGGGGCGCACTGCGGCCACGTACGCGCCGCCGGGGTCGGATCGCGACGATCTGTTGCAGGAAATTTACCTCGCCTTGCTATCGGCGTTGCCCAGGTACCGGGGCGAGAGCTCGCTTCGGACCTATGTGCTGCGCGTGGCGCACAACTGCGGGATCCGGCGCGTCGCGCGCCGCCGCAGCGCCGCCACGCCGCTGGACGAAGGCGACCACGCGAGCCCGGCGCCCGGCCCTGATCGGGAGGCGCAAGCTCGACAGGATGTGGAGCGGCTCTCGACGGCGATGCGAGAGCTGCCGCTGGGGGCTCGGCAGGTCTTGGTGTTGACCCTGGAGGGCCTGTCTCAGCGCGAGATCGGGCAGGTGCTCGGAATCGAGGAAAACGTCGTCAGCGTGAGGCTGCACCGCGCGCGGAGTCTGCTGCGCGAGCGCTCGAGTGAAGCTGCCAAGGCGAGAGGAGCCGGCCATGGATGAAGAACTGGAACGCTGGGCGCGGGCTTGGCAATCGATGGAGGTCAAACACGTGAACATCATGAAACACTCACAGACGGCGCATCGCCACGAGGCGATGTGGCAGGGAGTGCTGGCAGTGGGAGTCGGGCTTGGCGTGCTGATGGTGGCCATAACGTTGTCACTGCTGGCGGCGGGCAAGCTCTCCGAGCGCTGGCCCTTGCCGATCCAGCTTCTGTCGCTGGCGCTCGGAGGGTGGATTCTGTGGCGCTCGAGGCAGCAGGCCGCTCTAGCTCGAGCTCGGCTGGTGGCAACACCGCTCGGGTTCGTCACGGATTTGATGGGCCTGCGCGAGCGCGAGCTCGCCGGATGGGTCGACAAACGCGGGTTGCTCCCGGGAGGCGTGCTCATCTCGGCGACAATTGCAATCTGCGTCGCTCGCCTCGCGCGTGACCGCGCGGCGGGTGAGCCCCATCCTTTCGTCGAGGGCTTGATGGGCTTGGAGCTGCTCTTTTTGGTCGCGTTCGTCATCTTCGGGATCCGGCGCGTGCGTTATCTGCGCCGCGACCTCGCCACCCTGCGCGAGCTGCGCAGCGAGCTCGAACCGGAACGGTGACCGCGCGCCAGCGTGGCTCACCGGGGGGGGCGTCCGATTCCGTGCGCCCAAGCACGGCTTCTGGCAGAACGGCCCATCTCCAGCATGGGCCAAGCCGGCCACATGTCTACCTAACGTCTGGCGTTAAGCTGAGTGGTCCCGAGCGCAGCGAGGGACACGTCAGCAGCAATGACCTAGTTCGGCAGCCTCCCCTTTGCTCGCCAATTGAGAACACGCCGTTGACCCAGCGCTTACATCAAAGCATCAAAAATGAGGCAGCCTGGCTCGTCTGCACGTGGCACGCTCCATCTGCGCGCCGGAAAAGCCCTGCCCAGGACCCGTCGAGACCGACATCAAAGTCTATCACCGTGCCCATGGCGCCCTCGACCACCGTCGATGTTGCAAGCATTCCCAAGAATGACCCCTCCTGTTCAACGGAGCAAGGCCCAGACAGCTGCTCCGCTTGCTGGCAGGAACTGGTCGTGGACGACGTCACCCCGCGAGCTAGACGTTTCAGAGCTCGTGTCTCGGTTTCCATCACACACGATATCGGTCCATTCTTGCATTCAGAGGCATACGAACCGACCAACGCGTGTGAGCGTGGTCTCCTGTCTGCCGGACGACTGGCGTTCAGCTGCAAGGTCCTGAAGGAGCGCAGCGACTGAGGGCCTTGTCAGCTGCAACGTCCGAGTTCTGCAGCGCCCATCGGCGATCACCGCCCCGTTGACGTTGCTACGTCGACCTTCGGAGTGCTGTCCGGATCCGGCGGTGGAGCGCCACCCGCAACGATCTATGTCCGCGCGGCGATCCGCTGGGACCTTCAGCGAGCGACAACCTTCTCGGCCTGGTGCCCACCAGCCGCAACAGCCGGTTCTGCAAACGTCGCCATCGGCTATCCGCGCCCCCGTTCACGTGGCTGCACGTTTGGAGTAAGCTCTCCGGCTTTGGCGCGTCAAGGCCAGCAGCTCCTTCCATGCGTCACCGAGCAGTTGCCGAGACACGGGACCGGCAACCACCGCTGCCTTGGGCGCAGCCAACAGAGCAGCGAGCAACAACGTTCCATCTCCGATGCCGGTCAGCTGCAAAGTCCGCCTCTTGCAGCGCCTCGGCGACCTCCATGCCGTTCAGCTCTATGTGACCTCGCCAGGCTCGGCTCCGGCACGCGAGTCAACGTTGCCCGGTAACCTGACATACGAGTAGTTGTCAGCAGCTCTGCTTCCAAGCGCAGGGTATATCACCCAGTTGCGCAGGACTCCTTCGCGCTGAAAGCCGCACTTCTCGAGCACACGCACCGAGCCCGGATTGTCCAGGGCACACGTCGCCCAGATCCGGGAGATTTCGCCTGACTCTTCGAGTTTAGCCGTCAGTCTTTGCACGGCGTCCGTCGCCACGCCTCTGCCCCAATAAGGCTTGTGCACAACATACCCAACTTGCGCGCGGTGCCCGACGACCGCAGCCTTCACGAGACCGACGATTCGTGAATTCCAGGCGATGTGAAAGGCGAGACTTTGCGGCGTCAAGAAGAGCGCGCGCAGATACTCACCGGCATCCTCGACGCATCGAAAGGTTCTGGCGGTCAGCCGCTCAAAGTTCTCGGAGTAGCGCCCCCACGCGTCGTAGACCGTCGCCGCATCCGACAGTTTCACAGGTCTCAGTTCGACCATTTGGAACTATTGGACCAGAACGCCATCCTTGCGTCCAGCGGCCAATATCTGTTGGTGCGACCCGTGACCACACGCGATGCGCGCCCAACGGCCAATCGCCAGCGAAGGGGCCGGCTTCGACTCGGA
>Ga0207675_100002896_pt1 | contig 16874 bp, 17 predicted proteins | sample KBSSwiS42_FD_184305 | JGI IMG/M metagenome (GOLD analysis project Ga0207675, IMG submission 184305) | Switchgrass rhizosphere microbial communities from Kellogg Biological Station, Michigan, USA - KBS Switchgrass S4-2 (SPAdes) (version 2) | ecosystem: Host-associated > Plants > Roots >... | reverse complement strand
GCATCGTTGCCGATGCCGTGCAACGCTTCGGAGCCACGCGCGCCGCCTGTGTGCATCGTCTCGGTTCCCTTGCCATTGGCGATGTGGCTGTCTGGGTGGGCGTCAGCGCGGCACATCGCGATGAAGCGTTTCGCGCCTGCCGTTTCATCATCGACGAAGTGAAACACCGCGTGCCGATCTGGAAGAAAGAGCACTACGCCAACGGCGACTCGGGCTGGGTCAACTGCGAGAGGTGCGCGCTGCATGGAGAGAACGGGGACATTCCCCATTTGCATGAAAAAGGGGACGCACCTGCAGCAGGTACGTCCCCTTTTTCCTGCGAAGCAGGCAAACGGGGAATGTCCCCATTCTCTCCATCGCCTGACTACTCGCGCCAGATGGCGCTGCGGGAAGTCGGTCCGGGTGGCCAGGCGCGCCTTCGGGCCGCGTCGGTGCTGGTCATCGGCGCGGGCGGGCTCGGCGTACCGGTCCTGCAATACCTCGCCGGCGCCGGCGTCGGACGCCTGGGGATAGTCGACGGCGACAAGCTGGAACCTTCGAACCTGCATCGCCAGACCTGGTACGCGCTCGCCGATTGCGGCCGGGACAAGGCGCAGCTCGCCGCGGGGCGCGTGCGGGCGCTGAATCCCGAAGTGCGCGTCGATGCGCGCGTCATGCGGCTCGATGCCGGCAATGCCGGCGGGCTCGTCGCGGGCTACGATCTGGTGCTCGACTGCAGCGACAACTTCAGCACCAAGTTCCTGTTGAACGACGTCGCGTTGCGCACGCGCAAGCCAGTGCTGTTCGCAAGCGTCTATCAATACGAAGGACAACTGCAGCTCGTCACCGGCGACGATACATCCGCCTGCCTGCGCTGCGTCTGGCCCGAGGCCACGCGCGACGGACTGGTGGGCAATTGCGCCGAGGCGGGAGTGCTCGGGCCGGTGCCCGGCGTCTTCGGCAGCCTGCAGGCGCTCGAAGCGCTCAAGCACCTGTTGGGCCTCCCGGGACTGAGTGGCGACGAGATGCTGATCTTCGACCTGGTCACGCTGAGCGCGCAGCGGCTTCGCGCCCGGCGCGCGCCGGGATGCGTCGCTCATTCCGCGCGTGGCGACGCACCCGCCGCGGATGCTGAGACGCTGGATATCGAATTCAGCTCGCTCGCCGCGGCGATCTTGCAGGGCTACACGCTGGTCGACGTGCGCGATTCGCGCGAACGCGACGCGGAGCCCGTGCCGGCGCCGAGCCTGCACCTGCCCATGTCCAGACTGCTCACCGAGGCCGCGAGTCTCGACACCGCGCGACGCTATCTGCTGATCTGCGCCAGCGGCAAGCGCAGCAACGCCGCCGCCGATCTGCTGCGCTCACACGGCTTGCGCGACTGCCGCTCGCTGCGCGGCGGTCTCATGAAACTGAAAGCCCCCGCCTGATGCGCGTGCTGCCGGCGCTGATCGCGTTGTGCTTGGCGCTGCCCGCCGGCGCATCGGGTGTCGAGAAGCCGAAGAAGCCGGCCCATCCCCTGCTCGAACTGGCGCGCGAACGCGAACGCACGCGCGCCTACACGCCCATGCGGGCGCCGTCCGGTGCGGACCTGCGCGAAGCCGAGCACCAGCTGCAACAGGCGCGCACACCGGCCGACGATGCCTGCGCCGCCTCGCTGGGTGCCCGTCGTTATGCCGCGCTGTACATCCAGCTCGGCCAGCTGCGCAGCGGCGAAGGTGACTTCCAGGGCGCTTCGGCCGAGTTTCGCCGTGCGCATGCCTGTCGCCCGCACGATGCGGACATCCTCGCGGCGCTCGCGGGCGTGCTGTTCGACGCGCGCGACTATGCCGGCGCTCGCGCGGCGATCGAGGAGTCACTGGCCATCGATTCGCGGGACGTCGCCGCCAACCGGCTCGCCGGCAATCTCGACTACGTCGAGGAACGCTGGGCCGACGCCATCGCGCGCTTTCGTTACGTCGCCTCCAGCGATCCGGAGCGCATACAGGCCGGATATGGGCAGCTCATGTACTGGCTGGCGCAACGGCGCGCCGGAGTCGCCAGGCCGGAATTCGTGGTACGTACGCCCGGTGAAGGCTGGCCGCAGCCGCTGCTGCTGTACATGCGCGGGCAGTACACCGAGGCCGAGCTGGTCAAACCCGTCAACGAGGGCGATGCGGATTCGAACTCACAACCCAACACCAGCACCGACGAGCGCCTGTGCGAGGCGCTGTTCTACGTCGGCGAAGAATACTGGGCGCGCGGCCAGCCCGAGGTGGCACGCGACTACTTCGCCGCGCTCGTGAACCTCAAGATCATCGACTTCCTCGAGCACGGCCTCGCGCTCGCCGAGATCGCCAAGCTCCGATAATGGGGACATTCCTGATTTGCCAGCAAACGGGGACGGGGCTGGAGTGGAGACTCTGCACACGGGCGCGCTCACGGTGTCTTCGATTCGGGTGTGGTCGCTCGCCGCCCTTCGGGCGTACGCAGCCGGTGCAGCTTGCTCGGGGCCGTCGACAGCTGTTCCCAAGAATTGGAATGTTGCGGTCCCTGGCCCCTCGCTTCGCCCCCCGGCTGCCTCGCTCCGACACACCCGAATCGAAGACGCCGTGAACTCGCCGCGCCCGGGGTCTGCGCTCCGAGCCACGCCCCCATTTGCTGGCAAAACGGCTTGGGCTGGAACGTGCGCCGGCGCGCGCTTCGATCAGTCACGCAGCGAACATCGCGAGCGGCGCAGCCGAAATCGTCATGCGGACCCGTGCTGCCGTGACGCTGCCAGTTTCCGCCGATGTAGCGTTCGCATAGATTTCGGCAAGCGAACGCCAGGAATTCTCGCTTCGAGAATTCCTGAAGCGCGCGAGCGGTGAGCCAGTGACTGATCGAAGCGCACGAAGGCGCTCCCGTGCTCCAGCCCTGTCCCCGTTTGCTAGCAAATCAGGAATGTCCCCATTACGGCCTGACCTGGCCGGTGCCGCGGACCACGTACTTGTAGGACGTCAGCTGCTCGACGCCCACCGGCCCGCGCGCGTGGAAGCGATCGGTGGAGATGCCGATCTCCGCCCCCATGCCGAACTCGCCGCCGTCCGCGAACTGCGTGGACGCGTTGTGCAACACGATGGCGCTATCTACCCGGTCCAGGAACCGCTGGGCGGTGGCCGCGTTCGACGTCACGATGCTCTCGGTATGCGCCGAGCCGTACTTCGCGATGTGTTCGATGGCGGCGTCGACGCCGTCCACGACGCGCGCCGAAATGATGGCGTCGAGATACTCGGTGTACCAGTCCTGCTCGGTGGCCGGCTTCACGCGCGCGTCGACCTTCTGCACTTCGGCGTCGCCGCGGACTTCGCAACCGGCATCGAGCAGATCCCTGACCACGGGCGCGAGGTGCGTGGCCGCGCCCGCGCGGTCCACCAGCAGCGTCTCGGCCGAGCCGCAGATTCCCGTACGCCGCAGCTTGGCGTTCTTCACGATGGCGCGCGCCATCGACGGATCCGCATCGCGATCCACGTAGACGTGGCACACGCCTTCGAGATGGCCGATCACCGGTACGCGCGCCTCCTGCTGCACGCGCGCCACCAGGCTCTTGCCGCCGCGCGGCACCACGACGTCGATGAAATCGGTCATCGACGACAACATGTAGCCCACCGCCGCCCGGTCCGTGGTCGGGACGAGCTGGATCGACGCCGCCGGCAGACCGGCCGCGACGATGCCCTCGACGAGGCAGGTGTGGATGGCGCGGCTCGAGTGAACGCTCTCCGAACCGCCACGCAGGATGGCCGCGTTGCCGGACTTGAGGCACAGCGCGCCCGCGTCGCAGGTCACGTTGGGGCGGCTCTCGTAGATGATGCCGACCACGCCCAGCGGCACACGCACGCGATGGATGTCGAGGCCGTTCGGCCGTGTCCAGTGGGCGATCGTGGTGCCGATCGGATCGGCGAGCGCGGCTATTTCCTCGACGCCGCGCGCCATGGCTTCGACGCGTTTCTCGTCGAGCGCCAGACGGTCCAGCATGGCGCCTGACAACCCCTTGGCACGCGCCGCATCCATGTCCATGACGTTCGCGGCCAGCAGGTCGCGCAGGTGCGCGCGCAGGCTCGTGGCAATTCGCGCCAGCGCATCGTTCTTCATCGCGGTACTCGCCAGCGCCAGCACACCCGCGGCCGACAGCGCTTCTCGGCCGAGCGCCGTCATGACGGTGGCGATGTCCGTGCCGGGGATGGAATTGGCGGCGGCGTTCATGTTCACTCCAACTAGTTTACCGCCGCGACGTCGACCCGCGTCATCACGAGGTCGTCGCGGTGGATCATCTCATCGCGGCCCCGAAAGCCGAGCAGCGCCTCGATGTCGGCACTGCGTTTGCCCATGATGCGCGTTGCATCGCCGTCGTTGTAGGCGATCAGGCCGCGCGCGATCTCGTTGCCCTCCCGGTCGAGCACACTGACCGTGTCGCCGCGCGCAAAACGGCCGCTGATCGCGACCACACCGGCCGGCAGCAGGCTCTTGCCGGAACGCAGCGCCTGCATCGCGCCGGCGTCGACGGTCACGGCACCACTCGGGCGCAACGATCCGGCGATCCATTGCTTGCGCGCATTCTCGGGGTTCAGCGACGGCAGGAACCAGCTGCACTCCGCGCCCTCCTCCAACCGCCGTACCGGATGCAGGGGCGCTCCCGCCGCGATGGCCATGGCGCAACCCGCCGTGGTCGCGATCTTCGCCGCGGCGATTTTCGTGGCCATGCCACCCCGTCCCACGGCTGAAGCCGAGCCGCCACCCATGGCCTCGATCTCGGCGGTGATCTCCCGGATCTCTGGAATCAGGCGGGCACCGGGATCGCGGTTCGGATCGGCGGTGTACAGCCCCGACACATCGGAGAGCAGCAGCAGGCAATCCGCGCTGATCATCTGGGCGACACGCGCCGCGAGGCGGTCGTTGTCACCATAGCGGATCTCGGTGGTGGCCACGGTGTCGTTTTCATTGATGACCGGAAGCGCGCCGAGACCCAGCAGTTCGGACAGTGTGGCGCGGGCGTTGAGGTAACGACGGCGGTGCTCGCTGTCTTCGAGCGTCAACAAAATCTGTGCCACCGTCACGCCGGCGGCGGCGAACAACTCTTTATAGATGTGCGCCAGCGATATCTGGCCGACGGAGGCGGCGGCCTGCGACTGTGGTAGTACCAGCGGGCCGGCCGGCAGTTTGAGCTCGCGGCGGCCCAGCGCGATGGCACCGGAGGACACGAGGACCACCTCCTGCTTGCGCGCTCGCAGGCGCAGCAGGTCCTCGACCAGGGTTCCGAGCCAGGCCCGGTTGACCTGTCCGGTCGATTGGTCGACGAGCAGCGCCGAACCGACCTTGACGACGATCCGGCGTGCACGAGTTAGAGGCAGTGAGTTCATGATCTTCGGTCAATATAGCCCGTTGCCGCATTCGCAGGCAGCCCCTAAACTCTCGGCCCTCCATCAAGAGGCCTGAATTCGTGAGCAGAGAATACGCACCGGTCCCGGGCAAGTGGTACGAAAACAAGGAAGAGGACGAAACCTTCCGCGTACTGTCCGTAGACGAGGACGATGAACTCGTCGAAATCGAATATCTCGATGGAGAGATCGAAGAACTCGACCTCGATACCTGGCACGAGCTGGATCTCGAACCGACGGAGGAGCCGGAGGGCTGGTCCGACGACGCCGATGACGACGAGGAAGAGGACGACGAGGACTTCGACGACGACGAGGATGAAGACGAGGACGATGACGACGATCTCGACGATGACGACGACGATGTCGACGACGACGAAGACAACGACAACTATTAGTTAGTCTTCGATCGTGTCCGGCACAGCCGAAAGCGGGTACCACGAAAAGGAATCCGCCTGGTTGTACCAGGTCGCCGCCGCCGCGTGGTCGATCGGCAAGCTGCTCGGCGCGAGCCTGGGCTGATGCGCGTCGTCGCCATTGTCGGGCGCTCCGGGAGCGGCAAGACGACGCTCATCGAGAAGCTCATACCGGCACTCAAGCGCCGCGGCCTCAGCGTCTCGACCATCAAGCACACTCATCATCACCAGATCGAGCTCGATCCACCCGGCAAGGACAGTCACCGACACCGCGCGGCCGGTGCTGCCGAAGTCATCGTCTGCTCCGACAGCGGGTGGGCGCAGATTTCCTCTTCCCATGAGCCTGCCAGCCTGCAAGCGCTGTTGAAACGGCTGCGCCCGGTGGATGTCGTAATCGTCGAAGGTTTCAAGCAACTTGAATGGCTTCGGCGTGTCGAAGTATTTCGTGGGGTCGGTGACCCGCTTGTGCTCGAGGACTCCGGGATCGCCGCTGTGGCGGCGCCACCAACCGTGTCGATCCAAGGATTTCAGGGCACGACATTGCCGCTGGATGATGTTGATGCCGTGGCGGAATTCATCCTAAGCGACTGATTTACAGCGCTCGCGGTCCGGCTTGAAATCAGGCCCCCCGTCACCAGAACTGCCACCACTTGCTGCGGTCCTGCCGTTTGTCACGGAGAAATTTTCGATCCATGAAACGCGTCTTTTTGCTGATTGCCACCAACTTCGCGGTTCTCTTCCTGCTGTCCCTGGTCATCCAGGTATTCGGCATCGACAACTGGCTTGCGCGGCGGGGTTTCGACTACGAGGGCCTCCTGGTCCTGGCGGCCATCTTCGGCTTTGGCGGTGCCTTCATCTCGCTCGCGATGTCCAAGTGGACCGCGAAGATGGCCATGGGTGTCCAGGTCATTCAGCAGCCATCCAGCGATATCGAGCGCTGGCTGGTCACGACCGTGCAGAACCACGCCCAGCGAGCCGGCATCGGCATGCCTGAGGTCGGCGTGTTCGATTCACCCGAGCCCAATGCCTTCGCCACCGGGGCGAACCGCAACGCGGCGTTGGTGGCCGTGAGCACCGGCCTGCTCCGCAACATGCGGCGTAACGAGATCGAAGCGGTGCTCGGACACGAAGTCGCGCACGTCGCCAACGGCGACATGGTGACGCTCACGCTCATCCAGGGCGTACTCAACACTTTCGTGATCTTCCTGGCGCGCGTCATCGGCGGACTGATCGACGGCGCGACGCGTGGCAACGGTGACAATCGCGGCACGGGCATGGGTTATTTCGTCACGGTGATGCTGGCGCAAATCGTGCTCGGCCTCTTCGCGACCATGATCGTCGCGTGGTTCTCGCGGCGGCGCGAGTTTCGCGCCGATGAAGGCGGCGCGGATCTCGCCGGCACACCTTCCATGATCGGTGCGCTCGAGGCATTGAAGCGGGCGCACTCCCCTAGTCGGCTGCCCGAATCGCTGGCAGCATTCGGCATCAACGGCCAGCGGGCGCGGACCCTGCAGAAGCTCTTCATGAGTCATCCGCCGCTGGAGGAGCGCATCGCGGCGCTCGAACAGCGAACTGCAACACTGGGACACCGTTCCTAAACGCGACCTGTTACCTGACCGACGAGGCCGGATGCGACAACATTCGGCCTTGTCATATTTGCGACGTACAAGACTTCATGACAACTGAATCACGCACCATCACGAATCCGTTTCTCCGGCTGGCCCGTGCCTTCCTGCAATGGTTCGACACCAGCCGCTCATCTTCCTTCGATGCCCACGCCAAGGACCAGCCGGGCGCCGACCGCATCGACTGGGTGCGCACCCTGCCCTTCGTGCTCATGCACGCGGTATGCCTGTTCGTGTTCGTGGTGGGCGTCAGCCCCATCGCCATCGCCGTGTGCGTGGCGCTGTACCTCATTCGCATGTTTGCGATCACCGGTTTCTACCATCGCTATTTCTCGCACAAATCGTTCAAGACCTCGCGAGTCGGCCAGTTCCTCTTCGGTGTGCTCGGTGCCTCCGCCGTGCAGCGCGGTCCGATCTGGTGGGCCGCGCACCATCGCGATCATCACCAGTATTCCGACAAGCCCGAGGACGCGCACTCCCCGATCCAGCACGGCTTCGTGCGGGCGCACATGAGCTGGTTCCTGTCGAAGAAAGGTTTCGCACCCGACCTGAAACGCGTGCGCGACCTGATGAACTATCCGGAGCTGCGCTGGCTGGACCGTTTCGACATCATCGTGCCGGTGCTGCTGGCGGTCGCCGTTTTCTTCCTGGGCGTGGCACTCGAGACATGGGCCCCGGGCTTGCACACCAACGGCTGGCAGATGCTCATCTGGGGATTCTTCGTATCCACCGTGTTGTGCTCGCACGGCACGTACACCATCAACTCGCTGTCGCATGTCTTCGGCAAGCAGCGCTACAGGACCGGCGACTCCAGCCGCAACAACTGGTTCCTGGCGCTGATCACGCTGGGCGAAGGCTGGCACAACAACCATCACCACTACCCGAGCTCCACGCGCCAGGGCTTCTACTGGTGGGAGCTCGATATCACCTATTACATGCTCAAGGTGATGTCGGGGCTGGGAATCATCTGGGACCTCAAGCCCGTTCCCGTCTCGGTGCGCGACCACCATCCGCGGCGCATCCGGCCGCTGAAGTAGTCGACCCGACTACCCGCCCCGCAGCCTGGCGGCCTTCACCGCCCGGTACCAGGCGTTCGCTCCGGCCACGAACAGCAGCAACACGCCGACGATATTCAGCGCGAATTGCACGATGAATCCGACGCCGTTGAAAGTCGACTGGTGAAAAGCCTGGGGCAGCATCCAGAAAGAGGCCAAAACTCCGATCAGCATGGACACCAGGAGGACGATGCGGGCCCAGTTCCGCCCCGCCCACGCCATGTACGTGAAGAAAACGTACAGCGCCATGAAACAAAAGCCGATTGTCATTCCGACGAAGTAAGCGACGCGGCCGATGCCGGACTCGAGTCCGGCTGGCGGATTAGCGAACTGCCAGACAGCGCTGGCGGTGCTGAGAGCCAGTTCGATGCCGAGCATCCAGGTCCCGACCTTGACGCTCAAGGGACGCGACGGCACCGCGCTGTCGAAGTCGGCGACCACCGCGACGGGCGGTGCATAGCGGTTTTCGTTCATGGCCGGAATACCTCCCCTGTTTCAGATTTTCGATCTTGCCAGATTGGCGGCACGAAACCACGCATGGGCCGCCGGGGTGAACAGCAGCACCACGCACGTCGACTCCACCACCATGCTCAGTAGATAGAGGGCAATGTAACCCCACTCGCCCTCGATGGCCACCGGCAAGTCTCGTACCTTGCTGACGACGGTGATCCCGATCACCGCCGAAAGCGCGATGCGCGCCCAGCGGTAACCGAGCGCGACACCGGCGATCAGCAGTGCCAGCACGCCGCACAGGACGACATAGACCACGGTCAGCAGGATGCGCAGCGCGCGAGGCGCATTGGGCTCGTAGCCCAGCGAGTTGCCGTCGAGCAGCCAGCCGATGGCGCTGATCGCCAGCGACGCGAATATCAGCCCGAGCGCCGCCTTCATCTGCCACGGACGCGGCGGCAGGGAACCGCCGGCGAGGTCGGCCAGCTCGGCGGACGGCGGCGTGTAGGGATTGTGAGCCATGGCGCAAGGCTAGCGCGCTATGATCGCCGCGTGAACGATTCCGCATCCATCACGCACAAACTGGCCGAGCTACTCGACGCGGGTGGCATGCTGACCGATCCGGCGCAGACCGCCCCCATGCTGCGCGACCACCGCTCGCTGTACCGTGGCCATGCGCTCGCGGTGGTGGCGCCGGCGGACACCCAGGCGGTGGCCCGCGTGCTGGCGTTCTGCAACGAATATCGCATCGGCGTGGTACCCCAGGGCGGCAACACGAGTTACTGCGGCGGCGCGACCCCGGATGCCTCCAGCAGCCAGGTGCTGATGTCGCTGGCGCGGCTCAACCGCGTTCGCGCCCTCGACGCAGCTAACTACACGCTGACCGCCGAGGCCGGCTGCGTCCTCGCCAGGCTCCAGGCAGCGGCCACCGAGGCGGATCGTTACCTGCCGCTGAGCCTCGGCAGCGAAGGCAGCTGCATGCTGGGTGGCAACCTCGCCACCAACGCCGGGGGACTGAATGTCATTCGCTACGGCATGGCGCGCGAGCTGGTGCTCGGGCTCGAAGTGGTACTGGCCGACGGCCGGGTATTGAACACGCTCACCGGCCTGCGCAAGGACAACACCGGATACGACGTGAAGTCCCTGTTCCTCGGTGCCGAGGGCACGCTGGGCATCATCACCGCGGCCTGCCTCAAGCTCTATCCGGCGCTGAAGTCGCGCGCCACGGCATTCGCCGCGGTGCGCGATCCCGCCGCCGCGGTGTCGCTGCTGGGTGCGCTGCGTGACGCCAGCGGCGATTGTGTGAGCTCGTTCGAGCTGATCCCGCGAATCGGCGTGGAGCTCACGATGCGCCACATTCCGGGCGTGGTGGATCCACTCGCCGCGCCGTCGGACTGGTACGTGCTCTGCGAGCTGACGAGTTCCCGCGCCAACGAGCCACTGGATGCGCTGCTCGAGAAGGTACTGGCCGCGGCGAACGAATCCGGCTGGGTGCTGGATGCCACCGTCGCATTGAGCGAACGCGAGCGTGAGGCATTCTGGCGGCTGCGCGAATCGATCCCGGAAGCGCAGCGCAAGGACGGCGCCAGCCTGAAACACGACATCGCCGTGCCGGTGTCCCAGGTGCCGCGATTCATCGAAGTGGCGGGCGACTGGGTGGCGAAGAACGTACCGCAGGGCATGCTGGTCGCGTACGGCCACCTGGGCGACGGCAACCTGCATTTCAACGTCAACCAGCGCGCCGGCACGCAGGCCTTCCAGCTGCAGGCGGTGTCGCAAAAGGCGCAGCGCGCCATCCACGACCTGGTGCGTGAATTCGGCGGCAGCTTCAGTGCCGAACATGGCATCGGTCAGTTGAAGGTCTTCGAACTCGAACGATACGCGCCGCCCGTGGAACTGGAACTGATGCGCGCGCTCAAGAAGGCCTTCGATCCGAACGGCATCATGAATCCCGGAAAAGTCATCCGCACCTGAAGAGGTCCGTGAATGCATCGCATGTTGTGGGTCGGGCTTCTCGTTGGCTGCTTCGCGGCTCCCGCGGCGTTCGCCGACACGAGTACCGAGATCGAGACCGACGTGCTGGATTTCGCCTTCGACTACTGCGGGCAGGTGGTTGGCGGCGACGCCGCCCATGTCGAGAAGTCGAACGCCGGCCTGCATTCCGCCACTGTGCATCCGCCGGAACTGGTGCCCGACAAGATCCCGGGGATGCGGCAGGCGGTGGCCAAGTCTCTCGATGTCTCGCCCGACACGCCCGTGCATCTCGTCACTTTCACGCGCAAGGTGCCCGGCGTCAACGCCTTCGGATACCTGCGCACCGATTTCAAATTCTGCATGGTCACGGTGAAGGGCACGCCGAAAGCAACTGCACGCGCCACGGAGAGAATCGCGTTGCCGAACACCGGCTGGCAGGAGATCAATCTGATGCCCGGCCAGCGCGCCTGGCAGCGCAGGCTCGACAACGGCCAGGTGCAGACCTTCTCCCTGGTCGACAGCTCCGGCGTGCAGACGATGAGCATTCAGAACGACGTCGAGACCCTGCCCACCATCGCCGAATTCGACGCCTTCGCCGACGCGATCGTGTTGCCGTGCGCGCAGAGCGCGCTCAAGGGTGGAAAGATCGAGCCCGCGAAATTCGCGACGTTGTTCGATCCCGAACCCGTCGAGGCCGACGGCAAGATCGTGCTGGTGTCGAAGAAGCAGACGCCCGGCGGCCGCCTGGCTCTGGTGCCGGAGTCGTGGGGCACCACCTGCCTGCTCGCGGTGTACAAATCGGTATTCTCATTCGACTACTACCGGCGCTCGGTCGGCGATGCGTTCAAGAAGCTGAAGGGCGCGGCGCGCTCCCAGGGCGCCGACAAGCGCTGGCTCGCGCCGGGACCCAATCCCGACAACTGGGCGACGCTGGATGAAAGAGCGGAAAAAGAGTTCGTCATGTTCGTGATCACGCGGGACTGAGCACAGCTCACACATGGCGGACCGGATCGAATGTGTGGTGATTGGCGCCGGCGTGGTCGGGCTCGCGGTGGCGCGCGCCCTGGCGTTGGCCGGCCGCGAGGTGCTGTTGCTCGAGGCCGAGAATCACCCGGGCACGCAGACTTCGGCGCGCAACAGCGGCGTGATCCATGCCGGGCTGTACTACACCCCGGGCAGTTTCAAGGCGCGTTTCTGCGTGGCGGGCAACTACGCGATGTACGACTATTGTCGCGAGCGCGGCGTCGATCACCACAATACCGGCAAGCTCATCATCGCCAACGGCGACGAAGAGGAGCAGGTGCTGCTGCATCTATTGGAACGCGCACATGCCAACGACGTGCCCGACGTGCGCATGATCTCGGGCACCGAGGCGCACAAGATGGAGCCGGAGGTGCGCTGCACGGCCGCATTGCATTGCCCGACCAGCGGTATCGTCGATCAGCATCCCTACATGCTGGCCCTGCAGGGCGACATGGAGAACGCCGGCGGCACACTGGTGTGCGACTGCCGCGTTGCGAGCCTGCGGCGGCTCGCGGACCGATGGCTCATTCACGCCGGCGACGCCTCCACCGAGGTGGAGGCGCGTTTCGTGGTCAACAGCGCGGGTCTGGGCGCAGTGGACCTGCTGAACCACATCGAGGGTTATCCCGCGCAGCGCATCCCGAAACTGCACCTGGGACGCGGCAACTATTTCACGGTGGCCGCGCGATCGCCGTTTCACCATCTCATCTATCCGGTGCCGCATGCCGCCGGCCTCGGTATCCATGCGACGCTCGACCTCGGCAAGCGCGTGCGATTCGGCCCGGACGTCGAATGGGTGGACAAGATCGACTACTCGGTGAACGTGGCGCGCGCGCCGATGTTTTACGACGCCATCCGGCGCTACTGGCCGCGCCTCGCCGACGGAGCGCTGTTGCCCGACTACACCGGCATCCGGCCGAAGCTGCACGGACCCGGCGAACCGCAACCCGATTTCCGCATCGAAGGTGTCGCCGAACACGGACTCACCGGGCTCGTCAATCTGCTCGGCATCGAGAGTCCCGGCCTCACCTCCTCGCTCGCCATCGGTGACTACGTCGCCTCACTAGCCTAGGGTCCATTCATGCGAAATTTCCTGATCGTCTGTCTCGCCTTCTCGTTGTTTGCCTGCAGCCGTGACAAGGCAGCCGCTCCGGCCGCACCCGCGGTGGGCACCACGGAAACCAGCGCCGCCGGCAAGAGCGAACCCGCCGAAGGCACGCCGCGCCTCGCGATCGCGCCCGATGGCGTGCACGTGCAGTACCGCGTGTACGGCAAAGGCGAACCCGCACTGGTGCTGATCCATGGATGGTCCTGTGACTCGAACTACTGGCGCGAGCAGGTGCCGGTGCTGAAGCAGAAATACACCGTGGTGACCGTCGACCTCGCCGGCCACGGCGGCACCGACGGCAATCGCACCGACTGGAGCATCGCCCGTTTCGGCCAGGACGTGGCCACGGCGGTCGGCACTGTTCCCAACCAGCAACTCGTGCTGGTTGGGCATGCGATGGGCGGACCCGTCGCGATCGAAGCGGCGCGGCTGCTCAAGTCGCGCGTGATCGGCATCATCGGCGTCGACACCTTCAACACCGTCGGCATGCCGAGGCCCACCGCGGCGCAGGTTGACGACATCGTCAAACCTTTCGAAGCCGACTTCATCGGGCGCACGCGCGGTTTCGTCGCTGACCACCTGTTCCATCCGGGCGGCAACCGCGAGCTCGCCAACAAGATCGCCTACGACATGTCGCTGTCGTCGCCGCGCGTGGCGATTCCCGCGCTGCGCGCCCTGTTCGAGTACGACCTCAACGACGCGGTCAAGCAGGTCGGCGTGCCCATCGTGGCCATCGATTCGGACCTCGGCGAACCGGTCAACGAGGTGCGCATCCGCACGGTGCTGCCGAAGTTTCACGCCGTCACGATCAACGGAGTCGGCCACTTCCTCATGATGGAGGATCCGGTTCGCTTCAACGCGGCGCTCGAGACCGAAGTGCAGGCGCTGTTGAAGAGCGGAAGCTAGGCACGCGTGGACGACAGGACGAACGGCGGCGAAGAGCGCGCGGCACGCGGTCGGCGCGGATTGGAGCGTCTGCGCTCGCTGGCGCGGCTCTTCGACCAGGCATTCGCCATCCCCGGCACACGCTTCCGCTTCGGCATCGACGCATTGTTCGGGCTCGTGCCCGGTCTCGGCGACGTCGCCGGCGCGATGGTCGCTGTCTATGCGTTGCATGTGGCGCGCACCTTGCGCGCCCCGGCGACGATCCAGCTCCACATGCTCAGCAACATCGCGATCGATGCCACGGTGGGCACCGTGCCCGTGCTGGGCGACCTCTTCGACTTCTTCTACAAGGCGCAGACCCGCAATCTCGCGCTGCTCGAGAACTGGCTGCAGTCACCCGAGAAAGCCACGCGGCGCAGCCGCCGCGGATTGCTGCTGCTGCCGCTCGCCATCTTCGTGGTGTTCGTGACGCTGACCGTCCTGGGCGTCTGGGTTCTGTACCTGTTCGTCAGCTGGGTGATCGGCATCCTCGGCTAGGAGTCACCCTCGCCGGTCTGGGATACCACCGGCGCGCAGTCGATCGCCAGCCAGCCGATGTCGATGCCGACACGCGCGGCATCGAGCGAGGTCCAGCTCGAGGCGATGGTGTCGCTCGAGGCCTTCGCGCCGCGCAGGATCAGCACCAGCGACTCGCGGCCGGTGGATAGTGGCCAGTCGCGTCCGTGCAGTTCGAGTTGCAGCTCACGTCCGTCCGGTGTCCTGAAACGCGCGCGGCCGCCGCGATCGTGCAGGTCGACGCTTTCCAGCGGGCGGCGCGGCTGCTTGTCCCCGGCCCAGGAGATCCCGCAGGAGAACAGGCGCGCTTCCTCCAGGTCGACGTGCGGGAACCCCGCCACCTCCTCGACGAGATCGTCGTGCGCCACGGTCAGGATGCGCTTGCGGTACCAGAACAGTCCGTCGCCGATGACCACCCGATAATCGACCCAGCGCGCCTCGCTGCCGCCATTCTCCAGGCACTCGCGGCCCACGGTGCCGCCGCGAAATTGCGCGCCGTCGCGCGCCAGGTAGAGATCGCAGCCGGCGACGCTTTCCACGTCCCCGGCCGACAGGCTGGTGGCGTTGGCCGCGCCGGCCTTGCGCGTGAACTGGCGCACGCGCAGCGTGCCGTCCGCGCGCGGCGGCTCGATGCTGAGCAGCACGCGACGGCGCCGTTCGAATGGTTCGTCGTAGGGATATTCCTCCACGTACAACACGTGCGAGCCCAGCCACGGCAGCGGGATGCGCCGCACGTTGATCTGCACGCGCTCCTGGTCGGCGAGCGTCGCCAGCGGGGAATCGCGCGGTTCGCCGCTGATCAGCTCCTCGGAGATGTCGTACATGCCCGCCCAGAGGTCGGCGAGCTGGTCGCGTTCATCGGAGACGGGCGCCGGAGCCGGCGCGGCCAGTGGCTCCGCCGCCAATTGTTCCGCGAAAAACGCAGCGGCGAGCGCCAGCACCAGCGTCAGGACTGCGGCTGTACGAGCCGTATGAGTCCTTCCTGCGCGGTGCTGGCGACCAGCACACCGGCGCGAGAGTACAGGCTGCCGCGTGCGAAGCCGCGCGCGCCCGAGCTCGACGGGCTGTCGAGGCAGTACAGCAGCCAGTCGTCGACGCGCGCCGGGCGGTGGAACCAGATCGCATGGTCGATGCTCGCCATGATCAGGTTGCCGCGCAGGAACGAGGAGCCGTGCGGCATGGTGGAGGTGTCGAGCAGCCAGTAGTCCGAGATGTAGGCCAGCAGGCAGCGATGCAGCGCGTCGTCGTCCGGTAGTTTGCCGACTGCGCGCATCCAGATCTGCCGCACCGGCTCGCAGGCCACGGGCGCCAGCGGGTTGTATTGCTGCACCGGGCGGAACTCGAATGGACGCTCGATCTCCAGCCAGCGGCGCAACTTCTCGGGCAGCTTCTCCAGGACCGCCGCCGGCGGCTTGGTGAACGGCTTGAGGTCATCGGGCGGCGGCACCCTGGGCGCGCTCGCCTGGTAGTCGAGTCCCGACTCCGGCGTCTGGAACGAGGCCGAGCAGATGAAAATCTGCTCGCCGTTCTGGATCGCGAGCACGCGCCGCGTGGAAAAGCTGCCGCCATCGCGGCTGCGATCCACGCTGTAGACGATGGGCTTGGTGAAATCGCCGCGCCGCAGGAAATAGGCGTGCAGCGAGTGCACCAGGCGACCGTCGTCGATGGTGGCACTCGCCGCCTTCAGCGCCTGTCCGAGCACCTGCCCGCCGAAGACCTGCGGACTGCCGGTGTCGCGGCTCTCGCCGCGAAACAGGTTGACCTCGAGTCTTTCGAGCTCGAACTGGCGTTGCAGGTCGGCGAGCCGTGCATCCACGGGGCGTGCGCCCTCAGCCGAACTTGAGCACGCCCTTCATCATGGACGAATGCCCGGGGAAGGTGCAGAAGTAGCTGTAGGCCTCGCCTTTCTTCAACGCCGACGTTGCAAAGGTGATGGTGTCACTCTGTCCACCGCCGACGATCTTGGTGTGCGCGATCACGCGCGCGTCGCCAGCCTTGATGTGATTGTTGGCGAACCCGGCGCCGACGCCGTCGCCCACCACGCCCGACATGTCGGCGGTCCTGGAAAGCACCCAGTTGTGGCCCATGGCCTGCGCCGGCAGTTTGCCCGAGTGGTGCAGCGTGAGCTCGACCTGCGTGCAGTCGGCGGCCACCGTCAGCTCCTTCTTGTCGAACTGCATCTGGTCGGTGCCGGAGATCTCCAGCTTGCAGACCTTGTCGGCGGCGAACACGTTGCCGGCAATGCCGAGCAGCGAACAAAACGCGAGCGTACGAATCAGTGATTTCATTGTGCCTCCAATGGCGGTAGTTAGTGGGGGACGCCGAGACGCTTCTGCATCACCGGGCTGGTGGTGGTGTACTGCAGGAACTGTTTCTTGGCCGGGTAAAGGTAGTGTTGGATGGCGAAGGCCGCG
>Ga0207675_100002895_pt1 | contig 16878 bp, 16 predicted proteins | sample KBSSwiS42_FD_184305 | JGI IMG/M metagenome (GOLD analysis project Ga0207675, IMG submission 184305) | Switchgrass rhizosphere microbial communities from Kellogg Biological Station, Michigan, USA - KBS Switchgrass S4-2 (SPAdes) (version 2) | ecosystem: Host-associated > Plants > Roots >... | reverse complement strand
CGTACCACGGCCTCATCACGTGGTTCCTGATCGGCCTGCTGGTGCTCGGTGTGCTCCTCGACGACACAACGATCGTCTTGGGTGCGTTCGCGCTCCTGAGCGTCTCGGTCGTGCGGTGGATCGTGCGAGCAACCGGCGCTCACAAGACCGGCCGGTGGCCGCCATGAGCCTCAGGTCGGGGGCCGGAGTCCCGGGGGCAGCGGGGCGCCCGCGTAAACGTCGGCGGCGAGGTCCGCGAGGTGGGCCAGCGTCGACCACTGCGTGAACGGCCCGAACGACACCCGCGCCACCCCGAGCTCGGCCAGCCGCGCGGTCGACAGCGAGCCCGGAGCGGCGATCACGCTGACGCGGCGCTCGCCGATGCCTTCGACCAGCGCCTCGACGGTCGGTTCGTCGAGCTGACCCGGCACGAAGACGCAGGCTGCGCCCTCGCCGAGGAACGCCTTCCCGCGCTCGACCGCGTCCGCGAGAACTTCCTTCGGATCGCGGCCCGCCGCCGTCATGAACGCGTCCGTCCGCGCATTGACGACGAACGGGACTCCCTCGCCTTCCCCGGCCGCGACCGCCGCCCGCACCGCGGCCACCGCCTCCGGCAGCGGACGCATCTGGTCCTCCAGGTTGGCGCCCACCACCCCGACCCCGACGGCCCGCCGGACCGTCTCTCCGGCGTCGCCGTAGCCTGCCTCCAGGTCTGCGCTCACCGGCAGGTCGACAGCGGCCGCGATCCGCCCGCACATGTCGATCATCAGGTCGCGCGGGATGACCTCTTGGTCCGGGTAGCCGAAGGTGGCCGCGATGCTGTGACTGGCCGTCGCGATGGCCTTCGTTTCCGGGACGCCTGCGACGACGGTCGCGCTGATGACATCCCAGACGTTGACGACGATCAGCAGCTCCGGGTCGGTGTGCAGGCGCAAGAGGTCGGCGGCCTTCTCGGCGGTGCTGGTCACCGACCGACGGTACCGCCGCGGTCCGCGGAAACGGGAGGCTGTTCGCCGCGCGGGGCGTCACCGTCGCGTTTCGTCCGCGGAACGTAGGCGAGGGCGTGCTCGGCGAGCTCCGTCGCCGCCGACACCACCTCGTAGCCGAGGTCGGCCTGTTGGCGAATCTCGTTGGCGAGTGCATCGAGCAGCCGGGCGACACTGATCATGACGTACTCGCCGGGGAACCTGGTGCCGAAGATCTGCTCGGCATCGCCTGCCCGCAGCACTGCAGCTGCGGCCGTGAACCGCAGCGGATCGCCGTGCAGGGGCCAGCGATTGGTGAACTCCGGTGCGGCGGTCATCGGGGCTCGGACCCGGTCTTGCCCAGCTGGTGCGGCGCGGTGTGAGCGGACTCGGGCAGGCCGTGGTCGGTAGTCAGGGTCGTCGAACATGGCATTTCCTTCCCAAGCGCAGCTCACTTTTCGAGCGCGCTGTCGGCGAACAACGAGATACCTATCGCACAGAGCCAGGTGTCCTTCGCGTACCCGAGGCCGCGCTGTGTCGGGAACACCGAACGCTCGCGGCGCAGCCCCGGCGTTCTGGCGTACAACCCGACCAGGCCACCGGCGAAGCCGGTCAACGCGAGGCCTGCCAGCCCCGGCGGAACGATCGGGGCCAGCAGCAGGCCGCCGACCGCAAGCTCGCCGACGGCCAACGCCTTGGCGAACAGCCGAGGATCGACTTTGCGGAGGAACGGATACGTTCCTGCTGCCATCTCGTGCAGTTGACCCTGCGTCTCTTCGTCGACCTTGAGGTGGTCGATGCCGGAATCGAAGATGAAGGCGCCCGTAGCCAGTCTGAGCGGGGTGCGACGGATCTTGGCGGACCAACTCATCGAGGTCTCCTTGGGTTTTCGCAACGGGTCGAGGAGTTGGAGCTAGGACCGAGCAACCGGGCGCGGCGTGACGACATCACGACCGCGCCGATGGAAAACGCGCCGACTGCCCACCGGTCGGTGGGCGGAGTCTGGGTCCGCCCCGAGGACCACGGCACCGGCGTCGAGGGCCTGTACGCCGTGGGCGAGGCGCCAGCGGCCTGCACGGGGAGGAAGTGGATCGGCTGAAGGCCGCCGACGGGCCCGAGAACGTCCGCGTGCTGCAGCGCGCCGTCCGCGACACGATGACCGCGGTGTGCGCTCATGGTCGGCTGATGGCCGCTGAGCAATACGCACCACACGATCGCTGGTGCATGATTGAACTCGACCGACCAGTCCAGCAGGACCGCAGTCGGGCGTCCTGACATGCGCGGCGGTGGTGATGTCGAGAAGCGGCGCTCGGCGCAGGCTGCGTGGCCGACGTCACGAGTGCGAGGCGCTGGATCGATTGCTCGCGAGCACGACGGCAGGCCGGAGTCGGGTGCTGGTCCTCCGTGGCGAGGCGGGTGTCGGTAAGACCGCGTTGTTGGAGTACCTGCTGGAATCCGCGACGGGATGCCGCACCGCCAGGGCCGTAGGCGTCGAGTCCGAGATGGAGTTGGCGTTTGCCGGGCTCCATCTCCTGTGCGCACCGATGCTGGAACACCTTGATCACCTTCCGGGTCCGCAGCGTGATGCGTTGGCGATCGCGTTCGGTCTGTCCACCGGAGATCCACCAGACCGGTTCTTGGTCGGGTTGGCCGTGCTCACCCTGCTGGCCTCCGCAGCGGAGAAGCAGCCGCTGGTCTGCGTGGTCGATGACGCCCAGTGGCTCGATCGGGTTTCCGCACAGACACTCGCGTTCGTTGCGCGTCGTCTGCAGGCTGAGGAGCTCGCCCTGGTGTTCGCGGTGCGCGGGCTCGGCGGTGACGACCAGCTGGCGGGTCTGCCGGAGCTCGTGGTCCGCGGCCTGCGCAACGGCGACGCCCGTGCGCTACTGGAGGCGGCCATGCCCGGCCGCATCGACGAGCGCGTCAAAGATCGGATCATCGCAGAAACCCGCGGTAACCCCCTCGCCTTGCTGGAGTTGCCGCGAGGGTTGACCGCGGCCGAACTGGCAGGCGGGTTCGTCCGCCCCGACGCGCGGCCGCTGGCAGGCCAGATCGAACAGAGCTTCCTGCGACGCATCCGGTCGCTTCCCGATCCGACGCAACGGCTGCTGCTCGCGGCGGCGGCTGAGCCGGTGGGTGACCTGCCCTTGCTGATGCGCGTCGCCGAGCACCTCGGGATCGGAGCGGACGCCGCGGTACCGGCCCAGGCAGCGGGACTGATCGAGCTCGGCACGCGGGTGCGCTTTCACCACCCGCTCGTGCGGTCGGCGTCATATCGCGCGGCGGGCTCGGGAGAGCGCCAAAACGTGCATCGCGCGTTGGCCGAGGCGACCGATCCCGAATCCGACCCGGACCGCCGTGCGTGGCACCTGGCTCATGCGGCGGTGGAGCTGGACGAGAACGTGGCTCGTGAGCTGGAGCAATCGGCCGAGCGAGCGCAGCGCCGAGGGGGTGTTGCGGCGGCAGCCGCATTCCTGCGGCGGGCGACAGAGCTGACCCCTGATCCCGCGGTGCGGGGCGTGCGTGCGCTGGCCGCAGCGCAGGCCACGTTCGAAGCGGGGGCCTCCGACGCGGCGCAGGAGCTGCTCACATCAGCGGAGCTGGCTCCGTTGGATGGAGTTTCCCGGGCGCGGCTGGCGTGGCTGCGCGCCAAGCTGGTCTTCGCGCTCCGGCGCGGGGGCAGCGCTCCGGCGCTGCTGCTCGACGCGGCAAGACGGCTCGCGGACCACGACGGTGGACAGGCCCGCGAAGCGCATCTGGAATCGCTCGGAGCAGCGATCTTCGCAGGCCGCCTCGACGGGCTCGGACTACGGGAGGCGGCCGATGCCGCCCGGGCTGCACCGTCGCCACCTCGGCCACCGCGCCCGGTGGACGTCCTCATGGACGGGCTGGCAACGCGGTTCACCGAGGGCTTCGTCGCGGGCAGGCCAACGCTGGAGCGAGCGCTGCGGGCGTTCCGCCGTGACGTCGGGCGCGACGAGGACGAAACCATGCGCTGGCTGTGGCTGACATGGCCGGTGGCAGGCGACCTCTGGGACGACGAGTCGTGGCACGAGTTGGCCACTCGAGCGGTGCGGCGCGCCCGTGAGGCAGGCGTGCTCACCGTCCTTCCCCTGGCGCTCACCTACCGCGCGGCCGTGCACGTGCACGCAGGAGAGTTCACGGCGGCCTCCGAGCTCGTCGAGGAGGCCGACGCGCTCACGGAGGCGACGGGCAACGCACCATTGAGATACGCCGCGATGTTGCTCGCCGTCTGGCGCGGCAGGGAGGCTGAGGCGTCGAAGCTGCTTGAGGCCTACCCCCGGGACGCGATCGCCAGAGGAGAGGGACGAGCGATCAGCGGAGCCGCCTACCTGGCTGCGGTGTTGCACAACGGCCTTGGCCGGTACCAGGCCGCCCTGGCAGGCGCACGCCGCGCGGCCGAGCACGAGGACCTGGGGGTCTTTGGATTCGCCCTCGTCGAGCTCGTCGAGGCGGCCGCTCGAAGCGATGCTCGCGAGGTCGCCGTGGCCGCCCTGCGACAACTCGAGGAACGCGCCGAGGCCGTCGGCACGGATTGGGCCCTCGGCGTACTGGCCCGGTCGCGCGCGTTGCTCAGCGACGGCCGAGCGGCCGAGCTCCTGTACCGGGAAGCGATCGATCGCCTTGCCCGCAGCCGGATCGCCGTTCATCTGGCTCGCGCCCACCTCGTGTACGGCGAATGGCTGCGTCGCGAGAACCGGCGCTCAGACGCACGGGAACAGCTGCGGGACGCTCATCAGATGTTGGACCGCTTCGGAGCCGAAGCGTTCGCCGAGCGCGCCCGTCGCGAACTCCTGGCCACCGGTGAGTCGGTCCGGCAGAGGACGACACCCGGGACGCGGGCGGTTCTCACGGCGCAAGAGGCGCAGATTGCCCGCCTCGCAGGCAGCGGGCTGACGAACCCCGAAATCGGGGCCGAGCTGTTCCTCAGCCCACGCACCGTCGAATGGCACCTGCACAAGGTCTACACGAAACTCGAGGTCAGTTCGCGCAACGAGCTCCGCGGAGCGCTGGCGGGCACGTGACGGCCCGGTTGGGCGCAACGTCGGCGCGAGTGCCGTTCGCGTGTCCAGGCCGAGCGCTGGTCAGGCGGGTTCGGCAACCGCGATGTCGTCCGGCAGACCTTCGCGGAGCTCTCTGCGCGACCTGATGCAGTGCTGTCACATCGCGGACACCCGCCCTGTCCTAGCTGCACGGAACGATCGAACGCGCTGACCGGGAGGAGCTCCACCATGACTTCGCTGCCCAACATCGTCCTCGTACACGGCGCCTGGGCCGACGGTTCCAGCTGGAATGCCGTCATCGAGCAGCTGCAGGCCGAGGGGTACAGCGTCACCGCACCCCAGTTCGGCCTGACCAGACTGGCCGATGACGTCGATCGGCTGCGCCGGGTACTGCGTCGCCAGGACGGACCAACCCTCGTGGCCGGGCACTCGTACGGCGGCCAGATCATCACCGCGCTCGGCACCGATGCGCCCAACGTCATCGGCCTGGTCTACATCGCCGCGTTCGCGCTGGCCGAGGGCGAATCGATCGGCGCCCTTCTGGAGCAAGCACCGGCCGGTCCCGCCCTGGCGCACCTCGACGTCGACCAGGACGGTTTCGCCTGGTTGCCCGAGGACGACTTCGTGAAGCACTTCGCTGCCGACGTCGATCCGATCAAGGCCAAGGTCATGTTCGCGGTCCAGCAGCCGTTGCACTGGAGCGCGCTCGGCGAGGTGATGGGCGCCCCGGCCTGGAAGTCGCTGCCGACCTGGTTCCTCATCGCCGACGGTGACCAGGCGATCCCGCCCGATGCCCAGCGGCAGTTCGCTCCTCGCATGGGCGCCACCAGCGTGGAGATCGCCACCAACCACGTGGCCATGGTCTCCCACCCCGATGACGTGCTGCAGCTCATCAAGAAGGCCGCAGGGGCCGCTTCTCGGTAAGCGATAGCCGCGACTTGCCACTGCGCGGCGTTGCGCGGCGCGGAAGCGATGCCCGCGACGCAACCCGCCCGCCGCGAGCTTCCCGCGGTTCGCGTGGTCTGGTTCCCAGGACCGCTCGACGACCTGCCCGTGCCCACGGGCGGGTCCCGCCGCGCCGCTACGCTTCTCGCCGAGCTGATGTTGCCGATCGGAGCGTGTCCATGGATGAGGCCGGTCTCTCCGCGCTGAGTGATTCGCTCGCAGGCTCGCTGGGGGAAACCCTCGACGAGGACGGCCTGGTAGCGCTCTTCCAGTCGGTGACCGGTCTGACCGTCGATGATCGACCGGATGCGGTTGCGGCGTACGAGGCGGCGTTGCAGGCGAGCCTCGACCCCTCGCCGTCCGAGCTCGAGATGCGCCCCGGCGCCTGGGTCGTAGACCTCAAGGCATCCACGGCCAAGTTCGCGGTCAGTGCCGCAGTCTTGACCGGCGTCATGGTGGCCAGCGGATACGATCAGATTCCCGCATACGTTCTGCCCGCGGTGCTACCGCTGCTGTTCGACGTGGAGCGCGCGAAGCTCAACCGCGGCGATCGCAAGCTGCTCGTCGAGCTGCGAACCGCCTTGGGTCGATCGTTCGGCGAACCGGCGGATATCGATGCGCTCTACGACAGGTTGCCTGCACGGGTGCGCGATCACGTTCCGCCGACCGACTTCGCCGACTTCATCGAGAAGCTGGTCACCGCGGGGGAGGCCGAAGAACTCGCCGACGACCGGGTCGCCCTGCGAGAAGCTCCGAAGTGGCTTCACATCAGTTTCAAGTGAGGCCGCGTCACCACCACTGGTGGGGAGATCCGCGCTAACCGCCGTCCAGGATCGTCTCGATCGCTGCGGCGACCGCACCGGCTTCCCCGATGTCGACCACTTTCGTCAGTGGCGACGCCGCGATGTCGACGGCGAGCGCTTCGCCGCCGTGCCCAGCCCGTGCTCGGGCGATGGCGTCGGCGGTGCGGCCGCTTCCGGCCAGCACCACGACCGGCCGACCGCGGTCGAGGCTTCTCGTGACGTCGGTGTAGGCGACCTGGCCGCCGTTGACCAACAGGGTGACCGAAGTCCGGTCGCCCGCAACTGCACTGGCGACGTCGGCGATCCACGGTGCCTCGTCGCCCCATTGTGATCCCGGCACGATGAGGAACAGGGTGTGGTTCGGCTCCAACCCGGCCGCGTCGGGAGAAGCACTCTCGCCATCCGGACCGACGACCGTTCCTTCGGCCGCGACGCCGACGAGCGGGAATCGACCCCCCATCTGGGCACGTGCCTGGCCGATCGAGCGCATGACACCCGAATCCGTGCCCCCGTCGATCACGACGGCGTCCCGCTGTTCGACGATGGGCATGACCTCTTTCCGCAGTACCTCGGCCGCTGCGTCGAAGTCCTTCTCGGCCATGCGCCCGGCGCCGCCGACGACAACGACGACCATCCGTCCCCGGCGCAGGCCTGCGCGGTCGAGCGCCTTCGCGATCTCGTCCCTGCTGGAGATGCGAATGTGCGGAGCGGAGTCACCCCCGGCCTGCTCGTTCATGCCGCTCCCCCGCTCTGCCGACGGCGCCATCGTGCCAGATCTTGGGCACCCCCATCTCCGGGGCGATCGTGTCCGTTCCAGCGCAGCGGGGTGGGTGCGCACGACGGGCTACGCTCGGCCACGTACGGTCGCGAATCGGGTAGGAGGGAATCCACGGTGGCGCGCCTGACCCACGGCTCCCGCTGCGCCGGAAGCGATCGGCTTCGGATGGTCGCCCGATGACGCGGCGAAACTGGGTCAAGGAGTTCCGCGCGGCCGCCGCCACGTTCGACCGGGCCGCCCTGACCGAACTCACGTCCGAGTACAAGGCCTACCTCTACGCCACCGATACCCTGCCCGACAGCGTCACCCTCATCCTCCTGATTCTCCGCCAGGCCTTGCGGTACGAGGAACTCGAGGTTGTCGCCGACGCCGCTCTCGCACACGGGATCGACCTCCCCGCCGTGCGACGGCAGTACGCGCAAGCGCTCGTGGACGGCGGGAACCCGGCCGTCGCCCTGCGGCTCTACCGCGAGTTGGCCACCGACGAGACGGTGCCGGCGGTCGACCGCCTCGAAGCTCGCGGCGGGATCGGCCGCTGCTACAAGGATCTGTTCCTCGACTGCGCTGAACCGGCCCGACAGCGGGACTACTTGACCCGCTCGCTCGACGCGTATCTGGCCGCGTACACGGAGGACACGCAGCGCACCTGGCACGGGATCAACGTCGTGGCCCTGCTGGACCGCGCCGAGCGGGACGACATCGATCTCAACCGCGCATTGCCATCGGCCGCCGAGCTCGCCGAAGCCATTCTCCGGACCGTCGACGCGGCGCCCGTGCAAGACACCTGGACCGAGGTGACGGCGTGCGAGGCCGCGATCGCGCTCGGGCATTTCGACGACGCCGTCGAGCGGGCCGAGGCGTTCATCGAGACGAAGCCCGACGGATTCACGCTTGCGTCGTTTCACCGTCAGGTCCAGAAGGTGTGGCAGCTCGACACCGCACGCTCGCCGGGCAGCGAGTTGTTCCCCCTGCTGCGCTCTGCATTGCTCAAGGCCAGCGGAGGTCAGGTCACGGTGGAGTCCACCGACGTCCGTGCCGCACGCCTCGACGACTTCGGCGGTGAACGGCTCCAGCGGATTCTCGGAACCGACCGGTACCAAGGGTTGACCTGGTACCGCACCGGGCTGCAGCGATGCCGGGCGGTGGCCCGTGTCCAGACCGGCAACGACGAGGGCATCGGCACCGGGTTCCTCGTCGCAGGATCCGATCTCCACCCGGACCTCCCGCCGCTCGTACTGATCACGAACGGGCACGTGGTCCCCGAGGGGCTCAACCCCGTCGAGGCCGTTGTGGCGTTCCACGGTCTCGACGACGATCCGGGGCCGCGGGCCCGTTTCCGCGTGGCCCGCCAGTGGTGGTACCGGCCCTCAGCAGGCAGCGAGCTGGACACCGCCATCCTCGAGTTGGACGGCTATCCCGACGGCGTCATCCCCATGCCGCTCGCCGCGGCGCTGCCGCCCAAGCCGTTGCGCAACCGGCGGGCGTACGTCATCGGCCATCCGCGCGGATTGACCCAACCCCAGTTCTCCCTGCAGGACAACCTCCTGCTCGACTACGACCAGCGCGTCGTGCATTATCGATCCCCCACCGAGCGGGGAAGCTCCGGCAGCCCGGTTTTCGACAACCATTGGCAACTGATCGGTTTGCATCACGCGGGCGGCTTCAACCTGCCGCAACTCAACGAAGCGGGTGGCACGCACGCCGCGAACGAGGGGATCACCTTCGACGCCATCCGGGCCGGCCTGGCCGCGGACCCCCCACGTGCCCGCGGGCAGCGGTCGTAGCGCAAAGGATCTCGCGTCCGATGTATCGGCCGCGGCCTCAGCCTCCTCCCCATAGTGCGGAACTTTCATCCACTGCCTGCTCTTCGCCGCAACCCGGACCGCACCGGGCCACAATTGGGGGAACGATATGGCGACCGCTCAGCCCACGTCCACGCTTGGTGGCACTGTACGCAAGGCCTTCGGTCTGGTGCTCTTCGTCGCGTGGGGACTCATGACCATCGTCTGGGTGTACGACGCGATCTACGACATCATCACAATGGGCAATCCCGTGCCTGCCATCGCTGCGGTCTGTGCGATTCTGCTGATGCTGCTCCTTGCGGGCATGGAGGGCCTGGAGGTGGCGGTGATCGACCGCTGGCGCGACATGTTCCCGGATCGCCCGAGGTCCGAGCTCGGGGAGTGGCTTTCCGCCCGCCAGCTGTTCGTGGCGCTGATCGTCACCACGGCCAACCAGCTCGCCGAACGGCACTCGCTCGCCGTCCCCATGCTGGGTACGGAGATCACCGACGAGCTCACGCTCAAGGTTTTCAACATCGTCTGGACGACGCTCACCGTCCTGTGGTTCATGCAGATCGCGCCGAAGCTCCTGGCCGCCGCGAACCCGGATGGCTACCTCGATTACCTACGCGGGGTGCTGTTCCCGATCGTCGAGTTCGTTCGCAAGATCGGGATCGGGCAGCCGGGCGAGTGGACCTCGTTGGGCATCCAGAATCGGCTGGGTTGGCACGGCGAGCCGGGCATCGAGGAAGAAGCGCCTGCGCGCCGCGGCGAGACCCTGGCCAGCGCCTGGGCCACGTTGGTCCCCGAAAGCGCGCCGAGGCGGCCGCGGTCGTCCGACGAATAGGCAGACGGGTCTACCGGAAGTTGACCTCGCCCTTCGCGAGCAGCGGATCGGCGATGAGCATCCACAGCGGCACGGCGTAGTTGCCAACGCCGTACCGACCGCCGAAATGCAGGCCGATCACCTCGTGGGTCTCCAGGTCGACGACCGGCGAGCCCGAGTTGCCGCCGAGTGTGGAGCAGTCGTGCTCGAGGGCGGAGAACTTGGCCGAGTACGTGACGGCTCGGCCGGGCTGCAGGCGCTTGACGTTGTAGACGTCCATGAAGATCCGCCGCAGCGCGTCGGGCTCGCCGCGCCGACCGTCCCACGCCGGATAGCCGACCACGTAGACGTCGCGCCCGTAGAGGTCGTCGGGCTCGCGCGCGGCGACGGGCAGCGGATCAGGCAACGCCCGGCCGTCGGACGAGGCGCCCTCCACGCGCAGGAGCGCGAGGTCGCGGTCTTCGTGCACGCCGATCACGCCGGTGATCTCGAACTCCATCGGGGCGTACCCGCCGAGCTCCGCGCGGAAGTCGATCCGCGCCGTCATGCCCGGTCGGAAGACCCAGTCGTCGTCCGCGCGGGCGCAGAACTCCCGTGCCACGTGCCGGTTGGTCATGACCACGGTGGGCGCGATCAGCGAGGCCGTACCCACCCAGTCGAAGTCGAGGTGGCCCGTGACGTCCACCCGGCCGCAGCGAGCGATCACCTCGCGGATGCCGACGCGAGCCTTGCTCAGCCGAGCCCAGTCGGGGGGCGGCGGGAGGAAGTCGCCCTGCTGGATGAGGATCGCGGGGCGGCCCTCGAGCAGCACGATCGCCTCGAGGCCGAGCAGCTCGGCGTCGTCGAGTTCCGCTTCCCGCCCCTCGGCGACCTTGGCGAGCCCCTGGACGCCGTCATCCACCACCCGTTCGCGCTCCAGGCGCGCCGCCTCGGTCACCGGATCGGTGGGCTCGCCTTCGCCCGACCCCGAGAACGATTCGAGGCCGGCTCGGCTCATCCGTTCGGTCAGCTCGCCCAAGTCGCCGAAGACGCGCCGGACCTCGGCAACAACCCGCTCGCTCCGCATTGCGGCGACGATACCGGCGGTCACGAGACGTCGGACATACACCGGGAGCGGCCACCATGTCGGTTGACGGGCGGCCGCGCTTTCCAGGGCTCCCACCGGATGAGCCTGATCGCCCCTGTGCCGCTCGCCGCGCACGAGTTGCCAATACCCCGACGCGGCTACTCAACGAAGGAGGAAGCATTGACGTGGACAGTTACCGAGCGCAGGCCATGGCCTTTCCCAGACCGGGCTCAAGCCCATATCGCAAGGAGGCCGAGAGCATCGCGCCCCATGTGATCGTGCTTTTCGGGGCTACCGGCGACCTCGCGCGCCGCAAGCTGCTGCCCGGTCTCGCGCACCTGGCAGCCTCGCGCCTCGCGCCGCCGATCAGGATCGTTGCCTCGTCGCTCGAGGAGATGAGCGACGAGGACTTCCAGGCGTTCGCCAAGGCCGCGGCCGCGGAGTACGGCCACCTCGAGGATGTCACCTTGGAACGCCGGATCCGTGAGCGGCTCACGGCGGAGGAGTGGGTGGAGTTCGCCCAGATCCTGCGCTACGTGCCGAGCTCGGCAGGCCCGGAGCAACTGGCGGCCGCCGTAGCCGAGGCGGAGGAGCAGCTCGGGGAGGGTTGCATGCGGCTGCACTACCTCAGCGTGCCGCCCGCCGCTGCGGTCTCTGTGATCGAAATGCTGCAGGAAGCGAAGCTCGTCGAGCACTCCCGTGTGGTCATGGAGAAACCGTTCGGCACCGACCTGGAAAGCGCCGTCGCGCTCAACGAGCGGGTGCACCAGACGTTCGACGAGTCGCAGATCTTCCGAATTGACCATTTCCTCGGCAAGGAGTCGGCGCAGAACATCCTCGCCCTGCGCTTCGCGAACGGGTTCTTCGAGCCGATCTGGAACCGGAACTTCATCGACTACGTCCAGATCGACATCCCCGAGACCCTCGGGCTGGACCGCAGGGCCAACTTCTACGAGGCGACCGGCGCATACAAGGACATGGTCGTCACCCACCTGTTCCAAATGCTGGCGTTCGTCGCCATGGAACCGCCGACGGCGCTCGAACCGAACGCGATCAGCGAGGAGAAGAACAAGGTCTTCCGGTCGCTGCTGCCCGTCCTGCCCTCGTACGTGGTGCGCGGCCAATACGAGGGCTACCGCCAGGAGGAGGGGGTCGCGCGCGACTCGGACACCGAGACGTTCATCGCACTGCACTGCGAGCTCGACAACTGGCGCTGGGCCGGGGTGCCGTTCTACCTCCGCACCGGCAAGCGGATGGCGACGGGCCAGCGGATCATCTCGATCGGGTTCAAGGAGGCACCGCGCACGATGTTCCCGTCGGACTCCGGCCTCGGCTCGGCGGGTCCGGACCACCTGACGTTCGACCTCGCCGACGAATCCAAGGCCTCGCTGTCCTTCTACGGCAAGCGGCCCGGCCCCGGGATGAAGTTCGCCCAGCTGAGCATGCAGTTCTCGACGGGCGACACCGACGACGCGGGCGACGTGCTGGAGGCGTACGAGCGGCTGATCCTCGACACGATGCGCGGCGACCACACGCTGTTCACCACGGCAGACGGCATCGAGAGCCTGTGGGAGAGATCGGCACCGCTGCTGAATACCCCGCCGCAGGTCGAGCCGTACGCGCCTGGGAGCTGGGGCCCGAACGCGATCCACCAGCTCGTCGCCCCGCACGCCTGGCGGCTGCCGTTCGAGCGCCCGTGGCGGGAGAAGTAGGTACACGTGGCTGAGCCGTCCGAGGTCACGACGGGTACTCGGCCTCCGTCACGTGCTCGCCCCACACGGTCTCGGGGCGGTCGTCGGCGGGCGCCTCGGTGATCGACAGGTGGGTCATGTAGTGCTCGGCCGCCGCGCCGTGCCAGTGCCACTCGCCTGCGGGCGCGTGCACGATGTCGCCCGCCCGCAGTGCGGTGACCTCGCCCCCGCGCGCCTGCACGAGGCCCCGGCCGTCGGTGACGTAGAGGGTCTGGCCGACGGCGTGGGAGTGCCAGGCGGTGCGGGCGCCGGGGGTGAAGCGGACCGCGTTCACCCGCACCCGCGACGGCTCCTCGCCGCGGACGATGGCGTCGAGGAACACGTCGCCGGTGAACCACTCCGCCGGACCTCTGGCCGTCGGCGGCTTCGCGGGGATCTCCATGCGCGAAGGCTACGACGGGAAGTAGGCGCCCGCTTCGATGTCCTCGATCAGGGTGGGGCCGGTCGGCTCCCACCCGAACCGCGCGCGGGTGCGCGCGCTGGAGGCTGACATGTCCATCCCGAAGAAGGCGCTGATGAACCCGAAGTGTTCGGCGGCGTCCTCGGGCGCGACGGACGTCACCGGGAGGCCCAGGCCCCGGCCGATGGCCTCGGCGATCGCCTTGGTCGGCACGCCCTCCTCGGCGACGGCGTGCAGGCGGGTGCCCGCCGGGGCCTGCTCGAGGCCGATCCGCACCAGCCGCGCGGCGTCCGGCCGGTGCACCGCCGCCCACCGGTGCGCGCCGTCGCCGACGTACGCCGATACGCCCTTCTCGCGGGCCACGCCGACGATGTAGGCGATGAACCCGTGGTCGCGCACGCCGTGCACGGTCGGCGCGAAGCGGGCGCTCACCGCGCGCACGCCCCGGCCGACGTACTCGAGCGCGAGGTTCTCGCTCCCCCCGCGCGGCGCGTCGGGGCCGTGGAACGGCGACGGGTCCTCCTCGGTGCTCGGGCGGCCCTTGGCCAGCCCGGCCACCCCGGAAGCGAGCACGAAGGGGCGCTCGGTGTCGACGAGGGTCTCGGCGATGGCCTCCACCGCGCCGCGCTCGGCGGCGTTCGACGCCGCCGGGTTGGCCCAGTCGTGCTTGTTGGCCAGGTGGACCACCCCCTCGGCGTCGGTGGCGCCCTTGCGGAGGGCGTCCAGGTCGTCGAGGTCGCCGCGCAGCACGGCGGCCCCCCGCTCCTCCAACGCCGCGGCCGACGCGTCGGAACGGGCGAGCCCGAGCACGCTGTGACCTGCGGAGAGCAGCTCGTCGACGGTCGCCGACCCGATCCACCCGGACGCTCCGGTGACGAATACGCGCATGATGTGCAGCCTCCCTGATTTCATGGACTGACATCACGCTACACCGTGATGTCAGTTTCTGTCATCGCTACGCTGGACCCATGCCCCGCTGGGAACCCGGTGCGCGCGAGCGCCTGCAGGCGACGACCTTGGCGCTCTTCGCCGAGCGCGGGTTCGACGCGACCACGGTCGCCGAGATCGCGAGCCGGGCGGGCCTCACCGAGCGGACCTTCTTCCGCTACTTCGCCGACAAGCGCGAGGTGCTCTTCACCGGCCAGGACGTGTTCGAGGGGATGTTCGTCGACCAGATCGTGGCCGCGCCGGCGGACACCGAGCCGTTCGCCGTGGTCGCCGGGGCCGTGCGCGCGGTCGCGGCCGACTTCTTCCCGGCCGAGCGCCGCCTCTTCTCCCAGCAGCGCCAGGCCATCATCGACGCGACCCCCGGCCTCCAGGAGCGCGAGCTGCTGAAGCTCGCGGGTCTCACGACGGCGATGGCCGACGCCTTGCGGAAGCGCGGCACGCCGGAAGCCACGGCGAAGCTCGGCGCCGAATGCGGCCTGACGATCTTCCGGGTGGCGTTCTCGCGCTGGGTGGACGGGAGCGACGGCGAGGACATGGCCGCGATCGTCGACACCGTGGTCGCCGACCTGCGCGGGCTCACCGCCGCGGCGCGCTGAAGCCCGTTCCGACGCACGCAGTACCGGCCGTTCCGCCAGATCCGCACCCCCGATCCGCCGCACGCACCAACCGGGCCGGTGGAGGACAGTCCAATGTATTCAGATCCCGACCCCTCGCTCTCTCTTGACATACCGTCCTGAGGGGGGACCGCGGTGCTTCGACTCGCTCCGCCGATCGCGGGGGAACCGACGCTGGTGGTGCGCTGCCTCGGCAGGCTGCACGTCGTCGCCGCCGGGCGACCGCTCGGGAGCCCGGTCAACCGCCGAGCTCGTTCGGTGCTCAAGTACCTGGTTCTGCACCGCGGCCGGAGCACGCCGCGCGACGTGCTGATGGACCTGCTGTGGCCCGACTCGCCGCCGCAGGCCGCCCGCAACAACCTCAACGTCGCCGTCCACGGGCTGCGGCGGTTCCTGCGCGGAGCGGACGAGCGGAGCGCGCACGTGCTCTTCGTCGACGGCGGTTACCTGCTGAACCCCGAGCTCGACCTCTGGGTGGACCTCACGGAGTTCGAGGAGCACCTCGCGGCCGGTCGACGGCGGGGAGGTGATTTTCGGGCCTCGGTGCGCAGGCTCGAGGCGGCCGAGGCGCTCTACCGCGGCCCGTTGTTCGAGGACGACCTTTACGAGGACTGGACGATCACGCCGCGGCAGGCCCTCGAGGACCGCTACATCGACGCCCTCGCGGTGCTCGCCTGCCACTACCGCACGCTGGGCGAGGCCCGCGCCTGCATCCGCGTGAGCCGCAAGGTGCTGGCGGCGCAACCCATGTACGAGGCCGCGCACCGGCACCTCATGCACGCCTACGCCCGGCTCGACCAGCACCACCTCGCGCTGCGCCAGTACCGCGAGTGCGTCAGCGTGCTGCGCAGCGAGCTCCGCGTGCCGCCCGCGCCGGAGACGACGCGGCTCAACGAGCTGATCCGCCTCCGCCGCATCGTCTGAGGCGCCAGACTGCAGCGGTGACGGCCCCCCACGACCACGTTCCCCTCCGCGACCACTGGTGGCCCCGGCCGGGCTGGCGGCCGGGGCGGATCGCGCTCACCTGGCACCTGGTCTTCCCGCACAGCACCCCGCTCGCCCGGCACGTCACCGCCTACCAGCGCGCCTTCGACGGCCTACCCGGCGTCGACCCGGTGCCCGCCGAGTGGCTGCACCTCACCGTCCAGGCGATCGGCTGGGCCGACGAGACCCCGGCGGCGACCGTGTCGGCCGTGGTCGACGCCGTGCGCGCCCGGGTGTCGGCGCTCGCGCCGTTCGACCTCGAGTTCGACCGTCCCACGATCTACGGCGAGGCCGTGGCGATCCGGAGCGACCCGGACGCGCCCGTCGCGCGCCTCCGCGAGACCGTGCGCGCGGGCCTGCGCGACGTGCTCGGCGACGACGGCGTGCCCACCGCCCCCGAGCAGGCGCGGGGCTTCCTGCCGCACGTCACGATCGCCTACAGCCGCGTCGACGCGGACGTCGCGCCGTACGCCACCGCACTCGCGGGCGTCGTGCAACCGCCGACGACCGTGCCCATCACCGAGGTGACCCTCATCCGCCAGGAACGCCTGCTCGCGCCGCACTGGCAGTACCGCTGGACGGTCGAGGCCGTGGCGCAGCTCGGTGCCCCGCCGAGCGCGTCGGCGGGGCACCGGGACGACGACCTCGGTCAGCAGCTGGACTTGTAGATGGCGGCGGCTGCGTCGCCGTCGACGTTGTCCTTGGTGATGATCGTGAAGCCGGTCTGGACCTTGGGCGTGACGGTCCCGCCGTCCAGCGCGGCGACGGCCATGTCGACGCCGTACTGGCCGATGAGCTCGGGCTGCTGGGCGACCAGGGCCTGGACGGTGCCCTCCTTGAGCGCCTTCACCTGGTTGGGCCCGGCGTCGAAGCTGACGACCTTCACCTGGTCGCCCTTGTTGGCCTGGCGCACGCCGGTGGCCGTGCCCTCGGCGCTGAAGAGGTTGGCGGCGAAGACACCGACCATGTCGGGATCCTTTTGCAGGGCCGAGCCCATCAGGTTGGCCGCGGTG
>Ga0207675_100002893_pt1 | contig 16878 bp, 19 predicted proteins | sample KBSSwiS42_FD_184305 | JGI IMG/M metagenome (GOLD analysis project Ga0207675, IMG submission 184305) | Switchgrass rhizosphere microbial communities from Kellogg Biological Station, Michigan, USA - KBS Switchgrass S4-2 (SPAdes) (version 2) | ecosystem: Host-associated > Plants > Roots >... | reverse complement strand
TCACGTCGTCGACGCGGCCGAGCAGCCAGAAGTCGCCGTCTTCGTCGATCCGCGCGCCGTCGCCGGCAAAGTAGGTCTCCGGGTACTTCGACCAGTACGTCTCGCGATACCGCTCGTCGTCCTTGTAGATGCCACGGAGCATCGCCGGCCACGGTCGGCGCAGGACGAGGTAGCCGCCTCCGCCGGGGCCGACCTCGTTCCCCTGCTCGTCGTAGACCGCGGCGTCCACCCCGGGGAAGGGCCGCGTCGCCGATCCAGGCTTCAACGTCGTGATCCCGGGTAGCGGCGTGATCATGATCATCCCCGTCTCGGTCTGCCACCACGTGTCCACGACCGGTGTCCGGTCGCCGCCGATGTGCTCCCGGTACCAGACCCAGGCCTCCGGATTGATCGGCTCGCCGACGGTGCCGAGAAGGCGCAGCGACGTGAGGTCGTGCTTGGCGGCGTGCTCCGGCCCCCACTTCATGTGCGTCCGGATCGCGGTCGGCGCCGTGTAGAGAATGTCGACCTTGTAGCGCTCGACGATCGCCCACCAGCGGTCCTTGTCCGGGTAGTTCGGCACGCCCTCGTAGATCACGCCGGTCGTGCCGTTGCAGAGCGGCGCGTAGACGATGTAGCTGTGTCCGGTGACCCAGCCGATGTCGGCAGCGCACCAGTAGACCGAGTCGGGCTTGACGTCGAAGATGTAGTAGTGGGTCGTGGCGGTGCCGACGAGGTAGCCGGCCGTCGTGTGCGCGATCCCCTTCGGCTTGGCGGTTGTACCGCTCGTGTAGAGCAGGTAGAGGAGATCCTCGGCGTCCATAGGCTCGCAGGGACACGTCTCGGGGTCTGACCCCTGCCGCTCGACGAGCTCGTGCCACCAGAGGTCGCGTCCTTCGGTCCAGCCGACGTCCCCGCCGGTCCGCCGGTAGACGATCGCCTTCCGCACGCCCGGCGCGTCCGCCAGCGCGGCATCGGCGTTCGCCTTCAAGGGCACCTTTCCGCCGTTGCGAAGCCCCTCGTCCTGGGTGATCAGGAGCTTGCAACCCATGTCGTTCAGCCGATCCGAAAGCGCGTCTGCGGAGAAGCCACCGAACACGACGGTGTGCGGCGCGCCGAGCCGGGCGCACGCGAGCATCGCGATCGGGAGCTCGGGGACCATCCCCATGTAGATCCCGACCGGCGTGCCCTTCGTGACGCCCAGCTCCTTGAGCGCGTTTGCGAAACGGACGACCTCGGCCTGGAGGTCGGCGAACGAGATGGTTCGCCGCTCCTCCTCCGGCTCGCCCTCCCAGTAGTAGGCGACCTTGCCGCCGTTTCCCGCCTCGACGTGCCGGTCGACGCAGTTGTAGGCGACGTTGAGCTTGCCGCCGACGTACCACTTGGCGTAGGGCGCTTCCCAGTCGCAGAGAGTGCCGAAGTCCTCGAACCAGGACACGCGCTCCCTACCCTCGGTCTCCCAGAACTCCTCGAAGTCTCGCTCGTAGATCTCCGGCTGCGCGTTCGCCTGCGCCGCGAACTCCGGGGACGGCGGATAGCGCCGCTCCTCGAGGAGGATGGTCTCGATCGCCGGTCCGGTACTCGTCACGTGCGCCATCCTAGGCCGCCCGCTCTCTCGGCATTGGCGAACCCTGCCGCGAGCCGAGCGGCAGCCGATCCCACAACGGCTGGCCGACCGGCAGAACCGACGTCGCCGACATGCCGTTGATGACCCCTGCGGCCGATGCCGCGGTGCCCGCTAGGGCGGGGGAACGGTCAGGGCCGGAGGTCGTACGGGTACTCGGTGAGGACCTCGGCTCCGTTCTCGGTCACGAGGACGATGTCCTCGAGCCGGCAGCCGCCGTAGCCGTGACGGTACAAGCCCGGCTCGACGGCGACCACGTCGCCCGCGACGAGCTCGCCCGGGCCTCGGCCCAGCGTCGGCTGCTCGTGCACCTCGAGCCCGACTCCGTGGCCGAGCGAGTGGTAGAAGCCGTCCTTCAGCACCTGCCCCGGCTTCTTCGACAGCAGCGTCGGGAAGCCGTGCTCCTCGAAGATCTCGCAGCAGAGGCGGTTCACGTCGCTCCCCGCGACGCCCGCCTTGATCGCGGCCACCGAGCGGTCGAGCGCCTCGCGGCAGAGCCGGTGGTACTCGGCCAGCTCCTCGGACGGCTCACCGACGACGAAGGTGCGCGTCATATCGGCGAAGCAGCCTGACTCGCGGTCGCGCGGGAAGAGGTCGAGGCAGACCGGCTCGTCGGGCGCGATCGGCCCGGAGCCCATGTCGTGGCCGACGGCGGTCTGCGGGCCGTGCGAGACGATGAACTCGTCGGCGAAGGCGCCGTTGGCGGTGAACGCCTGCTCGACCGCCAGCTTGATCCGCTCGCAGGTGAGCGGCTCGCCGTCGAGCACGAGATCCCCGTTCTGGCGCTCCGCCGCCCGCAGGAGGTCGCGGGCCGCGCTCATCGCGGCCTCGGCAGCGCGTTGGGCGCGACGGATCCCGGCGAGCTCGGCGTCGTTCTTGACCCGGCGTCGCCCCACGAACTGGTCGCGGTCCGAGGAGAGCTCGATCCCGTTCGCGCGCAGGTGGTCGGCGAGCTCGAGCGGAAACGTCGGGGGAACGGCGGCCTGCTCGATCCCGAAGCGCCGAGCTGCGCGCAGCACGACCTCGAGCTCGATCTCGTCGCGGGTGAGGCCTTGCGCGTAGAGCTCGTCGATCCCGAACTCCTCGAGCGGCGTGATCTGGAGCTCCGGTGCGACCTGCGCGATGCGGTCGAGCTCGAACGAGCTCGCGACCACGCGCCGCTCGCCGCCGCCCTCCGCGTAGAGGAACGGATCCGGAATCCCGACCGGCACCTCGTGCCGCATCTCGGGCGAGCGAAGCGAATCTGCGTAAATCAGGACATCTGACACGACGGCAGCGTGATGCTACTGCGCCGAGTCAGACCGACGCCAGCCCGTCGCGCCATACGTAGACTGGCGACGATGGACGACGTGCTCCGGCGGGCCCAGGCGCTGATCGCCGGCTACGACGAGGAGCTAGAGCGCGAGCTGCCCGACGACGCCGAGATCTTCGACGCACACGTACACCTGGGCGACGACATCGACGGCTTCAGCGGCGTCTACGCGGACCTCGAGCAGATTCAGGAGCGCTACCGCATCTCGCGGGCGTTCGTGTTCTGCATGGACGAGCGCGACCGACACCCGGCCTTCCGAGCCGCGAACGACCGCACGCTCGCGTTCGCGGAGCGCTCGGGCGGCCGCCTGATCCCGTTCGTGCGGCTCGATCTCGGCGAAGAGCCGATCGATGAGGCGACCCGAGCGCTCGACGCGGGCGCGCGGGGGATCAAGCTCCACCCGCGGGCGCAGCGCTTCCTGCTGAACGACGAGCGGCTGGCGCCGGTCTTCGCCCTCGCCGCGGAGCGGCGCGTCCCGATCCTGATCCACGGCGGGCGAGGCCTGCCGCCGATCGCCGATCATCTCGCACGGCTCGTCGAGCGCTACCCCGAAGCGCAGCTGATCATCGCCCACGCCGGGATCGCCGACCTCGCCGAGCTGGCCGCGCACTTCGGCGGCAAAGCGGGAGTCTTCTTCGACACCTCCGTCTGGAGCCCGATCGACCTGCTCAGCCTGTACCACCTCGTCGGGCCCGAACAGGTCCTCTACGCCTCGGACTATCCCTACGGGCAACAGCCGGGCTCGCTCCTGATCGCGCTGCGGACGGCGGTTCTGGCCGGCTTCGACGAGGCGGAGCTGCGGGGGATGCTGGCCGGGAGCGCGAACCGGATCGCCGACGGCGAGCCGCCGCTCGAGCCGACTGCGCCACGCGGCAGCTCGACCTTCGAGCAGCCGATCGCCCTCGCGCGGATCCACCAGTACCTCTCGATGGCCACGCCGCTCCTCTGGACTCGGCAGCCGGACACGATCGGCGTACTCGGGCTCGCGCTGAACGCGTGCGCCGATCGCGACGGGCACAAGGAGGAGCGGGAGCAGATCCGCGAGCTCGTGACCACAGCGCGCGATCTCTGGCGGACGCTTCCCGAGGTCGAGGACGAGGGCGAGCAGCGAATCGTCCACCGAACGACGTTTCGGCTGGTGCACCTGGCGGACATCTTTGCGGTGACGTCCGGTGTTTAGCTTGAGGATCAACGGGAGCGTCCGCGAGGTCGACCCGCCGGTCGGGCGCACCCTGGCCGAGACCCTGCGCGAGGACCTCGGGCTGACCGGCACGAAGGTGGCGTGCGGCGAGGGTCACTGCGGTGCCTGCACCGTCCAGCTCGACGGCTCGCCGGTCCTCTCGTGCATCACGCTCGTCCACACCGTGGGCGACCGCGAGGTCACGACGATCGAAGGCCTGCGAGACCACCCGCTCGTCGAGGCCTTCGTGCGCACCGACGCGCTGCAGTGCGGCTTTTGCACGCCCGGCCAGATCGTCTCGGCCGCAGCTCTCGTCGAGGCGGAGCCCAATCCGGACGTCGAGCGCATCCGGCACGCGATGGCCGGGAACCTTTGCCGCTGCGGCGCCTACCCCAGGATCGAGGAGGCCGTACTCACGTGGCGCGATTGATCAGGACCGAGAAAGAGGTCGAGGGCAACTACACCGAGCAGTGGGTGGTCGTCGAGGGAGACGACGCGCTCGAGCAGTGGCCGGAGGGGCCGCGCACCGTCGTGGGTCGGCCGGCGCCGCGGCAGGACGGGCACCAGCGCGCCCGCGGGCAGGCGCTCTACACCGCCGACCTCGCGCTCCCGGGGATGCTGCACGCCGCGGTGCTGCGCAGCCCCTTCGCGCGCGCGCGCGTGAAGAAGCTGGAGCTGAGCCGTGCGCTGCAGGCTCCCGGCGTCGTCGGCGCAATCGGTCCGGGCGACTGCCACGTGCTCACGCTCGAGCCGAGCTTCCACGGCGCTCCGGTCGCGGCCGTCGCCGCGGACACGCTGCAACGGGCGCGAGCGGCCCTCGAGCTGATCGACGTCGAGTGGGAGGAGCTCGAGCCGCTGCTCGACGCCGAGGAGGCTGTCCGCCAGGAGTCGTTCCTCGAGGAACCGCGCAGCTACGCACGCGGCGACCTCGAGGCCGGTTTCGCCGAGGCGGAGGTGGTCGTCGAGGCCGAGTACCGAACCCAGACCGTCCTGCACAACTCGCTCGAGACGCACCAGTCCGTCTGCCGCTGGGAAGGCGACACGCTCGAGGTCTACATCTCAACGCAGTACATCTGGGGCGTCCGCGACTCGGTGGCCGGGCAGCTCGGCCTGCCCCCCGATCGCGTGCGCGTCGTGTGCAACTTCATGGGCGGGGGCTTCGGGTCGAAAAACAGCCCGGGCGATTACACCTACGTCGCGATCGCGCTGGCCGGAAAGACCGGTGCCCCGATTCGTTGCGCGCTCACCCGCCGCGAGGAGAACCTGGCTACCGGCAACCGCAACTCGACCATCCAGCGCCTGCGCGTGGGCGCGCGCTCCGACGGCACGCTCGTCGCGCTCGAGGGCGAGTTCGTGAACGCCGTCGGCTGGGCCGGCTTCTCGGGGCCGACCTACGGGCCGGTGGAGATGCTCTACGCCTGCGACAACGTGCGCACGCTGACCTATGGCACGAAGCTCAACCTGCCGCCGAACGCCGCCTTCCGCGCACCGGGCTTCGTCGAGGGGACGTTCGGGCTGGAGTGCGTGCTCGACGAGCTCGCGGCACGGCTCGAGCTCGACCCGCTCGAGCTGCGGCGGCGCAACCACGCCGACCACGACCTCGCCGACGGCCGGCCGTTCTCATCGAAGAACCTGCTCGAGTGCTATCGGCGCGCGGAGCCGCACTGGGGCAGGCGCGACGATGTTCGCGCGAGCTCGAATGGCCCGGTGCAACGGGGGACCGGCCTCGCGAGCCAGATCTGGTACGGCGGCGGCGGGCCGCCCTCGTACGCGTGGGTGCGGCTGGGCTCGGACGGGCGGGCGGCGGTGATCACGGCGATGCAGGACATCGGCACGGGCACGCGGACCGCGATGGCGCAGATCGCCGCGGAGGAGCTCGGGTTGCCCCTGGACCGCGTCCGGGTGGAGCTCGGCGACTCGGCGCGAGGCCCGTACGCCTCGATCTCGGCCGGCTCGTCGACGACTCCCTCGATGGGCCCTGCGGTGCGCGCCGCCGCCGCCGACGCCGCGCGGCAGATCGTCGAGATCGCGGCGCAGCGCTACCACCTCGAGGAGCGCGTGCTCTCGCTCGAGGGCGGGAACGTCGTCTCCGCCGACGGCGGCTCCTGGCCGCTCGAGGAGGTGACCGGGCTGCTCGAGGACGCGCAGATCCTCGGCAAGGGGGCCCGAGGGCCGAACCCGACGGGGATGCGGGTGCTCACCTTCGGCATCCAGGTCGCAGACGTCTCGGTCGACGTCGAGACGGGCGAGGTCCGGGTCGACCGGATCGCGGCGATCCACGACGTCGGCCGTGTGATCAACCCGCTCGGCGCTCGGAGCCAGGTCGAGGGCGGGATCATCCAAGGGGTCGGCCACACGCTCTCGGAGGAGCGGCTGGTGGACCCGGGCACCGGAACCGTACTGACGCAGACGCTCGACGCCTACAAACTGCCCACGATCGCCGACGTGCCCGAGATGGTGGTCGAGCTGCTCGACATCCCGGACCAGCACCTGACCAACATCGGCTCGAAGGGACTCGGCGAACCGCCGATCGTGCCCACCGCGGCAGCGATCGTGAACGCGATCCGCGACGCGACCGGCGCGGACGTCCGCTCGCTGCCGGTCAGCCGGGAGGAGATGCTCCGCGCGCTCGAGGAGGCGCGGGAGCGAGAGAAGAAGCTTGCAGCTGCTCCGGCCTGACTCGGTCGACAGCGCGACCGCCGAGCTCGGAAACGGCTCGGTCGCGCTCGCAGGCGGCACCGATCTCGTCCCGCTCCTGCGCGACCGGATCGTCGAAGCCGAGACGCTGGTCGAGCTGCGCCGAGTCGTACCGAGCGGGGTGCACGAGGGCGGTAGCCGGATCGGTGCCGGAACGACGCTCGCAGAGCTCGAGTCCGACCACGAGATCCCGCAGGCACTCCGCGAGGCCAGCTCGCTGGCGGCCTCGCCGCAGCTGCGCTCGATGGGGACGATCGGGGGCAATCTGCTCCAGGCGACGCGCTGCTGGTACTGGCGGTTGAAGTTCCCGTGCTTTCTCCACGGCGGCAACCGCTGCCACGCGCGCCAGGGGGCACATCGCGAGCACGCCATCTTCGGAAACGAGCGCTGCGCCTCAGCCCACCCGTCCGATCCGGCCGCGGCGCTCCTCGCGCTCGGTGCGACGCTCCGAACCGACCGGCGCGAGCTCACGCTCGAGGAGCTCTACCGACTGCCGACCGAGGACGATCGGGACGTGACCGCGCTGGAGCCCGGAGAGTTGATCCTCGAGCTCGACGTCCCCAGGCCGGAGGCGAGCACGTACCTGAAGGCGCTGGACCGGAAGACGTTCTCCTTCCCGCTCGTCGGCGTCGGGGCCGCGCGCGGCTCGGACGGCGTCCGCCTCGCGCTCGCCGGAGTGGCGCCGATCCCCTGGCGGCTCGACTCGCCCGACGACCTGGAGCGCGCGACGCCCCTGCAAGGGACCGCCTTCAAGGTCGACCTCGCGCGCCCGCTGATCCGCCGCGCGCTCGAGGCCGTCGGCCCCTAGGCCCGTGGTCGCCTGCGTCGTGCTCGCGGCGGGAGCCTCGACGCGCTTTGGCTCACCCAAGCAGCGGCTCCTGGTCGAACCGGTGCTGGAGCGGGTACGCCGCAGCTCCGTCGACGACGTCGTGGTCGTCCTCGGCGCCCACGAGCTCGTACCGACCGCACCCGCCGTCCGCTGTCCCGACTGGGAGCGTGGTCCGGGTGCCTCGCTGCGCTGCGGGCTCAGCACGCTTTCGCCCGAGGTCGAGGCAGCGGTGGTCGTGCTCGCCGACGGGCCGGACCTCGCGCCGGAGGCAATCGACCGCGTGATCGAGGCCTGGCGAGGAGGCTCGGAGCCCGTCGTCGCGGCGACCTACGGCGGCATCCGCCTCCATCCTGTGCTGGTCGCCCGCGAGGTGTGGGAGGAGATCCCGGACGAGGGAGCGAAGACCCTCGACGCCGTCCTCGTTGCCTGCGACGATCTAGGACCTCCAGGGGACGTCGATTTCGCCGATGAGGTGCCCGAGAGACTGAATCCGTGGAGCTAGCCAGACCCCTAGAAGCCGCCCCCGCCGAAAAGAGCTCGGCGCTGACCGCGCTGCGCCTTCAGCGCAAGCTGACGATCGAACAGGCGGCGAAGCGGTCGGCCCTCTGGCCTGAGCAGGTGGAGTGGCTCGAGGAGGGCCGGCTCTATCGCTTCCCCGGCTACGAGGCCGCGGTGATGGCGCTGCTCCGCTACGCGACCGCGCTCGGGATCGATCACCGCGAGGCGCGCAAACTCTCGGGAATGCCGGTCGAGCCGCCGGCCCCACGTGCATTCGGCCGTTGGATAGCGGTGGGCGCCGCCGCGGTGCTCGTCGCCGTTGCCTCACTCGTGCTCGTGCTCGCCTTCGGCCGCGGGAGCACCTCCGCCGCCGAGCGGCAGGCCGCGTCGCTGACCCCGCCGTGGAACGTCGCTGTCGATGTCCTGAACGGCGGTGGCGACATCAACTACACCCGACGGGTGGCGAGCCGCGTCGGCTCCTTCGGCTACCGGATCCAGCACGTCACGAAGGCGAACCGGTTCGACTACAAGGCGACTGCGGTTTACTTCGAACCCGGTGGCGCGGCCCTCGCACAGAGGCTCGCAACCCAGATCGGCTGCGGGAAAACAAGCCCGCTTCCCGGTGGCAACAACCCTCGTCGCCTCGTCGTGATCGTGGGCCCGGCTCGCGCTACCTGCTAGTAGTTCCCGCTTCTCGTGCTCGCCCTGCTCCTCGCCCTAGCCCTTGCGCGCGCGCCGCTGGTCGCCCAACCTGCCGGCCCCGCGTGGTCAGCCTGGCCCGCCAGCGGAACGGTGACCTCGCCCTTCGGCTATGACGCCGGGCGACGGCACCCGGGCATCGACATCGGCATCCTCCGCTCGCTTGCCGTGCGGTCGGCCGAGCGCGGCCGAGTGGTCGCCGTCGGCGAGCGCTACGGGTACGAGGGCTACGGCAACGTCGTCCAGGTCGCGGTGGGCGACGGCTACACGGCGCTCTACGCCCATCTCGCCGCCTGGCGCGTCCGGGTCGGCCAGACGGTCGAGGCCGGCCAGCGGATCGGAACGGCGGGCTGCACGGGCTCGTGCACTGGAACCCATCTGCACTTCGAGCTGCGACTCCACGGCCGGCCCGTCGACCCGCTCCGGTTCCGTCAGAACAGCGGCGTTCGCAGGTCGGCGAGCTTCCGCTTCAGATCCGGTGGCATCTCCTCGGAGACCGCGTGGCGGACGAACCGCCGCAGCTCGGCCTCGAACCGGTAGCGCTTCCTGCAGTAGCTGCACCCGTCGAGGTGGACCTCCGCCTCCGCGCGCTCGGCGTCGGTGAGGTCACGATCGAGGTAGGGCTGAAGCATCTCCTCGCACTTCGCGCACGGGTCGGCCTCGAGCCCGGGAGCCATCAGGCGCTGACCGCCTGCTCGGCGAGCTGGCTCTTGAGGATACGCCGCCCCCGGTGCAGCCTCGACATGACGGTGCCGATCGGAATCTCCAGGATCTGCGCCGCGTCGGCGTAACTGAAGTCGCCGATGTCGACGAGCAGGATCACGTCGCGGAAGTCGTGGGGAACCTCCGAGAGCGCCGAGACGACGTCGTCCTGCGAGAGCCGCTCGTCCACACGCTCCTGCTCGATGCTCGGCTCGCGGCCGGCCTCCTCGAGCCTGTTGTAGAGGAAGTAGTCGCCTTCCTCGAGCGGCTGCATGTCCGGGGAGCGCTGCTGTCGGCGGCCGCGGTCGATGTTCAGGTTCGTGAGGATCCGAAGCAGCCACGCGCGCAGGTTCGTGCCCGGCTGGTACGAGCGCCAGGCCCTGAAAGCGCGCGAATACGTCTCCTGCATCAAATCCTCCGCCTCTTCTCGGGTGGACACGAGCCTCCTGGCGACCCGGTAGACCTGATCCGCCAGTTCCAGGGCTTCCTCCTCGAAACGGACTCGGTCACGGGCCTCCTCGGCAAGCTTCCTCGGCTCCGCTTCGGGAGTGGTCTCGCCCATCGCGGCCACCCTAGCAATTGCCGGTTTTACGCTGAAACGCGCGCAGGCACCCCTCCATTCCCGTTTACTTCAAGGGACACGGAGACAACGAGGAGGGACATGGAGGGCTACGAGGTCATCACCAGCGAGGACGAGGTGCTCGGCGAGGTCGTCAAGGCCGACCAGGATTTCCTGATCGTCGAGCACAAGCATCTGCTGAAGGAGCACCATTACGCCGTCCCGACGGCCTTCGCCCACGCCGACGATTCGGAGCACGTCGTCCGCCTGTCGGTCTCGAAGCCGGTGATCGAGCAGGCGCCCGAGGTCAAGGACGGCGAATTCGACCGGGAGGCGATCTCCATCTACTACGGTCTGGTGGACGCGCCGAGCGACGTGGACCCGGACGACCCGGAGTCGACCGAGGAGGCCGAGGAGCTACGTCTCGGCCGCGAGCCCGCCGCCGAGCGCCGCGCCAGAATGGCCAGGCACGAGGAGTCCTCGGGTCCACGCGGCCGCCAGATCATCCCGAGCGACTCGCACGAAGGGCCGTAGAGGCTAGACGGGCTCGAGCGGCCGGAACCCTGCTTTGGCCATCGCGGCCAGAATCGCGTCGCGGTCGGTTCGCTCGTCGTCCCACTGGAGCTGGAGCTGACCCATCAGGTTCGCGTTCGCGAACTCGAGGCCGTCGTGGCCCCGCAACGCTCCGGCGAGCCTGCCGACGCAGCGCTCGCAGCGGATGCCGCTGATCTGGATCGTCTCCGACCGGGTCGCCATTTAGGCCGATCGTAGCGTTCGCTCCGCGACGTCCGCGGCAACCGCCTTCAGGCCTTGCGTGCGGCCTACCTCGAGCTGGCGGTCGCCCTCGCAGCGTGAGGGGCTCAAGGCCGAGAGCAGCTCCTCGGTGCCCAGCTCGCGCACCGCGGGCTCGACCAGCTCGAGCAGCTCGGTCGTCAGGTCCGGCACAGTGGCGAGGCGGTCGCCCTTCGGGTGGACGAGCTCCGCGCGGGGGCCGAAGCGGAGCGCTGCCCAACGGTTCTGCGCGTAGTCGCCGCGATCGGCGGGGGCGGGCGGAGGGCCCTCGACGGAGGTCTTGCAGAGCGCCTGGAGCAGCGCGGCGAAGGTGCCGGAGAGCTCAACCGCGGTGGGCTGGTCGGGAGCGCGGATCTCCAGGGTCCCGAACTTCGGATGCGGACGCGCGTCCCACCAGAACCGCGTGTAGCCGTCGGCGAGCCCGAGTCGCACGTAGCGCTCGACGAAGGCCTCCCAGTTCGCATACGAGGCGAAGACCGGCGGCGCCGCTGCACGTGGCAGCTGCGCCAGCACCTCCGCCCGTGCGGACGCGAGACCGGTCTCCTCGCCGACGAGATAGGGCGAGTTGGCCGAGAGCGCGAGCACGAGCGGCAGCCAGGGAAGGACGCCCTCGAGCGCCCGCATGCACTCCTCCGCGCCGGGCATCCCGATGTGGACGTGCAGCCCGCAGACGGCCTGCCGCCGCGCGGAGATGCCGGCGTACTCGACGAACTGGCGGTACCGCTTGTCGGGAGCGATGTCCTGCTGCTCGGGAACGCTGAACGGATGCGTGCCGGCGGCGGCGATGCGCAGGCCGTTCGCGGCGGCAGCCTCGGCAGCGGCGCGTCGTAGCTCACGCAGCGCCGCGAGCGCCTGCTGCGGAGAATCGCCGACGTCGGTCGCGAGCTCGACCATCGAGGCGAGCAGCTCCATCTTGAGCACGCCCGGCAGCTGCCGGCCCTCCGCCCACTCGACGAGCGCCTCGACGCCGGGCGACAGCGCGTACGTCTCGGCGTCGAGGATCATCGCCTCCTCCTCGAGCCCGAGCGACCAGGGAGCACTTTCTCCGAAATGCTGCTCGATCAAGCCGCGTAACGTACCGAGGGGGCTTCGTTCAGCGCCAGCCGCGGAAGGCGTCGAGCAGGTCTCGCTCGGCGCCGGCAGGTAGCGCCTGCCGGGGCAGGTTCCCCAGCATTCTGACCGTCATTCGCATCTGCTCGAGGTAGACGCCGCAGCCGTCACACCTCGAGATGTGCGCGTCGAAGCGGAAATGCTCCGCCGGGGAGAGCGCACCCTCGAGGTAGTCGGTCACGAGCTCCACGAGCTCCTGGCAGCTCAGCTGCGTGGTCTGGTCTGTCTCGTCGCTCATTCGTTGCCACCCATGTACGACTCGAGCGCTCGCCGCACCTTCGAGCGGGCGCGATGGAGCAGTACTCGTTGATTGGTCTCGCTGAGATCGAGAGCGTTACGTACCTCCTCGCTGCTCCAGCCCTCGATGTCGCGCAACGAGATCACCGCCCGCTGGTTCGCGGGTAGCGCCTCGATCGCCTCCTCGATCACCGCCTGCGTCTCGGCCGAGATCAGCGCGTCCTCCGGCCAGGGCTCGGGCCGCGCCGCCCAGTGGCCCGGCCGGCGCGGGTGCTCTGGGTCGAGGAAGCGGTCGGCGTCGACCGCCGCCTCGGGCACGCGCCCGGGGTCCTGCAGCGCCGAGAACGGAAGCGTGCGGCCGTCGCGCTGGGCCCGCGTCTTGGCGATGTTCGTCAGGATCCGGAAGATCCACGTGCGCAGCGAGGAGCGGCCCTCGAAGCGATCGAGCCCCTTGAGCACGCCGAGCCACGTCTCCTGCGCCACCTCTTCCGCGGCTGCCTGCGTCGGCACGTAGATCCGCGCCACGCGCACGAGCGACGGCTGGTACTCGCGCACGAGCTGGGCGAAGGCGTCCTCGTCCCCCGCGCGCAGCGCCTCGAGGAGCTCTGACTCGGCTGCCCTCGCCAGTGCCACGCGGCGACTGTAACGAAGGGCGTTCTCGCGACACAATCCAGCACCACGGAGAGGAGGCGCGATGAGTGAGCGGTTCGACCTGATCGTGATCGGAGGAGGATCGGCGGCGCGCGACGGAGCCAACATGGCAGCTCACGAGCACGGCGCACGCGTCGCGCTGATCGAGAAGGAGCGCTGGGGCGGAAGCTGCCCGAACGTGGCGTGCACGCCGACGAAGGCCTATGTGGTCGCGGCCGAGCTGACGCACGACGTGAATGCCCTCGCGCCGAGGATCGGGGTCGAGGCCGGTCCTGCAACGGTCGACATGGCACGCCTGTACGCCTGGAAGGAGTCGCTGAAGAAGCCGCAGGAGAAGTGGGTCGAGGACCTACGGGCCCAGGGCTTCACTCCCTACACCGGCGAGGCGACGCTCGTCGACGCTCACACGGTCCGCGTCGGCGACGTCGAGCTCGAGGCGGACCGGATCTTGATCGCCACCGGCTCACGAACGGCGGTCCCGCCGATCGAAGGGATCGACGAGGTGGGCTGGATCGACCACATCTCGGCGCTCGAGCTCCGGGAGCTGCCCCCGTCGCTCCTGGTGGTGGGCGCGGGCCCGGTCGGCCTCGAGTTCGGCCAGATCTTCTCGCGCCTCGGCTCGAGAGTGACGATCGTAGACGCCGCCGACCGGATCTCTCCGGCCTCCGATGCCCAGGCCTGCGCCACGCTCGCGGCCTCGCTCGAGGAGGAGGGGATCGACATCGCCGTGTCGGTGTTCGTCAAGAGCGTGCGCAGAGACGGCGACGAGATCGTCGCGTCGATCGCGCCGCGCGACGGCTCGGACGAGTACGAGCTGCGCACGACGCAGATCCTGCTCGCCTCGGGGCGGGTGTCCAACATCGAGGGCTTGAACCTCGAAGCGGTCGGCGTCGAGACCTCGAAGGCGGGCATCGCGGTCGACGAGCACCTTCGCACCTCGGTTCCCGGGATCTGGGCGGCGGGCGACGTGAATGCGGTCGCGCAGTTCACGCCGATCGCGCAGTACCAGGCGCGGATCGCGGTGGAGGACATGTTCGCCGAGGACGCCCCGGCCGCCGACTACTCGGTGCTGCCGACGGCGGTCTTCACCGACCCCGAGCTCGCGGGGGTGGGGCTGACCGAGGAGCAGGCGAGGGAGGAGGGCTACGACGTCGAGTCGGTCACGAACGAGTATGTGCGCCGCTTCTCGTACATCGACGCCAAGCACGGGCTCTTCAAGATCGTCTTCGACCGAGCCGATCGGCGCGTGCTCGGCCTGCACGTCGTCTCCCGGAACGCCAGCGACGTCGTCGAGGGCTTCTCGCTTGGCCTACGCCTGGGCGCCACCGTGGACGACCTGGCGGCGATGCACCACGTCTTCCCCACCTTCGGCGAGGGAGTGAAGGCGGCGGCGGAGCGGGCCACAGCCGCAGCCGTGCCGGCATGGACGCGCAGCGTCATGGGGTAGAGGACGCTGACCCACACGACGCTCGCCAAACCCACTTGCGAGCGCCGACGCCGGGAATGAGCTTTCAGAGCAGCTCGACGGGATCGCCGAGGCGCACACGGCCGGGTTCGGCGACGGCGGCGTAAACGCCGAACGGCAGCGGCTCCGTAGCCCGGACGTCCCGCCGATAGGCCGCGAGCGCCTTCAACGTGTCGAGGTCAGGTTCCCCGGTTTCGGGATTCTGGGTCGTGACGGCGCAGCGCCCAACGTTGCCCTGTGGCACGACGACCGCCTGCCCGATTCGAACGCGACGGCCGAGCCACTCGTCCTCCTCGTGTTCCGCCAGACCGTCGACGCCGAAGTTCATCCGGAAGCGACGGCCATCGACGCCGTCGACGCCGAGGAGGCGCGCGATTGCCTGCAGCGAGCCGGTGCCGAGGAGGGTGGCGGCGCCGCTGCGCATGCGATCCGTCGCCGGCCCGCGAGCCCGGACGAGCCGGAGGTCACGGCCCGCGAAGTCGGAGATTGCTTCGCTCCATGGTCCCTCGACGACGCGGACGTGAACGGATGCGCCCCAAAATTGCGCGTCGAGCGCTCCGTCGAAGCGGACGTGGTGAGAAAGGGTCGTACCGTCCGGGAACGCGAGCGTGAGCAACTCGGCCTGATCGTCGTAGCGCGGGACGATCTGCTGGAGGAGGCCGAGACCCTTGCTGTTCACGAGCCGGTCGTCCTCGTCGACGAGGAAGAACTGTCGATCCCCCGCCACTCCAGCCTCCGTCAGTTGGCACTCGTCGAGCTGGCGGAGCGCGAGACCCTTGACAGGGCAGTGCGAGATCCAGGCGACGCGACCGCTCACGCGTCAAAACCTACCTAGGGCCGTCGTCCGCACCGCCCGCGCATTGCCGGCGAGTGAGACTACGGCCGAGGGCCGCGCCTTCTCGTGACAATCCCGCACGCTGGCCCAGACGAGGGCAGATTGTTCAGTGCGACACGATGAGCCCAACGACGCCGCCTTCGTGGGCCACTTCGGCCTTTTGGCCGCCGCCGACGTGATCGGAATCCAGCCCGAGGAAGCTCCGACGACGATGCTACTCGGCCGACCTTCAGGTGCCGCGTAGCCCAGCCGGCGGCAGCCGAACAAATCCATGGGCATGGCTCCAGCCGACGGTGCTCGCTGGGGCCTTCAGACCGTGGCGCGGACGAGCCCACTGGGGACGCCCATACTTCGGCCTGTGCGTGAAGCGAGCACGCCTGACTCGATGCGCGACTACTACGCGCAGCGCGCGGAGTACTACGAGCGTGTCTACCTCCAACCCGAGCGCCAGCCGGATCTCCGGGCGATGGAGCGGTGGCTGCCGTCGATGTTCGAGGGACGGCGCGTGCTGGAGATTGCGTGCGGCACCGGATGGTGGACTCAGCACGGGGCACGACGAGCCCTGGACTGGCTGGCCACAGACCTGAATCCGGGGACGATGGAGGTGGCTCGTCGGAAGCCGATGCCGGCGTGCGTGCGGTTCGCCACCGTTGACGCGTACACGTTCGCCGGGGTGGACGACGGCCCCTTCGACGGCGCCTTCGCCGGTTGCTGGTGGAGCCATGTACCGCTTGGACGGCTGACAGGCTGGCTCGATGCGTTCCACGCACGACTCGAGAGCGGTGCGCAGGTGGTGATGCTGGACAACGGGTACGTCCAGACGAGCAGAACGCCGATCAGCCGGCGTGACGTCGACGGCAACACGTACCAGCGCCGCACGCTGGACGACGGCACCGTGCACGAGGTGCTGAAGAACTTCCCCACCCGCGGACAGGCGCTGGAGATGCTCGGCCCGCGCGCGGTCGAGCCGGCGTGGGTCGAGTACGACAACTACTGGACCCTCGCCTATCGGCTCACCTGAGCGCAGCCGCCCTAGCCGCCGACCAGTTCCTCGAAAGCGGGCTCGTTCCGAATCGGATCGAAGTCGGAGTCCGCGTTCGCCATTTCCCGGCAGCCCTCCCACATCCCGATCGCCTGGCGTAGATGCTCGACGGCGTCGGCTGTCCGGCCCGCGAGGCTCTCGCAGCACGCCACGTTGTAGTAGAGGTAACCCTGGTCGGGGCGAGCTTCGATGAGCTCGCGGCCCCGGTCCGCTGCTTCCGCGTACCGGCCGGCGTCGAAGAGAGGTCGCACCTCATCCCAGAGCTCAGGGGCATGACGCCGGATCGAGTCGGGCAGCCCCACCGAGTGGTGACGGCGAGAGTCGTAGCCCGACTCCGTCGGCGGCGGGAACGACGGATCGGCGAACGAGCCGACCGAGACGACGATCAGGTCCGGTTCCGTCGGTTCCGTGTAGAAGACCTGCGAGCCGCAGTCGGGGCAGAAGTGAAAGACGTGCTCCTTTCGGTCCGCCTCGTCCGAGATTCGCGCATAGTCGCTGAAGCGGCCGGCGACGTGCACTTGATCCGCCTTGAATCCGGCCTGCATCCCGAAGGCGCTTCCGCTCCGGCGTTGGCAGGCAAGACAGTTGCAGATGGAGACGGCGAACGGATCGCCCGCCACTTCCAGGCGAAGTTGCCCGCAGTGACAGGCGGCAGCTCGGGTGGCCA
>Ga0207675_100002890_pt1 | contig 16882 bp, 16 predicted proteins | sample KBSSwiS42_FD_184305 | JGI IMG/M metagenome (GOLD analysis project Ga0207675, IMG submission 184305) | Switchgrass rhizosphere microbial communities from Kellogg Biological Station, Michigan, USA - KBS Switchgrass S4-2 (SPAdes) (version 2) | ecosystem: Host-associated > Plants > Roots >... | reverse complement strand
GTGACGACGTCGCGGTGCTCGCGCATCGTCTCCGACCCGTCCCGCCCGGGCTGGCGGCCGAAGCCGCAGTACATCGCGACGCCGAAGCCGTCGAGGAACTTCGACGCCGTCGCGTGCCGCCGCCGCAGGCCCGCGAGCCCGTCGATCGGCAGGACGATGCCCAGGTAGACGCGCGTGTCGCCGACCTCGAGGTCCCGCAGCGGAGCGAAGAAGCGCTCGTCCTCGCTGCGGAGGTAGCGCGGGCCCGCCATGTGGACCCAGTCGACGGTGCGCCCGGAGTGCGCCACGGCGTGGTTGGCCATGCGAACCAGCAGGCCGATGTCGCGCGCCTCGTACATCGGCCACTCGGGGAAGGTCCCGTAGCAGAGGTGGTAGCCGACGAGGACGTCCTCGGGGATCAGCCGCGTGAGGCGCTCGACCGGGCCGGTGAAGCGCTCCCAGGCGCCGTCGCCCATCCACGCGACGACGCCCTCGACGTCGAGGACCTCGTAGCAGACGTCCCACTGGATCGCGAGATCCTCGGGCGGGATCTCGCCGAGGAGGCGGTCGATCTCGCGGGCGACGAGGTCCTCGAAGCCACCGGACGCGATCGCGTAGTCGCCGGCGAAGTCGGCCTTGAAGCCGTTGAGCGCGCTGGACGGGAACGGCAGGCCGATCTGGAACCGCAGCCCGCCGGGGATCGCGCCGGCGTCGCGGAGCTCGCGGAACGTCCGGTAGGAGGCGATCGCGTCGTCGATGCGCGGCCAGGCGTCCCAGTGCAGCGCGCCGACGCCGTCGCGGATCCGGAACACCGGGGTCTCGTAGGCGTGGCGCGGGATCCCGGTCGGCGACTCGGTGACCTCCACCGTCTCGACGTCGGGATGCGGCCGGACGAGCCGCTCGCGCTCGTAGCCGACCCACGCCGCGCGCGGCCCGGTCTCCCCGTCGGGGAGTGCGAAGACGAGCTCGCCGAACAGCGCGCCACCGGCGCGCAGGGCATCCTCGGTCGAGTCGGCTGGGAGGCTCCCGAGCAGCAGCAGGTCGCTTGTGGCCCGACCGGTCATGTCCCTCTCCTCGTGTCGTGGGGGCCGCGGATCCGGGGCACGAGTATCGCGATTCGCGGACCGGCGGCCCGGCGCCCCGCCGGTGTCAGCCCAGCACCGCGCGCGGGTCGATCGCCGCGCCGCGGACCCGGACCTCGAAGTGCAGGTGCGGGCCGGTCGCATGGCCGGTCGCGCCGACCGCGCCGACCCGGGTCCCGGGGGCGACGCACGCCCGCAGCCGGACGTCGATGCGCGACAGGTGCGCGTACCACGTCGTGACGCCGCCGGAGTGGGCGAGGACGACGAGGAGCCCGTAGCCGTCGTCGAAGCCGGCGAAGGTGACGCACCCGGCGCCGGCCGCGGCGACCGGGGTGCCCGTCGCCGCGGGAAAGTCGATCCCGGTGTGGAAGCGGTCGCCACGCGGGCCGAACCCGTCGCCCGCGGCCGTGGAGATCGGCGCGCGGAAGCGCAGCGGCGACCGCGGCGGCGGGCCGCCCAGGCGCGCCACCGTGGCCGGTCCGACGACCCCGTCGGCGGCCAGTCCGGCCCACGCCTGGAAGCGCGTCAGCGCCGCCGCGAAGTGCGCGCCGGCGAGGCCGTCGAAGACGCCGGAGGGAAAGCCCGCGCGGGCGAGGAGCGCCTGGGCGGCCGCGACGTCCCATCCGCGCATGCCGGACGTGAGCGCGCGGGCGCCGAGGGCCGGCCGGCCGCGCCAGCCGAGCGCGCGCCGGGTCGCCGGGCCGGCGACGCCGTCGACCGCGATCCCAGCCTGCCGCTGGACGGCGCGCACGCCGGCCGCCGTCGCGGGTCCCGCGATCCCGTCCACGCTCCCGACGTACACGCCCCGCGCGCGCAGCGCGACCTGCAGCGCCGCGACGTCGCCCGCGTCCGCCGCGGCCGCGGGCGACGCGGCGACAGCGAGCGCCACGACGACCGCGACCGTCAGCTTCCCGACGCGCGATACGACCCGCATGAGGAGACGTTCGCGCTCATTGGTCAGGGCTCCTGCCGATGCTGCGGGTCCTGAACGGACCGGTCGAGCTCGTGCAGGCTCGGCAAACGAAGGGGACAGGACGACGCGACGCACCCGACTCGACCCGTTCCCCAACACGCGAGACCGGGAGCGACTGCGTCCTGCCCCGATCCTCGTATCGGCGGTCGGGAGGCGCGACCGCATCGCACGGACGTGCGAACCGGCCCGCGCCTGCGCGCGACCGCTCGACGATCTCCACCGCCGGCCGTCGCGGAGGTACGCTCGCCCCGGGCCGCGCCACCGGCCGCTTCCGCACCCGGGACCAGGGGGCCACGCGCATGTACAGCGATCTGATCATCGGCTTCGACGACTCGCCGCCGGCCCGCGACGCGCTCGCCTTCGCCCGGCGGCTCGCGCTCGCCACGGGCGCGCATCCGATGGTGCTCTACGTCCGCCCGAGACAGGCGGTGCGCGTCGACGTGGCCGCCGACGACGGGCCGTCGTGGCAGGCGGACGTGGAGGCCAAGCTCGACGCCGCGCGCAGCGTGCTCGGCGACGTGCCGGGCGCGACGTTCGACGGCGTCATCGACGGGTCGCCCGCCCGCGCGCTCCACCGTGCGGCGAGCGAGGCCGACGCGGGGTTGATCGTGCTCGGCGCGACCCACCGGAGCGGCCGTCGCCGTGTCGTCCCCGGGACGACCGCCGATGCCGTGATCCACGCCGCGCCGTGCGCGATCGCGATCGCCCCGACCGGGTACGCCGACGCCGCCGAGTCGCGGGCGTTCGGGCTCGTGACGGGCGCGGTCGACGGCGGCGACGAGACCGAGCGCGTCGCGCGGGTCGCGGCCCGGATCGCCCGGCGCGCGGGCGGGAGCCTCCGACTGGTGATGGTCGTCGACGTCCCGTTCAGCCATGGCCCGGAGTTCACGAGCACCCTGGGCTACGGGTCGCTGAAGCCGGAGGTCCGGGAGGCCGCCGAGAAGACGCTCGAACGGGCGGTGACCTCCGCCGGCGCCGGCGTCGAGATCGACACGCGGATCGGCGAGGCGCCCGTCGCGGACGGCATCGCGCGCGCGAGCGAGGGCTCCGACCTGCTCGTCATCGGCTCGCGCGGCTACGGCCCGCTCCGCCGGGTCGTGCTGGGCAGCTCGACCGCCAAGATCCTCGAGGCGGCCACATGCCCGGTCCTCGTCGTGCCGCGCCGCACCGCCGAGGAGCTCGACGACGCGATCGTGCCCTTCGGCGCCGCGGCGTTGGAGCCGGATCCGGCGGCCGGCGACTGAGCCGATCCGCACGGCGCCGCTGTTCAGGCCGGCGGTCGCCGACCGGGAGGGTGCGGCGTGCGGCTGCAGTCGTCGCACCACTCGCGTGCGATGCCATCATCGGGTGAATGTCCCTCGTCATCGTCGGAGCCGGTCCGAACCTCGGCGCGGCCGTCGCTCGCCGCTTCGGGCGCGAAGGCATGCCCGTCGGGCTGATCGCCCGTGACCGGACGAGACTCGACGCGCTGGCGGCCGAGCTCGCCGCGACGGGCATCACGGCCGACGTCGCGACCGCCGACATCCGCGACCCCGCGGCGCTCTCGGCGGCCATCGGCGCGCTGGCGGAGCGCCTGGGCCCCGTCGAGGTCCTCGAGTACTCGCCGCTCCCCGCGCGCGAGTTCATGAAGCCGCTCTTCGAGACGACCGCCGAGGACGTCCGCGGGCCGCTCGAGTTCAGCGTGCTGGGCGCCGTCGCCGCCGCGACGGCCGTGCTCGGACCGATGCTCGACGCCGGCAGCGGCACCATCCTGTTCACCACCGGCGGCGCAGCGGTCAATCCGAACCCGCTGCGGGCCGGGGTCGGCATCTCCTTCGCCGCCGAGGTCGCCTACGCCCGCATGCTCCACGACGAGCTCCGCGACCGCGGGATCCACGTGGGCCACACGGCGATCGGCGGCCGGATCGCCCCGGGGCTCGACCACGAGCCCGACGATGTCGCCGAGGTCCTCTGGCGCCAGCACACCGACCGGACCGACTTCCAGGTCAGACTCGGCGTCGACGTGCCCTGACCGCGACCGGCGCGGGCCGGGAGCGCTCGGTCGGCAGGTGGGGATCACCCGGAAAGGGGCGGGCGCTCGCGACGCCCGCCCCCCTTGTCACCGGGAGCTGTGAGGGTGCGGATCGGGCGTCAGGCGCCCAACGTCGGGCGCTGCGTCCGGGTGACGATCACCGTCATCGCGCCGAACGCGGCGAGGAGTCCGCCGATCACGAGGGCGAGCTCGACGGTGCCGTTGTCGTCGCCGCCGCCGGGGACGCTGGTCGGCAGCCGGCCGTCATGGCCGACGGTGTTGAGGACGCGGTCCACCTGGGCGGGGTCGGGCGTCTTCAGGCGGTCGCCGATGGCGGGCTGATAGGCCGGCGCGGTGCTCGCGCTCGGCACCTTGTCGATGTCGCCGGGCACGGCCTTGAACGCGGGGGCCGACGACGTTCCGGTGTCGGCGGGCACGTCGATCGGCGGCACGGCGGACGCACCCACGGCCAGCGCCCACGTGACGGCGCATGACGCGACCGCGGCGGTGATCAGGCGGATGAGACGAGCATGGTTGAACACGGTCGATAGCTCCTGGTGACTTCCGGCCCTCGCCGGGATGGCGGGGGCGATCGGCGAATGACCTGAAGCTATGGCCGGCCGGGACGGGCCGGAATGCCATGCGTCACGGAGCGGGCGTGTACTTGTGCACGCTCGCACTCGCGTCGGTGCGCGACCGTGCGGCTGATCCTCACGGAGCGGCCAGGTCACCCCAGGCGTTGTCGATGACGTAGAGCCAGGTGCCGTCGGGCTGGAGGCGGGCCACTTCCGCCGTGGCGGCACCGAGCTCGGCCGGGCTCCCGTCCGGCATCGTCCCGCCGGTGAGCGACCAGCGGTTCGTGAGGAACGCGAGATCGCCGACGCGAACGACGAGCTTCGTGTCGAGCGTGATCCTGCCCCGCCGGTCCAGGAACCAGCGCAGCGACTCGCGGATCGCGGCGGTGCCTTCCGCCAGCGCGCCGGGCTGCGGGATGAGGGCCGCGTCCGGTTCATAGAGCGCCATCAGGGCATCGATGTCGCCGTCGTTGAACGCTTGCTCGAACAAGCCGTGCATCTGCTCGGGTTCGGTGGCGGGCATGGGATCTCCCCCTCGAAGTGCGTGCGGACCGGGACGCGTGCCATCGCTCGCTCACGAATGCTCGGGCGGGCGACAACGGCCCATGCTAATCGCCGGCGCTCGGCGCGATCGCGAGGAGACGTGAGCTCGATCGGGGGTTAGGGATCGCGCGTCCGCGTGATGCGCCGACGCGCCGGAGATCGGAGCCTGACGTCCGTGTCGACCGCATCGGGAACGGACCTGATCGTGCTGCCGGGCGGCGGCTATGCCGAGCATGCACCGCACGAGGCCGAGCCGGTCGCCGCCTGGCTCGAGGGACTCGGCGTGCGCGCGAGCGTGTTCCGCTACCCCCTGCACGCGCGGCACCCGGTGCCGCTGGAGGCGCTGCGGGCCGAGATCCGGCGCCGCCGCGAGGCGGGCGCGGAGCGGGTCGGCCTGATCGGCTTCTCCGCGGGCGGGCATCTCGCGGGGCTGGCCGCGCTGGCGCCGATCGCGGATCCCCGCGAGGCGGTCGACTTCGCGGTGCTCGGCTACGCGATCACGTCGATGGAGACCGAGACCTATCGGCCGGCGCGGATCATCCTCCTGGGCGAACACGCCACGCCGCAACAGCGACGCGAGACCTCCCTGGATGCACTGGTCGGACCGTCGGCGCCGCCGTTCTTCGTCTGGCACACCGCGGAGGACATCTACGTGCCTCCCGAGCACACCTATCGGCTGGCCGCGGCGCTGGCCGGCAACGACGTGCCGCACACCGTCCACGTCTTCGCCCACGGACCGCACAGCCTCGGGCTGGCGCGCGGCGCCGGGGACGCGGCGACCTGGACCTCGCTTGCCGGGCGCTGGATCGCCGAGCACGCGGGCGCGCCGGACCTCGACACGCGGGAGGACGCGCGGAGGCAACGGATCGCCTGACCATGTGATGCGCGGGGCCGAGTACCGCCCACTTCCGCGGGACCCTCGACAACTGGGATCCGCTCCTCGTCGACGAGATCGCCGCCGAACGCGAGGTCATCCTCCTCGACAACGCGGGGGTCGGCCTCTCCTCCGGGGAGGTGCCGCGAACGGTGACCGACATGGCGCGAGACGCGATCGCGTTCCTCGACGCATCGAGCAGACCGCGAACGCCGCGAACAACCGACCCTGGTTGCGAACGGCGACAACGACCGGATGATCCCGACGGTCAACTCGCAGATCCTCGCCGACCACATCCCGAACGCCAGCCTGCGGATCCTTCCCGGACGCCGCTCACGGATTCCTCTTCCAGTACCCGACCGAGTTCGCGCAGCTCGTCAACCGGTTCCTCGACACATAGCCGCGCCGATCGCCGGGGTCGCTCACCTGGGCCACCATGCCCGCTCGAGCGCGGCGTCCGTCCGGCCGGAGCGATCGAGCCCGTCGAGCCGGGCCATGTCCTCCGCCGAGAGCGAGAAGTCGAAGACGCGGGCGTTCGCCTCGATGCGGTCGCCATGGCTGGACTTGCTCACCACGGGCACGCCGCGCTGGACGGACCAGCGCAGCAGAACCTGCGCCGGCGTGCGCTCCAGTCGCCGGCCGATCGCGTTGACGGTGGGGTCCGTCAGGTGGGCGCCGGTGCCGAGCGGGCTGTACGCCTCGAGCGTGACGTTGCTTCGCGCGCACGCGCGCGCGAGCCCCTCACGATGGACGAACGGGTTGAACTGGACCTGGTCGACGACGGGCGGCGTGCGGGCGACCGCCATCACCTCGCCGAGCTCGCCTGCGTCGAAGTTCGAGACGCCGATCGAGCGGGTGTAGCTGCGCTCGCGCGCGTGCTCCATCTCCGGCCACGCCCACGTCGCCCCGCCCGCCGGCCAGTGGACGAGATAGAGGTCGACGTAGTCGACTCCGAGGCGGTCGATGCTGTAGGCGATCTCCCGCAGCGGATCGGCGCGCCCGGGATCGAACTTCGTCGTGACGAAGACCTCGTCGCGCGCGACGCCGCTCTCGCGAAGCGCGCGACCGACACTGGCCTCGTTGCCGTACGCCTGCGCGGTGTCGATGTGGCGGTAGCCGTGCTCGAGGGCGGCCCGGACGGTTCGCACGCACGCTGGGCCGTCCGGCACCTGCCACACCCCGACCCCGAGCAGCGGCATCACCGTTCCGTCGGCGAGGATCCGGCCGCGCCCGTCGGCCGTGAGCGCGCCGATCGGCCCGGCCGGCGGCATCCCCTACCCGCCGGCGGAGAGGGCGGCGCGCGCCGCGGCGGCGATGTCGGCCTGCGTGTTGGCGTGTCCCGCGATGCCCCAGCCGCCCTCCGGCGACTCGGTGAGCAGCACCCACGTTCGTTGCGCGAGCGTCGCGTCGCCGGCGGCACGGGCGACGATCTCGGTCAGCTCGCCGACAACCCCGAGTTGCTTGTCGCGGTCGAGGACACCCGCCGGCGTGAGGACCTGCACGCGGACGGAGTCGCTGCGCCCCGCCACCGTGGAGACCGCCTCGGGCGGCAGGTCGTGGATGAACGCCGCGGTGTTGTCGGCGAAGAGCGGGATCTCGGGGACCGCCTCCCACCGCATCACCGCGGCGGCGAGATCCTGCGCCAGCCGGTGGCTGTCGTTGAAGGTCCCGGCAACGGCGTAGACGTCGATCATCGGCATGGTCGAACCGTTGCGCCCCGGCGCTCGCCGGGCATCGCATGGGTGTGCGATGCCTTTGAGCGCCCGCGCCGACGGGCACCGGGCGGAGAGATGGCACGATCGTGTGATGGCGCGCGGACGCTGCTCGGGGAGGTTCGGCGTTTTCGCCGCCAATGAAGCGAACGCCCTCGAGCCTCCCCGGTCCGGCGATCGTCCTCGCGGACGGCGGTCGCCGTAGACTCGCTGACCTGGGCCAGGCGACCTCTCCCGCTCCCGTTGTCCGCGGTCGGGACGCTGAACTCGCGTCGATCGGTGTTCAGCTGCACCGCGCGCGTTCGGGCGCCGGTGCGGTGGTGCTCGTCGAGGGCGATCCGGGGATGGGCAAGACCCGCCTGCTGGCGGAGGCGGCCCGCGTCGCGCGGCGGCTCGCGTTCCGGGTCGGCACCGGCGCAGCGGAGCCCGGCGCGGGGATCGTCGAGCTCGCTCCGCTGATGACCGCGCTGTTCGACGGCTCCGATCCGCTGCTCGAGCGATCCGGCTTGGCCGGGCTTCACTCGCCGCCCGAGCAGCGCTACTGGCTGCTGCAGGACCTGCAGGCGATGCTGGAACGCACCGCGCTCGGTGGGCCGCTGCTGATCTCGCTCGACGACCTCCAGTGGGCCGACGGCGGGACCGCGGCGGCGCTGCGCGCGCTGCCCGTCCGCCTCGCGGACCTGCCGATCGCCTGGATCCTCGCCTCCCGCCCCGACCAGGGCTCGGCGCCGCTCCGCGGTGCGATCGAGCATCTCGACGGCAACGGCGCCGAGCGCATCGTCCTCGGCCCGCTCGACGAAGCGGCGGTCGCCCAGGTGGCCGGAGACGTGATGGACGCCGAGCCCGACACCGCGCTCCTCGACCTGGTCAAGGGCGCGCGCGGCAGCCCGTTCCTGCTCATGGAGCTGCTCTCCGGGCTGCGGGACGAGGGCCTGATCCGCATCGTTGACGGTCAGGCCGAGCTCGTCGGCGCGCGCCTGCCCCGCCGCGTCGGGTTCACGATGCGCGAGCGCCTGCGCGGCGTCTCTGCGCCCGCTCGCGAGGCCGCCACGGTCGCCGCCTCGCTCGGCCGCCGGTTCTCCTTCGCCGACCTGGCCGACATGCTCGACCGGATCCCGGCGGCACTGCTCGGGCCGGTGGACGAGCTCATCGAGAGCGGCATGCTCGTCGAGAGCGGCGACCGCCTCGCCTTCCGGCACGACGTGACCCGCGAGGCCGTCCGTGAGAGCGTCCCGGTGTCGGCCCGGCGGGCGCTCGACCGCCAGGCCGCCGACGTGCTCCTGGCGGCCGGCGCCACGCCCGTCGAGGTCGCCGCGCAGATCGCGGCGAGCGCCGAGCCCGGCGACGAGCAGGCGATCTCGATCCTCCTGCGCGCCGGCGAGGCGCTGGCGAACACCGACCCCGGGGCCGGCGCCGACCTCACCCGGCGCGCGCTGGAGCTCGCGCCGCGCGACCATGCCCTGCGCGGGCCGCTCCTCGCGCAGGCCGCGGTCCTGCTCCATTCCGCGGGCCGCGTCGACGCGGCGCGGGCGTTCGCCGACACGCATCTGCGCGACGCCCTGCCGGCAGAGCAGGAGGCCGAGGTGCTCCTGGGCATCGCCGGCATGTTCCGCGTCCCGCCCGACGCGCGCGTCGCTGCCGGCCGCCAGGCGCTCGCCCTGCCCGAGCTGCCGGCGCACCTGCGCGCGCACCACCTCGCCGCGCTCTTCCACAACCTGCTCGTCGGCGGCCGCACCGAAGAGGCGAGGGCGATCCACGCCGAGACGGCCGCCGCCGTGCAGGCGAGCGGCGATGCCAACTCGGCGTTCGCGTTCGCCCTCGCCGAGACCGTCACCGCCTACGTCGACGGGCGCTACGACGACGCGCTCGAGATGACCGAGCAGGCGGCGCGCGCCGGCACGGGCACGACCGACTGGGCGCGCGAGCGCCTCGCCCGCGAGTGGCGCTGCGAGACGCGCACCGTGCTGGACCACGTCGATGACTCGCTGCGCCTGGCCGCCGACGGCATCGCGGCGGCGCAGCGCGACCGAAACGGCTGGGGCATCCGGATCTTCGAGATCTGGCGCGGCCGGCAGCTGCACCAGCTGGGCCGGCTGGCCGACGCGGGCGCGATCCTCGAAGGGCAGTTCAGCCCGGAGACCGGCGATCGCTTCTTCGGCGCCCTCGACGCGGCGGGCATCGTCGCGCTGGGGCGGGTCGCGCTGCATCAGGGCGACGCGCGCCTGCAGCAGCGGACCGCCGGACTCGCACGCGGCCTGCTCGAGGACGCCACGCCGAACTTCCGCCGCGAGGCGGCGTGGCTCCTCGCGCTGCAGGCCATGGCGACCGGCGATCCCGGCGCCGCGCACGCGTGGCTGTGCGCCCTCGGCGAGGACAAACGCACTGCGATCCTGCCGCTGTTCCCGGTCGACGTGACCGACGAGCCGCAGCTCGTCCGCATCGCGCTCGCCGCCGGGGACAGCGAGCTGGCCGAGGTCGCCGCGATCCAGGCGGACCGGCGCGCGGCCCTCAACCCCCGGGTCGCGACGATCGTGGCGACCGCCGCCCATGCCCGGGGACTGCTCACGTCGAACGTCGAGGACCTCGAGCACGCGGCGGGCCTCTTCGCGACCGGGCCGCGGCCGCTCGCGCGCGCGTCCGCCGTCGAGGACCTCGGCGTCGCGCGCGCCCGCGCGGGCGCCATGGAAGCCGCGATCGAGGCGTTGGACGGCGCGCTCGTCCTGTACGCCGAGGCGGGCGCCACCTGGGATGCGGGCCGCGTCCGAAGCCGCCTGCGCGACCATGGCATCCGGCGCCGCCTCGTCGCGCGCGGGCGCCCCGAGAACGGCTGGGCGGCCATGACCGACTCCGAGCTCGCCGTCGCGCGCCTCGTCGCCCAGGGTCTCACCAACCGCGAGGTCGCCGAGCAGTTGTTCGTGTCCCCGCACACCGTCTCGAGCCATCTGCGAAGCGTCTTCGCCAAGCTCGACATCAACTCGCGCCTCGCGCTCACGCGGATCGCGGACGAGCACGACACGACGGCCGCGCCCTAAGAGATCGCACGAACCCGCGATGCACCGCGGCGGGCGCCGCCTGAGACTCGCGGCGATCCCGACCTCGGTCGGTTCCCCCCGAAAGGAGCTGTCCATGTCCGCGCAGAGCAAGCCGAGCATCGTCTTCTGCCACGGCCTCTGGGCCGACGGCTCGTGCTTCAACAAGGTGATGGGCCCGTTGCGGGCGGAGGGGTACGAGGTGATCGCCAGCGAGCATGGGCTGGACTCGCACCAGGGCGACGTGGACTGCGTCATTCGGTGCCTCGGCCGGGTCTCGAGCCCGGCCATCCTGGTCGGCCACTCCTACGGCGGCAGCCTGATCACTGCTGCGGGCACCGATGATCGCGTTGTCGGGCTCGTGTACATCGCGGCGCTCGCGCCCGATGAGACAGAGACGTCGCAGAGCGAGCAGGAGAAGTTCCCCGTCACCGATGTCTTCTCCCATATCGAGATCGCGGACGGACGGATCTGGCTGCTGCGGGAGGGCATCGACTGCTTCGCCGGCGATCTGACGGACGAGGAGAAGGAGCTGACGTGGGCGACCGCGATGGCGCCCGTCGCAGATCTGTTCACGCAGAAGGTCGAGGGCGTCGCCTGGCGGTCGAAGCCGAGCTGGTACGTCGTCGCCAACAACGACCGCACCGTCAACCCGGAGCTGGAGCGGTTCGTGGCCGAGCGCATGGGCGCCACCACCTACGAGGTCGACAGCAGCCACGTCGCCATGCTCTCGCACCCCGACCTCGTGCTCGACGTCATCCGGACTGCCGCCAACGCCGTTCAAGGGGCCGCCGCGGCCGCCGTCTGACCCGCCCCGCCATCACGGCGGTGTATGGAGCGACGCGCGCACGCGTCTGGCCGCCCGCGCGACCGGGCCCGAGATTGCGCGCATGCCCGGTACGAGCACGCTGCTCATCGCTGCCGTCGAGCGCTCGAAGCTCCCCTTCTTCGTCGCGGGCGGCGTGCTCGTCGTCTGGGCGCTCGGGAGCGCCGCGCTCGGCATGCGACGCTCGGGCTTCCCGGGCAAGGGCGCCGGGCTCGTCGCGTATCTCACGGCGACGGTGGCGCTCGTCCTCACGACGATGGGGCTCGCGGTCGCGACCGCCGGGACCGACCCGGCGCCGCCGTGGGAGTCGGCCAACGGCGACCTGCGCAACCATCGCGTCGCGACGGGCTCCGAGATCACGTCGTCGAACGTGCGCGACCTCGGCGTCGCGTGGACGATGCCGCTGACGGCGAGCAGCATCTACGGGACGTTCGCGGCCAACCCGGTCACCGACGCCCACGGCGTCGTGTATCTCCAGGACCTTCAGTCGAACGTCTTCGCGGTCGACGCGCACAGCGGGCGCCGCGTGTGGTCGCGCACGTACAACTCGCAGGACATCGGGCCCAACGGCGTTGTCGTGTCGGACGGCGTCGTCTACGGGGCGACCGCCGCGTTCGCCTTCGCGCTCGACGCCAAGACCGGCCGCGAGCTGTGGCGCAACACGCGGCTGGTCCCGCCCGCCCGCCAGAAGGGGGGCGGCGAGCTCGCGAGCGGGTTCGGCATCGACATCCAGCCGCAGGTCGCGAACGGGCGCGTGTACCTGTCGACCGGCGCGCTGCTGGGCGGCGGCATCGCGTATGCGCTCGACGCGAAGACCGGGCGGACGATCTGGTCGTTCGACACGGTGACCGATCCGGTGGCGGACAAGATCATCGCGGGCGGCGCATGGAACCCGCCCGCGATCGGCCCCGACGGGACCGTCTACTTCGGGACCGGGAACATGTACCAGCCGGCGACCGTGGCCCTGAAGACGCCGGGCCGGCGGCTGTACGCCGACAGCACGGTCGCGCTCGACGGGAAGACCGGGAAGCTCAAGTGGTTCTTCCAGGCGGTCCCGAACGACTTTCACGACTGGGATCTGCAGCTGTCGCCGATCTACACGAAGAGCGGCGGGCGCGACATCCTGCTCGAGGCCGGGAAGATGGGCTACGTCTACGCGCTGGACCCAGGCACCGGGAAGCTCATCTGGAAGACGAAGGTCGGCGTGCACAACGGCCACGACCACGACGGCGAGCTCGCGATGCGCCACGCGCTGCGGGTCCCGCCGACGGACACCGTCGAGCCCGGGATCGTCGGCGGCGTCGAGACGAACATGGCGGTCGCCGACGGAGTCGTCTACGTGCCGGTGGCGAACCTCGCCTCGCAGTGGAGCGCGAAGGCCGGCCTCGGCAAGGCGAACTTCGGGGCCGGCACCGGCGAGATGCTCGCGCTCGACCTGGCCACGGGCAGGATCCTGTGGGACACGAAGCTCTCGCAGATGGCGGACGGCGACGCCACGGTCGTCAACGACCTCCTGTTCACCACGACGTTCGACGGCTACCTCGTCGCCCTCGCGCGCAAGACCGGGCGGATCGCCTGGCGCCAGAAGCTGCCGGCCTTCACGAACGCGCCGATCGCCATCCAGGACGACACGCTGATCACCGCGGCGAGCTTTCCCGGCGGCAAGGGGCAGACGACGGAGGTCGTCGCGTTCCGCCTCGGCGCGCACGGCCCGCTGGTCCCGGCCGCGCGGACCGAGGGCGGGGGCGGCGGCGGTGCGGCCGACGGCGCCGCGGTCTTCCGCCAGAACTGCTCGTCCTGCCACACGCTTCAGGCCGCGAACGCCAAGGGGACCGTCGGGCCGAACCTCGACGAGCTGAAGCCGACCGCGCCGGTCGTGCAGGGTCAGGTCACCAACGGCGGCGGTGGGATGCCGGCCTTCGGCGGCCGGCTGAGCAAGGCGCAGATCGACGCCGTCGCCAAGTACGTCGCGAGCGTCGCGGGAACGAAGTAGCCGTCGCGCGCCCCGCCGAGCGACGCGCTCGCGCAGATCGCGCCGCTCGGCGAGACCGCGGATCCGGCGGCCCACGTGGTCGGAGACTGAGCCGGCGCCGCTCAGTCAGATGACGTTACGGGCCAGTCGATCTCCCGAAAGACGAGCCCCTGGCTCGGCCATACGTTGCCGATGGCGCGCGCGCCGAGCATCGTCCATCGACACCACGGAGATCACGATGTTCGAAGCACCGAATGTCGTTCTCGTCCACGGCGAGTGCGTGGACGGATCCGGCTGGGAAGGCGTCTACCACGACGACCGAGGCGCCCGGCAGCCACGCTCTCTACGTCTCGAAGCCGGCGGTCGTCGCCGACGTCGTCGCGATGGCGGCCCGCTCGGTGCGCGACAGCGCCGCGGCCCTCCGCTGACCGCCGGGGCCGCGGGCGAAGACCGCGGGCGCCCGCCGAACAGCGGGCGCCCGCGATCCCGGCTCGCCCGGGGAGGGCGGCAGCGGGGCGGTGCTCAGGTCCCGGCGGGCGCGAGCCGCCCGTCGTCCGGCGTGCCGGTCCGCTTCTCGTCGCCGGCCGACCGGGGGTCCCAGAGCTTGTCGACCTCGTCCGGCAGGCGCTTGACCTGGAACGCGAGGACGATCCGCATCACGCCGATCGCGACCGCCCAGATCCCACCAACCGTGATGATCGCCGCGAGAGTCGCGCCGGGATTGGCGAGGGCGAGGACGCCGAGTGCGACCTCCGCGATCCCGAGAAGCAGCAGCAGCCACCAGTCGGGGATGATCCGGCGGGCCGCGAACGCACCGGTGATCGTGATCGTGCCCATCACGATCAGCCAGGCGCCCAGGATGATCCCGAGGACCAGCAGGCCCGGCGACGGCCAGATGATCACGACGGCGCCCGCCGCGATCGACAGCAGGCCGGTGACGACGTTCGCGCGCCGAACGCGAACGTCGACGCCGCTCGTCAGCGCCTCCGCGACGCCCTGGACGATGAAGAGCACGCCCAGGAACGTCGCGAGGCTGCGGATCGTCCAATCGATGCTGAAGATGAGGAAGCCCGCCACGATGAGCAGCGCGCCGTTGAGCAGGAGCACCCACCAGTTCCGCGCGATCTCCTGCGCGGCTTCACGGGTGAGCTTGTAGCCGAAGGGCATGGTGCCCGGGGCGACGAACATGGGGATCCTCCGAGTCGGGTGGTTCGGGCGAGCGTGGCCGCGGTCGGGCCGGGGCCCTAGACGATGTGCGCGGTCGGGCCATCGTTGGCGCGTATGCGCGCCCGGTCGGGTCGTCGCGGTCGCATGTGACCGCAGCGCGGCACCGAGCATCCGACGAGCCCAGGTGGGGTAGCGCCCGCCCCTATGCGCGCGGGTGATGGCGGGCGCCCGCAGATCGTCTAGGGCCGCCCGGCTGGGCCGCCCAGGGTGGGGCCCATGGACCAGGCACCTGCCCGCGCGCCGCACGATCGCCTGCCGCTGAGCCGGTTCGTCATCCCTCCCAAGCTGCCGCAGCCGATCAGCCCTGCGCTGGTCGAGCACGCCCAGCAGCGCGCCCGCGACGTCCAGAACCGCGCCGCCGACCAGATCACGCGCTTCTCGGGCTCGATGACGTTCGTGTACCTGCACATCATCTGGTTCGGATGCTGGATCGGGTTCGGCGTCGAGCGGTACCCGTACGGGCTGCTGACGATGATCGTCTCACTCGAGGCGATCTTCCTCTCGACGTTCGTGATGATCAGCCAGAACCGCGCCGACGCAAAGCGCCAGGTCATCGCCGACCAGCAGTGGAAGACGGTCCAGGAGGAGGATCAGCAGAACCGGCAGCTCCTCGAGCTCTCCGAGCAGATCCTCGACCTCACCAAGGCGGTCCACGCGTACGCGTCCCGGGCATCGGGCGCCGGGTCGGCCGCACCGCCCGTGCGCAACGGCGAGGAACGCCCGTGATCGCCACCCGCCGCCAGGCGCGCGTGCGCGTTGCGCTGGGCGCCCTGGCGATCGTCGCCGGCTTCGGGACCGCGGGGCTCGCCGTCACCGCGCCCTCGGCGACGGCCACCGTCTGCCTGCTCGTCGCCTACGGGGTCGCAACCGCCGCGGTCGCGGCGCGGCGGATGCTGCTCGCCGTCCGCGTGCTGCGCGTGCACAGCCGCACGGGCGGGCGGATCGGGCCGCTGATCCCGTCGCGCCGCCGGGCGCTCGCGCAGCTCCGCGCCGAGCTGGACCGGCTGCCCGAGACGCGGCATCCACGGGACGGTGACGCCGCGTCACGTGGCTGACGCGCCATCCGGCGCGCGTTGTGCCGTCCGACCAAGCCCCCGGTGCGTGTCTGTGTCGGCAACCCGACGCACGCGCCGCCCGGCGGCCCTAGGTTCCGCTCATGGCGATGGAACTCCGTCATCTGCGGTACTTCGTCGCGATCGCCGAGGAGCGCAGCTTCACGCGCGCGGCCGAGCGGCTGTGGATCGCGCAACCGGGGTTGTCGAGCCAGACGCGCCGGCTCGAGGCCGAGCTCGGGGTGACGCTGCTCGAGCGGCACTCGCGCGGAGTCGACCTGACGGACGCCGGCGCGCTCTTCCTCGAGCGCGCACGCGCCGTGCTCGCCGCCGCCGACGCCGCGGCGTCCGTCGGGCGCGACCTGCGCGACGGCCTCGCCGGCTCGTTGCGGCTGGGCCTCGCGACCGGCGCGCGGTGGCCGCGCTCGGCCGCGATGCTCGAGCGCTTCGCCCGCGACCGCGAGCATGTCGAGGTCACCGTCGTCGAGGGCCACGGCGGCACGCTGTGGCGCGACCTGCGCGACGGGCGCCTCGACGCGGTGATCGCTCCGGCCGCGTTCGCATCGCCGGACCTGTGCCGCGAGGCGCTCGGGCATGCGCCGTGGGTCGTCCTCGTCGGAGCCGGACACCGGCTGGCGGGGTCCGGTCCCGTCCACGCCGGGGACCTTCACGGCGAGCGCATCGCAGCGACGGGCCACCGCGACGGCGCCGGATACGACCGAGCCGTCGCGGAGCTGCTCGCCGACCTCGGGGTGGGCGCGCTGCTCGAGCGCGTCGGACCCGGCCCCGCGATCGACCGCGCCGTCTCGCGCGGCGACGCCGTCGTGCTGACGACCGGGGCCGACGCGCTCGCGCCGGGGGTGCTCGCGCGACCGCTCGCGCCGGAGCGCACGCTCGCCTTCCAGCTGCTCTGGCGCGACGAGACGCCGTCCCCGGCCCTCCACGAGCTGATCCGCGCCGCGCGCGAGACCGTCGCGTCGGCGCCTGCGTCACGGCGTGCGCTGGCGGCGGTGGCGTGACCGCGCCC
>Ga0207675_100002889_pt1 | contig 16883 bp, 10 predicted proteins | sample KBSSwiS42_FD_184305 | JGI IMG/M metagenome (GOLD analysis project Ga0207675, IMG submission 184305) | Switchgrass rhizosphere microbial communities from Kellogg Biological Station, Michigan, USA - KBS Switchgrass S4-2 (SPAdes) (version 2) | ecosystem: Host-associated > Plants > Roots >... | reverse complement strand
ATGACCATGACGCCGCGTCCCGTCACCGACGTCACCGGCGCACGCTGCCTCGCCTTGTTAGGTGACTCGGTGACCACCGACCACATCTCGCCTGCCGGCGATATTGCCAAGTCGAGCCCCGCCGCGAAGTACCTGGTATCCAAGGGCGTGCAACCCATCGACTTCAATTCCTACGGTGCACGCCGCGGCAATCACGAAGTCATGATGCGCGGCACCTTCGCCAACATCCGCCTGCGCAACCTGCTGGCGCCGGGCACCGAGGGCGGCGTCACCGTCCACGTGCCGAGCGGCGAGCAGATGTCGATCTTCGATGCCGCCATGCGCTACAAGCAGGACGGCACGCCGCTGGTGATCCTCGCCGGCAAGGAATACGGCACCGGCTCGTCGCGCGACTGGGCCGCCAAGGGCACCATGTTGTTAGGCGTGCGCGCGGTGATCGCCGAGAGCTTCGAGCGAATCCACCGTTCCAACCTGATCGGCATGGGCGTGTTGCCGCTGATGTTCCCGGCGGGCAAGACCGCCGCATCGCTCGGCCTCACGGGCAGCGAGGTGTTCGAGATCACCGGGCTCGACAATGCCGAGGCCAAGACCGTGAAAGTGGTCGCCACCCCGCCCAAGGGATCGCCGGTGACGTTCGAGGCGCGTGTGCGCATCGACACGCCGAAGGAGCGCGACTACTACCGCCACGGTGGCATCCTGCAGTACGTGCTGCGTCAGCTCGCCTCCAAGGCCGCATAGTCAGCCGCGCAGTCTCAGCGCGGACGGCGGGCGGCCGAAGAGCTTCACGAACGCGCGTCGCATGCGTTCCGGATCGCCGAACCCGCAGGTCGAGGCGACTGCCTGCACCGAGTGCCGGCCGCTTTCGAGCTGTGCCCGCGCCGTTTCGGCGCGCAGACGCATGACGGCCTGCGCCGGGCTGGTTCCGGTTTCGCTCTGAAAGGCACGCGCGAAGTTGCGCGCACTCATGCAGGCGCGCGCCGCCAGCTCATCCACAGACAGGCGGTTACGCAGGTTGCCGCGTACGAAATCGAGCAAAGGCGCGAAGCGTCCGTCGGCGCGCTGCATGTCCAGTAACGCGGAGAACTGCGACTGTCCGCCCGGTCGCCGGTAGTACACCACCAGCTGCTGTGCGACCTGGCGCGCCACCGATTCCCCGAGATCGTCGGCGATGAGCGCCAGCGCGAGATCGATGCCGGCCGTGATGCCGGCCGAGCTCCAGAACTTGCCGCTCTTCACGAAAATCCGGTCCGCCTCCAGCCTCACCCTGGGGAAGCGACGCGAGAAGTCCTGCGTGCGGGTCCAATGCGTAGTGGCGGCACGCCCGTCGATCAGGCCGGTGGCCGCGAGAACGAAGGCCCCGGAACACACGCTCGCCACGCGCCGCGCGCGCGTACCGCAACGCGCGACGAAGTTCACCAGCGTCGCGTCCCGCGACGCCGCACGCGTGCCACTGCCCCCGGCGATCACCAGGGTGTCGACACTTGCGGGTGACGGCAGTCCGGCGGCGTTCATCGAGGCGCCGGAGCTGCTCGTCACGGCACCGCGACGCCGCGCGATGACGCGTAGCTCGTAACTGCCCGGCTGGTAGCGCTCGGCGATTTCGAATGCCGAGATCGGCCCGGCGGCGTCCAGCAGCTGGAACTCTTCGAACAGCAGGAAGGCGATACGGCGCGACATGTGGCCTCTGGCAGAAACCGAGGGATCAATGGCATTTCCGCCAAGAGCCTAGGCGCGCAGCATGGCCTCGGTCAACCAGGAGATCCACGTGAGCCCGCGCTTCGAAATCGTCTTCGCGCTGTACCCGCGCGTCACCCAGCTCGACTTCACCGGACCGCTCGAAGTACTGGCGCGATTGCCGGAGGCGCGCGTCACCCTGGCATCGGTGGCCGGGGGCGAACTCACGGCTGAGCCCGGCCTCAAGTTCGCAGGACTCACCCGGCTCGCCGACGTCGAGTGTTGCGACCTGCTATGTGTGCCCGGCGGCTTCGGCACCGTCACCGCGCTCGAGGATGCCGACTATCTCGCCGCGGTGCGGCGGCTCGGCAGCGGCGCGCGCTACGTTACCTCGGTGTGCACCGGCTCGTTGCTGCTGGCCGCGGCGGGCCTGTTGCGCGGCAAACGCGCCGCCTGTCACTGGGCGTGGCGCGACAAGCTGGCGGAATTCGGCGTGCTCCCCGATGCGGCGCGCGTCGTGCGCGATGGCAACATCTTCTCCGGCGGCGGCGTCACGGCGGGCATCGACATGGCTCTCACGGTCATGGAAGAAATCGCCGGCCGCGACTACGCGGAATGCGTGCAACTCGCCATCGAGTACGCTCCCGCCCCGCCCCTCGATTCCGGACGTCCGGAACTCGCCCGTGAGCCCGTGTTGCGCGTGGCTCGCGAACGCGTGGCCGCCACGCGCGTCGAACGCGACGCCGCCATCCGGCGCGCGGCCATGCGGCTGGTGGACATGCAGTGATCCCGCACCCTCGGTCATTGTCCGGCTCCGCCGTCGCCCCGCAGCCGCGCGACCGTGGACCAGTCCACCCGTCGCGTGGCCATCATCAGGATGGCGAGGATGCCGAACAGCAGCAGCGCGCCCATGAGCAGCGAATAGTCCTCGGAGCGCAGGATCCAGTACAACATGGTGTACAGCGTGGCGAGCCCGGCGCCCGCGCCCATGGCCAGCGCGCGGTTGCGCAGCGCGCCGCTCAGGTAGGCGGTGATCAGACCCACCAAAGCCGCGGCCGAGATCCCATAGGCGAGTTCGAACGCCATGTGCTCCGAGAGCGCCAGCAACAGCAGGTAGAACATCGCCAGCGCCAGCCCGACCATGAGGTACTGCATGGGGTGAATCGCCAGGCCGCTGACGTGTTCCCACAGGAAGAACGTCAGGAAAGTGATGACGATGAACAGGATGGCGTAATGCACGGCGCGATAGCTGCGCTGGTAGATGTCCACCGGCTCGTAGAATGTGACGCCGACGCTGCTTTGCGAGAGCGCCGCGGCCACCGGCAGATCCGCACGAAACTTGTCATCGGTCCAGCTCTGCCCGAAGTTGCGATTGATCTCCAGCACCGACCAATGCGCGGAGAATCCATCGTCGCCGATGGTCGGCTCGAGTGGCGCCGGCGCTCCCTCGAACTTCGGGTGCGGCCAGCTCGAGTGGATGTCGATGTCGGCCTTGCGCGCCAGCGGCAGGAACGACAGCTGGCTGCTGCCGGCGAGCGTCAGGGACACCCGGAACGGAATTCGCGCGGTGTCGTTGAACGCGCTGGCCGGCACGGCGGTGGAAATGCCGGCAAAACGTTCGTAGCTGTCGGCGGCGACCTCGGCGGTTTCTCCGGCCACCATGAAGTCGTCCACGGCGCGCAGCGCGCGCGCCTCGGAATTCAGCACCATGAGTCGCGCCTCGTTGAAGTGCACCGTGCGGCCCTCCTTCGCGGCGAGAAGTTGCGCGAAATCGCGCGCCACGAATTCGCCACTGACCTGCACGTGCGCTTCGTACACCGGCGTGCGGTACAACCCGACGCTGCGGTAGCCGGGTTTGGCCTGCGCATTCACCTTCAGGGTATCGGGCAATACGTACACCACGTGCCGTTCCGTTTCGGTGCGTTGACTGTAAACCACGCGTGTGTCGTCGACCGGGATCGCCAGCAGGACGCCGGCCGTGATCTGCGGCCCGCCCCACGATTCGGCGACTCGTCGCGCCGCGGTCTCCCGCATGCCGACCCGTTCGCCGACCAGTGCATCGACCTGCATGATCGGAACCAGCAGCAGCAGCACGAGTGCACCCACGACCAGTGCCTTGCCCAGCAGCGGCGGAATCAGCCTGAAGCGCTCGTTCATCACGTTCCCCTCACGGTAGCTAGCCGGGCCGGAGTCTGGACAGGCAACATGGCAGGACGCGGTGCGCAATTGTGGCGAATCGTGGCAATGAGCCGCGTTGCGCTAAGATCCGCTCCCCCATGCGCATCGCCATCTTCGATCTCGACGGAACCATCACGCGCCGCGACACGCTCTTCCCGCTGGTGTTGCGGCGGCTGGCGCGGCGTCCCTGGCAGCTGGCGCGCCTGCTGCTGGTGATCCCCGCGGCATTGCGATTCTTCATCGACCGCGATCGCGGGTTGCTCAAGCAGTCGCTGCTGCGCGCGACGTTGCGCGGCACGCCCCGCGCCACGCTGCAGGCGTTCGCAGAAGTGTTCGTGCGCGACAAGATCGCGCGCGGCTGTTTCCAGGATGCGCTTGCGACCATCCGCAGGCACCGCGATGCCGGCCACCATTTGGTGCTGATGTCGGCCAGCGTGGATTTCTACGTTCCCGAGTTCGGCCGCCAGCTCGGCTTCGACCGGGTGATCTCCACCGAAGTGCTGTGGAAGGAGGACCGCCTCGACGGCACGCTGGTGAGCGCCAACCGGCGCGGCGAAGAAAAGGCACGCTGCGTGCGCGAGCTGCTCGGCGGCCGCTACGTTTCGGAGTCCTTCGCCTACGGCAACAGCGCCTCCGACCTGCCGCACCTGAAACTGGTGAAACACGGGTTGCTGGTCAACGGCAGCAACCCCGCCAGGCGCCAGGCGGCGAGGCTCGGAGTGACCTGCGTCGATTGGACGTAAGACCCCGTTCCGGCGTGATGCGCCTCACACTTATCACGCCGTGAGGCGGTGCAGCGGCACGGCGCAGCCGGCGCTTCCGACTTCAGTCACATAGCCTTTTCGTATGCGGAACTAGGATGTGCTCTGGATTCGTCCGAAGCCGTCCAGAATGCCTATAACGCGGGGAAAAATCGGGCCAAAGAGCCTTCGTGCGCGCGCGACACTCGCCGCGTTCCTCGCGTTGTTCGGCCTTTCCCTGACCGGTGCCGCGAGCGCCACTCCGCCGCTCAGCGTGCAGCGCTACAGCCTCGAGGAAGGCCTCTCGCAGCAGGGCGTCAATGCCATTGCGCAGGATGCCGAAGGCTTCATGTGGTTCGGCACTGAAGACGGTCTCAATCGATTCGACGGCTACGAGTTCCGGCAGATGCGCCATGACCGCGGCGATGCGACCACGCTGCCGAATGGCTGGATCTACTCGCTGGTGCCGAGTGAAGACGGATTGTGGATCGGCACCGACGGCGGCGGCGTGGTATTCCGCAATGCGAAAACCGGCAAGCTGGAAGCCCCCGCCGCGCTGCGCGACGCCGCCGACCTGCAGCGCACGCGCGCGCTGGCGCGCGACAGCCTGGGCCGGCTCTGGATCGGCTCGCATGACGCCGGCGTCGCGATCTTCGATCCGCGCAGTGGCGAGCTCTCGCGACTGCGGCATTCGGTGACGGAACCCGGTTCGCTGTCGGACAACGCGGTCTGGGCTATCCTGCTGCTGCGCAACGGCGAAAAGCTGGTGGGCACCGCCGCCGGCCTCGATCGCATCCCGGCGACCAGCCACACCGTGTCGCGCGTCAAACTACCCGCCGAGCTCGTGCCGCCCGGCCAGCCGCTGCGCGTGCGTGGGCTCGCGGAAACGTCCGACGGCATGGTCTGGGTGGGCACCGACGCCGGGCTCGGACGCTTCGATCCGCGCAACGAACAGTGGCGGGTATACCGCGCCGACGCCGCGCGCAGCACGGCGCTGCCTGACAATCGCGTGCAGACCCTGCTCCTCGACAGCCAGGGCCGGCTCTGGGTCGGAATGGTGAAGGGGCTGGCGTGGTTCGATCCCGGCACCGAATCGTTCTCCAGTTACGTTCGCGATCCGGCGGAGGTGCGCTCGCTGCCCGACAACAACGTCACCTCGCTATTCGAGGATCGCGGTGGCTCGTTGTGGATCGGCACCAAGTTCGGCGGCCTCGCCAAGTGGAATCCGCGCACCTGGTCTTTCGGCCACACGCGCGCGTTGAGCGAAGAAGGATTCTCCGATCGCAACGTCACCTCGTTCGCCGAGGACAAGACCGGCCGACTGTGGATCGGTACCTTCGGCGGCGGCATCAACCTCCTCGACCGCGCCACCGGCCGCGTGACCCAGGTACGGCATGGCGCGGGCGCGCATGGCGCGCTGAGCGATGACCGCGTCATGGCGATGCTCGAAAGCACCGACGGCGACCTGTGGGTCGGCACCATGGGAGGCGGCCTGAATCGCTTCGATCCCCAGACGCTGAAGGCCGAGAATTTCACCAGCGATCCGGCGGTGCCGACCACGCTCGCCGCGAGTGGCGTGATGAGCCTGCTCGAGGTCGACAGGGAAATCTGGGTCGGCACCTACGGTGGCGGCCTGTCGCGCTTCGACGCGCGCACCCGCAGGTTCACCAATCTGCGACCCGGTCCCGAGGACGGGATGCACCTGAGTAACGGCCGCGTGACCGCGCTGGTGCGCGATCGCACCGGCCACGTGTGGATCGGGACCGACGGCGGTGGTCTCAACATCTGGGACACGAACACGCGCCGCCTGTACTACTACAAGCGCGACGCCAAGCAATTCGACTCGCTCAGCGCCGATTCCATTTTCTCGCTGCTGGTCGACGATTCCGGCGGCGTCTGGATCGGCACGCGCGGCGGCGGCATCGACCGCGTGATCAATCCCGCCGATGCGCCGCGTAACCTGCGGTTCTCCAACATCTCCGAAGCGCAGGGCCTGCCGAACAACACGATCTATGGGCTGCGCGCCGACGGGCTGGGCAACATCTGGGCGAGCACCAATTTCGGACTGGCGCGCATCGATCCCCGCCGCCTGCAGTCGCCCGGTTCGCCGCCCAATTCGTCGCCAGGGGGCGCGATCCAGCGCTTCCACCGGCTGCACGGCCTGCAGGGCGAGGACTTCAACTTCGGCGCGCACTACCGCGACCGCAGCGGCAAGTTGTTCTTCGGCGGCGCCGGCGGCTTCAACGCTTTCTACCCCGAGGTGCTCGAGTTCAACGAACGCCCGCCGCGCGTGGTTTTGACGCAGTACCTCAAGCTCAACGAGCCCGGCATCACCGGTGTGCCCGAAGAGCGCATCCAGAAACTTTCACTGAGTCACAAGGAAGACGTGATTACGCTGGGTTTCGCGGCGCTCGACTTCGCCGATCCGCGCGCCAACCGCTACGAGTACAAGCTCGAGGGCTTCGACGGCGACTGGGTGCATTCCGACGGACGTCGCTCGGCCACTTATACCAACCTGCCCGGCGGGCACTACGTCTTCCGGGTTCGCGCCAGCAACAGCGACGGTGTATGGAGCACGCAGGACCTGGCATTACCCATCGACGTCGCGCCGTCGCCGTGGCGTTCGCCCTGGGCCTACGCCGCCTACGCGTTGCTCGCCCTGTGCATGCTGCTCGCCGTCTGGTACGCGCAGCAGCGCCGCATCGCGCGCGCCGCGCAGCTGCGCCTCGAACTGGAACAACAGGTCAGCGACCGCACCTATGAGCTCGCGCAACGTTACCGCGAGCTCGAAGACGCGAATCGCCGCCTGGAAATGGCGAGCTTCACCGATACGCTCACCGGCCTCGCCAATCGCCGTTACCTGATGCAGAACTTCCCGCGGCTGCTGGCCGAACACAAGGGAACCCAGGGCCTGGCGATCATGATCATCGACCTCGACGCCCTGAAGCCCATCAACGACCAGCACGGTCACGCCGCGGGCGACGAGCTGATCATCGAGGTGGCGCGCACGCTGCGCCAGGCCATCCGCCCGGATGACGTGCTGGTGCGTTGGGGCGGCGACGAATTCGTCGTGGTCGCCCATGCGCAGCACGTGGAACACGCCTGCATGCTGGCCGAGCGCGTGCGCGAACGCGTCGCGAAGATGAAGTGCGTGCTGCCACGCGGCGCGGTGGTGCGCACCAGCTGCAGCATCGGCCTGACCTGCCTGCCCTTCGTGCCCGGCAAACCCGACGCGGTCAGCTGGGAACACGCCATCAAGATCGCCGACCTGGCGCTGTATCGCGCCAAGCGCGGCCGCAACGCATGGCGCGGCTGGTTCGGCACCGACTCGGTTGCCAACCTGCAGACCGCCATGAATCTCTCGGTGATCGCCGCGGTCGAATCCAACGTCGACGGCCTGATCGCCAACGGCATCATCGTCGAACATTCATCCACGCTCGGCAGCGATGACACGGTCAACGCGCTGCGCGTCCTGCGCGAAGCGCGTTAGAGTAAGACCATGGATACGGAAATCCGCGAAGCCATCGCCCGTTCACTGCCCGACCTGGCGTTGATCGTGCGCCGTGACGGAATCATTCTCTCCTGCGTGGGCGGTCACGCCGTGCGCGGGCTCAACGCGACCGAGGCGGAGATCCCCGGACGCAACATCAGTTCTCTCTGGCCGGAACAGATGGCCACGCACGTGCTGCAGACCGTGCGCCGCATCCTCAAGACCCGCAAGCCCGCGCAGCAGCGCTACCAGGACGGCGACGTCAAGCTCGAGATGCGATTCCAGGTGCAGGGTTTCGATCGCGTGCTCCTGGTGTGCCGCGACCTCGGCGAAGGCGCGAGCTCCAACGACTCCGGGCTGTACGAAAAAACCGGCAGCGTGCTCCTGCCGCACCGCGATGCCTTCGAGAAATCGCTGCGCATGGCGCTCGACATGGCGGCGCTGCGTGAGGACACCGTCGGTGTCGCGCTCATCCACATCGGTGGCTTCGCCACCTACCAGCGGGTGTTCGACTCCGCGCTCGCGAACCGCCTGATCGAGACGGCGGCGAAAATGGTGATGGAGCACCTTCCTGGAGGTCGCTCCAACCTGCCGCGCCTGGCGCGCGTCTCCGATGACGTGATCGGCGTGGTGCTCACCGATATTCGCGCACGCGCCGATGCGGACGTCGCCGTCGAACTCATCGTCAAGGCGCTCAAGCACCCGGTGGACATCGAAGGCCAGACCTTCCAGCTCGCCCCGCAGGCCGGCGTGACCCTGTCGGGCGCGGATGGCGCGCGCGCCGCCGAACTCATCGAACGAGCACTCACTTCGCTTGATGCCGGCCGACGCGCCGACCGCCCGGTCACCTTCTATTCCGACACGCTGCGTCTCGCCTCGCTCACGCGTCTCGACTGGCAGCAGGAACTCACTCGCGCCATCCAGAACGATGAGCTCGAGCTGCACTACCAGCCGCGCCTGACGCTCGCGACACGCGAGATCGTCGCGGTCGAGGCCTTCCTGCGCTGGCCGCACAAGATCCGCGGCCTGGTGCCGACATCCGAATTCCTGCCCATCGCAGAGCTCTCGGGCCTGTCCGTGCAGCTCGGGCGCTGGGTGCTGCGCCGCGCCTGCCGCGACCTGGCGGTGCTCGCCGAGCGCGGTTATCCGCAGCTGCGCGTGTCGGTGAACGTCGCGCGCCAGTACCTGTCCGCGGAAAGTCTCGCCGAAGACGTCAACGGCGCCGCGCGTGAAGCCGGCATCGAGCCGTCACAACTGGACCTGGAAATCACCGAGCAGATGCTGTCCACGGGCCGCAATGGCCTCGCCGCCCTGCACGAATTGCGCGGCCTGGGCGTGCGCGTGCTGATCGACGATTTCGGCACCGGCTACGTTTCACTCGGCCGGCTGCGCAACAGTCCGGTCGACGGCATCATGATCGACCGTTCATTCGTCGAAGAAGTCGGCCACGACCACGAGGCGCGTGCCGTGTGCCGCGCGGCCATCGCGCTCGGCCTGGCGTTCGGACTGCGTATCGTTGCCGAGGGAATCGAGACCGAAGCGCAGGCGCAATTCCTGGTGGCCGAACAGTGCCACGAGGGCCAGGGTCACCTGTTCGCCGCGGCGTCACCGCTGCCGAACCTGCTCGAAAGAATCCTGCCCGGTGGCAAAACTGCACCAGCTTCTGTCACCAAGACCGTGGCACGTTGACATAGGTCACGATTTAACGGGCCCTTATTAGACGCCCGTCACACTTTCCCCGAGAGCCAGGTCACACGCGCACGCTCGGAAATTGCCGTCCCCGCCTTTAATGGTCCCGTTCGCGAAAGCGGACTGGGGCCACTAAGGGGCGATGTGAAGATGACGTTTTCGATCAATGCGGCGACCGTTCGAGTCCTGGGAACGGTGATTCTCGGATCCAGCCTGGGAATGCTCGTGTCGTGCTCCACGGCGACACCGAGCACGCCTGTGGCCCACGTGGCCACCGCGCCGGCTCACAGCTACATCGTCGAAGGCAGCAGCACCGACGCGGCTGCCACCGCCGTGCTCGCGGCCGGCGGCCAGGTGGTGTCACGCCTGAACGTCATCGACGCCGTCGAGGCCAAGCTCACCGACGCCCAGCACGCCAGCGTCAAGGCCGCCAGCGGCATTCGCCAGATCACCGAGAACGCGACCGTCACCACTCTGGCCGCCGCGTACGTGCGCGACAATTTCGAAACCGACTCGTTCGCCAACAACGATGGCACGCATCGCTGGTACGGCAACTGGGTCGAGCAGAACGACGACAACAATCCGAACGGCGGCCTGATCGACCTGGGCTGGAGCGATCGCGGCGGCAAGCGCCTGATCCTCACCGGCCGCGGCGCGTCGATCTACCGCAAGGCCGCAACGCCCGGCACCTCGCCGTCCGTCACCCTCAAATTCAAGTCGCTGCGCAACAGCCTCGAATTCGGCGAATACGTTTCGGTGCAGGCCAGCGGCAATGGCGGCCTCCTCTGGACCGAGGTCGGCCGCATCAACGGTCCGGCCAACGACAGCTCGTTCACCAACCAGAGTTACGACATCACCGCGTTCCGTGGCCGCGACACCACGATCCGCTTCGTGCCCTCGATGAGCGGCCGGTTCGGCGACGACAACGTCGACATCGACGACGTGGAGATCGACTACACCACGAACTTCGGCGACGGCGATCCGGTTCCGGTCGACGTCAACCAGCGCGACGTGATCAACGCGGGCATCAAGGGCCGCGACATCGGCGTCGCCGTGATCGACACCGGCTTCTGGAAGCTCGATTCGCTCGACAAGGACAGCGCCGGCAATGGCCGCGTCGCCGTGCTGTACGACGCCGTGAACAACGTGGTGCAAACGCAATGGTCGTCGGTGTCCACCGACGTCAACGGCCACGGCACGCACATCACCAGCCTGATCGCCAGCAGCCGCAAGGACGCGAGCGGCCGCTATTTCGGCGTCGCACCCGACGCGCGCATCATTTCGATCAAGGCGTTCGGCGAGGATGGCTCGAGCAGCTACGCCACGGTGATCCGCGGCATCGATTGGGCCGTCAACAACAAGCTGTCGTACAACATCAGGGTCTTGAATCTTTCGCTAGGGGCCCCGGCGCGTTCGCGCTATTGGGACGATCCGCTCAACAAAGCCGTGATGCGCGCCTGGCAATCCGGCATCGTCGTCGTCGTATCAGCGGGCAATAGCGGACCGCTGCCGCAGACCGTGGGCGTACCGGGAAATGTCCCGTACGTCATCACGGTCGGCGCGATGACCGACAATTACACCACCACCAAGAATGATGATCGGCTCGCCTCGTTCTCCTCCACCGGTCCGACCTTCGAAGGTTTCGTGAAGCCGGACCTGGTCGCTCCCGGCGGCCATCTCTGGAGCTTCATGGCCACCTACCAGAAGATCGCGGTGGACCACCCGACCTACATGAACAGCGGTGACTTCTTCACCATGTCCGGTACGTCGCAGGCGGCCGCTGTCGTCTCCGGTGTCGCGGCGCTCGTGATCAGCAACAACCAGGGCCTGACGCCCGACCAGGTGAAGTGCCGGATTCTCGCGAGCGGCAAACCCGCGGTCGACGCCAACGGCAAGATCGCTTACAGCGTGCTGCAGCAGGGCACGGGCCTGGTCGACGCCAAGGCCGCGGTATATGGCACGGCCAGCAACTGCGCCAACCAGGGCCTGAACATCGCCGCGGACCTCGCCGGCACGCAGCACTACAAGGGCCGCGTGACGCAGCTGGCGGACGGCACCTTCCAGGTGACCAACCCGAACAACTACATCTGGGATGCGGCCTACGTCTGGGACGCCACCTACATCTGGGATGCGGCCTACGTCTGGGACGCGGCCTACGTCTGGGATAACAGCTACTCGTGGGCCAGCGCCCAGAACTACAGCGGCGACATTCCGTGGGTGAACGGCTATACGTCGGTCATCGGCACTGCGGTCGCCAGCGCGTCCACGATGTCCATCAACGCCTGGGTCACCCCCGAATAATGGGGACATTCCTCATTTCGTTGTAACAAACGGAATGAGGCCGCATCTGAAGCGCCACCGCTCGCTTCTATCAGCCCGGCAGCTCACCGCTCGCGCGCTTCAGAAAGGAATTGGGGACATTCCCCAATTCCCCGCATCGCGGGCAAAATGGGGTCAGACCTCTCGGCTGAAACCGACACCTTTCGCAACCTAGAGAGGTCTGACCCCATTTGCTAGGAATTGGGGAATGTCCCCATTTCCTTTCTGGCGGTCGCTTGCGCTCGGCTGCGCGGCCTGGATCTGTCAGCGCTTCGTTCGAGGGCGCACTGAACGCGTGTGTTGCGTTGAACCACCACTGAGGACCTGTCGCGCCGCGCCAGGCGCTTCGCCGTGCGCTGCGCCGCTCGCGATGTTCGCTGCCGGACTGATAGAAGCGCGCGTCGACGCGCCAACCAACGAGGCTAGGCCCGATTGTTACAACGAAATGAGGAATGTCCCCATTACATCGAGGTGCGGACCAGCCAGAGCTCGGGGAAGAACTTGAGTTCGAGAGCCTTCGCGAGATAGGACACCCCGCCCGTTCCACCCGTGCCGGGCTTGTACCCGATGACGCGCTCCACCGTCTTGAGATGATGGAAGCGCCACAGCTGGAACTTCTGGTCGAGATCGGTCAGCCGCTCGGCGAGCTCGTACAGATCCCAGTCCTTCTCCGCGTTGTGATACACGCCGAGCCACGCGGCGGTCACGGCCTTGGAGGCGGTGTGCGGCTCGGAGAAATCCCGCTCGAGCAGCGCCTCGGGAATTCCATAACCGCGGCGCGACAACAGCCGCAACACCTCGTCGTACAGCGACGGCGCATTGAGCGCCCGCTCCAGCCGTTCGTATCCGGCCGGGTCACGCTTGTGAACCACGATCATGTCGCGGTTCTTGTTGCCCAGGCTGAATTCGATCAGCCGGTACTGCAGCGACTGGAATCCGGACGAGCGGCCGAGGGTGTTGCGAAACGCCGAGTACTCGAAAGGCGTGAGCGTCGACAACACACTCCATGCGCCGAGCAGCTCTTCTTGCAGGCGTGAGATGCGCGCCAGCATCTTGAACGACGGATCCAGGTTGTCACGCCGCACGCATTCGAACACGTGCGACAGCTCGTGCAGGAACAGCCGCATCCACAGCTCCGACACCTGGTGGACGATGATGAACAACATCTCGTCCTGTTCGATGGAGTTCGGTTTCTGCGCATTCAGCAGCTTGTCGAGCTGCAGGTACTCGCCGTAGGACTGCGAGCTCCCGAGGTCCCAGTGGACCCCTTCGCCCTTGAGATCGACGCGGCGCGGAGCTTCTTTGTCTTCCATGGTCAGATTTCTGATCTCATTCGTCACAGAAGGCCCATCGGGGCACGTTGCGCCAGCCGTGCAACAGTTCGCGATCGAGTGCGCGCCAGCCCGGACAATGCGCCTCGACCGCCTTCCAGAATCGCGCCGAATGGTTCATGTGTCTGACGTGCACCAGCTCGTGCACGATGAGGTAATCGACCACTTCCGGGCGCTGGAACAACAGGCAGGCATTGAGGCTGATGGTACCCCGCGCCGAACAACTTCCCCAGCGCGATCGCTGGCGTCGGATAGAAACCTTCGCGTAACGCACGCCCATCGCGGCTGCCAACGCCGCCACGCGCGGTTCGAGACGCACCTTTGCCGCGCGCATCAGCCAGGCGCGCAACGCGGCGCGCAGGTTGCCCGCGCCCCCGGCCCGCAGGATTCCGCCTGCGGCACCCGGGTCGGCCTCGGTCAGGCGCATCGAGCCCGTGCCACCCGCCAGGTGCAGGTGCCAGGTCTCGCCGGTCAGCGAGAGCCGCAGGCGCGCCGGTGGAAACGGCTCCGGTGGCGGGCGGTTACGCAGCGCCACCGCGCGCTTGTTGTCTATCCACTCGCGGTGTGCCGCGACGAAACGTTCCACGTCGCTGGCGCGCGCACGCGGCGGCACCACCACCTCGACGCGCGCGTCGGGATACACGCGCACGGACAGGCGTCGGGCGCGACGGCTGACCCTGATCCGGGGTGCAACGTCACGGTGACTGTCCCCATTCTCACCAACACCCTCGACGTTCAGCAGATCCATTTGAAGCTGGGGACTGTTCCCATCGGGTGGCTCGATCGTTGGGTTGTTCTTCATATCCTCGCCGCCAGCGTCGTGCCCTCGCGAATCGCCCGCTCCGCATCGAGCTCCGCGGCCAGTAATGCGCCGCCGATCACGTGTATGGGTTTGCCACAACCGTGCAGTTCCGTGGCGAGCTGGTTCACCGACTCCTGCCCGGCGCAGATGATGACATGCTCCACCGCCAGGAGTTCCGGCCCGCGCTCGCTGCAGATATGCAGGCCGCGATCGTCGATGCGCTCGTAGGTCACGCCGCCGCGCATCACCACGCCGCGCGTCTTGAGCGATGCACGGTGGATCCATCCCGTGGTCTTGCCCAGCGTCGCACCGAGGCGATCGGCCTTTCGCTGCAGTAGATAGACCTTGCGCGGCGAGACCACCGGCCGCGCGGGCAACACGCCACCGCGCACCGTCAGCGTGCGGTCGATGCCCCATTCGGAGAAGTAATCTTCGTCCTCGCGGTGGGTGAGGAAGGTGGCGACGTCGAAGCCGATGCCCCCGGCACCGATGATCGCGACGCTCTCGCCCGCCTGGCGCGCGCCGGACAACAGGTCCGGATAGCTGATCGCCTTCGGGTGATCGATGCCGGGGATCGACGGGATCCGCGCGCTCACTCCGCAGGACACGACGAACTCGTCGAAACCGCCGCGCAGCAGCGACTGCAGGTCCGCCGTCTCGTTGAGCCGCAGCTGCACGCCGAGCTGCTCGATACGCCGCGCGAAGTAGCGCAGCGTATCCTGGAAGTCCTCTTTGCCGGGCACCTCGCGTGCATAACGAAACTGACCGCCGATCTCGTGCGCGCGCTCGTACAGGGTGACCTCGTGGCCACGCTCGGCGAGCGCGGTGGCGCAGGCCAAGCCCGCCGGCCCGGCACCCACGACCGCGACGCGCTTCGGCGCCGGCGTTCGCGACAGGACCAGCTCGGTTTCGTAGGCGGCGCGCGGGTTCACGAGACAGGTGGCCCGGTTGCCTTCGAATATCCGGTCGAGGCAGCCCTGGTTGCAGGCAATGCAGGTGTTGATTTCCGCGTCGCGGCCTTCGCGGGCCTTGCGCGGCAGATCCGGGTCGGCCAGCAACGGCCGCGCCATCGAAACGAGATCGGCCGCGCCGGCCGCGAGCATGCTCTCGGCATCCTGCGGCGCATTGAAGCGGTTGGTCGCGATCACCGGCAGGTTGGTCGCACGCTTGATGCGCGCGGATACCCACGCGAAGGCGCCGCGCGGCACCATGCCGGCGATGGTCGGAATCCGCGCCTCGTGCCAGCCGATGCCGGTGTTGAGCATGGTGGCGCCCGCCGCTTCCATCTGCGACGCCAGCCACTCGACTTCCGCGCCGTCGCAACCGTCTTCGACGAGATCGAGTCCCGAGATGCGAAAGATGATGATGAACTCGCGGCCCACCGCCGCGCGCGTCTGCCGCACGACCTCGAGCGCAAGGCGCGAGCGTCCCACCAGATCACCGCCCCACTCGTCCGTGCGCTTGTTGGTCCTCGGCGCGAGGAACTCGTTGATGAAGTAACCTTCTGAACCCATGATCTCGACGCCGTCGTACCCAGCCTCGCGCGCCAGGGTCGCGCAGTTCACGAAATCCGCGATCTGGTCGCGCACGCCGTCGGACGAAAGCTCGCGCGGTTTGAAGCGATTGATCGGCGCGCGCAACGCACTCGGCGCCACGGGAAACGGGTGATAGGCATAACGCCCGGTGTGCAGGATCTGCATGCAGATCTTGCCACCTGCCTCGTGCACGGCATCGGTCACCTGCCGGTGGCGCGGCACCTCGCGCGGGCTCGACAGTTTGCCGGCAAAGGGTTTTGCCCAGCCGGCGCGATTCGGCGCGATGCCGCCGCTGACCAGCAGGCCCGCGCCGCCGCGCGCGCGCAGCGCGAAATACTCCGCGAGCTTGCCGAAGTCCGCGGCCCGGTCTTCGAGGCCGGTGTGCATCGAGCCCATGACGATGCGGTTCGCGAGCCGCGTGAACCCGAGGTCCAGCGGCGTGAAGAGACGGGAATACATCGATGGAATACTAGCAGGCGGCGAAAAGCGTCATGAGAAGCCCGCGCGCGAGGAGCCGCGGAGCGAAAGCCGAGCAACGTCAGGCGCTCACGCGCCACATCGGAAAACGGCGCCGAAGCGGCGCCGCCAAACTGGCGCAATAGCTTTTCGACCCTGCTAGCGCGTTATCTGGGACATCAGACGCTTCGCAAACGCGTAGTCCGGCGCAATCAACAGCGCACGCTCGAGTGCTTCGCGCGCACCGACCACGTCGCGTTGGTCGTACAGCGCCCGGCCGAGAAAGGCATAGGCTTCGGCACCGCCCCATTCGGGTGTCGTCGAGGCACTGGCGCGCGCCGCTTCGAACATCGGCGTCACGGCGCGCAGCTTCTGGATCGCCGCGGATTTTTCCGCCACGTCCTTGCCGGCGCGATCGTAGGCGACCAGGGCTTCCACCAGCCGCACGCGCGGATTCTTGGGCTCGAGCTTCACGGCTTCCTCGATGCGCGAGCCGATGTGGCCGCCCATGAAGGGGATCGAAGTCATCTCGCGGCCGGCCAGTGTGCAGGCGGTTGCGAGCGCATACGCCTCGGCACGTTGATGTTTCGCCTCCGGGGTTTCATCGAGGCCGTACTTCACGACCGGCAGCGTCTCGACGGCGTTGTCGACCTCCTCGCCGCAGCTGTC
>Ga0207675_100002888_pt1 | contig 16884 bp, 12 predicted proteins | sample KBSSwiS42_FD_184305 | JGI IMG/M metagenome (GOLD analysis project Ga0207675, IMG submission 184305) | Switchgrass rhizosphere microbial communities from Kellogg Biological Station, Michigan, USA - KBS Switchgrass S4-2 (SPAdes) (version 2) | ecosystem: Host-associated > Plants > Roots >... | reverse complement strand
CGAGCCGTACCCGCACCAAGAGTCCTTCGGTCGATGCCCTTGCGGATCAGGGGGCGACACGAGCCACCTCGACATGATTTGTCTCGTGGTTAACTACATTAACTGGCGCCGGAGCCCCGATTTGCTTGATTTCGAAGATCGCCGCGACGGGATTCGGAAGTCGCTTGCTCGCATCGGAGATCGAGGGCGGAGAGTTGCTGTTTGCCGCATTGTTCATCCCCCAAATCGCCGCCTGTGTCCGGTTCTGGACTCGGATCTTGCGAAGGATTGCCTTGACGTGGACCTTCACGGTCGCCTCGGCGATATCGATTTTTTTCGCTATGCATTTGTTGGTGTTGCCTTCGATCAGGCAGCGCAGAATCGACTTCTCCCGCGGGGAAAGCTGCGGCGCGATGTCCTCGGTTGTAACGAGGATTTCCTCGCCGTTTTCGTCGCTCCGCGCCGCCTCGAGCAGGTGGTTGCCTTCGGAATCGAGAATGAATGACAGAAATGCCGACGGGAAAATTGTTTCACCCATCATCACCAGCTCTACGGATTTGATGAATACTTCGCACGTCATGACGTCGACGAAATAACCGTTGGCGCCCGCCCGAAATGCTGAAACCAACTCGTTTAGCCGAAAGTCATCGGCAACCACCGCAATGCGGCCGCCCGGGTGCCGGTCCCTGAAAAGCTCAATCTGTTCGAGCGTGGGGTCAAAATCATTGCCGGTATGAACGATGAGAAACAACGGCTGGGGTTGTCGGGGTTTGTTCGGGGGTAAATCATCGGCACACGACACCGAGGCAAGGATGCGAAAATTTGCTGAGCGTAAGATTCCGGCAAGTCCTTCCCGGAGTAAAGCACTTTTCCCAATGACTATGGTCGCAAATGACTCTCGCCTCCGCATGGCACCCTCCTTGCGTCCACGCAACCTCTGCTGAACGGGGCCGTCCAACTACGGCCGTCTCGTTTGGTGGTGTGTCGATGGCTTGATGACTTCCTGTTCAGCGGAAATCTTGATGTCGAAATAGTCCGGATGTTTCTGTCGGCGGGCTCCCCCCTTTCAAAGAAAACGTCTTTTCCTCATTTAACTTTTGTTTTCCTCATTTGACTTTTGAAAGCTTCGCGCACTAGTTGTGAATGTTAGATTCAAATTACCGATATCCCAATATACCGTTAGATATAGGCGGACTTGTGGGCTCTGATGGATATCGTTCATTCATCGCAAACGGCGTGCGGCACCGGAGAACGCATTCTCTGATCGAGCGATTGACAAGGTGGCTACCGAGAGTTGTGTTCTTTCGCTCCCACCAGGCTGCGGCACAGCGTCGCCCTCGGGGATAGAAGGCTTTCAACGCCGCGATGGCTGCGCTGACATTCGTGACCAGACAATCCGGATTTCCCGGTATTTCGCCGCTTCGACGCAACGACGCTGCGCCTTCGGAAAAATAGTGAGTCTCAAGGAGCTTGGCGTAGCAACATTTCGGGACGCGCGGGGTTTAAGTAGACGGACAAGGGCCGAGGACTCCAATGCGCTGTGTCCGTGTGGTAATCGCGGACCGCCACCCGGTGGTTCTGCAGGGTTTGTTGAACCTACTCGGCGAAGGGAGTGGCTTCAAAGTTGTTGCGTCTTGTGGTGACGGGACGAGCTGCATCGAAGCCATTCGGCGGTTGGTCCCGGACATCGCCATCTTCGACAATTCGATGCCGGGTCTGACCGGGCTGGAAATCCTCGACATCGCTAACGCCGAGAGCCTTCCCACCCGACTGGTTGTTTTCATCGTAGCTATCGAAGATCGCGAACTGGCCATGTCGGCCGCCGCCGGCGCCTATGGTGTCATTCCGAAGGATGTGACGCCCGAATCTCTGGTGCAGTCCTTGCGCCAGGTCGCGGATGGCCAGCGGCTGTTGCCGCTATCTTCCTCCGATCAGGTAGTGTCCCGGCCGTCGGAAAGCATTGCGTTTGCGGAGAACGTAATGACGGTACTGACGGACCGTGAGCGCCAGATCATGCGTCTGGTATCTGTAGGATTGTCCAACAAGGAAATTGGGCGTCGGCTGAATATTGCCGACGGGACCATCAAGGTGCATCTCCATCACATTTTTCAGAAGCTTGAAATCAGCAACCGGACACTGCTCGCGGCGCTCGCAATATCGCAACAAAAATCGCAGGCCTCAGCCCGGGAATCAAATTCCCCGGATTAGCGGTGGTGAGCAACGATCGAAGAGCAAAGCTGCCGTTGCCGTGCGGCGGCTACATCCGTCTCGATTGATACGCGCTACGCCTGTCGCGGAGGGTGAGCATGCCGCAGCGGAGTTCTCGGTTTCAGTGCCGCTTCACCGGGCTGCCTCGCGTCGTGTCCAGGCCCGGTAGCATCACAACGTATTCACGATGAATCGTGGTCGGTGATCTGTTTCCATCGAACAGGACGCTGACGCTATTAACGTAGACGCTCCCTCCGACAATTGTGCCCGTCTTCTTGGCGAGGCGCGCGCAGCGCGACGCACCGAGCACGCTCATTCGAACGCGAACGCCAATAGAAGGATTGGACTTCATTGGGCCAGTCCAGGCTGGATTCATGAAGTACCATTCTAATACGGGATCATATTCGGCTGGATGCGGCGTAACCGGAGTAGCCCATTTGGGATTGTCGAGCGCGGGCCTGATTCCCAAGAGTCAACATTGGATGGATTCCGTGACTTGGCCCAGGGTGATGTTCCCAATATCGCTCCGGAAGCGGTGCATCCCAAAAGGGTGCCCACAAAGGACGGTTGTGCCTCTAGCTCTGAAGGGCCACGATAAGGCCTGTCGTTCCCGTGCTTGTCGTTCCACGCTTGCACTCGGCGACCATTCCGGGGGGACGGGATGGCCTCCATCGAAACGAAAGCCACGCGCCATGGTGCTGATCCAAGGCAAGAAAGCCGCCAAGGAAAACGACGGCGAAAAAAACTGCGTCCGAGCCGCAGCGCGGTGCGGGTCACGTCAACCGCGGCTTTGAGGAAACCCGGCGGATCGGTGAACACGCCGTCCGACGAGAAGGAGTCAACCAGCAAGCCGGCGAACTTGATGCCCTCTCCCGCGGCCACGCCCTGACTCACCGCGAGCGTCAGATTATGCGTCTAGTCTCGGAAGGAATGTCGAACAAGGAAATTGGGCGTCAACTGAATATCACCGACGGTACAAATTAAGGTTCATCTTCATCATATCTTTCAGGAGCTTGAAGTGAGCAATCAGACGGTGCTCGCGGCGCTCGCCATCTCGCAAGATTCCAGGGATGACGAACCTCAGGGAAATCGTCATGGAGCGTCATTCGGAGCTTCCCTCGGAACTGGTTCCGCCATTGCCGATAAAATCAGGTCCGTACGGAACCGATGAGCTCGCCCGAGCGGCGTGCCGTACATCACTCCACGCGCCGGCAACGCAGAATGCTGCGCAGTATCGCGAACTCCAGCGAGGCTGGGGAGCTGCACGTTCGGTGTGGGCAGATTTCTAGCGAGTTGTCCCAAAGAGGCCCCTCAGACGAAGGCGTCACAGCTTGGCTCCCGTCTCAGCGAGCTCGACCTTGCTGAGGCCGACTTCGCGCTTTGCTTACGGTGCGATCGAAAATTGAAGGGCAAAGAACCTTCGTCCACCAACTTGGGGACTGTCGGTCACTTCGACCCGCCAGCGAAGGGCGTTCCACGACGGTCTGGCCATGCCCTCCTTGAGGATTTCGACACTCAATTGGATCGCTATTGCTTGTGCGGAGGCGACGTCAGGCAGCTCCACTCCGACGTCATCCAACACCAAAGTGCCGTCGCGAACATGGAAGAAATAGCGAGGCATCAACGCCTTCCCCTAGAAACGCGGCGCCCACGTCCGCATAATCAGTTGACCAAGGCACAATTGGTGGGCGGGCCCAAGTATCCTTTGGAAGCGAGACCTGTGATCTTAAGTAGTATCCTCAAATGGGATTGGTTGCTGGCTCGTGGCGGCGAGTCTGGTCGGCGAATCTATTGTGAATCCGTATAAATACCACATCAACAACGCCTGCGGGACGCTCTCGCTCCTGCAGGCGATGCAGGAAGCCTGCTGCCATCGCATCGTGTTTTCTTCGACCGGCGCGGTCTACGGCAATGCCGACAGCAAGGGACTACCAGAAGACTTTCCCCGCGCACTGATCAACGCTTATGGCGCCTCGAAGTGGATGATCGAGCGGATGCTTGCAGATTATCGGAGCGCCTGTGGATTCGGAGAATTCTTCTTACGTTATTTTAACGCCAGCGGTACGGATCCGGCCGGCGGCATCGGCGAATTGCGTGACAACGAGAGACACATCTCATTCCGCGTGCGATGATGGCGCTGCAAGGGCATGTGAGCGACTTCGCGCGGTGTTCGGTGACGATTATGACACGCCTGACGGAACCGCAATCCGTGACTACGTTCACGTCACCGATCTTGCGGCCGCGCATTTGGAGGCCTTGAAGCTGCTGCTCAACGGACATTCCCGTGGCACCTTCAACCTCGGCACCGGCTTAGGTTATTCCGTGCGTGAAATTCTGGCAGCAATCAAAAAGCAGACCGGACGAGAGGTATCCCATCTTGTCAAGCCGCGACGGCAAGGCGATCCAACTTACCTGGTCGCAGACCCGTCTGGGGCACGCAGAGTCCTGAAGTTCGTTCCTGCCTATTCCGATCTTCCGACTATTATCCGAACCGCCTGGGCCTGGCACCAAAAGGCACACCCGCTGAAGGGGGATGGCCGGTCGATCTTGAGTGCTTACGGGTGCAGTTACATCCATTGGGCCAACCAGCACAACCGACCGGAGGGTTGTAGCACCGCATGATTACTTGAGAATGTTATTCGGGCGCTGCAGCGCTCGATGCAATGCCGTATTGGCGCGTAAGGAAACCGCGTGGTCGGCGTCCCGGCGAGACCGGCCCACCGAGCTCCACGGACCAGTGTTCCGCAACTCGAGCAAGGTATCAGCGAGGAGGGGAGACCCCTTTCGTCCGTGCGAAATAATTCTTGTAGAGCGAGCGCAGGTCTGGATGCGAGCCGCCGCCCGCCATCTGTAGCGTGGGACATGCCAAGGTCGGCTGTTTTCCCCATGAGTATGCCATGTCGAAAGGTCGGTCCTTCACCGGGACCTTCTCGTCCCAAATGGCCAGCATGATTTCCGTCTCGGCCACCGTGGGCAATCGATAGTAGGGGGAGTAGGCACGGCCAGGGCTTGTGCAGACTTGCCCGAATGTCTGAAAGACCGGCACGATGCGGGTGCTCGGGATGCCAGCCGCCAGCGCCTGTTCGATGCGCTGGCGGAGTGCTGCGTAGTTGCACCCGGTACGGTCGTTCTTGATATTGCAAGGATACGGATCGACGCCGATGTAGTCTACCGCGTCCTTCATCTGCGCGAACTCGTTCGGGGTGGCGGAATTGTTCAGGATTATCGCGAACGTCCGGCCGCGTGGATCGAGGGAATGGATTAGCGCAGTGCGCTCCGCCAATCGCTGCGGCGCGTCCGGACACCGGTCCGGATGAGGCTCATCCGAGATGTAGTAGATGCTGCTGAATTTCGGGTGGTCCTTGATTGCCATGACGATATCTGTGACCTGCCTGTCACTTAGCCGCCACGAACAGCTAAAATTGTAGCCATTGCCCAGCCAGTAGACACCCTTCATCCCTTCGGGCAACGCTCTGAGTGCGGACAGCGTGCTCACGTCGGCAAGATTGAACCCGGCCGAAGCCGCCCCGGCGTAGTCGCCATGCATGTTTACGGTGAAGTGCAATTGCTCGCGCGGCTCGGTAGCAACTGCCTGGGACATGATCCCGAGCGTAACCGTGATAACCAGCAACATGAGCTGCCTTAGGGCGCAGCCCCCTACAGTGGCGATGGTTGAGCTGCCGAAAGCCCTTGTGGTAGTTGGACGCATGATGCTTTTGCTCCGACGGCGCTCCGGCGTCTCCAGTCCTGATACTGGTCCTCGTTTTTATCTTCTCGCGCATCCATGAGCGGTCCGATCTCGAGTGATCTCACGCGAGATGGGGCTTCAGGTGCAAGAGATTTTCACTAAAGTCACCGTACCGATAACGCGCATGCTTCTTGAGGTCGACCTGGGTGATCACTGCAGCGACGGCATCCTGCAGATCGCCCTCTCCAAATCCGGAGCGTCGCAATAGCTCCAACGCATTCTGTGCAACCTCCCGCGGCGTGCTTCCCCACTTGACGGCAAACAGGACTTTATCGACCATCGAGGCGAGGAGCCTCGCCTCCGTCGCACTGAGCAGCGGCGCGCCGTCGATCACAATGCAGTCATAACTCCCTTCCAGTTCGCGCAGAAGCTTTGGCATCCGTTGATTTGCAACTGTCGCCACGGGATCCGCGGGGGCGCGCGACAGAGGCAGATAATCGAATCCCAGGCCTGGGGCGGCTCTTATCACCTCAGCCGGCGGCCGGCCTTGCAGAGCCTGCAAGATGCCGCAGTCGGCGGATTCTCCAAGCTCGCTCGCGATTGATGGTTCTCTAAAAGAGAGATCAATCAATAGAACGCGGCGCTGAATCCGCGCAGCGAAAACCGCGAAGCTAATTGCTAGCGTCGTTTTTCCTTCGCGGGGCAAGCTAGAGGTGACGAGGAAGGTCTTGGGTGACCTTTGTAAGGTCACCAGTTGCAGCGCTGCAGCAACGACCGATCGAACAGCCTCGGTATAACGTGCGTCTTGCGGAATTAGTTGATGCGGGCGGAGCGTCTTTCCTTCGCAGGGCGCGCTTGGGCTGACGAGGAAGGTCTTGGGTGGCCTTTTTGGACTCGCAAGCTGCAGCGCTGCAGCAACAACCGATCGAACAGCCTCAATATACCTTGTGCCTTTCAGAATTAGTTGAGACGGGAGGGTCCTTCTGGTGAGCTGCGGAATGACGCCGATGCAAGAGACGCCAAGGGCATCGGTCACCTCGCGTTCGGTCCGCAACGTTCCGTCGAGTTGCTCGAGCAGCACCGCCAGTAGGCTGGCGCCGATTGAGGCGAGCACCATGGCAGGGAGAACAAACAGGAGTGGATTAAGCGAGCTTGGGAGAGTCGGGATAGAAGCAGACGACAATACGCGCAGGTCCGGCTGAACGTTCCCCTCTCCCAGAATTGCCTTTTGACGCTGCACAAGGCTCTCATAAAATTGAGCGAAAGCCGTTGATTCACGCTGCAGTTCGCGCAGTTGCGCCTCGGGCTCTCGTACCTCGCTGCTTGCGTCCTGCAATACGGCGATCCGTCGCTCCAACTGTCGGACTCGTGTCTCTAGGGTGCTGCTTTCCTCGGCCAATTGGCTCTGATTGGTCGTTTGTCCCATGCTCAGTGTGGTCGGTCGCGCGTGCCGCTCTGCGAGATCTGATCTGGCGACGGCCAGCTGACGGTTTAGATCGACGAGTTGTTGGTCGACCACATCCATCCGGCTCGCCTCCGTGAAGCCGTGCTTGGTGCGATAACTTTGCAGTGCAGCCTCTGCGCGCTCGACTTCTGCTCTGAGGGGGGGGAGCCGCTTGCTCAAGCTACGCAAAGCGTCGTTGCGATCGTCGAGAATTCGCTCTTTGAGGGTTGCCAGATAGAGTTCCACACTCCGATTCGCGATCGCTGCGGCCAAGGCCGGGTCGCCAGATGTGTATGTGACTCCGATCATGCGCGAGCGAGTGTCCTTGTATGCGTTGATTCGATCCGTGAAAGTCTCGATAGAGAATTCTTGGGCGCCTAGCAGGCCTCGGCTCTCCTTCGGCCCTGGTCCAAATTCTTTGGCAATGCTGTCAAATACACGCTGGAGATGACTCTGCGAGCGGAGCGCCGCGACATGGGTCTGAACTGCAGCATCATCAAGCACACCGGCAATGCTGGGCTCGCCTGCGCCGGTGCCTCTCGGCGGGTCGACAAGGACCTCGGCGGTCGCGGTATAGCGGGGCGGGAAGACCAGCCAGATGGTTCCGACCAGGCCAAGCGCGAGCCCAACCGCCATGATGATCAATCTCCGTCGGCGAAGGAGAAGGCTGATGAGTTGACGCAGATGAAGTCTTGTCGCTTGTCGAGTGTCCATAGCTTCGTGTCCACCGTTAGATACTGTTGTCATAGCCGAACAAACTCCGCCTGTTTTCCGCCGAACGAGCACCTCGAAACGGAGGCTGCCTCCAGGAGGCAGAGGACGACTCCGAACCAGAAGATCGGGTGGCGGATGATGAAGTGGAACATGCTGAATACGACGAAGGCGCAAGAGAGTGCCGCCAGAGCCGGAAGCTTAGCTTTCGTGGTCGCGACAAGCAGTGACGCATAGAGCATGGCAATGGCAAGAAGTGCCATCAGCCCACCCTGAACAAACAGGTCGAGGGGAGTGTTATGGGCCTCGAACTTATGTGGGGGGGACTGCTTCCATGCCTTCTTTGTCAGGTGGGGGCCCGGTCCAAGGCCCAGCATCGCTGCCTGCATACCTTTATCGTAGGCTTCCTCCCAGAGATGAAACCGCAAATCTCCCTGGTTATCCTCGGCGTAGAGTGCCGCGGATTTGGCTTCGACCCGCTCGACCACTGCGGGGGCGAGTGGAAGGGCGCCGACTGCGAGCACCGGCAACCCAAGCAGAGCGAGGCTTACTAACGCCGCCCGAAAAGTCAGGCCTCGTTTGAATGTTGCCAACCAAAGAGAGGACTTAATCGCGAGAAAGACAGCGCTCGCACCCAAAATACCCACGGCAAATGAATCGCTCTTGGTGAGCACGCCGACGCAGAAGGCGAGCACAGCGCAGGCAGCCGCAGCGGTCGCCTTCGCACGCTGGGTCGCTGTGTCCGCGAGATGAATCGAAACCAGTGTGAGCGACGCAGTCGCGAAACCGAGTTGGTTTGGATCGTTCGACCAACCTCTCAAGCGATCGTAGAACCAGGGATCGGCCGCGACCGGCAGGCGAATCAAACCGTATGCGTGAGCTAACTGCAAGCTTAGAGACGCAGCGCTGAACAGCGCGATCAGCCAAGTCATGCGTCGCAGGCGGTGCGCACCATTCAACTCGAGAGCCATTGCGCAAGCGAGGCAAAACAGGAACAAATAGGCGATGACGTCGTGCATGATTTCGGTGGTGTCGAAGAACAATTCGGTTGCGAATCCCACGATCGCCCCGACACTTTCGGCGACGAACAGGATCAGCCAGAAGGCGACCACAACGGTAAACGCTGCGTTCGATGCCGGCGCCAGCCGCCCAGCTTGAAGGCACAGGAGCAGACCGAGCCAAATGGCGAGGCACATTTCGCCTGGCCCGAACGGAGTGTCGCCGAACCGAAGCTGGGTCGCCGTTGACAAAAGCAGCCCGAGCGCGAGCAGGGAATCCAGAATCATGGATTTACCCCCAAAATGGGCGGAGCCCGGCGTATCGCCTGGCTCGAAGCGCAGTTCGTGTCGGCGTCGCATTGACGTTGCATGGCCAGCGACGGCCACCTTGCTGTGGAGCAGCCGCGGAGTCGCTCTAGTGAGCATCGAGCACGGGCTGGACCCACAGTGTCGTTACCGTGATGCAGGGCTCGGCGTGCAATATCGCTCATTATCGAAGCCCCTCGATGGGACGTCAGGCGACACGTTGTGCGTGTCTTGCAGTTGTTCCGCATAGCTCGGAAACGCACAACATCGACCGCGATACAGAGTCGCAATTCGATCCATTGGTTGTAAAGCAGCGAATCACGCCACGAACGACGAATTGGTATTATGCCTCGTGCTGGGTAGTCGGCTCGCATCTGACAGACACGCTCACCAGTCGCAGAACGTTGCAGCGCTCACTTCTTGCAATTTGCTCGACACCGCCTCGACGATCTGCCCGGCACGCGCAACGACCCGAAATCAAGGGCTGCCGGAGATGTATGCAATCCGGATCGACAGGACGCCCGGGGTTCACGTCCCGTGACGGTATCGGAGCGCGTTCCGATCTCCTACAAGCGCGGGTCTCTTAAGGAGTAGTACTCCGGATGGATCTAACGGGGGTACTCCGCATGGCTCAACCTAGCAACGTAAGGTCATTTGACCCGTAGATCATGATCAATGATTGTCTTGGCGGCTGTATCGGTTTTCTTGGTGCCGTGATGTGCCTCCGACACTTGATAATTTCCTTGAAGGCTGGCCTGATCGCGGTCGCCGGGTTGTGTTGCTTAGTGAACCCGGCGCGAGCGGAATACCGCTTGCAAGGCGGAGATGTTCTCGAGATTTCTGTGTTCGGCGTTCCCGAACTGAGACAGCGTGCCTCGGTTCAATTGGACGGCAGAATCACGTTCCCTGTCATCGGTGCTTTCTTGGTCGAAGGCGTCGAATTGTCCGAGGTCCAAAGCAAAATTCAATCCGCCGCGGCCAGCAAGATATTTCGCATCCGGACTCCGGACGGCCGGGAGCTCTCGCGGATGTTCGAACGGGATGAAGTCGCGGCGACGATCGTGGAATATAGGCCGGTCTTCATTTCCGGCGACGTGACCCGCCCTGGCGAACAGGCGTTCCGCCCTCACATGACCGTGCGCCAGGCCCTGGCGTCTGCCGGGGGATTTTCTGCCCTGGCCCGCGCTAACGCGACCTCGTTCGATGCGGCTAATCTGCGGAGTGAATATATCACGGTATGGTTGAACTTGGCGCGGGAGCATGTGCGGGTTTGGCGCATCAAGACAGACCTCGGGGAGAATATCGAGCTCGATCAGAAAGCCATTCCGCCGGCGCCGGTTTCAGATGTGGTGTCGTCGCAAATTGTGAACCTCGAAATCGAGTACCGGGCGGTGAGTTCTGCGGACCACGAGCGGGCAAAAGACTTCCTTCGGCAGTCAATAGAGCAGGCGAGCAAGCAGGCTCTCGTCTTGGCGGAGCAGAGGCAGAGCGAAGATGAGGGGGTTCAGGCAGATGCCCAGGAGCTCCAGAAGGCCAAGGCAGCCTATGGCAACGGCACCCTGCCTAGCCACCGCGTGGCCGAGTTCCGTCGAGCTGTGCTGTTCTCTTCCACCCGCCAACTGCAGACCACCAATCAACTCATTCTAGTGCAGAAATCGCGCGCCGAGTTGGCGAGAGAGCTCGAGAAAATCGACGATCAGCGCCGGATTCGCTTGCTGGCGGAATTGCAGGACGCCACGGTGAAGCTGGCCGGCGAGCGCGCAAAGCTGCGGGGCGTGGAGGAAAAACTCCAGCTGGCTGGCCTGAGACCTCCACGAACTTCGGATAGCGCCAACAAGGCCGATATCACGGTGTTCAGAACCGGCATAAGCGGTAAGGAACGCCATACCGTCGAAGCCGATAGCGAGCTCCAGCCTGGAGACGTTATCGAGGTCGCCTTGCGTCCGGAAGGCGTCGATATCGCCGCGCAAGTAGACACCGGTCGCTGAGGCTCTCTCGATTGGCGCCGGGGCCGAGGTCCGAAATGCCTCGCGCCGCTGTTGCTATTGCTGCGCGCGGCCATTTCGCCGACGTCTGAGTGTAATCCTCAAGGCGATCTTCGAACCCTAATCCGGAATAGCCATCGGTCTCTCGTCCAGCGGGGTGTAGTTTTTTATCCTCCGATTGAGGTGCGCCGATGAAAGTCCCTACATTCAGGCAAATTCTCGGAACCGAGTCCGATGAGGATCTCATTGGCAGTAGCGGGCGTGAACAGCTTTATGGCTATGGCGGCAAAGATCGGCTCTACGCCAATGGCGGCGACGACCAGCTCTTTGGCGGCGCCGGAAACGACCTGTTGGATGGTGGAACGGGCGCTGACGTCATGTATGGAGGGGCAGGCGACGATCTCTACCGGGTCGACAATCTTGCGGACGTCGTGAGCGAGACAACCGTCCCTGGCGTCGACGACGGTGGTATCGATACGGTGGAAAGCACGATCACCTACTCGCTGGGCGCGTTCCTCGAGAAGTTGAATCTGAAGGGGACGGCGGCGATCAACGGGACAGGCAATGACCTCGCCAACAAGCTCGCCGGGAACGATGCGGCCAACGTGTTGAGCGGACGGGGTGGTGACGACCTCATGTACGGCAACGGGGGCGGCGACATCCTGATCGGCGGGGCGGGAAGTAATGAGCTGTGGGGCGGCGCAGGATCGGACACGTTCGTATTCAATTTCCCAGTCGCCGGCAGCACGGACCGCGTCAAGGACTTCTCGGCCGCGGATCATGATCATATCGGGATCTATGCCAGCAACTATGGGCTGGGCCTCGGCCAAGGCCTCGTTGATGACGGAACCGGCAAGCTGGTCCTCGATCTGGCCTACTTCGTGGCCGTAGCCGGCTCGGCGAGCACCGTGCAGGGCACGTCGTCCGGTCACGGGCAGTTCGTGTTCTCGTCCACGTCCTCGACCCGGACACTGATGTGGGATGCGGACGGTGCGGGCCCCTTGCACGGCACTGCGCTCGCTACCTTCAATACGGGCGTCGCCTTGAGCGCCGCCGACTTCTTCGTTTTCAACGCGCCTCCGACTGTGACCGTGAATGGCTCACCGGCTGCAGCGCCCGAGCGTGCGGACGCTCAGGTCGCCTTCACGATCAATCTGTCTGTCCCGTGGAACGAGGACGTACTATTGACCTACTCGACGGTGGATGGCGCGGCCGTGGCCGGCAGCGACTTTGTTGGCGTCTCGCATGGCCAGGTGACGATCGCCGCCGGCAGCACCAGCGCCACCGTCTTGATCGATGTGCTCGCCGATAACCTGCCGGAGCTTATGGAGTCCTTCAATCTCCGGCTCGACTCGGCAGTGGCCATCACCAGTGGCACGGAGCTTTCCATTGCCGGCAGCACAGCCAGCGGCTCCATTGCGCCGCTCGGCCCGGAAGTTGTCGCGAGCACCGACATGGCGGCGCTCGGAAGCACGGATCCCGCCGGGATCGCCTATGTACCCGGAATGGGGTTCTTCGTCAGCGACTCCGAAGTTGAGGAGAGCCCGTTCTTCCGCACCACGAACCTGTGGAAGCTGCAACCCGACGGCACCGTCGTCCAGTTGTACAGCCTCTTGAACTTCACAAGTGAGCCGACGGGCCTGGCTTTCGACTCCGGCACGGGGCGCCTGTACATCTCCGACGACGACCAATTCAAGATTTTCTGGGTCGATCCGGCCAATCCCACCGTCAAGCTGGGGGAATTCGATCTCAGGCATCTGGGCTGCAACGACCCGGAGGACGTGGCGGTCAATCCGAACAACGGCCACCTGTTCATTGTGAACGGTGATCAGGTCGCAGGCCCGACAGCGCGCTCAATCATCGAGATCGACAACACCGGCACGCAGGTATTCTCGACCATCGTTCTGCCCGCGGAAATCAAGGATCCCGAGGCGCTGGTCTATGACGCCAGTCACGATGTCTTCTATGTCGGCGGCGGCTTCAGCCCGGACGTCTGGGTCGTCGATCGCAGCGGCAACATCTTACAAAAACTCGACGTCCTCGAAGGATACCGCCACGAGACCAACAACACGGCGGTCAACGTCAAGGACCTCGAGCTCGCGCCAAGCAGCGACCCCAACGACGATCCCGCCACGCTAAACCTCTATGTCGCCGATTACGGGTGGTCGCACGTCAGCGACGGCCGCATGCTCGAGATCGACCTGCATGGGGGGCTGCTCTTGGCGTAGCGCGCCATCAGCTGCGGCGTGATGATTGCGCAGGTATCCGATGGGCGTAGCGGGGTTCCGAGTGATGATTATTGAGCTTTTTGGCCCACCTGCTGTCGGAAAGACCACTCTCGCGCACGCATTGGCGACGGAACTCGAGAAGAATGGCTTCGGCATTCAGCTGATTATGAGCTCCAGACCGGCGGAGCGTGGCTCGATCCAGGTCGAGAGCACGCGAGCCTTGTTGTGGTGGAGAACTGCGCTGGCCGCCCCTCTGAGCAGGACGGCCAAGGTGGTCAGCGCCGGGCCTGTTCTGCTCGCGGGCGCGCGGAGCGACGAGCTCACCGCGAGCCTGATGGACCTCCTGCCACCTCGCACCCTTTTGTGGTCGGTTCGCTATCGCCGATTTCTTTTCTTTCTATCTCGCTCCTGGATGAGGGCCAGTACATCTGATCGGATCGTCATCTTCGACCAAGGTTTCCTGACGGCCCTGTGCTCGATGGCACTGCTGGCCCGGCACGTCGATCGAAGCGTGATTGTACGAGGACTGGCGTTGATCCCGCGCCCGAACCTTCTCGTTCGCCTTGACGCGCCCCGGGAAATACTGGAGGCGCGCCTTCGCGCGCGGCTAGGTCGCCAAGGGGCGGTCGAGCGATTGTTCGAATTGGATCTGCAAACAAGTCTTCAGCAGATCGACACGACCAACGACGTGGCCCAGACACTGGAGGAGCAAGGCGGCCACATGATCCACGTGACCTCCCTCGACCGCGGTCTGCTTGAGCAAGCAGTCGATCGCATCGTCCGAGAGGCGAAATCCCGGGACGAAGAGGTCGATCCGCTCAATCGTTCATTTGTGAGGGACGGCGCATCGTCCGAATGGCCACATGACACGCAATTCTGACCTAGGCTTTATCGGTGCCGATGCTGCGGCGACCCGAGAGACGCTCAAGGGCGGCTTCGCGCCTGCCGTGGTTCCGGGTCCCATCAAGGCCATGTTTGCAGGAGACGGACGGGGTTGGCAGCTCGGGCGCGCCAGCGTTGCCGCTCTTGCGGTGTTCGTTGTCGGCGCCGGGTTAACCTGCGTGGCGCAGCTGGTGACCGCCCGGATAATTGGGCCGGACAGCTATGGAGTCTACGCTTACGTTCTCGCATGGGTGACGCTGCTAGGGTACTTCTCGACCTTAGGCTTCCACGTCTCCCTCCTGCGCTTCGTGCCAGCCTACCAAGCCAGGGAGGAATGGGCGCTGGCGCGCGGCGTGATTCGATACTCGCAGCGGGGAGCGGCAGGGACCGCAATCAGCATCGTCCTGATCGGCGGCTGCGGAATCATCGCCCTGCACGGCTCGCTGCGCCCAGAGCTCGCCTTTACGTTCCTCATCGGAATCGCATCGGTGCCGTTTCTTGCGCTGCATTTCATCGGTGCTTCGGTCGTTCGTGCTTTCGGCGGAATCATACCAGCGCTCGCGCCGGAACGAATTGTCCGCGACGGTCTGTTGCTGGTGACCATTGCGACCGTCTTCTGGGGCAATCTTTACCGTCTCGATGCCACGCTGGCGATGGGAGCGACGCTCCTCAGCTCGATCGTCATGCTCGGCCTGGTCAGCATCTTCTTGCGCCGGCTGCGTCCGCTGCCCCTCGACTGTGCGAAGCCAGCGTATGCGGCCGAGGAATGGTGGCGGCCAACGCTGCCGCTCACGGTGATAATGATCGCGGACAACTTGATGAGTCGCTCGGCCGTCCTCGCGCTCGGCCTGACGGGAAATATGCGGGACGCAGGTATCTTCGCGGCGGCGTTCAGCATAGCGACCGTGACGGCGCTGCCGCGGATGGCCGTTGCGACCGCGTTCGCGCCCACCGTCTCGGCCCTGTTCGCCCGAGGAGATCAAGCCGGCCTGCAATCGCTGAGCGCGAAGGCGGCTTGCCTTTCCCTTCTCGGCACGGCGTGCGCCGCCATCCCGCTGCTGCTGCTCGCGAAACCTATCCTGGTATGGTTCGGCCGTGATTTCGCGGCAGGGGCCCCGATCGTCAGCGTCCTCGTTCTCGGCCAGGTGCTCGCCGCCGCATGCGGGCCTCAGCAGCACCTCGTCACGATGACTGGACACGAGCGCGCCGGCGCAACGATTTTCGCCGTATGCGCCGGCTCGAGCTTCGCCGCCTGCATGCTGGTCATCGATTCGTTCGGAATGATGGGGGCTGCCTGCGCCATGACGGGCACTCTTATCTGCTGGAACCTGGCAACGGCCGTCTTTATCCATAGACGTCTGCACCTCATGCCGGGCCTGGTTGCCTCATTCAAAGCCATGCCGGGAAGAAAGCACGCGGCGGGCTGTGGGATTTGACTTGCTGGGAGTGCTGTGGTGCGTCGCGAAATAACGGGATCTTTCGACCTGGACGATATAGGCCCATCGAGGACGAGTGAAGCCGGATCGGTTCAATCGGACGACCGCGGACCGGCTGTTCTGGGCAAGGTGCTGATCTGGACTCTCTTCAACTCTCTGGAGCAGAAAGGCGTCCGCTACTGTCATTGGAAAAGCAATATCCGCCTCGAAGAGACACTTGCGGCTGCAGAAGACATCGATCTCCTCATCGACCGGCGCGATGCCAAGCTCTTCCACACAGCCTTGCTCGAAAATGGATTCAAGCTGGCGCAGTCGTCCTCCGGCATTGGGCACCCCGGCGTTTTCCACGCATTCGGGCTCGACGATGCCAGCGCCGAGTTGGTGCATGTACACGCCTATTTTCAGGTCGTCAGCGGCGACAGCTTGGTCAAGAGCTACCGGCTTCCCATCGAAAAGCTCCTCCTGGAGCAGACCCGTTACTTGCATGGTGTGAGGATCCCCACACCCGAAGCGGAACTCGTGCTATTCGCACTCCGGATCGCGCTGAAGCACACAGGCCCGATTGAAGTCCTGATGGCCAATCGCCAGTATCGAGGGATCTCGAGGGAGCTGGGCTGGCTCCGCGAGGCAGCAAATGCGGAGCGCGCGGAGGCGCTTTGCGCGGCTTGGTTCCCGACGATCGACCCACCGCTGCTTCGGCAGCTGTTGGACGCCATCGAAGTTGAGCGCGCCGTGGCCCGACGCGCCATCCTTGGCTGGCGCCTCGCTTGGCGGCTACGTGGATTGCGGAGGCTGAGCCCGATGGTCGGAGCGGTTTCCCGGCTCTGGCGGGTGCTCTGCATGCTTGTTAAGCGATTCCAGCGTCGCAGGGACCTGGTGCTGCAGACGGGCGGCATGATCGTTGCGCTCGTCGGCCCGAAGGCGAGCGGCAAGTCGACTATCGCCCATGCGCTGGAGACTCGGCTGGGCTCGCATCTCGACGTCGTCCGCATTCACGCTGGCAAGCCACCCGCGACGGC
>Ga0207675_100002886_pt1 | contig 16897 bp, 13 predicted proteins | sample KBSSwiS42_FD_184305 | JGI IMG/M metagenome (GOLD analysis project Ga0207675, IMG submission 184305) | Switchgrass rhizosphere microbial communities from Kellogg Biological Station, Michigan, USA - KBS Switchgrass S4-2 (SPAdes) (version 2) | ecosystem: Host-associated > Plants > Roots >... | reverse complement strand
AACAAGTTCGCCGAGATCTGCGCCGCGGTGGTGCTCGCCGGCGACACGTCGCTGTCGAGCGCGATCCTCGCCGACGAGTGGGTCTCGAGCCACGACGCGATGGGTCGCAACCGCCCCTGAGCCGGGAGACAAAGCATGAGCCTCGCCAAGCTGCTCGACCTCCACGGCAAGGTCGCGCTCGTCACCGGCGGCTCGCGCGGGCTCGGGCTGCAGATGGCCGAGGTGCTCGGCGAGCTCGGCGCGAAGGTCGCGATCACGGCGCGAAAGAAGAGCGAGCTCGACGAAGCCGCAGCGCACCTGAAGTCGCAGGGCGTCGAGGCGCTGCCGCTCGTCTGCGATATGAGCGATCTGCAAGCGATCCGCCCGCTCGTCGACACAGTCATCGAAAAGCTCGGGCCGATCGACATCCTGGTCAACAACGCCGGAACGTCGTGGGGCGCCCCGACGGTCGAGCATACGCTCGACGGCTGGAACAAGGTGATGACGCTCAACGTCACCGCGCTCTTCGTGCTCACCCAGGAGGTGGGCCGCCGCTGCATGGTGCCGAGGAAGACCGGCAAGGTGATCAACATCGCATCGATCCAGGGGCTCACCGGGAGCTACCCGGAAGGCATGCCGACGCTCGCCTACAACGCGAGCAAGGGCGCGGTGGTCAACTTGACCCGCACGCTCGCCAACGAGTGGGCGCCGCTCGGCATCAACGTCAACGCGATCGCTCCGGGATTCTTCCCGACCAAGATGACGGCGGCGATCTCGTCGAAGCTCGGCGAGGGCGCGACCGCCGAGATGGCACCGATGCGCAAGACCGGCGGTCCCGAGGACCTGAAGGGCGTCGTCGCGCTGTTCGCGAGCGATGCGTGCGCGTTCATCACCGGGCAGACGCTCGCTGTCGACGGCGGGCTGACGGCGGTCTGAGCGAGCAGCAGACAAGGAGACAGAGATGACCGACATGCCATGGATCAAGTCGTATCCCGCAGGCGTGCGCTGGGACATCGAGATCGTTCCGACCTCGGTGCAGCAGGTCCTCGACGACAGCGCCGCGAAGTGGGGCGAGCGCCCGGCGCTCGAGTTCATGGGCAAGCGCCTCACGTACGCCGAGCTGAAGTCGCTCACCGATCGCGCCGCCAAAGGCCTGCAAGCGCTCGGCGTCGGCCCCGGCATCCACGTCGGCCTCTATCTGCCGAACACGCCGCACTACGTGATCGCGTTTTTCGGCGTGCTGAAGGCGGGCGGCACGGTGGTCAACTACTCGCCGCTCGATGCCGCCCAGGTGCTCGAGCACAAGATCGCCGACAGCCGCACCGATGTCCTGTTCACGCTCGATCTCGCGGCGCTCTATCCGCAGATGGCGGCGATGCTCGGCAAGACGCGGCTGAAGAAACTCGTCGTCGGCAACATGGCCGAGATGTCGCCGGCGCCCGACGCGGTCGCGGCGCAGATGAAGGCCGGCAAGCTCACCGTCGAGACGGCGAAGGATGATCGCCACGTCAGCTTCGCCGCCCTGCTCGACAACGACGGCGACTACGTCGCGCATCCGGTCGCCGATCCGCGCGAGCAGGTCGCCGTGCTGCAGTACACCGGCGGCACGACCGGGCTGCCGAAGGGCGCAATGCTGACCCACGGCAACCTCACCGGGGCGTGCGCGCAGTACACCGAGTCGGTGCAGGGAACGCCGCGCGTCCTCGACGAGGGCAGGGAACGGATCCTCGCCGTCCTGCCGCCGTTCCACATCTACGCGCTCTCGGTCAACATGATGCTCGGCATCCGCCTCGGCGCCGAGCTGATCCTGCATCCGCGCTTCGACGCCGAAGCAGCGCTGAAGGACATCTCGAGCAAGAAGGTCACGAGCTTCCCGGGAGTGCCGACGATGTTCACGGCGCTGCTCGCGCATCCCGACATCGCCAAGTACGACCTCAGCTCGCTCAAGTACTGCGGCTCGGGCGGCGCGCCGCTGCCGCTCGAGGTCGCGCAACGATTCCAGGAGGCGACCGGCTGCCCGCTGAGCGAAGGGTGGGGAATGACCGAGACGTCGCCGACCGGAACGTTCACGCCGGTGCACGGCACGCGCAAGGCGAACTCGTGCGGCATCCCGCTGCCGCGGATCGAGATCCGCATGCTCGACATCGAAAACCCGTCGCGCTACGTCGAGCTCGGCCAGCGCGGCGAGCTCTGCATCCGCGGGCCGAACGTGATGAAGGGCTACTGGAACAAGCCCGACGCGACCGCGGAGGTGACGACGTTCGACGGCATGCTGCGCACCGGCGACGTCGCGATCATGGACGAGGACGGCTTCGTCTTCATCGTCGACCGCACCAAGGACATGATCCTGTGCAGCGGCTTCAACGTGTACCCGCGCAATCTCGAGGACGCGATCTACCAGCACCCCGCGGTCGCCGAGGTCACCGTGATCGGCGTCCACGACGAGTACCGCGGCCAGTCGCCGAAGGCCTTCGTCAAGCTCAAGCCCGGCGCTTCGCCGTTCTCGCTCGCCGAGCTGCAGGCATTCCTGAAGGACAAGCTCGGCAAGCACGAGATGGTGCATGCGCTCGACATCCGCGCCGAGCTGCCGAAGACGCCGGTCGGCAAGCTCTCGAAGAAGGAGCTCTACGACGAGGAGAAGGCCAAGCTCGCCGGAGCGGCGAAGTCCTGAGAGCACGGCCGTGGCGACCTCGTTGATTCCCGATCCGTTCCAGCTGTGGCGCGAAGCGCTGACCAAGCTCGAGGGCAACGCCAACTCGCTCGTCACCGGCAGCATGGACTCGCAGGAGCTGGTGCGCTCGATGCACCAGCTCTCGACGCTCTCGCTCAACATGCAGCAGGCGTTCGAGAAGGCGATCGGCAGCTATCTCGCCAGGGTCAACCTGCCGAGCCGCAAGGACGTCAGCGAGCTCGCCGCGGCGCTGCAGCGCGTCGAGGACAAGCTCGATCGGCTGCTGCCGGCGAGCGCTGCATCCGCGGTGCCGCGGCCGCCGCGGACACGACGGCCGCAGCCTGAAGAGCTCGCGCCGCCGACAGTCGAGGCGGCAACGCCGGCCGCGGCGAAACCGGCGCGGCGCGCCAAGAAGCCGGCGTCGCGCAGCCGTCGCAGGAGCTGACCGTGAGCGCAGCAACGACCAAGGAGAAGCCACCCGAGCCTGCGCTCACCGAGCGGCTTCGGCTCGAGGTCGAGCGCGCCGTCCAGCGCAGCCTCAAGGGCGTCGAGCTCTTCGGCGCACCGCCGCCGACCGTCGGCAAGACGGCGAAGACCGTGCTGCACCGCCGCGGCACGCTGTCGCTCTACCACTACCACGCGACCGCCGACGAGATCTATCGCGTCCCGCTGCTGCTCGTGATGGCGCCGACGAACAAGGCGTACATCCTCGACCTCGCCCCGGGCCAGAGTCTGATCGAGTTCCTGCTCGCCCGCGGCTACGACATCTACCTGATGGACTGGAACGCGCCGGGCGACGACGAGCGCGATCTCAAGATCGAAAACTACGTGCTCGACTTCATCCCCGATTGCCTGCGGCGGGTGCAGCAGGACTCGGGCGAGGACGAGGTCACGCTGGTCGGCTACTGCGCGGGTGGGATGCTCTCGGCGATCCACGTCGCGCTCATCCCCGACGGGCCGGTGAAGAACCTCGTCTGTTTCACGACGCCGGTGGATTTCAGCAAGATGAACCTGTTCCGCTCGATGTCGGACGCGAAGGTGTTCGATGTCGACAAGCTCGTCGACAGCGTCGGCATCATTCCCGCCGACCTCGTCGTCGCCGGCTTCGACGCGCTCAGACCGGCGAGCCGCGTCGCTGGCCAGCTGCGCCTCTGGGACAACCTCTGGAACGACGAGTTCGTGAAGGGCTTTCGGATGATGGAGCGCTGGGGCAACGAAACGCTGCCGCTGCCCGGCGCCTACTTCCGCCAGACCGTGAAGGAGTTGATGCGCGCCAACGCGCTTTACGAGGGAACGCTGCGCATCGGCGGCCGCAAGGTCGACCTCGGCAAGATCACCGTGCCGTTCCTCCACATCATCGCCCAGTACGATCACATCGTGCCGCCGGCGTGTGCGCAGCCGCTCGTCCAGCGCGTCGGCTCGCGCGACAAGGAGGAGGTCATGCTGCCGGGCGGGCACGTCAGCATCGCCGCCGGGCCGAACGCGGTGAAGCGGATGTGGCCGAAGCTCGATGCCTGGCTGCAGAATCGTTCGACATGACCACCACCCGCACCTATCCACGCACCGTCGCCTGCGGCGACGCCCAGGTCGAGATCGCGCGCATGACCGCCGGCGATCGCGCGGCGCTGGTCGCCTTCGTCGCGACGCTCGCGCCGCAGGACCTGCTGTTCGTGCCGCGCGACCTCGGCCATCCGAAGGTCGTCGACGCCTGGATGCGCTCGCTCGAGACCGGGGAGCTGGTGAGCCTCGTCGCCCGCTCGAACGGCGAGATGGTCGGCTGCACCGCGATCTTCGTCGACGAGCTGAGCTGGTCGAAGCACGTCGGCGAGCTGCGGGTGCTCGTCTCGCCGACGTGGCGCGGCCGCGGCCTCGGCCGCGCGCTCATCCAGGAGTGCTTCGCTCAGGCGCTCGAGCTCGGTCTCACGAAGCTGGTCGCGCAGATGATGGTCGACCAGCGCGCCGCGATCGCCGTCTTCGAGGAGCTCGGGTTTCGCGCCGAGGCGCTCCTCTCGAAGCACGTCGCCGATCGCGACGGCAAGCTGCACGATCTCGTGCTCCTCGCCCATGACGTCGATGCCGTGCGCGGCCGGATGGAGGCGTTCGGCCTCTCCGACGCGGTCGGCGGGTGAGGCCGGGCAGCGGCCGGTCATCTGGAGCAGCAGTCGTGACAGCGACCGTTCCGATTCCCAAGCCGAAGGGCGACCCGTTCATCGGCAACCTGCGCGCGATCGACGGCGACGCGCCGATCCAGAGCTTCATGCGCATGGCGAAGATGCTCGGGCCGATCTTCCAGCTCGAGGTGCTCGGCAGCCCGATCGTCTTCGTCGGCTCGCAGGCGCTCATCGACGAGGTCTCCGACGAGTCGCGATTCGACAAGCGCGTCGCCGGCGCGCTGCGCAACATCCGCGACTTCGCCGGCGACGGCCTCTTCACCGCGCGCACCGACGAGCCGAACTGGGCCAAGGCCCATCGCCTCCTGATGCCCGCGTTCGGACCGATCGGCATCCGCGGCATGTTCGACCGCATGCTCGACATCGCCGAGCAGATGCTGCTGCGCTGGGAGCGCTTCGGCGCGGACAGCGTCATCGAGGTCACCGAGGACATGACCCGGATGACGCTCGACACGATCGCACTGTGCGCATTCGACTACCGCTTCAACAGCTTCTACCAGCGCGAGATGCATCCGTTCATCGGCGCGATGGTCGATGCGCTCGCCGAGGCCGGCGCCCGCACCCGCCGCCCCGAGCTGGCGAGCAAGATGCTGCTGAGAACGAAGCGCGCCTACGAAGACGACCTCGCGCTGATGCGCGAGATCGCCGACGCCCTGATCGCCGAGCGCAAGCGCGATCCCGACGCGGCGCAGAAGAAGGACCTGCTCGGCCTGATGCTGCAGGGCCGCGATCCGGTCACGGGCGAGGGCCTGTCGGACGAGAACATCCGCTTCCAGCTCGTCACGTTCCTGATCGCGGGGCACGAGACGACGAGCGGGCTGCTGTCGTTCGCGACCTATTTCCTGGTCAAGAACCCGCGCGTCCTGCAGAAGGCGCGCGCCGAGGTCGACGCCGTCTTCGGGGACGAGGTGCCGCGGGTCGAGCACATCGGCAAGCTCCGCTACGTCGAGCAGGTGCTGATGGAGACGCTGCGGCTGTGGCCGACCGCGCCGGCGTTTCAGCTGAAGGCGCGCGAGGACACCGTGATCGGCGGCCGCTACGCGATCACCAAGCGCGACACGATCACGGTGCTGATCCCGGTGCTGCATCGCGACACCTCGGTCTGGGGCGATGACGTCGAGGAGTTCCGGCCCGAGCGCTTCGAATCCGAGTCGTTCGCGAAGATGCCGCCGAACGCGTGGAAGCCGTTCGGCAACGGCCAGCGCGCGTGCATCGGCAGGCCCTTCGCGATGCAGGAGGCGGTGCTGCTGGTCGCGATGATCCTGCAGCGGTTCGACCTGATCGAAAACGACCCGTCGTACCAGCTGCAAGTCGCCGAGACGCTGACGCTGAAGCCGCACGGCTTTCGAATCCGCGTCAAGCGCCGCGGCAGCGCGTCGTTCCGGCCGCGCGCCGCGGTGCTGCCGCAGGTCGCCGCCAAGCCGGCTGCGGCGCCGGCGCCCGCACTCGGCGCAGGCGAGCAGGCGACGCCGCTGCTCGTTCTCTTCGGCTCGAACACCGGCTCGGCCGAGGCGTTTGCCGAACGCATCGCGAGCGACGCCAGAACGCAGGGCTACGCGGCCGAGGTCGGTCCGCTCGACGATCACGCCGGGAGTCTGCCGACCGACGGTGCCGTTGCGGTCGTGACGGCGTCGTACGAAGGCCATCCGCCCGACAATGCGAAGCAGTTCGCCGCCTGGCTCGAGACGCTCGCGCCGGGCGCGTTGAAGGGGGTGCGCTACACGGTGTTCGGTTGCGGCAACCGGCAATGGGCACGCACCTACCAGGCGGTGCCCAAGCGGTTCGACACCGCGCTCGAAGCCGCCGGCGCAACGCGCGTGCGCGAGCGCGGCGAAACCGACGCCGGCGGCGACTTCTTCGGCGACTTCGACCGCTGGTACGAGGATCTGTGGCGCGATCTCGGCGGCGCGCTCGGCAAGCGCGTGCAGGCACTGCCGAGCGGCGGCCAGCTCGAGGTCGAGGTCCTGAAGGTCGGACGCACCGCGCTGCTGCGCCTTGCCGACCTGCAGCACGGCGAGGTCGTCGTGAACCGCGAGCTCGTCGACATGACGTCGCCGCTCGGCCGCTCGAAGCGCCACATCGAGATCGCGCTGCCGGACGGCATGAGCTACCGCGCCGGCGACTATCTCGCGGTGCTGCCGCACAACCCGATCGGCGTCGTGATGCGCGCACTCAAGCGCTTCGACCTCGCATCGGACACCCAGATCGTCATCCGCAAGCCCGAGGGCAGCATCACCTCGCTGCCGGTCGACCATCCGGTCAACGTCAGCGAGCTGCTGTTTCACTACGTCGAGCTCGGGCAACCGGCGACGCGCGCGCAGGTGACCGCGCTCGCCGCAGCGACGCGCGCTGCGCCCGAGCAGGCCGAGCTGACGGCGCTCGCCGAAGAGAGTGCATACCAGCGCGACGTCCTCGGCAAGCGCGTCAGCGTCCTCGACCTGCTCGAACGCTATCCGTCGTGCACGCCGGGGCTCTCGGCGTTCCTCGAGATGCTGCCGCCGGCGCGCGCGCGCCAGTACTCGATCTCGTCGTCGCCGCTCTGGAACGCACAGCACTGCACGCTCACCGTTGCCATCGTCGACGCGCCGGCGCTCTCGGGCCGCGGCCGCTACCAGGGGATGGCGTCGTCGTACCTCGCCAACTGCACGCCGGGAACGCGAGTCGCGATCGCGGTGCGCTCGTCGAACGATCACTTCCATCCACCGGTCTCGCCGGAGACGCCGATGGTGATGGTCTGCGCCGGCACCGGGCTCTCGCCGTTCCGCGGCTTCCTCCAGGAGCGCGCGACACAGGCGCAGAACGGGCGCAGCGTCGGCCCGTCGCTGCTCTTCTTCGGCTGCGACCACCCGGATGTCGACTTTCTCTATCGCGACGAGCTCGCGGCGTGGGAGGCGGCCGGCATCGTCAGCGTGCGGCCGGCGTTCTACAAGCAGCCGCAAGGCGACGTGATGTTCGTTCAGCACCGCGTCTGGCAGGACCGCGCCGACGTCGCCGATCTGTTCCGTCGCGGCGCCAGCGTCTTCGTCTGCGGCGACGGCCGCCACATGGCGCCCGCCGTGCGGCAGACGTTCGTGCGCATCTACCAGGAGGCATCGGGAGTCAGCGCCGAGGAGGCCGAGGCCTGGGTGGACCGGATCGAGCGCGAGACCGGACGCTACGTCTCCGACGTCTTCGCCTGAGCGGAGGACCACGATGGCGACACGCACCAAGATCAAGCTCGAGCCGCTCGTCATCGACGGCCACAAGGTCGGGCGCGTGCTCATCACGGGAGCGTCCGCGGGCATCGGCGCCGAGCTGGCGCGCGCGTTCGCACGCGAGGGGCATCAGCTGACGCTGGTCGCGCGGCGACGTGCCAAGCTCGAAGGGCTCGCCGCCGAACTCGCGCGCGAGCACTACGTCGACGTCCGCACGATCGTCCAGGACCTCGCGAAGCCGACCGGGCCGGCGGCGGTCGTCAAGGCCGCGCAGGCCGACGGCCACATCGGCATCCTCGTCAACAACGCCGGCGTCATCGACGTCGGACCGTTCTCGGCGAGCCGCACCGACGCGCTCGTCAACATGGCGAACCTGAACGTGCGTGCGCTGACCGAGCTCACGAGCCTCGTCGTTCCCGGCATGGTCAAGCGCGGCTTCGGCCGCATCCTCAACGTCGCCTCGCTCGCTGCGTTCCAGCCCGTTCCCGGAATGGCGGCCTATGCCGCCACGAAGGCGTACGTGCTCGCCTTGACCGAGGCGATGTCCGAGGAGCTGAAGGGCAGCGGCGTGACCGTCACCGCGCTCTGCCCGGGCATCACCGACACCGACATGGCGACCGACATCCAGGCCGGCTCGTCGGCCAAGCTGCCCAGGCAGCTCGTCTCCGATCCCGCCGACGTCGCCGCCGAAGGCGTCAAGGCGCTGATGGCCGGCCAGGTCGTCGTCGTTCCCGGCTTCCCGAACCAGATCACCGCGGCGTGGGCGCAGGTGACGCCGCGCTGGCTGACGCGCTACGTCACCGGCTTCGCGGCGCGCCGCACCGACTGGTTGAAGAGCTCCTGAGCCCGAAAGCCCCTGAGCGTCGCGCACGCGACGTGGCGCAGGGCGTCGCTGACTAGAATCGAACGATCGTTCTATCCCTGCCTTGCGCGGGGAAACCCCCGAGGACCTGCCATGAGTGCGAACTACGAGCTGCGCGGCGACGTTGCGGTCATCACGCTGGACAACCCGCCGGTCAACGGACTCGGCTACGACACCCGGCGCGGCATCATCGACGGCCTCGATCGCGCGCTCGCCGACGAGAAGGTGAAGGCGGTGGTCGTCACCGGCGCCGGCAAGGCGTTCTCGGGCGGCGCAGACATCCGCGAGTTCGGCTCGCCGAAGGCGACCGCCGAGCCGAACCTGCTCTCGCTGATCGCCGCCTTCGAGGCGAGCCCGAAGCCGATCGTCGCCGCGGTCCACAGCGTCGCGATGGGCGGCGGCCTCGAGCTCGCGCTCGGCTGCCACTACCGCCTCGCCCAGGCCGGCGCGCAGATCGCGCTGCCCGAGGTGAAGATCGGGCTCATCCCGGGCGCCGGCGGCACCCAGCGGCTGCCGCGCGTGCTCGGCGTCGAGACTGCGCTCAACATGATCGTGAGCGGCGAGCCGGTGGCGAGCGAGCTGCTCGCCAAGCAGCCGGGGCAGAAGCTGTTCGACAAGGTCGTCGACAAGGACGTCGTCGATGCCGCCGTCGCGTTCGCGCGCGAGAAGGCCGACGCGCGGCCGCTGCCGATCGTCCGCAGCCTCCCGGTCAGCCACCCGAACGCCGATGCGTACTTCCAGTTCGCGCGCAACACCGTCGGTGCGATGGCGAAGAACTTCCCGGCGCCGCTCAAGTGCGTCGACGCCGTCGCCGCGTCGGTGAAGATGAAGTTCGACGACGGCATGAAGCTCGAGCGCGAGATCTTCATGGCGCTGATGCTGACGCCCGAGTCGCGGGCGCTCCGCCACGCCTTCATGGCCGAGCGCGCGACGTCGAAGATCCCCGACGTTCCCGCCGACACGCCGACCAGGGCCATCAAGAAGGTCGCGGTCATCGGTGCCGGCACGATGGGCGGCGGCATCGCGATGAACTTCCTCAACGCCGGCATCCCGGTGACGATGCTCGAGATGAAGCAGGAAGCGCTCGACAAGGGCGTCGGCGTGATGCGCAAGAACTACGAGGCGCAGGTCAAGAAGGGCAAGCTCAAGCAGGACAAGCTCGACGAGCGCATGGGCCTCTTGAAGACGACGCTCAAGTACGACGACCTCAAGGACGCCGACCTCGTCATCGAGGCGGTGTTCGAGGACCTCGCCGTCAAGGAGCAGGTCTTCAAGACGCTCGACGAGGTCATGAAGCCGGGCGCGATCCTGGCATCGAACACGTCGACGCTCGACCTCAACAAGATTGCCGCCTTCACGAAGCGTCCCGAGGACGTCATCGGGATGCACTTCTTCAGCCCCGCCAACGTGATGAAGCTGCTCGAGGTCGTCCGCGGGGCCAAGACCGCGAAGGACGTCCTCGCGACCGTGATGCAGCTCGGCAAGAAGATCAAGAAGACGTGCGTCGTCTCGGGCGTCACCGACGGCTTCATCGGCAACCGCATGATCGAGCAGTACTCGCGCCAGGCGGGCTACCTGCTCGAGGAAGGCGCGACCCCGCAGCAGGTCGACAAGGCGATGGAGAAGTTCGGCATGGCGATGGGGCCGTTCCGGATGGGCGACCTCGCCGGCAACGACGTCGGCTGGTACATCCGCAAGCGCCGCTACGTCGAGAAACCCGACATCCGCTACTCGAAGACCGCCGACCTGCTGTGTGAGATGGGTCGCTTCGGCCAGAAGACCGGCGCCGGCTGGTACGACTACCAGCCCGGCAAGCGCGACGCAATCCCGAGCAAGGTCGTGACCGACATGATCGAGAAGCACCGCGCCGAGCTCGGCATCACGCCGCGCAAGATCAGCGACGAGGAGATCGTCCAGCGGCTCGTCTACGCGCTCGTCAACGAAGGCGCGAAGATCGTCGACGAGGGGATCGCGATGCGCGCGAGCGACATCGACATGGTCTACCTCACCGGCTACGGCTTCCCGCTCCACCGCGGCGGGCCGATGAACTACGCCGACCAGCAGGGGCTCTTCAACGTCGTCCAGTCGATGAAGCGCTTCGCGGCCAACCCGCGCGACGACCAGAAGTTCTGGCAGCCGGCCCCGCTGCTTGCCAAGCTCGCCGCCGAAGGCAAGACGTTCAGCTGAGCGGCGGCGCACGATGCGCAAGTGGCTCGCGGCCCTCGGGCTCGTCGTCGTCGCGCTCGCCGTCGCGGTCGGCGCGAAGACGCTCGCGACGCCATCGCGCCAGCTCGCGGTGGCGCCGGCAACGGCGATCGCGGTCGACGCGCGCGCTGCGAGCGAGCGGCTCGCCGGCGCCGTGCGCCTGAAGACGATCGCGTCAACGACCGATCCGGATGCCAACGCCGGCGAGTTCCTCGCCCTGCAGGCGCACCTCCAGACGAGCTTTCCGAAGGCGCACGCAGCACTGCGTCGCGAGGTCGTCGGCAAGTACGCGCTGCTCTACACGTGGCCGGGCAGCGATCCGGCGGCGGCGCCGATCGCGCTGCTCGCGCACCAGGATGTCGTCCCGATCGCTCCCGGCACCGAGGGCGACTGGGATGTCCCGCCGTTCTCGGGGATGGAGAAGGACGGCTTCGTCTGGGGCCGCGGCGCCTGGGACGACAAGGGCAATCTGATGGCGATGCTCGAGGCCGTCGAGATGCGCGTTGCCGCCGGGTTCACACCGCGGCAGACGATCTATCTCGCGTTCGGCGCCGACGAGGAGCTCGGCGGCACGCGCGGCGCGCAGCAGATCGCGCGGTTGCTCAAGGAGCGCGGCGTGCGCCTGCGCTGGGCAATCGACGAGGGGATGCTCGTCACCGAAGACGCGATTCCCGGCCTCGCCAAGCCGGCTGCGCTGATCGGCATCGCGGAAAAGGGCGCGCTGACGCTCGAGCTGACCGCGACCGCGACGCCCGGCCATTCGTCGATGCCACCGGTCGCCGCGGGAACATCGGCGATCGGCATGCTGAGCGAAGCGCTTGCCCGGCTCGAGGCGCGGCAGATGCCGTTCGCGCTCGCCGGCGTCGGTCGCGAGACCTTCGACACCGTCGCTCCGGAGATGGCGGGAGTGACCCGCGTCCTGCTTTCGAACCTCTGGCTGTTCGGTCCGCTCGTCGCTGCCGAGGTCAAGAAGTCGCCGAGCGCCAACGCGTCGTTCCGGACGACGACCGCGCTCACCGTCGTCAACGCCGGCCAGGCGGAGAACGTCCTTCCGGGTCGCGCGACGGCGCTCGTCAACTTCCGCCTGCTGCCAGGAGACAGCAGCGACGCCGTCGTCGACCACGTCGTGCGCACGATCGCGAATTCGCAGATCAAGGTCGACCGCGTGCCACCGTTCTCGGAAGCCTCGCGCGTCGCTTCGATCGACGGAGCCGGCTATCGCACGATTGCGCGAACAATGGCTGAGTTGCACCCGGACATCGTCGTTGCGCCCGGTCTCATGATCGGCGGGACCGATTCGCGGCACTTCGACGGCATCGCCGAGAACGTCTACAAGTTCTCGCCGATGCGCGCACGTCCCGAGGATCTCAAGCGCTTTCACGGCACCAACGAGCGCATCTCGACGGCCAACTACGTCGAGCTGATCCAGTTCTATCACCAGCTGATCGGCAACGCACAGCCCGACGCCTGAGAACGCAGGACAAGAGCCATGAACGATCGCGCCACCTTCACGCGGATGGAAGAGAGCACGCAGGACGACTGGCGCAAGATCGGCAGCGAGTTCATGCCGTTCGCGCGCCGCTTGCCCGACCGGCTGATCGCCCACCTGAAGCTGCTCGAGGGCGACTACGGAGGCTTTCCGATCGACCGCTACAGCCACTCGCTGCAGACCGCGACGCTTGCGCTCAAGGACGGCCGCGACGACGAGTACGTCGCCTGCGCGCTCCTGCACGACATCGGCGACACGCTCGGCACCTTCAACCACTTCGACATCGCCGCGGCGATCCTGAAGCCGTTCGTGAGCGCCGAGAACCTTTGGATGGTGCAGAACCACGGCATCTTCCAGGGCTACTACTTCTTCCACCACATCGGCCTCGACCGCGACCTGCGCGACCAGTTCAAGGAGCACGCGAGCTACGACCGGACGCAGGAGTTCTGCGCGCTCTACGACAACCCGGCGTTCGATCCCAAGGCCGACACGCTGCCGATCGACGAGTTCGAGCCGATTCTTCGCCGCGTCTTCGCCCAGCCGAAGAACAGCATCTACAAGGCGGCGACGCCGCTCGAGTCCGCGACCGCGGCCACCGTCTGACTCACCGACCCTCCAGGAGCATCCCATGACCACCGCCGTCATCGTTTCCACCGCCCGCACTCCGCTCGCCAAGAGCTGGAAAGGCGCCTTCAACATGACGCACGGAGCGACGCTCGGCGGCCACGCCGTCAAGGCGGCGGTCGAGCGCGCCAAGCTCGACCCCGCCGAGGTCGACGACGTCATCATGGGCTGCGCGACTCCCGAGGGCGCGACCGGCAGCAATATCGCACGGCAGATCGCGCTGCGCGCGGGGCTCCCGATCACGACGAGCGGGATGACGATCAACCGCTTCTGCTCGAGCGGGCTGCAGACGATCGCGACCGCGGCGCAGCGCGTCATCGCCGGCGAGAACGACATCGTCGTCGCCGGCGGCGTCGAGTCGATCTCGTGCGTGCAGAACGAGGCCAACAAGCACATGATCGCCGACCCGTGGCTGGTCGAGCACAAGCCGACGATCTACTGGAACATGCTGCAGACCGCGGAGCAGGTCGCCAAGCGCTACGACATCTCGCGCCAGCGCATGGACGAGTACGGCGCGGCGAGCCAGCAGAAGGCGACGGCGGCGCGCGACGCCGGCCGCTTCGACGCCGAGATCATCCCGGTGACGACGATCGCCGGTGTCGCCGACGCGGTGATGGGGATGCGCTCGAAGGAAGTCACGGTGTCGCAGGACGAGGGCATCCGTGCCGGCACGACGTACGACGGCATCAAGGACATCCGTCCCGCGATCCCCGGCGGCGTCATCTCCGCCGGCAACGCGAGCCAGTTCAGCGACGGCGCCGGCGCGGTGGTCGTCATGAACGAGACGATCGCGCAGCAGCGCGGGCTGCAGCCGCTCGGCCGCTTCCTCGGCTTCGCGGTCGCCGGCTGCGAGCCCGACGAGATGGGGATCGGCCCGGTGTTCGCGGTGCCGAAGGTGCTGAAGCGCCTCGGCCTCAAGATCGACGACATCGACTTGTGGGAGCTGAACGAGGCGTTCGCGGTGCAGGTGCTCTACTGCGCCGACAAACTCGGCATCCCGATGGACCGGCTCAATGTCGACGGCGGCGCGATCGCGGTCGGCCATCCGTACGGCGTCAGCGGCCAGCGTCTCACCGGCCATGCGCTGATCGAAGGCAAGCGCCGCGGCGCGAAGAAGGTCGTCGTCACGATGTGCATCGGCGGCGGCATGGGCGCTGCGGGCGTCTTCGAGGTGCTCTGAGTCGCGCCAGCGCGTCCGCGCGAGCGGCACGCGCCCGCGAGCGTCTGCCATGAGCTACCGCTCGACCGTCGACTTCCTCCTCCACGACTGGCTCGACGTCGCTCGCCTGAGCGAGCGGCCGCGCTTTGCCGACCACGCCCGCGAGACGTTCGACTCCGTGCTCGACACGTGCGAGCGGATCGCGCGCGAGAAGTACGCGCCGTTCAACCGCATCGCCGACACCGAGGAGCCGTGGTTCGACGGCGAGAAGGTGCACCTGCCGGCGGCGAGCCACGAGGCGTCGCGTGCGTATCGCGAATCGGGGATGCTCGCGGCGGCGCAGGACTACGAGATCGGCGGCATGCAGCTGCCGTGCGTCGTCGAGATGGCGGCCAACAGCTTCTTCTCGAAGGCCGGCATCGGCATCGGCGGCGGCGGCATGCTGACGAGCGGCAACGCCAACCTGCTGATGGCGCACGGCACGCCGGTGCAGCAGGACGTCTTCGCGAAGAACGAGTTCGCCGGGCGGTTCTCGGGAACGATGTGCCTGTCGGAGCCTCAGGCCGGGTCGAGCCTCTCGGACATCGCGACGCGCGCCGTCCCCGACGGCGCCGACTTCGAGAGCGATCCGCTCGGCCCGCGCTATCGCCTGCGCGGCAACAAGATGTGGATCTCGAACGGCGAGCACGAGCTCTCCGAGAACATCATCCACCTCGTCCTCGCCAAGATCCCGGACGACGACGGCAAGCTCGTCCCCGGCACGCGCGGCATCTCGCTCTTCGTCGTGCCGAAGAAGCTGGTCGGCAGCGACGGCGCGCTCACCGGCGAGCGCAACGACGTCTCGCTCGCGGGCTTGAACCACAAGCTCGGCTACCGCGGCATCCCGAACACGCTGCTCAACTTCGGCGAAGGCAAGCACGCGGTGCGCGGCAGCGCGGGAGCGATCGGCTACCGTGTCGGCAGGCCGGGCGAGGGCCTGCGCTGCATGTTCCACATGATGAACGAGGCGCGCATCGCGGTCGGCCTCGGCGCGACGATGCTCGGCTTCGCCGGCTACGAAGCGTCGCTCGACTACGCGAAGAATCGACCGCAGGGTCGCCCCGTCGGGCCGGCCGGCAAGGACCCGACGCAGCCGCAGGTGCGCATCGTCGAGCATGCCGACGTCAAGCGGATGCTGCTCGCGCAGAAGAGCTACTGCGAAGGCGCGCTTGCGCTCGAGCTCTACTGCGCGCGGCTGGTCGACGAGCTGCACACCGGCACCGAGGATGCGCAGGGACGCGCGCACGTCCTGCTCGAGGTGCTGACCCCGATCGCGAAGAGCTGGCCGAGCGAATGGTGCCTCGAAGCGAACAGCCTCGCGATCCAGGTCCTCGGCGGCTACGGCTACACGCGCGATTTCCCGGTCGAGCAGTACTGGCGCGACAACCGCCTCAACATGATCCACGAGGGCACGCATGGCATCCAGGCGCTCGATCTGCTCGGCCGCAAGGTCGTGATGGACGGTGGCGGCGGTCTCGCGCTCGTGCGCTCGGCGATCGCCGAAACGGCCGAGCGCGCGCGGTCCGTGCCCGCGCTCGCCGAGCACGCGGACGCGCTCGTGCGCGCCAGCGACGACGTCGCCGCGGCGACGCGCGCCGCGTGGTCGACCGGAGTTCCCGCCGAAGCGCTCGCCAACGCGACGCCGTACCTGCAGGCGTTCGGCCATCTCGTCGTCGCCTGGATGTGGCTCGACGTCGCTGCCTGCGCTGCGCGGGGCGCTGCCGACGCCGCGCAGCGCGGCCGGCTCGTCGCCTGCCGCTACTTCTTCCGCTACGAGCTGCCGAAGATCGCTGCCTGGCTTGGCGTCGTCGCGGCGCGCGACGACACCTGCAGGACGATGCCCGAGGAGTCGTTTTGAACTTCGACGCCGCGCGCCTCGACGTCCTCGTGTGGACGTTCGTCTTCGGCGGCCTGCTCGTCGTCGCCCTCGGCGTCTCGTTGCAGCGCGGCGGCGCGCCCTACGGCTGGGCCGTCGCCGTCGCCGGAGCGCTCTTCGTCACCGCCGGCGCCGTTCTCGTCTGGCTCCGTTCGCGGATCCGCGATCCTGAAGCCTGATTCCGTTCGACCAGTTCTTTCCGGAGAGCGCCATGAGCACCAACGTTCGCCAGCTGTTCGACCTCGAGGGCAAGACCGCGCTCGTCACCGGCGGATCGCGCGGGCTCGGCCTGCAGATCGCCGAGGCGCTCGGCGAGGCCGGCGCGCGCGTGCTGCTGACGTCGCGCAAGGCCCAGGACCTCGAGGAGTCCGCCGCGCACCTCGAGAAGCGCGGCATCAAGGCGCTCTGGAATGCCGCCGACCTCAGCCAGCCGAGCGAGATCGTGCGCGTCGCCGAGGACGCGATCGCGCGCCTCGGCAACGTCGACATCCTCGTCAACAACGCCGGCGCGACCTGGGGCGCCGCTGCCGAGGACCATCCGCTCGAGGCGTGGGACAAGGTGATGAACCTCAACGTGCGCTCGATCTTCCTGATGAGCCAGGCGATCGGCAAGCACAGCATGATCCCG
>Ga0207675_100002883_pt1 | contig 16911 bp, 15 predicted proteins | sample KBSSwiS42_FD_184305 | JGI IMG/M metagenome (GOLD analysis project Ga0207675, IMG submission 184305) | Switchgrass rhizosphere microbial communities from Kellogg Biological Station, Michigan, USA - KBS Switchgrass S4-2 (SPAdes) (version 2) | ecosystem: Host-associated > Plants > Roots >... | reverse complement strand
CTTGCGGGCTGCGATAGTAGACGAACGCGGTCAGATACATTCTCGCTCCAAGCAAAACACTCCGCAGGGAACCGGTGCGAACGAGATCGTCGCGGCGCTCGTTAGCGCCGTGAAAGAGATCGGCGACGTAAGTGACGGGCTGAAAGCGATCTCGTTAGTCGTTCCCGGAACTGTGAAAGTTGAAGACGGCACAGTGGTAAGGGCCCCAAATCTCCCATGCCTCGACGGCTTTCCACTGACCGCAGCGCTAACGCGCGAACTCGGGCTGCCTGCCATCCTTGAAAACGACGCCAACGCAGCAGCAGTTGGTGAAATGTGGCAGGGTGCGGCGCAAGGATGCCGCACCATTATCTGCGTAACACTCGGCACTGGCGTTGGCGGTGGAATAATTCTCGACGGCGAACTCTGGCGCGGCGTTGATGGAGCTGCGGCCGAGATCGGTCACATGTGTGTCGACCCGTTTGGCGGCGTTGCCTGCACATGCGGCAGTCGCGGTTGCCTGGAAGTGTTTGCCTCGGCGACGGCGATCGTGCGCATGACTCGCGAGGCGAGTCCTCGTTATCCGGATTCTGTGTTACACCGGCGCAGTGAACTTACCGCAGAATCAATTTTCGAAGCCGGCGTCAAAGGCGACGAATTAGCGCTCGAGATCTTTCGCCGCATGGGTGTTTATCTCGGCATCGGCCTCGCGAATCTCATCAACATCTTGAACCCGGAGATGATCGTGATTGGTGGAGGCGTCGCGAACGGTTGGGACCTGTTTGAGAAACACATGTTGCATGAAGTGGAAGAACGCGCGTTCCCATTACTCGCGGCGCGCGTGAAGATCGTGCGCGCCAAATGCGGCGACGACGCCGGGCTGCTCGGCGCTGCGCGCCTGGCAGCGATTTCGAACCGATGAAAAGACTGCAAATTGTTTTTTATCTCCTCCTTTTTGTCGCTACGCCTGCTGCCGCGCAGGATATTACTGCGCTGCAACCTATCGGGTCCGTCATCAGCTACGCCAGAACGGAAAATACAATCAGCTTCGTCTGCAGCGACAACTCACAAGTACGCTTAACAATTCTCGCGCCGGATCTCATTCGCGTGCGCGCCGCCTTCGCTAAACCAATTCCCGCCAAAGATCACTCGTGGGCCATCGCGAAAGACGACTGGACGACACCGCGTTGGAACATCAGCGAAACAACCGGCGCGGTAACAGTTTCGACCGACGAAGTCGAAGTCGTTGTAAGCCGCTCGCCTTTGCTGATCGAGTTTCGCGACGCGCGCACGCACCAGTTAATAAATGCAGACGAGCGACCCATGGCCCACGACGCAAAAGGCCAACTCGCCGGAATGATGTTTGATCCGAAAGCGGGCACGTTCATCGCAGTCTCGAAAAAGCTCGGCTTTGACGAACATTTCTACGGTCTGGGTGAGAAGGCCGCGCGACTCGACAAAAGACGCGGCTTCTTCGTTAACTGGAACTCGGATACGCCGGGCTACACCGAAGGTAGAGATCCCATCTACCAAACGATTCCTTTCTATCTCGCCCTGCAGCGCGGCGTCGCGTACGGAATCTTCTTCGACAACAGCTACCGCAGTTATTTTGATTTCGGTCGATCTTCGCAACAGCGCGCATGGTTTGGCGCCGAAGGCGGCGAGCTGAACTATTACTTCTTCTATGGACCATCGATAAAAAAGATTCTGGGCCGCTATGCAGATTTAACCGGGCATATGCCGTTGCCGCCGATGTGGGCACTGGGGAATCAACAAAGCCGTTGGAGTTACTACCCCGACACAATGGTGGAGGAAGTTGCGCGTGAATATCGCCAACGCGATCTACCGCTTGATGCGATTCACCTGGACATTGACTACATGCGCGGTTACCGCGTGTTTACCTTCGACTCGCAGCGTTTCCCAAATCCAAAGGCACTCTCCGATAAGTTGGCGGGGCAGGGAATCAAGTTAATCACGATCGTTGACCCGGGAGTGAAACATGAGCCGCGAGGGGGTGGTACTGACCCTCGCTACTTCGTCTTCGAGCAAGGACTCGAGAGAAACTACTTTCAGCACCGAAGTAACGGTCAACTGTTTGTGCCGCGAGTCTGGCCCGGCGAAAGTGTGTTCGTTGATTACACCCTTCCTGAGGCGCGCCGCTGGTGGGGCGATCTTCATCGTGTCTACACCGACAACGGGATCGCGGGCATCTGGAACGACATGAATGAGCCATCAGACTTTGTCGATCAGACCGGCAAGAACCAGTTGGACGTGGTTAGCTACGATGAAGGTGAACGGACGACGCACGCGAAGAACCGCAACACGTTCGCTTTGTTAATGTCGCGTGCGACTTACGAAGGTCTCGAGCGTCTGCGTCCAGACGGGCGCCCGTATGTGATCACGCGCGCCGGTTACGCCGGAATTCAGCGTTACGCCACGATGTGGATCGGCGACACTAACAGTACGTGGGATGCGTTGGCTCTAAACATTCCGATGTTCACCACGCTCGGTCTGTCAGGCGAGCCATTTGTCGGTAGCGACGTGGGCGGGTTCATTGGACGCGGGAACGGTGAATTACTCGTGCGTTCGTATCAGGTAAGTTTTCTCGCGCCCTTTTGTCGCAATCACAAAGTAATCGACGGCTACGACCAGGAGCCGTGGCGGTTCGGAAAGTACTACGAGGACATCATTCGTAAATTTTTGAAATTGCGCTATGAGTTGCTGCCGTTTCTCTACACAACGCTCGAAGAATCGCATCGCACCGGTGTCCCGGTGTTTCGTCCTTTGATGTTGAACTATCAGGACGACCCGAACACCTACAATATCGACGACCAGTTCATGATTGGCAGCAATCTGCTGGTCGCGCCGATCCTAAAACCGGACGTTACACGCCGTTTAGTGTATTTGCCCAGCGGGACCTGGTACGACTATTGGACGAACAAGAAATATGCTGGCGGCACGATGATTACGGTCGATGCGCCGCTCGAGACCGTCCCGATGTTTGTGCGAGGGGGAGCGATGATTCCCACGACAACGCCGCAAAATTATGTTGGCGAAAGGCCAGCAGCGCCGATCACGTTCAACATTTACCCTGACGAGAAAGCCACGGCGGCCGGCAATCTTTACGAGGATGACGGCGTCAGTCCCGGGTACAAACGTGGCCTGTTTCGCCGCACTACGGTGAGCGGAAGGCGTAAAAACGGGGGTTTTTCGACGTCTATCAACTCCTCCGAGGGCCAGTTCAACCCCGGCGCCCGACAGCTCAAGTTCGCGGTGAAGGGGTGACGATCAACAAGGATCAGAGAAGGCAAAACATACATGTTGCATTGTCGTGACAATTTGCGGACAGTCTGGTATTATTTTGCGCGAACTCGCTAATTGTAGAAGACGCTCTCCTCGTGAAAGCCCCTTTCGTGCGGAAACGATTTAGTTTCTCTTTGGGTACACGTATGAAAAAACCAAGGGTTTTAACTTTAGCTGTGGGTGTGGTTCTTCTGTTGACTGTAGCGTCATCTGCGCGCGCTGATTCGGTTAGGGTTCCTCCAGGACTGGATAAACTAAATCTGGTTGACGGTCAGGTTCTGAGCTTTCCGGAAACCGGTAAGGTTGAGTTAAACGAACTCCTTTCCGAGCACTTTGCCAACAATAACGGCAAACATCTCGGTTTTAGCGTGGCGTCGTTCCATGGTGGCGTAAAGTTCGGGTTGGCAAATCCTCGCAACCCATCAACGTCAGTCACTCAGAACCCTGAACCAACCGGAATGTTGCTGTTGGGAACTGGTCTGGCAGCCGCTGCGGCTTTGGCCCGTAGGCGAGTCCGCCGGCGCAGACTTTAAGACGAACAGTAACGATCCTCGTATCGGGAAGAATCAATTCACGGAATTCCAGGCGTGTTTTGCACTGGTTCAATAAGTTTGTCCCGCTGCCATTCAGCTTCTCGCGGCTCACTATAGCCGTGATGTTATGGCAGCGCTTTGTTTTTACCGCAAGACTATTGCCGCTGACACCAGCGCTTGATCTCAACAATCACGGTATTCACGTCGCTTCCTTTGTCGATTACGTGTCGAGCGTACTCCGCCAACTGCCCCGCATCAACTTTCCGATCGATAATGTCGTTCGACTTGGAAGACCAAACAACTCTGTAGACGTAGACGGTATCATCCGCCTTCACCGCTTCCGCCATCATTCGGTTTAGCCAGCCTACGGCGTAATCGCGCTTGCCTTGTTGCAGGTAAACGAGAGCGAGATAAAACTCCGCATCCGAGAGGAGGCTAACCGTATTGGTCTGTTGAGCGAAATTGCTGATGAAGTTGTAGTACTGGCCTTCCGCTGCCGACAACGCCGAGTGGTCCTCTTTCGAGAATTGCTCCTTCAGGACGTAGAACTTGCTGAACCAGTAATTAGCGCGGTTGTACTGCGCTTTACCTGATAGCGGGGAATCAGGCGCTGCGTTCTTAATCGCCTGGTTGTAATAGCTGTCGGCGAGATCGGTTACATCGTTGTTGCGGCTATAGAAATCGCCGAGTGAGATCAGTTTGTCTGGGCTGAGAGCACGTTGTTGGACCGTCACGTGCCTCGGCTGGCCCAGCGCAGCGCAGGTCGCAAGACAAAGAAAACACGCGACAAGGAGCATTCTGACTGAGTTCATCACGTTAACACCTCACGAAGCAGGTTTGGGGGCGGCCGCGCTTTGCGGACTTGAGGCAGCCGGAACACTGATGCTGGTACCTGACTTGAAAAAGGTGGAAAGCAGTTGCGCGCCACCCACCGCGCCTGCGAGTCCAACAATAAAAATGACGGCAGGGTTGTCGTACGAACCCATCTGATCGAAGGCGATGATCTTTATTCTGCCGACGACGGCGACGAAGGAAACGACGAGTCCAATGAAACTCGTCACCGCGACAGCGACGAGCACTTCCCGCCTTGTAATGATTCCTTGTTGTTGCAGCCGCTGGAGGTAGAGCTTGATGATCGCGCCGATCAAAACGCCGAAGAGCATCGCGATCACGAGCACGCGATCGCGCGGTCTGACCTTCACTTTTATCGGATAGGTGTAATCCGTGATGAGGTGGCCGTAGCTGTCGTCGTAACTCACCTGCACAATCATCTTTGTGGACTCACTAAAACCGCTCAACAGATTGGTAAACCCCATCGAGGCGACCCTGAGATTCAGATCGATAGCGCCGCGCTGAAGCGGCGTGATGGTCAGGTTGGGCACTTCCACCGTGGTGTTTTCAATCAAGCCTGCTGGTTCCGATTTAATTGAGACCGAGCGAACGTTGACTGGAAAGTCGGGAAAATTGTTTTCCAATTCCAACCGGTACGGGTTTGTCACGCCCGTGAGGAACTCTGCGGTGCTCGCAGTGTCCGGAACCACGTTCAACTTACCTTTATTTCTCACGCCGACATACAGATCAAAGGTGCGGCTGATGTTCTTATCGCCGGGATACTTGAACTTAACAGTGATCACATAGATTCGCGGGTCCGTGTTGGCAGGGATGTCGACGAGGTACTTGTACTCGTTTGTTGACATTCCGGTGGCAGTATCAAACGAAGGTGTCGTGCTGCTCTCTTTGAAGCTTATCTGCGTTTGATCCGGGACCTCAAATTTGTCCAGCTCGAGATTGACAGTGTCCTGAGTCTTAACCGACATATTCACTTCAAGATTGTGCGCGCCTGCATAGGCCTTTTCGACATCGTAGGACACCTCGCCGGTGTACTTTTTGGCGCCGCGTGTAATCTCGAAGGTGGTGGTCCTCGCGGAGACGGTAACGGCGCAGGCGAGCACCAGGCACGTGAGAAGAAAGGCTTTAAGCTGTGGGTGCTTCATGTCCTTAATATGGCAACGTTTGTGCCAGAATATGGCAACGTTTGTGCCAGCAGTGAAGAATGAGTTCGGGTTGAGGCTTCATGGTAAATTCCAAAGCTTCCGCTCACGTCGGAGCGTTCCGGTTCAACTTAGGTGTGCACAATTAAAGACACGGTGTGCACATTCGTCGATGCTCTAACTACTATGCAGAAATCCGGCAAAGCGTGTTTCGGCGTCGTGAGGGCGTTAGGCTGAATTGATTGGGTGAGTGCTCCGGGCTAATTTGTTGCCGTTAGCGCTCCAGAACGATGTCGAAAACGCCGGTTTGAAAGGTCTTTCCGTTAATGGTGCGGTCCTCTACGGTGATTGCGTTCTCGATGCGATACATCGGGTCACTCTTCTTAGGATCGCCTTGGAAATGCACCTCCGTAACGAGCGGTTTGAACCCGGGACAAACGGCCAGCAGATGAAAGTGAGCGCAGCGCCAAAAGTCGGGCGCGCCAGTAGGGTTTGGACGATAGGGGATCGGGCGAATGCTTTCTAACTCGTAGTAGCCGGTCTCGGAAGACACTAACCGGCCGCGGTTACGAAAATCGGTTGTGCCGTTCGAATACTTCTCCTGCATATCGACGTGCCAAAAATCCAAAACCGCACCCGCCAGCGGACGTTTTGTGTCGTACGCCCAAACGCGTCCCGACAGGATGAACGTCGTGCCGGGTTCACCCGGCAAACTGAGTTTGCCTCTAAACGGAGCGCCCGTTCTGTAGAATGGTCCATACGGCTGTGGCGTAACTTTTTTCAGTTCGCTCTTAGGGGTGACTACGTCGCTTGGCGTTGCGCCCATTTGGATGAGGACGCGATCCGATCCGTCGCGGTTCACTTCCTGGGTCGGTTGCGCGTCGCACCGCAGGATCAAACCGGAAACTCCTACTGTAGCGAGGCCTAAAGTGGTTTGTTGCAGAAAGGTTCGTCGCGTCGAGTCAAACATGTTACTCACCTCGATTTGAAGCTTCGGTAAAAACGTTCCTTGTTGTGAGAACACCATCCACGCGTGTTTTGTGGTAAAGATCCTTAATGCTATCTTGTTTATCCTTGTACATTTCTAATGGGGGTGCGGAATCAAAATGCCTCGGAATCCTTCTCTGCGATGGATCTCGCCTGTACTGATTCTTCCAGCGGTGCTTCTTCTTTCGCCTCGAGCCACCGCGCAACGGGCCTGCTTTACTGAGGCCGAACGATCGCGCGCCGAACAGACAGCAAAAGTCTATCGAGCGCCTGATCCTGGATACGATCCGGTGCGTGGTTACAACCCGGCAACGGGACCGCGACGTGGTGCGCCGCCCGCGGACGATAACGGCCTTGCGAAGCCGATCAATTGCACGGCCAACAAAGACGAATCACCAGGCACCGGTACGACGCCGAAGTTTCATTGCTCCGTTGCGGGTGTTGTTGACGAAGACGGAAATCTGATCCGTTACAAGGTGAAACCGCATTTCAAAGGGCAGTCGCCCGATAAACGCAATGGCGAAATCTATGGCGAGTTTTTATCGTCCCGGTTTTCGCAGGCACTGGGGTTCTTTGCTGATGATGAATGGGTTGCTGACGTCAATTGTCCTGACTGCGAGAAGAGCCTGACGAGAGGTTTTCAAGGCGCAAGCTTCTCACCGTTCCAGCCCGCAGCCGGCATAGAACTTTCGCTGGGGAGAGGAATCGATGTGAACTGCAATGATAAAGCTTCCGCACCGCTGGGCGAGTCGCTCCGGAAGTTATCGCAGAATGGCGCTCCGCGCGCGGAGATCGATGCGTTCAAGCTCTGGTTGGGTTTCATCGATCACGGCGACACCAAGACTGACAATCACAAGTTCGCTTGTCTGAAGTCGCAGAAGAACGGGAACGCTCGGATCTGCGAACCGGGACAGGCAGTTTTCTATGTAAGCGACATGGGTTCAACTTTCGGATATTCACGGTCGAGTGAAAACAAAGCAAGGCTCGAAGTCTGGCGTAAGAAGGATCCCATCGAAGTGAGTGGCGGAACGTGTAAGACGACGGCGAAAAGTGTCGGCGACACGACGATATCCGAAGCCGGTCGCAAACTCCTGGCCGATAACCTTCAGCGTCTTCTCAATGCCGAGAAACAAGATCGCACGATCACCAGAGTGTTTGCGGCTTCGCGTAATGCTGAGCGCGATCGCCCCGCGGCAGAGTGGACCGCGGAGTTCGTTCGCAAGGCACGCATGATCATCGACGCGCGTTGTTCAAACTGAAGTCGGGCGTTCTGCAGTGAAAGCCAATGCAATCTGAACTACCTAAGTCAAAACTGAATCGTTTTCGGTCCTGGTCGGTACTCAATCGCGATCTGTGTCAGTTGGAGTTCTTCAGACGCGTGCTCGAAGAAGCGACTGACAAGACTACGCCGGTGCTGGAGAAGCTGAAATTTCTCGGCGTGTTCGCCTCAAACCTCGACGAGTTCTTCATGGTCCGTGTTTCCGGTATCAAGGAGATGCTCGGCATCGACGATCTTGGACCAATGCCCGGTGAACTCACGCCAACGGAACAACTGCGCGTTATTCGCGAACGTGTGCTCACACTCGTCGAAGAACAGACGCGCTGCCTGCGCGAAGAAGTGTTGCCCGAGCTCGCTGCTAACGGCGTCGTGATCGCGCCTTACAACAGTCTGTCGGAAAAGGAACGGCAAAGCCTCTCAGAATACTTTCTGAAAAACATCTTTCTCGTTTTGACGCCTCAGGCAGTTGATCCGGCTCGCCCGTTTCCTTACATCTCCAATCTCAGCCTGAATATAGGGTTAACCGTTGAAAGCAATCCTGAAGACACTCTCGCCGGAGCGCCGCTGGGCTACGAGGTTAGGTTTGTTCGCATCAAGGTCCCGCCCGTAGTCCCGCGACTGATTCCCATCAACAAAGGCGAAACGAAGTTTGCGCTCGTCGAAGAGGTGATTGAGGCCAACATCCATTCGCTGTTTCCAAAAATGAATCTCAGCAAAGGACATCTGTTTCGCGTGACGCGCGACGCCGACGTCGAGATTCGCGACGACAAGGCCGCGGATCTGCTTGCGCTGATAAAAGAGTCGTTGCGTGAGCGGCGCTTTGGTCTGCCCGTGCGATTGGAAGTCGCCTCGTCGATGCCTGAAGAAATGGTCGAGTACCTGACCAACTCACTGCACATCGAGCTGGACGATGTTTACAGGGTTGACGGTTTGCTTGACGTTCCCGACCTGATGGAACTCTACAGTCTGGACCAGCCGGAGTTAAAGGACAAACCGCTAAAAGCGGTAGTGCCTGCTGCGTTGCGCAATAAGGAGTCGATCTTCGAGGCAATCAAGAAGCAGGACGTGCTGGTCCATCACCCTTACACGTCTTTCGGAACGATCGTCGATTTCATACAAAGCGCGGCGCACGATCCGCAGGTAGTCGCGATCAAGATGTGTCTCTACCGCACGGGAAAGAAGTCGCCAATTCCCCAGGCGTTGATCGAAGCGAGCGAGCGTGGCAAACAAGTGACAGCGGTCGTTGAAATCAAGGCGCGGTTTGACGAAGAGCACAACATCGAATGGGCCAAGCGTTTGGCTGAATCGGGCGTACACGTCGTCTACGGCCAGGTAGGATTGAAGACGCACAGTAAAGTTACGTTGATAGTACGGCGCGAAGATGACGGGCTCAGGACTTACACGCACATCGCAACCGGCAACTACAATCCGACAACCTCAAGGCTCTACACAGATCTAGGACTCTTAACCAGCGACTCGATAATCGGCGACGATGCGACTGACCTGTTCAACTTTCTCACAGGTTTTTCGATGCAGAAGGAGTTTAGCCGCCTGTTGGTCGCGCCCTTGAATCTGCGCAAACACATGATGGCTCTGATCAAACGTGAGACGGAGCATGCGCTTCAAGGACGTCCGGCGCACATCATGGCGAAAGTCAATCGCCTCACAGACCTGCATATCATCGAAGCGCTTTACGAAGCATCGCAGGCTGGAGTGAAGATCGATCTCATCGTGCGCAGCGCTTGTATGATCCGGCCCGGTGAGCCTGGCCTGTCACAAACTATCCACGTTCGCAGCGTCGTGGGAAGATTTCTCGAACACAGTCGCATCTTCTACTTCGCGAACGGAGGCGACGAACAGTTCTACATCGGTTCGGCCGACTGGATGGCGCGCAATCTCGATCGGCGCGTAGAAGTCGTAGCGCCCGTACTTGATGCGCAAGCTAAAACATATCTCAAAGACACCGTATTAGCTGCATACCTGCGTGATAACGTGAAAGCCCGGGTACTGAACTCTGACGGTACGTACGTGCAGCCGGGCGTCGGCGAGGAATCCTTCAACAGCCAGTTGTTTTTCGAGGGCCCAAACAGTTCACCGCCTGTCGGCAGCGTGCACCCGTTGAAGCGACCGCGATTGTGGGCCAAACAATAATCGCAAATAGAACGCAGAAAGGATTACGAACATGAACCGTCTGACGATTGCGGTGCTGGCGACGTTTGTCGTCATCCTGCTGGGTAGCGGGCTGGTTGCTTATGTGATGCGCGATCGTGCCGAGCCGGGTGTTACAAGTACACCCTCGGCTTCACCGGGCGCGTCGATCGCACAGCCGGCGGCTTCGGAAAAACAAGCGCGGCAGGGAATTCCGTTGCTCGGCGAACTCTTTGGACCAGATGCTACGGGTCTGTCGCCTGCCACTATTGAGAGTTGGGAGTCAACGTCCGCGAGGATCGCGCTGCGGTTTGCACTCGCTGCTTTTTTAGCCGCGTTGCTCGCGTTTCGTCCGCGGCGCGGGGTGCCTGTCAATCGGCGCAATCCTTTCGTCGCCCAGACACAGATTCTGATGGCTGTCGTCGCCGGCGGAATGATGATGGTTGTGGGCGACAGTGCGGCGCGTGCGTTTGGTATTTTTGCTGCCGCGTCGCTGGTGCGCTTCCGCACGAACATTCGAGATCCGAAAGAGATCACCGTGTTGCTCGTTTGCCTCGGTGTAGGCTTGGCGGCCGGCGTCGGACGCTGGGACATGGCAGTCATCTTGACGCTGTTTGTGTTGTTGTCGTTGTCGATTCTCGAGTACTTCGAGAAGTTTCAGGTATTTCGTTCGATGGAAGTCGCGGTGCAGACGCGTGATGTTGATAAAGCCAACGACATCTTGAAAGCACTCTTTGCGCGTCACCGTTTTGATTACGAGTTGCGCGAACTCAACCGCCAGGATCAGGACGACCCAATCGGAAGGATTGTTTATCTCGTCAACCTCGATCCAACTGACAGCACGAGCAACCTGAGCGATGAAATACTGTCTGGCGATCCGGACAATATCGACAGTGTCGAGTGGCAGCAGAAAGACAGTCAAACGTACATCTACAAATAAACACACTGTGCGCATGAAGGTGTGTTGATTGAATTCCGGTCATGGAATAGACTGCCGATACACGCTAGAAAATACCTCGGAGGTATGGATGAAGGGTCGGACAATTGTAGTCGGAGACATCCACGGTTGTTATGACGAACTGATGGACTTGCTCGAGAAAGCCGAATTCGGTGAAGACGACCGCGTTGTTGCCGTCGGAGATCTGGTCACTAAGGGTCCGAAGAGCCGCGAAGTGCTCGAGCTGTTTATGACTGATGCGCGCTTCACTACTGTTATCGGCAATCATGATTTGGCGCTGCGGCGAAAATGGAACGGCGAGGACATCGACTTGAACTCCGCGCAGAAGGAGACACACAAGGAACTCAAGGGCGAGAAAGATGCTTATGCAAGCTTCTTCAATCGTCTGCCGTTCACGATCGATCTCGGCACGCACATGGTCGTGCATGCGGGTCTCCGTCCGAACGTTGAACTCTATTCTCAGACTACGGGCGATCTAACGCGTCTCCGAACTCTCGGTGGCGACCGTGAAAGTGAAGATGGAACACCGTGGTATCACGTTTACTACGGTGAAAAGATTGTGCTTTTCGGCCACTGGCCTGCGCCGGAACCGCGCCGTGGTAAGAAGGCGATCGGGTTGGATACGGGGTGTGTCTACGGTTACAACCTGACGGCTTACGTCATCGACACGGATGAGTTTATCTCAGTGCGTGCGAAACGTGCGTACGACGAGTCGTGAAATCCATGTCAGTATCTAAGCCAAAAAGGCCGCTCGACTGAGCGGCCTTCGTCGTTACTGTTGATTGCTTTGAATTACTTGTGCGTGATGACAGCAGCCGCGGCGTTTACGTTCTTCGCCTGAAACTGGTTCCAGTAGTCCTGAACGAAATCCTTCTGCTTTCCGTGACCGAAGCCTGAGCTGAACTCATACTGCTCCATCTCGGCCAAAACCTGATCGAGTTTCCAGTTGTCATACTTGAACCGGTAAACGGCTCCCATCACACCCGTGCGGTGACGGCCGCCGGCGCAGTGCACGTAGAACTTACCCGTTGCCGGATCGTCAACAACTTTCAAAAACGCGTTGATCTGGTCCATGCTCGGATAGCTCTTATCGACCATCGGAATGTTGACGTAGCGCAGTCCCGCAGCTTCCACTGCTGGTTGTTCCGCTTCGCGGGAATTGTCAGTTAAGTCGATGATGGTCTTGATGCCGAGATCCGAGAGGGCCTTGTAGTCTTCATCTTTCGGACGCGCGCCGCGATAGAAGCGGTTGTCCATCTGGCCAAAATTCTTGATTTTGACGTTGGGAAACGCGGTGCTTTGCTCTTGGCCTGGGTCAGCGGAGAAAGGGTAAAGATTAAAGCAAAAACTGCGAGTAGAACTGGGGTAAACCGTTTAATAGAATTCATTCAAAACTCCTCGAATAATCGAATACAGTTGATAGGGCGTCGGGCCTCGGCAAGGCTTTGAGCGAAACGAATTGTCAGGGCTGATTCGTCAAAAAATCGATGTTTAGGATTCGTGTTCGAGCGAGCCCTTCAGTTGCACCGGATTCTATGTACCTTTTGCGTTCCAGGCAGTCCCATTTGCATCATTGTCGAAGGGGTTGGGAACGGCGAAAAACGCTTCATTTTCGGGGCGTTTTTCATCGCTCGACGAGGTGCTGATAGCGTTCAATATTCTCCGGCTCGTAGAAAAGCTCGGCGGCGCATTTGTCGCATTTGTGCCTGTAGGTGTGCCGAAGTTTGGCCTTGCCGCCGGAGGGATCGTGGAAGACGGCTTGGCGGGTCTTACAGTCGGGACAGGTTACAACAAAGTACCATTCAAAGGGTTTACAGTCTTTTAAGTCCATGGGGGAATCTGGCCTAAACGACTTTTGGGAAACGGGTGGCCAGTATGTCGGCTTATAGATCACCAGTGAGGAATTGTTTGTACGTTGAGGTACAAACCCGATAGATGTCGAACCGTACGCGTGCTTTCTTATCGTTTCTACTCACCGCGCTCGGCTGTAGTGCGCCTATTGGAATTGTCCTCTGGATCTGGTGGACGCACGACTTGCACTTGAATGTTTATTCAGACGACACCTTCTGGTACCGGGAATATTTCCCAACGTATTTCAACGTGATTGTGACGGTGGTGCTAAGTTTTGTCTTGGGTTTGATTGCGGCTGGGTTCATTTGGATCATGCGCTACGTGAGGTCTCACGATTAAAGGGCCAAGCCCCCGTCGTCGCGGTGAGCCGTCCCTCGACAGTTACTCGTCCCAGAAAGCGCTGAACCCGAACTTCGCCTTCACATATTGAACGTAGTATGCCAGATAAGGCATAATCAACAAGGGTGCAGGAGCCTTCAAAGATCAAGAGCGTCGTTTGGGTAGGCTCGTCGCTCAGAGACCTTAAGCTGTTTCCCACTGAGGTCAAGGATGTTATGGGCTACGCGTTATATCAAGCTCAACTATGTCTCAAAGCTCCGCTAGCGAAGCCGCTGCGCGGGTTTGGCGGCGCAGGCGTTCTGGAAATAGTCGAGGATCATCCAGCGAGAGGAGAATAATGAATGAAAGCAAGAGTCAAAAGGACAAGAAAACCCAGAGCACGCAGGGAAAGAGTCGTGAGCAGTAGCGGCAATGTATTTGCCGATCTGGGTTTTGAAGACTCGGAAGAACGGCTTTTGAAGGCAAAACTAGCCATCAAGATTGCGCAATTGATCCAAAGGAAAGGCTTGACCCAGACTCAAACCGCTCAACGCACGGCCTTGGACCAACCGAAGGTTTCACGACTTCTACGCGGCCAGCTTTCCGGGTTTTCTGCAGATCGTTTGTTCGCCGTCCTGAATCGCTTAGGTCACAGTGTCGAGGTTCGGATTTCTGCAAAAGAACGTGCTCCAGAAAAGTCTCATACGCGAGTGATGATAGGTTAGAACTCTTTGACAGTGCGCTAAGCAGTGCGTCAGGTGAATTCTATACGCGTTGAAGACAGCGACATCAGAAGTTTGTCGCAGACGAAAAGTGCATCAGGTTACGACTCTTACGATTTACTAACATTTTGTTACAGGTTGCAGCCGCCAGCGAGTCCATCTATTAACACCTGTCTGGTCCACTTTAGCTGTGGTGTTGTCACAAGTTTGTCTCAATCGGATGGGCTTAACCCATGTGCGACAGTTTTCAATTAGGTTCCGCCGGCACTTTGATCTCGATCGTTAAGTAGTTCGGACTTGAGCACTCGCTCTGATCGCATGACGTGAAGTATCAAGACTCGTCCAGAATCTTCGCGGTAGAAGATGCGACATGGCGGCTCGATAATCTGGCGATAACGCCAGCCCTTGAGATCTTGCGGCTTTGAGCCAAGTCTAGGGTGGCTTTCAAGATGATCAACATGCTCGAAGATCTTCTGCACTAGGTGTCGTGCTGCCTCGGGATTGTCTAGTGCAATGTAATCCGCAATTGCGTCAAGATCGTTGAGTGCGGGCTCGGCCCAGATTACTTCAGCCATCTGGACAGCCGTTGCTTTGCCTGCTTATGAGTGAGTGACCGTCCCTCTTCAATTGCCTTTTCCCCGCGAGCAATGCCCTCGAGCAATGTCATGCGACGCTGCAGAGTCTCGAAGGTTTCAACATCGACGAGATATGCTGATGGAACGCCATGCTGCGTAATTAGGATCGGTTCTCGATCCTTCTCAAGCTGGTTCAGGATCTCTGTGGCTTGGCGCTTCAGTGTGGTCACGAGTTCAGTTCGCATAGAGTGATACTAAAGTAGCACTTTCAGAAAAGCAAGGGGGTTGCGTGACGTCGTGAAGATCAAAGAATTGAGGGATCACGCCTCGATTATGACAACGATGCGGTACATCCACGCGACGGATCAAGGGAAGCGCGGAGCGACCGTCGTTTTATGGAGTATCGACAAAAACGACGTCACAAGTTTGTCACAGACGACAAACGGCAGGCCGTTCAACCTGCCGTAAGTCATTGAATTGAATGGTGAGCCGAGCAGGGCTCGAACCTGCGACCCGCTGATTAAGAGTCAGCTGCTCTACCAACTGAGCTATCGGCCCTCATTGTGACGCGAAAAATTATACGTGCGATCAGGTGAGTGTCAAGCAAGTGAGGTTTTTAGCAAATCCCGCCGCGTCCGTGCAGCGTTGTCCTTCCTAGTTCGATGTTGCGCACTCTCGCTGTTCCAGCAACTTTTGGACTGCGTTGATCAAACCATCAATATCAGGCTTCGCAACATACGCAGCTGCCCCGGCCGCAATCGCCTCGCGGCGGTGAAGCTCATATGCGTCACCTGAGTAGAAGATGCATGGAACGCCTGGACAGATCTGCTGCAAGCGCTCGCACAACTCCAAACCACTCGCATCCGGCAGACGTCGATCCAACACGAAGAGATCAAACTTTTTCTCTTCAGCCAGGGTACACGCCTCTTCCACCGTGCCCGCAGTCTCAACCTCATAATCTTCTTTGGACAGCAATAGTTCGAGCATCTCGGACGTGTCGTTATGATCGTCCACACACAGCACACAACATTTGGAATCGGCCACGGGAATATCCTCCTCGTTCACTGAGACATTCTGGCTACAGGAAACTACGGAACCTTTCCGCGGGTGCGCCGGGAGAACCTCTCGGCGTGTGCGCCCGCATTATATTCGATTCTGGAAGGCGAGGGAAATTGACGCTTTGACTTAAATAACTAGGTATTCCGGATCGTTCACCCTTTCTTGCGATCCAATACTAGAACAGGTGGGCAGCCCTCCTGCCCACCGCCAGCAACTATTCCTGTTTACCGAATGGCGACGGGTTCTTCATTGCTTTCAACAGTTGGTTGAGCACTTCCAGGTCCTCATCTTCAGGTTCCAACTGCCGGTACTTTTCGAGCGTGGCCGAAGCCGCACTCAGGTCGCCCAGTTTGTGATAGACGAGCGACAGGTTGAAGTAAACAAGAGAGAAACCGGGCTCAATCTGGGCGGCGGCTTCGTAGTGCAACTTCGCAAGTTGTAGATCGCCGGCGTCGTAGTAAAGATTTGCCAGATTGTAGTGTGCTTCGACGTGTCGCGGATCGTTCTTGAGTGAAAGCGTGAAGTTGTCGATAGCCGCAGCGTGCTGACCGCGCTCGAGATTGATGATGCCGAGGTTGCAATAAGCTTCAGCGACGTTATCGCCTTCGTTAATCGCCTCAACGTAGTGTTCGGCCGCTTTCGGATCGCCCTGTTCATGCAGCAACAGCGCTTCTTCAAACGGCGTCAGCAGACGTGCGAGACGGCCCGTTTCCACACGGAAGAGATTTAACTGTCCCTGGAGTTCAGCTTCGATTTGCCGAATGCTGTGACCCTGCGCGCGCAGCTCACGCACACGCCTGAACTGCGTTAACGCTTGAAAGTCGTAAACGAAATCCGGTGTTTGCGAAGGTGATGAAGCCTGGATGATGCCTTGTTCGGTCCAGCGGCGAATGGTCTTCTAGCTGAGTCCGAAGAGTTGCTTGATCTCTTTGACGGTGTACGAAGATTTGACACGTTGATAATCCGCCTTCGACGGGACAGGTGAGGGAAACGAGATTACCTTCGTGCTCGGATCTTTCATCAGCAACGAAAAATGTGGCGCGTAAAACTACCCGACTTTTCGCTTCTTCGCCGCGCGTGGTTTTACCAGCGTAATCTGCGGCTTCTTCTTTGTTGAAGCTGCCGGCGCCTTGACCATCGGCTTGCGATTCGACGCCTGCAAACTCTTCTTCAGCGCGCTCATGATATCAAGTCTGGGAACTTCTTCA
>Ga0207675_100002881_pt1 | contig 16915 bp, 18 predicted proteins | sample KBSSwiS42_FD_184305 | JGI IMG/M metagenome (GOLD analysis project Ga0207675, IMG submission 184305) | Switchgrass rhizosphere microbial communities from Kellogg Biological Station, Michigan, USA - KBS Switchgrass S4-2 (SPAdes) (version 2) | ecosystem: Host-associated > Plants > Roots >... | reverse complement strand
ATAATTTGCTGAATGGAAAAATTGGATTCAAAACAAATCTATCCAGTCATTTTTACATGGACCTGTTCTTTGGTATAAACAATATAGCCGGCACACAATACCCGATCATGATCTTTGTTAATCAATTAGCAGATGCTTACATACCTGCTCCACCAAAAGCTGTGGTTTATGGTGGAATTAATTTAAAATATAACCTGTGAGAATTCATGAAGGGCAGTAATCAACTGCCCGTTCTTTTTAAATTTAGCTTTTTATGAAAAAAATTCTTTTGTTATTGATAGTCTCTATCGCTGTATTCTCCTGCGATAGATTTAAGAATAAGGAAACAGATGGTAAAAAAGATCAGCGTATTGTTTGTTTATCAAAACATTTGACTGAAATGGTATTTGCATTAGGTAAAGGACATGATCTTGTTGCTGTTGATTTGAGCAGTACTTATCCTGACAGTGCTAAGTTATTAAAGACAGTTGGCTATCATCGTGCATTAAGCCCGGAAGCAATTATCTCCATGGAGCCTGATCTTGTTATTCATAGTAATGATATCGGTCCTGACAATGTTTTGCCACAGATAACAAAAGCAGGACTGAATGTAACAGCATTTGGTGGTGCTAATACTATTGATAGTGCAAAGTTGTTACTGAAAGAATTGGGTAATTTTTTTGGAGTAAGCGATAAAGCAGACTCCATTATTAAAAACATGGAAGCAGGTATTGTAAAAGCCCAGGATACAATGAAGGCAATGAATATTCATGATTCATTAAAAGTAATGATCATTCATTTCGGCTTACGCAACAATAATTATTTTGTAATGAGCGGAAGAAATGGAGTAGGAGACAAGATGCTCCGCCTTGCAGGTGCAACTATTGCTTTGTATGACGGCAAAGGAGCAAGAGAAATGAGTGCAGAAGCAGTAGCACTTGCTAATCCTGATGTGATCATTGCCACAGATTTTGGTTACGATAGAATGGGCAGCATGGATAAGTTCATTAGCGCAGTTCCTGGTGTGGCATTAACGAATGCAGGGAAAAACAAACGAATCGTTAGGTTTGAGGAACATGATATTATATATTTTGGTCCGAGAACAGGCGAAAATATCATTAAGTTAATGCACCTGCTTTATCCCAATAATAATGTTAAGGCACAATAAATTTTTCTTCCCTGCTTTGATCGTTTTACTCGCAGTTGTATTGCTTTGGGGCATTGCATTTGGCTCGGTGCATATTCGCTTACAAGACATGTTTTCCGGATTGAAACATGCTTTTAGCGGTGAGAAACCCGCAAACATTCACGAAGCAGTTTTTATTCAATTGCGTTTGCCAAGAGTAATTCTATGTGGCATCACTGGTGCCATCCTCGCAGTAAGCGGTGTATTAATGCAGGGATTATTTCGTAATCCAATTGTTGAACCGGGCTTGATCGGCACAAGTGCCGGTGCAGGTTTAGGTGCGTCAGTTGTTTTTGTTTTAGCACCAAGTTTTAGTCCTGCGGTTAAGGAATGGGCCGGTACTTTGCTTACACCAATGATCGCTTTTGTTGGTGCAATGGCTTCTACAATTATTGTTTATTCTATTGCAAAGAATGCGAAACGAATTTCTATTATGTCATTACTGCTTGTTGGTATTGCAATGAATGCTGTTTGTCTAAGCGGTATTAATTTTCTCGCATACACAGCAAGAGATTCACAAGCAAGGAGCATTACATTCTGGAACATGGGAAATTTTTCAGGCGCTTCCTGGCTGCAGGTGACCGTAGTAGGTATTGCGGCCACTGTTGTTTTCATTATTTCATTTTCTTATTCCAAACAACTTAACACCCTGTTATTGGGCGAAGAAGAAGCTACTTATCTAGGTGTGGATCCAGACAAATTGAAAAGAAATATTTTGTTACTGAACACGATCATGGTTTCAGTGGCAACTGCATTTGTGGGTGTTATCGCTTTTATGGGTTTGATAGTTCCGCATATGTTAAGGCTAATGATCGGCAGCGATAACAAAAGATTATTACCAGCATCAATGTTACTCGGGTCCGCTTTATTGATCTGTGCAGATACTTTCGGAAGGCTGGTATTGGCGCCGGCCGAAGTTTCTGTTGGTATCATCACTTCACTCATCGGGGCGCCGATATTTATCATTTTGCTTAAGCGTTTCAACTTATTGCAGCAGAAGGGAGGGTACAATGCTTAGGACGGAAAACATAACTTATACTATCGATAAAAAACAGATATTAAAAAATGTCAATGCAACATTTCCGGCTGGTGAATTCAATATGATATTGGGCCCGAATGGTTCTGGTAAATCCTCCTTCTTAAAAATATTCAGTGGAGAGATAAGCAAGTTTGAAGGTTCTGTTTTTTATGATGATAAAAAAATTAAGGAAATAAAAAATGAAGAGCTGGCAAAGAAAAGAGCAGTAATGAGCCAACAGGCAGATCTTAGTTTTCCTTTGTTGGTGGAAGAAGTTGTGATGATGGGTCGTTATCCTCATTTTAATTTTAGCCCAAACAAAAAAGATATCAGGATTTGCCATGAAGCAATTGAAAGAATGAATCTGCATGAGTTCAAGCAAAGAAATTATCTGACCCTAAGCGGGGGTGAAAAACAAAGAGTGCAATATGCAAGAGTGTTGGCTCAGATCTGGGAAAAGCCAAGTGAAGGTTATCGGTATCTTTTTTTAGATGAACCATTAAATAGCCTTGACATCAGTTATCAACATGAATTTTTAGAAGCTGCGGGTGAACTAATAAAAGATCATACAGTATTGATCGCTGTAATGCATGATATAAACCTTGCTGCACATTATGCAGATAATCTTTTTTTCTTCAAAGAAGGAGAGTTGATTGTGAATGGAAAACCCAAAGATGTTTTAACTGAAACAATAATCGAAAAAGTTTTTAATGTAAGAACAAAAGTGATCGATAATCCTGTGACCGGTAGGCCGCTGGTAATTTATAATTAAGATCTTATTTTTTGAAGTAAGTATTTTTCGATCTCTTTATATTTTTGCTTTTTCATTTTTTGGGGTTCTACTTTCTGCATATATATAGCCCAATCCAAAGGAGTTCCCTCATAAATAAGATCTTTTGATTTCAGATCAGCCCCAGCATCAACAAGAATTTTTACCGATTCAAGGGAAGTTGAAAATACTGCCTGGTGCAAGGCAGATGCATGCGAGTGAAATCCACTTGAATGATCTAAATATGCGTTTACATTTACACCTAATGTTACGAGGTAAGAGATCCATTTTGCCTTTCCATAAAAAGCAGCCATCATTAATGATATCTCACGATCAGTTTTAGTTGCATTTTTTGCCAGAAGATATGCTTCATCTGCCATATCAAGTCCAATAGCGGTTGCTAATGTCAAATTACCCCCCCTTTTAATTAAATGTTTAGCTGCATCAGCATTCCCATGTGCTAATGCGCCAATTCCATTGCCGGGGTTTGCTCCATTATCAATAAGCAGGTCGATCCATTCATTCTGAACACCTGATTCTCTTGGTATGCGACCAGTGGCAACTAAACCAAGAGTATAATCTATTTGTCCCTGGTAACTATCCGCTGCATTTTTTTTGGCAGCTTCAATAAGGACCATTGTAACGGCAACAATATTCGCTGGAAGTTTTTCATGGCGAATAGGGTTATCAGCAACAAACCATATTAAATAAGGGTTTTTGAAATACCCATTAGTTGGAGATGAAAGTCGTTCATTAATAATTTCCGGGTTTTCGTTCAAAATACTTTGAAGAGATAAGACATCGCCATTGTCGATAGCTTCTACTGCTTTACGAAATAACGGGTCTGAAATATCAAAATTGTTCACCGTTTTTGATTTCTATAAGTAAAGTTAGTATTTACTTCATCAAAATTTTCTTGGACTACGTTATTGCATTTTTATATTTGATAAATGAACGAGGACTTTACACTGGAATTATCGAACTATGCCGGGCTAACAGCATCAATTGTGTTAACGATCAACTTCTTTTTGGGAATGCTGCTCGCTACAGCTTATCGTACAAACTCACTATGGAAAAAATTACCAGCAAAGATCCAACGAATCGACATTAATGACATCCATAACTATACTGCATACATCGCCTGGGCATTAGTTGGATTGCATGTTGTGTTTTTATTAGTTGATAAAACATCTAAGTTCACATTTATTGATGCAATTTTTCCCGTTAATGCTCCCACACAAAGTTTAGTTGTTTCGTTTGGCACATTAAGTTTATATGCTTTAACAATTGTGATCATTACTACACAAAAAGTGATCAAAAGAAAAATTTCATTTCGTGCATGGAAAAATATTCATTTGATTAGTTACGGAACCGCTATGCTATTTGTTTTACATGGGATATTTATGGATCAGCATTTGCAAAATTCGCAACCAGATTATTTTGATGGAGAAAAGTTGTTATTAGAAATTTGTGGTATCGCTTTGGTTGCTGCTTCTGTGTGGAGATTCAAATACCATTTAAAAAAGACGAGAGTTTAGCAAGATCACATTCTTTCCAATTTTACTTCTAAGGTTTGTTTATCTGTTTCTGTTTTGGCAAGGATGATCGCTTTTTGAAAATTTTCTTTTGCTTTTTTATTATCAATACCAGTATATAGTTCACCAAGCAGTGTAAAATAAAAATGATTTGTTGTAAGATCCAACTTCTCTGCTTCTTCAATAGCAGCTTCTTTACCTTTCACTTTTGATAATGCATAGGTTCTGTTGAGAGCAGCAACTGGTGAATATTCGATCACCAATAGCTTGTTATATAACTGAAGGATATTATCCCACTTTTCTCTTGAATCCGATTTGATCGTATGCCAATAACCAATACTTGCTTCAATATGGTATTTAGAGAGATCATTTCCTTTCGAAGCTTCATGTAAGAAATAAATCCCTTTTATGATCAGTTCCTGGTTCCATAACGATTCATCCTGCTCATTGTACAAAACCATTTCTCCTTTTTCATTCTTTCGTGCTGCAAAGCGGGAAGAATGGAAGCACATCAGCGAATACAAGGCGTTTATTTTTGGAAGATTGGTTGGTTCATTTTCAATGAGCATATAGGTCAATCTCATCGCTTCGGCACAAAGATCTTCACGCAAAATATTATTATCGGTTTCCGAATAATATCCTTCACTAAAAAGTAAATACAAAGTAGTAAGTACAGCATCTAATCTTTCATTGATCTCATCTTTACCCGGCATTTCTATCTTTATTTTTTCTTCTCTTAATTTTTCCCTGGCTCTGAATAATCTTTTATTGATCGTTTCCCTGTTTGATAAAAAGGCATTAGCGATCTCATCAATACCAAATCCACAAAGGATGCGAAGCGCCAAACCGATTTGAGATTCAGTTGGAATAGAGGGATGACAAATTGCAAATAACATTTGCAATTGACTATCTGAAATATTTTGCTCCGATAAATTAATTTCCAAATCTTCTGAATCGGATGAAGATCTTTTTAACTCTTTCAATATTTTCTCTGAGAAAATGTCTTGCCGATGCAAATGGTTTTTTGCTTTATTCTTTGCAACGGTATAAAGCCACGCAATTGGATTTGCCGGAATTCCTTTGTATGTCCATGTGTCTACTGCCAATAAAAATGTTTCACTGGCTATATCTTCTGCAACCTGTATGTTCTCAATTCCAAAATATTTACAAAGAACAGCTGTGATCTTTCTGAATTCAGATCGGAATAAATGGGGTATGAGGTCTTGATCTTGCATGATGTTTATATATGAGTCAATAGTCATTTGTAAGATTGGCCGGCCGCTGACTATCGACTATTGACTCAGAACTCCCGACTTTTAGTGCACTCCGTCTCCCTTTGCGATCTTTCTTATTTCCATACTATTTCCTTCTCCTTGCAATACAGGGCAACCTTTTGCAAACTCAATAGCTTCTTCAACTGAATCGGCTTTTACAACAATAAAGCCACCGATCGTTTCTTTAATATCACCAAAAGGTCCATTTGTTACAACTGGTTTTGAATTTTTAGTTGTTACCACTCTTGCATTATCGAATGGCAGGCCGGTTCCGCTTACAAATTTGTTTTGCGCAGCAATACCACCGATCCAATCCATTGTTTGCTTCATCCATTCCTGCATTTGTTCAGGTGAAGCGATCTTTGATCCATCTTCATGTCTCATAATTAATGCATACTCTTCCATGTGTTTAAGTTTAAATAGTTATTAAGATGTTTTTATATATTAATAACAAATGAGATTGCCCGGATTGGACAAACTTGAAAAATTATTTCTTTTTGAATGCTAATGTAATAAAGTAGATCACCAAACCGATGCCAAGAGCTATCGCAACAGCTATTAATTCTTTTTGTTTGGCGCTGCTCAATAACCATATAGCGATCAATACGCCAAGAACCGCAAAAACACTCCCATATTTTATTTTAAAAAATCCTGCTTGTTCCGGTCTTTTCTTTCGAAGAATAATAAGTGTAGTACAAACGATGGCATAGATCATTACTCTTGTTATGGCGCTGATGGAAGCAGCCTTGAGGAAATCATAATTTAGCGAGATCACAATAGTTATAGTCATAAATAATAACAATGACCATGTTGGAGTTTTGTATTTGGGATGAATAAAAGAGAAAAATTTAGGGAATTGGTTTTCTTCACTGAAAGCAAACGGTAATCTTGATCCTACAAGCATGATGGCATTTAAAGTTCCTGTGATGGAGAACATTGCACCAAGAGTAATTATGAAAGCTCCTGTTTTACCGATCATAGTTTGAGAAGCATCTGCCAATGGTTTATCTGTAGAAGCAAGAGTTGGTAATACTCCTATGCTTACAATTTGAACCAACATATAAATACTAGCGATGATCAATGCGGCAAGTAATAAAGAAAAAGGGAGATTTTTTTCGGGATCCTTTACTTCACCGGAATTGACAAGCACCGATTCAAAACCACCGAAGGCAAATACTAATAATAATACTGTTGATGAGAAGGAGCCAAAAGCAGGAAACTCTACAGCTTTGTAATTTTCTTCTTTGACAAAAAAGAAACCAACAATAATGAATAAAAGAAGAGGAAGCAGTTTAGCTATTGTCAAAAAATTATTTACCCGTGTGCTATTCTTTACACCAACATGATTTATGTAAGCAAGAAAAAAAGTTAGACCGATTATTGTAATTATTCTTGCAGACGGCAGTGTGAACCAATCAGAAAAAACAGATAGATAGGTGACAAGTAAGTTGATCAACGCTGCATAAGTGATAAATCTTGTCAATAACAATAGCCAACCAGTAAGAAATGCCGGAATTGGTCCGAATGATGAAAGAGCATATAAATATGGTCCGCCGGTTTTATCGAAGCGACTGCTTACTTCAGCAAAGCATAAGATGATCACAAACACAGCAACAGCACAGACAAGAAATGCAGCGATACTCCATATACCAACTTCCTTAAATGCATTTTTGGGCAATCCAAAAATTCCTGAGCCGATAACACCATTGATAACAAGCAATACCATTGCCCATTTACTGATACTCCTGTTTAGCATTGGCAAAAGATAGGAAAAAAAAATTGTGCTATTGGAATTGAAGCAAATTGTAAGATTTAAACTCTTTTTATATCAGCTCCTAACATTTTCAATCGTTCATCTATATTCTGATAACCACGATCGATCTGTTCAATATTTTGAATAACACTTGTGCCTTCTGCGCTAAGTGCTGCGATCAACAATGCAACACCGGCACGAATATCTGGACTACTCATTCTTATTCCACGAAGCTTTTGTTTTCTTTCTAAGCCGATCACGACAGCACGATGAGGATCACAAAGAATTATTTGTGCTCCCATATCAATTAGTTTATCGACAAAGAACAAACGGCTTTCAAACATTTTCTGATGGATCAATACACTTCCTTTAGCTTGTATTGCAGTAACTAAAACAATACTTAAAAGATCTGGAGTAAAACCTGGCCAGGGATGATCATAAATAGTGAGAACACCTCCATCGAAGTAGCGATGCACTTCATAAATATCTTGTTCGGGGATATGGATGCTATCATCGCCGTTGAGATTCATTTGAATTCCCAACTGTTGAAATTTTTCAGGAATGATACCAAGATGTTTGATACCTGCATTTTTAATTGTAACATCACTTTGTGTCATTGCAGCAAGACCAATGAATGAACCTACCTCGATCATATCTGGTAACATTGCATGTGTGGTGCCGCTGAGATAATCGACTCCATCGATCGAAAGCATGTTACTGCCAACACCATTGATCTTTGCACCCATGCTAATTAGCATCTTACATAATTGCTGAATGTATGGTTCGCAAGCAGCATTATAAATAGTTGTTGTTCCTTTTGCCATTACTGCAGCCATCAAAATATTTGCAGTACCGGTTACTGAAGGTTCATCAAGTAATAGATTCGTTCCTTTCAGGTTTGGAGCTTCTAAGTGAAAGAAACCATCTTCTTCATGATAGGTAAATTCAGCTCCTAGTTTTTCAAACCCGAGAACATGGGTATCGAGTCTCCTTCTTCCAATTTTATCGCCACCTGGTTTTGGAATAAATGCTTTTCTGAATCTTGAAAGCATTGGACCCGCCAGCATCACCGAACCACGCAGTCTTGCACTTTTTTTCCTGAATGATTCGCTGTGCAGATAATCAATGTCAACATTGTCGGCTTGAAGAGTACATTCATCTCTTTTTGTTCTCCCGATCTTTACATTCATATCACCTAATAATTCGATCAAAAGATTTACATCAAGTATATCAGGAATATTTGTGATGGTAACTTTTTCAGGTGTCAATAAAATAGCACTGATTATTTGTAAAGCTTCATTCTTTGCTCCCTGGGGAGTGATCTCGCCTTTTAATTTTTTACCACCTTGTACTTCGAAAAAACTCATTTGAATTGTTTAGTATAAAGGTATATAAGCTAAATAAAGTATCTAAGGCTATAAAAAAAGTTGACCTATAGATCAACTTTTATACTCTTTATACTTTCTATATTTAACTAGCTAGTATCTCTTTTTCTTAAATCCACCACCGCCACCGCCACGATTATCATGTCTTCTACCGCCACCGTTACTACCGCCGCGTTGCTGAAATTTTCCTCCTCTCGGTTTCCCATAACCACCTCTGTCCCTATCACGCATATCTTGTTGTGGACGATAAGCTTTTACAAAAGGAGTGTTGGTAAATGTGAGTTGACCATCAGTAATGTTTGTCAATTCTTGTTGGATGGCATCATCATGAACCAGCTCTTTATGCCAGTTATTATAAGCCAGTTTCATGTAATAGGCAATAGCATTTGAAAAGCCTAAACGCTTATCAGGATTATCTTCTTTTAATGCTTTATTGATAACAACTTCAAGATTTTTTCCGAGATGGGAGAATTTTGGATAACGTTTCGGATATGGGAGCGGTTTAGGTTTGGCTTTTAATGTCTCTTTGGTAGGTATCGGATAAGGCGATTTTACATCAAGTTTAAAGTCTGAGATCAAAAAAAGATGGTCCCAAAGCTTATGACGGAAATCCTCAACATTTTTCAAATGCGGATTTAAAAAGCCCATTAGTTCGATCACAGCCTGGGCATTCCGCTGGCGTCTCTCAGGATCTTCAATGCTCAATAAATGTTCGATCATTTTTTGGATATGCCTGCCATATTCACGCATAGCCAGCTCGTTTCTTGTAGTATTATATTCCATGAATTATTATTAGTGAAGTAGGGACAAATGTAACAAAAAGAGTCTGAGATGAGGATAACGAGTTCAAACTGGGACAAAAAAGAAGGGGCCCCGAACCAAGGCCCCTTTTACAAGCCACCATCCTCTTCCACCTAAGAGGTCGTTTAATGATCAGAAGTTGATTGACGACGGACAGCGGACTCGTTACATTCTTTGACTGCTTTTCAATTTCGCTTGTAACGGCGGTTCTCCATAGGTCAGCACTGGCGTCACACTCTGATCTGCTGCAATTATTTTATATAAAAAAGAGCTTTTTTAAGAAATTTTCGCTGCTTATAGTAACAAATATGATACCAAGCTGGTTCACTAATTTAAATAATACGAATAATTTTTTTGGCTAATGAATTCCCTGATATGTGTAAGCAAATCATATGTCAGAGTTTTGGTTATCATTTCAGTTACTAAGACAAATGTAAACTTGCTTCACATCAATTACAATTGTAAATATGCCTGCTATTTTAACTGTTGATAACCCAAATCAGAAAGAAACTTTCCATTAAATATACCGTCACTTGGATGTAAAAAGATGAAAGATCATAAAATGGTTTATCTACTAAGTAACACTTGAATATTTCTCAAGTAAGAATTCAGCTTTTGTAATGCAAAAGTCACTTAGGCTACCTTTGCAGCCTATGAATATCGCTGTTTACGTTCCTTTAGTGGGAAACAGTCCAAGATCGGATTTCATTGTTGAGACATTTTTTCCCCTTTTTGAACAATTCCGTATTCAAAAATTAATATTAATAACCGACAACCAGGCATACCTAAAACCTGATTTTAAAAAAATGGAAGTGCTAAAAGTCAAGGCAGCACCTAAAAATCCTTTACTAAAAAAGTTGTGGATAGAAAAGACTTTAATAGGTTTATTAAAAAAAGTCAAGGCAGATATTTTTATTTCAGCTGATAACTTTTGCTCATCAAGGGCTTCATTGCCTCAATATATTTTACTACCCAACCTGGAAGAAATAAAACTTCAGCATGCAAACAAAGCTCAACGATTGATCGTACTGAGTAAATCAAATAAAAAGCAACTCATCGACAAACTTAAAATACTGGAGAAAAAAATCGCTGTTGTGGATCTTTCACCAGGCAAAGCATATCATCAAATATTTGAAGAAAAAAAAGAGGTGATAAAAAATAAGTACTGTGAAGGCAAAGAATATTTTTTATCCGGTTGTCGCTTTCAAAAACAAGAAAGTATTATTGACCTGCTCAAGTCATTTTCTCATTTTAAAAAAAGACAACAAAGCAGTTTTAAATTATTAATGATGACTGGACCAGGGTCTTCTAATAAAAAAAGTATTGAAACATATAAATACCGGAATGATGTTGTTATAATAGAATCAATAAGTGAGGAAGAAGAGGCAGAGATCATGGCAACAGCTTATGCATTTGTGGTCAATTCTGATACAAAGGAAAATATGATTACAGCATTGAATGCAATGAAGTCAGGCGTCCCGATTATTGCAGTTGACAACTCTTCAGTAAATGAAATTGCTGGCGACGCAGCTTTATATGCAGCAAATGATATAAAAGATATTGGTGAAAAAATGATGCAGTTATATAAGGATGAAAATCTCCGATCGGCCTTAATTAAAAAAGGAAATGAGATTGTAAGGAATTACACTGAAGAAAAATCTGCGGCCCAATTATGGCGATCTATTACAGAAGCCCTGAATTAAACTATTTTTGCTCCTCTACAAAGTATAAAAAAATGAAAACTTCTACAATATCAATAGATGTTCAATTGAATGACGAGAAAGTGCCGGAAGCCATTTATTGGAATGCCTCTGACTCAACAATTGAAAACAGGCAAAGAGCAAAAGCATTGATGCTGGCTTTTTGGGATAGCGCAGAAAAAACGGCATTACGTATCGATCTCTGGACAAAAGACATGATGGTGGATGAGATGACAGATTTCTTTTACCAGACATTCATGACAATGGCAGATACTTATGGTCGTGCTACTCAACATGAAGAATTGGTTGAGAACATGAAAAAATTTGCCCATGAATTTTATCATCAATCAAAAGAAAAACAATTGAAAGAGAATAAAGCCTAAATATTTATAATTTGAGATTTGATATTTAAAATCATTTGTCAAATCTCAAACATCAAATTTCAAATAATAGATATGAGTCTCGAACAAAAAATAATGGCTGATTTAAAAACAGCCATGCTTGCAAAAGATGAAAAATCATTAAGGAGTTTAAGAGCTATTAAGGCTGCAATTCTTTTAGCAAAAACATCAGAAGGCGCAGCGGGTGAATTAAAAGAAGAGGATGAAACAAAATTGTTGCAAAAACTGGTAAAGCAAAGAAAAGATTCTTTAGAAATTTACCAGCAACAAAACAGAACTGATCTTGCACAAAAAGAAAAGGAAGAAATAGAAGTGATAGAAAAGTTTTTACCAAAACAACTTTCAGCTGATGAATTGAAAGCTGAGATCTCTTCTATCATCACAGAAGTTGGCGCATCATCTCCTGCTGATATGGGAAAGGTAATGGGAGTTGCTACAAAAAAATTAGCTGGTAAAGCGGACGGTAAAACAATTTCTGCGTTAGTGAAAGAATTTTTTTCAAAAGGTTAATACAAATGATCCTTGATATCATTGTTGCTGTCATTTTAATTCTTGCCATAATCAAAGGATATCGGCAAGGATTGATCGTTGCGCTTTTCTCCTTTATAGCATTTTTCATTGGTCTTGCTGCTGCACTAAAACTTTCTGTTGTGGTTGCTGATTATCTTGGTAAATCTGTCAAGGTTTCTGATAAATGGCTGCCTATAATTTCTTTTGCAGTAGTTTTTCTTATTGTTGTTTTGCTGGTAAGGCTTGGGGCCAGGTTTATTCAAAAAACCGTGGAGCTGGCAATGCTTGGCTGGTTGAATCGATTAGGCGGGATTTTACTATATACAGGTTTATACATTTTAATTTTCAGCATACTTATTTTTTATGCTGATCAATTGGGATTTATAAAACCAGAAACGAAAGCAGAATCTGTTACTTACAGTTATATCCAGCCATGGGGCCCGAAACTGATGGATGGGTTAGGAAAAATCATCCCTGTTTTCAAAGGAATGTTCAAGGATCTCGAAGATTTTTTTGACGGCGTTTCAAAGCAAGTTCCACCTGCAAAGTAAATTTTGAATGACAACATTCATTTAAACCTGAACTTTGCAGTAAATCATTTATTTTAGCAAAAATTAATTGCTGAGAAGCTTATGTCTTACGAGATAAAACATAAGGATAAATTCCGTTTTGTGGAAGAAGGTGAGGGAGAACCCCTTATACTTCTGCACGGGCTTTTCGGCGCACTTAGCAATTTTGAAAAACTGATCGAATATTTCCGCCCTTATAACAAGGTTATAGTTCCTCTGCTTCCTTTATTCGAATTGGATATTCTTCATACTACAGTTGGTGGTCTTGCAAAATCTGTACATAGATTTTTAGAGGCGAGAGATTATAAAAATGTAAACCTTCTTGGTAATTCGTTGGGAGGTCATGTTGCGTTGGTTCATGTTCTCAAACATCCTGAAAGAGTAAAGTCATTGATACTGACAGGAAGCTCAGGCCTGTTTGAAAATGGTATGGGTGATAGTTACCCTAAACGTGGAGACTATGAATATATAAAAGCAAAAACAGAATTGACCTTTTATGATCCAAAAACTGCAACGAAGGAATTGGTGGATGAAGTATATGGAATTATAAATAATCGTATTAAAGCGATCAAAATAATTGCCCTGGCTAAGAGTGCTATCAGAAATAATTTGGGCGAAGAACTCAATCAAATCAAACAACCAACGTTATTAGTATGGGGAAATAATGACAATATTACCCCGCCGTTTGTAGCTCGTGAGTTCAATAAGCTGATACCCAATAGTGAGCTGCATTTTATCGATAAATGTGGTCATGCCCCGATGATGGAAGTTCCAGATGAATTCAATATCATATTGCATAAATTTTTGAAAAAACTCAACGAGCCTGCAACAGTAGCCTAACGATTGCTGTCTCAAAATGAAAAGCCGCAAATTCATGCTGACCCGTGAACTCATATCCCCTTCTCTTCCTATTCTTCATTTGAATGATAAGGTCTTTAATGCCCTGCAAATGATGAATGATTGTCATGTCTCACACCTTGCAGTTGATAATGATGGAAAATACATTGGCATGGTAAATGAAGAGGGATTAATGCAGGTTCCTGATGATACTATTGAGATCAGTGAGTTGAAAGAAGGGTTACCGGCTTTTGCTGTTAATGCAAATGATCATTTTTTGAAAGCATTGCAAATTGGTGTAGAGAACAGGCTTAGTGTTATTCCTGTAATTGATGAGAATAGGGAATTGTTAGGAGTGGTAAGCTATCGTGAGATGCTGAAAAAAGCATCAGAGTTTATGAATGTGAAAGATCCTGGCGGATTGATCGTATTAGAAATGGAGAACACCAATTATTCATTCAGCGAAATAAGCCGTCTTGTGGAAACGAATGATGCCCAGATCACACAACTCAATACCTCTACAGATTCCCAAACAGGATTGATGCAGGTAACGATCAAAATAAATAAAACAGAGATATCTGATATTGTCGCCACCTTTCAACGCTACGAGTATAATGTGAAATATTATTTTGGGGAAGAAATGTATGAAAATGAACTTAAGACCAATTACGATAACCTGATGAATTATCTTAAACTCTGATGGTGTTTTTTCTCTGCGTTTCAACAACCAAAATCCATATCTTAGAAAACTTTTACTTAGAGGAGCTTATGCAGCGAATGGCGAAATATCTATTAGTAGCGATTACTTCACTTATATCTGTTGGGTTTGTTTACTCACAACCCGGTTCTTCAGATCATATTATTACAGATACTTCTAACATTAATTATACCATTCAGCACAATGCTGAAAATGTTTTTACAGTAAGGAATATTGTTATCACCGGGAATAAAAAAACCAAAGAGTCGATCATACTTCGTGAAGTCCCTTTCCGGGCGGGGGATAATTATCAATTATCAGAACTGGTAAAAAAATTTGAGATAGCAAGAAAGCAATTGGTGAATACTGCTTTGTTTCATGAAGTAGTAGTTGCACTAAAAAGTTTTGAAGGAAACAATGTCGATATAATGATTGATGTGAAGGAAAGATGGTATTTGTTCCCGGTACCTTATTTCAAATTTGTTGATAGGAATATCAATCAATGGCTGGTCGAGCAACACGCAAAGCTTGACCGGGTGAATTATGGATTAAAAGTGATGTATAATAATGCAACTGGTAGAAATGATAAATTGAATATTTACCTGGTCAACGGATATACAAAACAAATTTCCTTCAGTTATGATAGACCATACATTGACAAAAGCCTGAAATGGGGTTTGAATGTTGGAATGGCAATTGGCAAGAACAGGGAAGTAAACTACAATACGATAAATAATAAGCAGGTATTTTTTAAAGATACCAGCAATTTTATCCGTTCATTTTTCAGATCAACTACTGAGCTCACTTATCGCAGAGCTATTAAAACAAGACATCGCTTTGGTTTTGGTTATACAATAGAAAGTTTAACCGACACTGTTATTGCTTTAAATCCTCATTATTTTAAAAATGGCAGTGGAAGATTAGCTTATCCGGAATTGTATTATCAAATGAGTTATATGGATGTGGATTATAATCCTTATCCATTGAAAGGTTATATTGTCGATATATATTTTGCAAAAAAAGGATTTGATAAAAATACCATAAGCATGTGGCAATTGGCCGCAAAGGCAAATGCAAGCTGGGAAATAGCGAATCAAACATATTTCAGCGCAAGGGTAGCCGGATCGATCAAACTTCCCTTCCATCAGCCTTATTTTAATCAAAGACTTCTTGGCTATAGTGATTTTTTTATGCAGGGCTATGAATATTATGTTGTAGATGGTGTGGCCGGGGGTTATGCAAAAGCAGTTTTATCAAGAGAGATAATCAATCTTATCTTCCAGGTAAAAACAAAAAAGGATGATGAGCTTCATAAGATCCCGTTGAGAGCTTACGCAAAAACATTTGTGAATGCCGGCTACATGTATCATCCCGACCCGGGAACAAATACACTTAATAATCGAATGCTTTATTCCTGGGGAGTTGGCCTGGATGTTATTACCCATTATGATTTTACTTTTAAGATCGAATGGAGCTTTAACCTGTTAGGGCAAAACGGTATATATTTACACAGGAAGACCTATTTCTGATCCTCCATAGTTATGAAGATCGCCATCTACAGCAGGCTACTCGAAGAAGATAAAAGAAGTGATGTTCAATTTTTATTTGATGAATTGGCCCGTCAAAAAATTTCCGCTGCAGTTTTTTTACCGTTTTACGAAGAAATAAAAGACAGGATAAATCTTCCTGCAGGCACAACTACATTTTATTTATCAGATGATCTGTCAAATGATATTGAATTTGTGATCAGTCTTGGTGGTGATGGTACTTTGCTGGATACAGTTGCACTGGTTCGAGATAAAGTAATACCTATCATGGGTATCAACTTTGGCCGTCTTGGTTTTTTAGCAAGTATTGGTCGTGATGAATTGGCTGATGCAGTGAAAGCATTAAAAAAACAAACATATGTGATCGATAAAAGAACAATGATCCATTTGGATGCAAGCATTTCTATGTTTGGAAACGTACCTTTTGCATTAAATGAATTTTCGATCCATAAAAGAGATACGGCTCCCATGATAAAAATTCATACTTATTTAAATGGTGAGTTTTTGAATACATATTGGGCAGATGGTTTGATCGTGGCAACACCAACCGGCTCAACCGGTTATTCATTAAGTTGCAATGGCCCGATCGTTTTTCCGGAATCTGGAAGTTTTTTGATAACCCCCGTTGCTCCTCATAATTTGAATGTCCGACCGATCATCGTTCCTGATGACAATGTCATATCCTTTGAGATAGAGAGCCGTTCTGATCATGTTATTTGTGCTTTGGACAGTAGAAGGGAAATAGTGAGCAAGAATGTACAGCTGGCTGTAAAAAAGGAGTCATTCTTACTGAATCTTGTTAGACTTACCGAAAATAACTTCCTTCAGACACTTCATAATAAGCTTACTTGGGGGTTGGATAAAAGGAATTGAACCAGGATTTATTGGATTGCAAGGATTAAAGAGAGAATAAGAACCGTGTTTAGTAGAAATCCTCTCAAGTTTTATTTAGTC
>Ga0207675_100002879_pt1 | contig 16917 bp, 16 predicted proteins | sample KBSSwiS42_FD_184305 | JGI IMG/M metagenome (GOLD analysis project Ga0207675, IMG submission 184305) | Switchgrass rhizosphere microbial communities from Kellogg Biological Station, Michigan, USA - KBS Switchgrass S4-2 (SPAdes) (version 2) | ecosystem: Host-associated > Plants > Roots >... | reverse complement strand
GCGAGCATCTGGCAACCTGGTCACCGGAAATTATCAACGCGCTGCACACGCCGCGCTCATCTTCGCGGTCTAATTGAAGTCAGTTCTCCGCCGTCTGGTCCTTTCGCGGCGGCGCGTTCTTCACGTACTTATCGAACCAGTTAATTCGTTCGGCGAGCACGTGCAGGAGTGTTTCCCTTCCCGCGTAACCATGAGCCTCGAAAGGCAGCGTGATGTAACGGACGGTGGCGCCGTGGCCTTTCAAAGCCATATAGAAACGTTCCGATTGAATCGGGAACGTGCCGGAGTTGTCGTCAGCCTCGCCATGCATTAAGAGAATCGGATCCTTCACGTTGTTCGCGTACCAGAACGGCGACATTTTCGCGTAGAGGTCCGGCACTTCCCAGAACGTGCGGCGCTCGCTCTGAAAACCAAACGGCGTGAGCGAACGATTGTAAGCGCCGCTTTCCGCAAAGCCGGCGCGAAACAGGCGCGAGTGCGCCAGCAGATTCGCCGTCATGAATGCACCATAGCTGTGGCCGCCGACGCCGATGCGATCGCGATCGCCGACCCCCATGTCGACGACTTTGTCGATCGCGGCTTCAGCACTCGCGACCAATTGCTCAACGTAATGATCATTCGCAGTCTCTCCCGGTCCGACAATCGGCATTGTCGGGTTATCGAAGATAGCGTAGCCGGACAAGAGTAGGAACAGGTGCGAATATCCGCTCACGGTCGTGAAGCGATTTCCCGAACCCGTGATTTGACTTGCTGAATCGGCGTCACCGAATTCGCGCGGGTATGCCCACATGATTACTGGCAGGCGCGTACCGGGCTTGTAGCCCGGCGGCAGATACAACGTGGCAGACAACTTCACGCCGTCCTTGCGTTGATAGGTGACGAACTGATGCGTAACTCCGCGCAACTGCGGCTGCGGATCCTTGAGGTCGGTTACGGCGCGCCGCGCGTTGCTCGCCAAATCCCGCACGTAGTAATTCGGCGGATCGTTCGGAGTTTCATAGCGCGTCAGGATTGTCTTCCCTTCATCATCCAGCGGCGCGATTACTGTTTCATAAGACTTCACGTCGCTGCGAAACATCCGCGTCGTTTCAAATGTCTTCAAGTTCAAACGATCGATGAATGGACGATCGCCTTCCGGTGAAGAACCCAGGCCCGTGAGATAAATGTAATCGCCGCTTTGCATGATCGGGCCAGTGCCGCCCGCCCCGAAACCACCGCCGCCGCCTCCACCGAATGTGCCTGCGCCACTGTCGCGACGCATCACCGGCGTACCGGGATTTTCATACGCCGCGTCCTGCCGCCGATCCCAAAGTTTGCGCGGCTCGCTGGCAATCACCCACGTGCGAATGCGACGCGTTGCTCGATCCGTTTCACTGAGAAGCGCCACGCCTTTTTCGGTGAACGAAATGTTCGCATAGCGCCATTCGGTCTTCGCGAACTCAGTGGGCTCGCCGGCGAAAGGCGCGGACAAGGACACCACTCGGTCGCGGAACGGAACTTTGTTTTTCAGATCGCCCCCATCGAGCGCTTCAGCCCAAACAACCGTCGCGGGTTGATCCTGCCGCCAATGAATGCCGCGCGGACCGGCCTGCACTCCCGTCAGCGAGACCCCTTCACGCGAAGGAATGTCGGCGATCTTGCGAACCACTTGATTGGCACGCGACCAGACTTCGACATCCTCGGGAAACCCGTTCATCGGAATCAGGTGCGAGAACGGCCGCTTGATTTTTGTGACCAGAAAGAATTCGCCGCCCGGCGCAGGCGTGACGTTGTCGAAGATTGCCGGATGTCCGAGCAGCGTCTTGCGGCCCGTGGTCACGTCGATCGTGGCTAACTGGCTGCTGAAATAATATTCAAAAAGGTCGTCGTCGTGGGACGTCTTCAGCATGTCTTCGAACGTCGCCACAGGAGCCGCCTTACCGCTGTTTTCCTGAATGTTCGGACCTATCGGTACCGTTGGCGCGGCCGGCGCCGGTCCTCGCGCCGCAGGCACCCAGGTGCAGACCATGGTCTTGTTGTCGCGCAGCCAATCGCACGGATCCCCGGTTGTCGCATTCAAACGATCAGTGCCGCTGACCATTCGCGATCGCCCGCTCGTCGTGTCAGCAATCCATAATTCGATGCCGCTGCTCTTGGTGTTTAGAAACGACACGTGCGCGCCGTCAGGCGAGAAGTGAACGTTAGAGAGGTTCGCTTGCGGCGGCACCGTCACTTTGATCTCAGTACCATCCGAAATTTTCTTGAGCGTAATTCCGTAGATGTTTGTGGTGCGTTGCGGACCAAACGTGCCCGGATTCACGCGCGCGCCCGCGAGCCGCAAGATCGGCTGCGATAGTTCGGCAATCGTTGGATAAGGCCGGCGGTAAGTCAGCGCCAAAACTTGTTTGGTCGGGCTCAGAATTGCAGTTGGCAATGGCGGCGCATCGAACGCATCAACCACCTCTTTCGGCGGCAACTGATAGCGGGGCGCGTTGTTCGTTTGCGCAACCAGGACAATCGCAGTGGCAACAACGACCAGGATCGCGTACGCGTGATTTTTCGTTCGCACGGGTGTGAACCTCCGGAGACTCTTGATTTGTGAGAGCGCGGCGGATTCTATCAGAAGACAGAGGTTGGGGGGAGGCTAGAGACTAGTCCGACTATCGGCTCTCGTTTCCCTCTCGGCTCTAACCTAGCCTCTAGCCTCTCCAGCCTCCAACCTGCCCTATCCCCGCACGAATCGATAAGTGATGTGCAGTGTCAGTTCGGTGGGCGTAATCTCAGGGCGCACTTCTGTCGCTTCCAGCCGCAATGCGCCCCCGGCAGGTTTGATATTCGCGCGCGTCGAGAGCTGTTCCAGTGTGAACAGTTCGATAGGATTGTAGCGACTGTCGATTGCGTTCTGGACCATCTTTAACAATGGTGCGTTTAGCATTTGCGGCGTGTTGTTCAGGTGAATGTCGCGCAGAAGAAACCGGGCCAGCACGGCACGCCGTTCGCGGCTAAATTCCATCTGGAGCTGCGAGTCCGCCCAGCCGGTAAATGAAATACATCCGAGCAGCGTCGAGTTGTAGGCGCCGGCAAAAGCCAGCGGACCGGTAATCTTTCCCTGCTCAAAATGGACTGCCGTGCGCACACCGTTCGCCTCGCGCTTCAAACGAATTTCGCTGGCGCATTCTGAGGATGGAGTTGCACCGCCGATCGTGAGGGGCATTCCCGGCTCCTGCAAGTTATCAAACATGGCAGTAAGAAACGAATTCAGGAATTGCTCGTTTACCGAAAGCGTCGCTTCGGGAGCTGTCTCAGTTGCTCGGCGCCCGCGCGAAACGCCTGCGTCTTGAGCGAAAGCGTCTGTCAAACAAACGGCGAGTAGCACTGTCGCGCCTACGATTAGCGAGCGGAGTCTTGTTTTCATCATTCAGTTGTTCCTCTTACGTTCGAGAAGGCGCGAAGCGCCGCGAGGGCCTGGGAGATCATAACGATGTGATCCACGGCCTTACGGCCGTGGCTATTCACTTCTGGCCCTTCGGGCCAACTCCAAATCACAATCCGCTTCGCACGATGTCATGCAAGCGAATCAGCCCGACACACTTTTGCTCTGTATCTACCACCGGTAACACGTTGATTTGGGATGGCCGGTCTTCCATCAAACGCAGCGCATCGTAAGCAAGTGTGGCGGGCGTCGTCACCACCGGATCGCGCGTCATCAATTCGTCGCAAGTGATGTTTGCGAACGCCAGATCCCTGGCGCCAATTCGCTGCAGCGACCGCCGCAGGTCGCCGTCAGTGATGATTCCGGCGAGCCGCCCATCGGCGCTAACTACATTGACCGCACCCAGACCAAAGTGCGTGATGGCCGAAACAATCTCCATCCAGGCAGCGTCAACTGCAATCGTGGGATTTTGCGAACCGCTATGCATGAGATCGCCCACGGATACCGTGAGACGTTTGCCCAATTGTCCCCCGGGGTGATTCGAAGCAAAGTCCGTCTCGGTAATGCCCTTTGCGCGCATCAAGGTCATTGCGAGCGCGTCGCCGATCGCTAATGCGACCGTGGTGCTTGCCGTGGGCGCGAGATTCAACGGACAGACTTCCTGATCAACCGAAGCATCGATTACCACGTCAGCCCGCTGTGCAATCGACGACTTCACATTGCCAACGATCGCGAGCAACGGGACGTTCCGTCGTTTCAAAGCCGGCAGCAGTTGCAGCAATTCATTTGTCTCGCCGCTATTGCTCAACAGAATCACCACATCGTCGGGCGTTACGATTCCCAAACCGCCATGCAACGCATCCGAGGGATGTAGGAATAACGCGGCGGTGCCGCTGCTTGTCATTGTCGACGCAATTTTATGTCCGATGATTCCGGATTTGCCGACGCCGAGAACGATCACTTGTCCGTTACATTTCTTCAACAATTCTATCGCGGCGTCAATGTCGTTTGCTTGTAACCGCGCAGCGGCTTTCGCGATCGCGTCAGCCTCAGCGCGCAGCAGCTCCGTAACTTGTGAATGGGCTTCCGACATGCACCATGTTGATATACGACGGTGGGCCGAATTTGCAAGGCGCGACTGATTTACATGACGTGCGGTCTGGCTCTGATTCACATCCGTATGCTATCGTTTTGTATCCCCCCAGGCCCGCGTAGCTCAGTGGATTAGAGCGTTCGCCTCCGGAGCGAAAGGTCGCAGGTTCGACCCCTGCCGCGGGTACCAATGCTTGCCCCTCCTCCAAAAGGAAGTAAATAATGCTGGCCCAAGCTGTGATCGATCGGACAAACTTGCAGAAGACTATTCTGCTGGTCGAAGACTTTGACGACACTCGTCTGATGACGAAACTGTGGCTTACGAAAAAGGGCTATCGAGTCGTCGAAGCCGAAAACGGCGAAGAAGCCGTGCAGATGGCCCAACGCGAGCAACCGGACCTTATCATCATGGACATGATGATGCCGGGCGTCGATGGTCTTGACGCCACCAGGCAAATCCGCGAGTATCGGTCTCTCCAGGCAACGCCGATTGTCGCAGTTTCGGCATACGGCGCTGATCAATATCGACACAAAGCGCTCGACGCGGGTTGTAACGAATACGTGCCCACGCCATTCGATCCCGACAAGTTGAGCAAGCTGATCGAGAGACTGCTCGCTGCATGAATCGTCGTTCACGTTCCCCGATCCTTATTTCATTCGTCATATTGCTGATCGGTTGCGCGCAAATCGCAACCGCGCAATGCACCCTGAAAAGTGATCAGCTTTCCGAGGCGCCTGAGCTGCATGGCTTCCGTTTGGGAATGACCCCCGAACAAGCGAAAGCGCGCGTGCCACTCATGCAGTTTGGCCACGCGGACGAGATCGGCATTATTAAGACCTCAATCAATCCGCTCTACGATCCGCGCTTCGATAAGGTCGCCTTTGCCGATGTGCGCACGATTTCTCTGGATTTTCTGGATGAAAAGTTGACGACTCTTTGGATTGGGTACGAGAACACGTTCAAGTGGCAAACTGTCGATGCGTTTGTCGCCGGCATCAGCAAATCACTGAATTTGCCAGCGGCATGGACGGTAAAGCGAGGTGGCCAACAGCTACATTGCGAGGGCTTCACGATTGCCGTGTCGCTGATTGCCGGGAGCCCAAGCGTACGTCTCAGCGACGACGCTGCGGACGAAACTATTGCCACCCGGCGCGAAGAAGCCGCGGCCGCCGCAGAATCGCGCGTCACTGGCGACAAAACCTCAAAACTGTATTACTCTGCGGACTGCGAAGCTTCGGAAAACATACCCGCACCGAATCGCGTTGTCTTTAAGAACAAGGAAGAGGCGGAAAAGGCTGGCTATAAACTGGCGAAAGATTGTCAGTAGCCGCCGACTAATAGTTCGTCGTTTAGAGGCGGGCTACTGCCCGCCGCGTCTTGTCGGGCGGTAGCCCGACTCTAAACCTGGAGACACCTCAATGCTGAAAGAATTCAAAGAATTCGTCGCACGCGGAAACGTCATTGACCTGGCCGTTGGTCTCATCATCGGCGTAGCATTCGGAAAGATTGTCACGTCGCTTGTTGAAGGCATCATCATGCCGCCGATCGGTCTGTTGTTAGGAAAAGTGGATTTCGCAAGCATGTTCGTCATCCTTGACCACTCGAAAGGAGATCCGCTGTCGCTGGCCGAGGCAAAGACAAAAGGGATTCCCGTGATCGCTTACGGTCAGTTTTTCAACGATCTCGTGAACTTTGTGATCATTGCGTTCGTGATTTTCCTGTTGATAAAGATGGTCAACAGAATGAGGCGCAAGGATCCGTCGATGAAGGATTGTCCACAGTGCCTGACCGCGATTCCTTTGGCGGCCACTCGCTGCGCTGCTTGCTGCACGGAATTAAAGGCGGCATAGCCAAAACGGCCCTCCTTGACCCAATTCGGCGCGGTTTTTACAATGAACTTTCCCCTCCAGAACTGCGTACAACGGATTTACGAAGATAAGGAGCAAGTGTCACATGAGCACCTCTTATGAATCACCAGGGAATGGGTCAGAACAAAGGAACGAATTGATTATGCGAGAAACAGAAGCAGAGCCCATGGAAGATAAGTCCAATGTCGGGGCGTCTGTGCGCGACATGGCCGCGCGCATCCCGGAACAGCTTTCCGCGATCGGGCGCGACATCAGCCGAACGATTGAAAGAGCCATTTCTGCCAAGGACGATTACATGCTGGCAGTGAAAGTCTCTGCCGACGCGTCGCACAAGCTGGGCCAACTGGTGCAGGCCGGCGTGTTCGGCACCCGCGCTGAGGCCGCATCATTTTTGATTGACGAAGGCATTAAGACGCAGGGCGAGTTGTTTGCGCGGGTGGAACAGAAGCTCGCGGAAATTGAACGGCTGCGCGCTGAGCTGCGCGGCATGGTAGGCGAACGAAAGACCGAAGAACCCGCAAGCTAAATAACCACAAAGACACAGAGACACAAAATAATCTCTCCGTGTTCTCTGTGTTTGCGTGGAGAGTTTGCAGACATCCATCTTTGTTAATCCCCCTCCGAACGCGGTAAACTTCCCTCGTTCAGTTATCCATCTTTAATTCGGATCGCTCTCAACGTGCAGAAAACTTTCCAGGTTCCACACACGCCGATTGAACAATACACTCTCGACAATGGACTGCGCGTTGTGCTCAATCAGGACCAGTCGGTGCCAGTCGTTTCCGTCAGTGTTTATTACGACGTCGGATCGCGCAACGAGCCCGAAGGGCGCACCGGTTTCGCGCATCTCTTCGAGCATATGATGTTTCAGGGCTCTGAGAATGTGCCGAAAGCCGCGCATTTTCAATACATCTCGAACGCGGGCGGCACGATGAATGGAACCACCTCGAGCGAGCGCACGAACTACTTTGAAACATTGCCGGCAAGCGAACTGCCTTTGGCGCTGTGGCTCGAAAGCGATCGCATGCGATCGCTGAATGTGACACAAGAGAATCTCGACAATCAGCGTGAAGCGGTCAAAGAGGAAAAGCGGCTGCGTTACGACAATCAACCGTACGTGAACGGATTTCTGCGGCTCTTCGAGATGAGTTTCAAGAATCCGGCGAACGCTCATTCAACAATTGGATCGATGGAGGATCTCGATGCGGCTACCGTCGATGACGTGCGCGAATTTTTCCGCATTTACTACGCGCCAAATAATGCCGTGCTGTCGATCGCCGGTGATTTCGATCGGGCCGAAGCAGGTGGATTGATCGAAAAGTATTTCGCGACGATTCCGCGACAACCCGAGCCACCGCTGGTCGATGTCAATGAGCCGAAAGAAGTTGCTGAGCGCGTGGGCGAGTTTATCGATAAGCTCGCACCCGTTCCGGCATTCGCGCTTGGCTGGAAGATTCCCGCGCGCCGCACGCCGGCGTTCTACGCGTTATCGCTTGCCAGTCACTTGCTGTTCGAAGGCGAAAGCGCGCGCCTCTATCAGAAGCTGGTGAAGGGCGAAGAATCCGTCGTGCAAATCCAGGGCGGCATCGATGAGCGTCGTGGTCCGTCAGGCCTCTTCATTGTCGTCATTCCGAAACCTGACCGTGAAGGAACGCAAATTCGCGACACGATTTTCAAAGAGATTGCCGACCTTGCGACGAATGGCCCCAGCGATGACGAGATGGAGAAGCTACGCAACAACCTCTTCAACGGAGCGGTGCGCAGCCGTCAAGCTTCGCTGTTTCGGTCACAACAGCTTGCCGAGTTCACGCTCTATGATGGCGACCCGGAGCTCTTCAATACTGATTTGCAAACCTATTTGGACGTGACGCCGCAGAGAATTCGCGAGGCAGTCGCGGATTACCTGGACACTGACAACCGTGTGTTGCTGGAAATTGTCCCGGCGCCGGTCGAAGTAGCACCCGCTGCGCCTCAACCACCAGGCGAGCCGGCACAACCAACGGCGCCACCACCGCAAGTTCCACCAGCGCCTCCGCTCGAACCGGCGCCCACTGGGCCAGTGGCTGCGGAGCGTAACAACGGCGAGTCTCAAAAGATAACTACACCGTGAAACCGCGATTCTGAAGAATCGTGCGAATGCTGTTGACCTCGGGTTTTTTGTAACCGAGATTGATTGCCGCTGTCACCAGCGCGTTTGCGCCCTGATTGAACGACGCGGTCGGCGACAACAAAAAGTGCGCCTGCAGGATCAACCGATCCGCCTTCGCAGCACCAATCGAACCACGAATTTGCCACAATGAAGCCGACCACATTTCGCCGTCGTCGTGGACTTCTCCCACCACGTCCTCGGGATAATGCTTTAGGCTGTCAAGCCGTCGCAAACACGGCGGATTCGCCGAGCTGTAAGACGTCGCATCCCAGTCTGCTATGCAAAGGTCCTGAAACCCGCCGCTGGTCTGCGCACCGATCGATGCGCCCCAATAGTCTCCGAATCCTTCCCCCATTGCGCCTGCTTCGCTGGACGAGCCAAAGCCGGGCACTTGATTATCCTGAATCGAATGGCCGTACTCGTGCAGAATCACTTCTGCATCTTCGGCATCGTCAACTCCTCCCAGCCCATAAGTGATGTCCGTCGTGCTCGGTGAGTAGAACGAGTTGTCACCATTGAAACGATTAACGGAGAAGACCTGTTGCCGATTATTGATATTCGCAAATCCCAGCGATTGGATGTAGCGCTCAGCAATATCGATGTAGTAGTACCCCATGACCTCGCTGAAGCCATCGCTGCTGCGATCGAAAATAAAATTATTGCTGCTGTTAAAGACGCGCTTCTTCGTGCGGCTGCTGGAGGCATATGAGCCGTCCAACACTCCGTTTCCTTGAAGATCCCCAAGGGTGACAATGCTGTAAGCGCTGTTGGGGACCGCAGCGGCTGAGTCGTTCAAATCGCGCAAGGTGTTGTCACGCGTTGCCACAATGGCGTTCACGTTGAAGATTTGACCCGTGCCGTTCACATACTGATTTATGTCGCGCGGTTCACCGATCGGCGCGCCACTCTGCGCGTCGATAAATAATTCCCAAGTAGGCCCGAGTGTCGCGACGGTCACGCGCCACGCCAAAACCGGTGTCTCATCTTCGGCATTGATCACAAGATTGGCAGCAGACGTGGCTTCAGCAGTTGACATAACAGCGCGGCCGGCTGCGTTAAGTGCCTCGTCTTTGCTTATTGCAGGTTGAACCGACGGTACGAAGACACCGGGCACATATGTATTCGCAACGGCGACGACGACTCCGTCTCTATTGAACTGCACGGTAGTGCGCGCGCCAAATACGGGCACACCTTCGAATATTTGTTGAAAGTCAGCGTGGCTGCCCATCGGTGTATCGAGACTTGCCCCGTCGTCCAAATCGGCGACGTCATATCTCATGTTGAAGAGCGCGTGATTGGCGCGCAAAAACTCGCGCGCCGCGGCCGCCGCTTTCTTGCCTGACGCTTGTGAAAGCTCGCCAAACATACCCTCAGGCGTTCCCGTCTTTGGATTCCAGAAGACAGAATGAGCTTTCGTGCGCGCGGCAAACTCCTGCCATCGTCGTATCAAGTCAGGAGAAGGCGTCTTCTGCCTCTTTGGTTTTTGACCAGAAGTCTTAACGGTAATTTTTTCAGGCACACTATCCTGCACGCGTGCCGGCAAACTGAACATGAAGAGCAACGCACCGCTGACGAAAACCATCAATGCTGCTCGTAACTTTGGAAACATTTTGAGACCCCCCTGTTCTGCATGAGACGCGACCATCGCGGCCGCAAAACATCAAACTCCAAATCTTGTGTCAACCGAAATGCCCGGCAACCTATCCTGATTTGAGAGACAAGTCAATCGCCTGACTTTTGATAAGCTCGTAGAGCATGTGCACCGGCAGACCCATCACGTTGAAGTAATCGCCTTTTATTCCTTCGATGAAGCGTGAACCTTTTCCCTGAATGGCGTACGCGCCGGCTTTGTCCATCGGTTCACCCGTTGAAACATACCAGTTGATTTCAGCTTCGCTCATTGGCGCGAATCTCACCTCGGTCATTTCCACATCGACTTCCGTCGCGGTTCCACTCAGCAGCGCGATGGCAGTGAGTACCTGATGCCAACGGCCTTGCAGCAGCCGAAGCATGCGCTTTCCGTCTTCAACATCGATCGGTTTCGCCAGGATGTGCTCATCGACTACGACAGTCGTGTCCGCGGCCAGCACGGGGCGATGTGCATGAACTGCTGCGGACGCGCGTGCCTTTGCGTCCGCGAGTCTCGCGACGTATTCACGTGCGGACTCGCCGTCGCGCAACGACTCGTCAACTTCAATTGGTCCGAGCTCAAAAGGCCAACCGATCATTTGGAGAATTTGCGACCGTCTCGGACTGGATGATGCCAGCAGAAGCTTCGGCAAATCCGCGCCGGAGGCTGCGTTTGCGCCTGCTTGCGCAGGTAAATCTTGCGACTGGTGTGCGTCGGCTTGGTTGTTGTGCGTTTCTTCCATTACACTCCGAGGCTTGGTTGATGGTCGGACATTCTGAGAGTTTTTTCTCGCAAGTTCAAACGTAAATCATGATCGACGCCGCACTGCTATTGCCAAAGATCCTCGAGCGAGCCGGTGAGAATCGTGAACTTAGCGAAGCGGCGGCAATCATTGCGTGGAAACGCGTCACCGGAGAAGGGTTGGCCCGCCACACGAAGCCGACCATGTTGCGGCACATGAAGTTGACCGTTGAAGTTGCCGATGAAGTATGGAAAAAACAGCTTCAGCGAATGTCGCTGGAGTTGATTTCGCGTGTGAATAAGTTGATGAAGCACGAGCTCGTCACGGCCATTGATTTTCGAATTAATCCGGCACTTGGAAGATCGAAGACCGCTAAACGGAAAGACGATCATGAACCGCTGCCCGACAACGTGGTTTCCGCAGCAGCGCAAATCGATGATCCTGAACTGCGCGAGCGGTTTATGCGCGCGGCATCAAACTGCATAGATCGTCGCGATGCGAACCTGAACCACAAACTCGCAACCCGAAATTCGCAATCCGAAATCTAACCATGCCTATCTCAGAATCCGACATCGAAAAAATCGCGCAGCTTGCCCATTTGGAGATCACCGATGACGAGCGGCGGATGTTCGCGCCACAAATGGCCGAAATCGTCACTTATGTCGAGCAACTCAACGAAATCGAGACGTCTGCAGTCGAGCCGGCGCTGGGCGGCTTAACACCCGAAGGCGAACGCACCGAGTCATCGCGCGCTGATGAAACGCAGGAGTCACTTGGGCAAAAGATCGCTCTCGATCAAGCGCCGGACCCGGCCGCCGGACACTTTCGCGTACCAAAGGTGCTTTCCTAGGTTCTTTCATTAAATGACAACCATCGCCGAGATAACTGAGAAACTAACTCGCGGGGAAACGTCCGCGCGTACTGAAGTTGAAGCGGCTCTGAACGCAGCCGAAAAACTCAACGATGAGCTGAACGCATTCCTCGAAATCGATCGCGCCGGGGCCCTCAAACGCGCCGATGCGATCGACCAAAAACGCGGCTCAGGACCACTCAACGGTATTCCTGTCGCAATCAAAGACAACATCTGTGTGCGTGGGATGCAGACGTCATGTGGATCGCACATTCTCGGTCCGTACAAGCCGCCCTACAACGCGACCGCGATTGATCGACTGCTCGATGCGGGCGCGGTGATCATCGGCAAGACGAACTGCGACGAGTTCGCGATGGGCTCTTCTAATGAAAACTCCGCATTCGGACCGGTGAAGAATCCGTGGGACACGTCGAGGGTGCCCGGCGGTTCGTCCGGCGGCTCAGCCGCGGCGGTGGCAGCGGGAATTGTGCCGGCTGCACTCGGATCAGACACCGGCGGCTCTGTGCGGCAGCCGGCGTCGCTGTGCGGTGTGATCGGCGTAAAACCAACTTACGGCCGCGTCTCGCGCTATGGACTCGTGGCGTTTGGCTCATCCCTCGATCAAATAGGGGTGTTCGCGCAAACCGCGACAGATGCCGCGACTGTGATGCAAGCGATTGCGGGACGCGATCCGCACGATGCGACGACCGCCCAGGTCCCGGTTGCGAATTACATCGGTGAGACAGAAAAGGACATTGCCGGTTTACGTATCGGCGTGTCACGCACACTGCTGGGCGAAGGACTGGACAAGGAAGTGCGTGACACGATCGAGAAAGCGATCGATGCGTATCGCGAACTGGGCGCAGAAATCGTCGACATAGAGTTGCCCCACGCAAAGTACGCGATCGCTGTTTACTACATCATCGCAACCGCCGAAGCTTCTTCGAACCTGGCGCGTTATGACGGTGTTCGTTACGGCTTTCGCGCTGAAGAAGCGCCGGCGCTGCGCGAAATGTATCGAAAAACGCGCGATGAAGGTTTTGGGCCGGAAGTGAAGCGGCGAATCATGCTCGGTACGTACGTCCTGTCCGCCGGTTACTACGACGCTTATTACTTGAAAGCGCAAAAAGTCCGCATGCTGATCAGAAACGACTTCGCGGCGGCATTCGCAAAGTGTGATGCCGTGTTGACGCCAACTTCGCCGAGTCCCGCATTTCGTTTCGGCGAAAAGGTCGACGATCCGCTAGCGATGTACCTCAACGATATTTACACCGTCACCGCGAACCTCGCCGGAATTCCCGGCATTAGCGTGCCTTGCGGGTTGTCGGCGGAAGGTCTGCCGATCGGTGTGCAACTCCTCGGGCCTTATTGGAGCGAGGGTTTGCTGTTTAGATTGGCGCACGCGTACCAGCAAGCTCATCCGCTCAACGCGCGACCGAAAGTGCACACATAAGGCTTCACCACAAAGACACGAAGGCACGAAGAATTACAAACGGCTAGCTTTGTGTCTTTGTGTCTTCGTGGTTAGGCACTGGGGAATCTCGCCCGAAACTCATCGGAGCGCCTTCTCAGTTCCAGCCAATCTGCAAAAAGACTCGGCGTTTGCAGCCAAACTTTCAGCCACTCAGCAATCTCGGCCTGTTCGACGCGAAGTGGTTGTTCAGCCGATCGATTCTTCGTAATCGATTCGGCGAGACGGCGTGACTCAGAAGCGATCGCCATTATCTCGGCGAGCGCGCCCCGATCTTCCTCTCGTTCGCGCTGCTGTCGCAGTTCTTCAAGCTTCGCAATGAACTTCTCTGCGGAGCTGAGTGTCATTACCTCTGACGATGATAGTTGCGTCGCTACGTCTTTCGCGCCGGCCTTAATCGTCTCTTGCCGCCACTCTGCGTCAGCTTCAATGATTTCGGGATGCTTCAGCTCTGCGCCGGCATCCGCGAGCACTCGCGCGACTGCCGCGGGGCCGGGCTCATCGTTCTCGAACTCGCGCTGTAGCCCGGCGCGAATCGATTTCAGGAGCCGCGCGTCCACAGCCGGCTTTCCCGCTGCTTCCCACGACGCAACTATGAAGGCCCGCTTGGTCTCAGCTGGCGCGCCCTTTGAATGCTTGTTGTGCCGTTCCATTGTTCGCACGGGAAAAGCTAGAATCGCCCGTCGGGAAGCTTGCTTAGCTTTGTCACGAGAGTCAATCACGTGCGTCATATCCGTACCGGCGTGCGATCGAAATTTGACCTGGGCAGCAAACCGGACTTACAGAAACTGACCGTCGATGTCATCATAGCGTTCAAATGATTGCCGACCTCGCCAGCGAACGCGCGGATGAAGAGCGTGTCTCGTCACTACTCGCCAAAGTCGCCGCGGAATTCGCAAACAAGCCGTTTATTCCTGCTCGATACTTGACTCAGGGCGACATTCAAACGCTCGGCGCGTATCTCTGGCCGGCCCGCCTTCGTTTGCAAGACACGACCAACGATGAAGAGCGTTTTTTCGAAGTCGAATCGGGCAGTCAAGTGCTCGCGCATTGTCGCTGGCAGTCGGATCGCACCCAGCATCCGACGCTGGTAATGTGGCATGGGCTCGAAGGTTCAGCGACGTCGACTTACATGTTGACGACCGCGACAAAAGCTTTCGGTCGCGGCTTCAATGTCGTGCGAATGAACGTCAGGAATTGCGGTGGGACCGAACACCTGACGCCGACGCTTTACCACGGCGGACTAACCACGGACCTGCGCGTCGTCATCGAGCACTTAATAGTTAAAGATGGATTGTCCCGCATTGTGATCGCCGGTTTTTCACTTGGTGGGAACATGGTTTTGAAACTCGCGGGCGAATATGGCAATTCGCCGCCTCCGGAAATCAAAGCCGTCGGCGCTGTCTCGCCTTCGATCGATTTGAGCGCCGGCCGGGACTTCCTCAACCTGCGCCGAAATCTCGTCTATCAAAAGAATTTTCTTTTATATTTGAAGCGTAGGCTTCGGCGAAAAGAGAGACTGTATCCTGGCTCGTACGACGTGGCCGGTCTGAATCGCGTTCGTAGTATCGAGCAATTCGACGACCGCTTTGTCGCGCCCGCTTTTGGCTTTGACGGTGTCGACGACTATTACCGCAAAGCCAGCTCGCGCCCTTACATCGGCCGCATTCGCATTCCCACTCTGATAATTCATGCGAAAGACGATCCCTTCATCCCCTTTGAGCCGCTCACGGATCCGTCAATCGCGGCGAACCCGTTCGTGTTCGTGATGGCGACCGAAAAAGGCGGGCACGTGGCGTTCGTTTCCGCGACCCCTGACGACGAGGATCGCTTCTGGGCTGAGAATCGTCTGGTGGATTTTTGTGAAATCGTGACGCGTTAGCTGCGGCTACTTCTCAATCTTTTTCAACAACCTGTCGGCATGATTTCGCGCGATCAGCGGGATGTGTTCATCAGTGCGTAGTTCTTTGAGCAGCGGCACAAGCTGTTTTGGATCCGACAGTGCGTTGCGGTTGTAAAGCGACTCCATGTAAGTCAACAGACCGGGCGTGTTCAGCGGCTGCATCTCGCGCGCGATGTTGATGTCAAAGAGAAGTATTGCCTGGTCGGCAACGCGCCGATATTCCTGCGCCAGCTTCCAGGCGTCCGAGTTGTCGCTCCAGTTGAATTCCGTTGTGCGCTCGCGTGAGCCGTCATACATTGCCAGTTTGTAACTACCAAGATGCGCGAAGTTTTTTGCGGATTGGTAATTCTCTTTCGAGTCGAGAAAGTTCAGCGCGCGCCAAAGCCGATCAATTTTTTCGAGCACACCCGCCGACAACTCAACCGGTTCAACGACGGTCTGCTCTTCGGCTTTGCGATCAAACGAGACTTTGCCGCGGCCAAGCGTGTCATGCTCGATGACGATGTGATTGACTACGAACTGAGGCTGCTGGAATTCCCAGACGTAACGCGTCTTGTCGCTGTCTACATTCCTGACAACAGGAGATGGGGCAGCTTCCGATTTTGGTCGATCGTTTCTCTTAGTCGAATCCTGAGCCTGGCAGACTCCCGCCATTAAAGTGAGGAGGAGAACGGACAACCACTTGAGAAATGTGCTGCGCATTTAAGACCTTAAATCGACTTGTAATTGATGCAGGAAGGAGAGTGCAAGTTGTCGGCGAATGCTTTATTCAAAGCGGACCGACACAAGCTTGGAAATGCCGACCTCTTCCATAGTCACACCGTACATAGCGCGCGCCGTTTCCATAGTGCGTTTGTTGTGGGTGATGACGATGAATTGGGTGCCGGCCGACATGGAAACCACTTTTCCGGTGAAACGACCGATGTTCGCCTCGTCGAGCGGCGCGTCAACTTCGTCGAGGAGGCAGAAAGGCGAGGGGCGATAATGGAAAATTCCCAAAACCATGGCGAGCGCAGCCATCGCCTTTTCACCACCGGAAAGCAGCAACACGTTTTGCAGACGCTTGCCGGGCGGTTGCGCAATGATGTCAATGCCTGATTCGAGTTCGTCATTCTCGTCGATCAAACTCATCTCGCCGCGACCACCGCCGAACAACTCTTTGAACAGTTCGCTGAAGTTGTTATTGATCTTTTCGAACGCGTCGCGGAAACGTTCGCGCGAGCGGCGCTTAATCTCGCGCAAGGCTTCTTCCGTCGATGCGATACCACTCGTAATGTCGTCACGTTGCGTCGTCAGGAAGGCGAGTCGCTCTTCGTTCTCGGCCAACTCTTCGAGGGCCATCATGTTGACGGCGCCAAAGTTCTCGAGTTTCTCGCGCAACTCATCGACGTGCGCCTTCGACGTTTCCAGATCGAATTCAGGATCGGGCGTCAGCTCCCGGGCAATTTCTTCGAGACTCTGGTTCAATTCGTTCGCGCACGATTCGCGTACGAAATTTACGCGCGCCATCGCCTCAGCTCGCTGCACCTCAATCGCCGCGCGCGCATCGCGCGAAGCAGCAGCATTGCGATTCAACTCGGCCAATTCCGCCGCCATCGCATCGGCGCGCTCGCGCGCCTGGGTTAAGCGTGCGGTTGCGTCGGCGATTTGCTGTTCCTCACGCGCCTTTTCTTCTTCGACGGTAAGCGCCAGCCGATCGATCTCTTCAATCGAGGTGCGCAGCTGCTCATTTCGCGACGACGCCTCAGCCAATTCGAAGTTATGCCGCGCAACCCTATCAGTGACCTCGACGCGCTCAG
>Ga0207675_100002878_pt1 | contig 16919 bp, 9 predicted proteins | sample KBSSwiS42_FD_184305 | JGI IMG/M metagenome (GOLD analysis project Ga0207675, IMG submission 184305) | Switchgrass rhizosphere microbial communities from Kellogg Biological Station, Michigan, USA - KBS Switchgrass S4-2 (SPAdes) (version 2) | ecosystem: Host-associated > Plants > Roots >... | reverse complement strand
CGCGACACGCCAGTCGAGACGCACGTCGTCGACACGCGGGAAACTCGCCGGCAAAACTGCGGGCAGACCGCGGTGGAGCAACACCGCCATCAGCAACCCCGACCCCGCGCCGATGATGCCGAGCAACGCGCTCTCGACGATCCACTGCCGGACCAGGCGCCCACGACCGGCTCCGATCGCCGTGCGAACGGCGATCTCACGGGCTCGCCTGGCAACGCGCGACAGCTGTAGAACGACGAGGCTGGCCGTGGATGTGAGGAACAGCAATGCGACAGCGGCGAGAAGAATCAGAAGAGCCGGGCGCACCTCCCGCGTAATCACGTCACGCGCCGGCAGTGCAGTCACTCCTGCAGGACCATTGCTGCCAAACAGCGCGATCGCCGTCTGCTTGAGATCGGGAGCGCTTTGCGCGCGCGCGGTCGCCTCGGCTCCGGCCTGCTGCGGTGTGACTCCTTGCCGCAGTCGCGCGATGGCGGAGAACATCATCAGACTAATCGAACCGTCCGGGCGATTGACCGGCACGACCGTCTGTCGGGTCCACGCCTGCGTCTCCCGATCGGGGAAAGCGAAGTCCTCCGGCATGACACCGATTACGGTGTAGGGTTGACCGTCGAGGCGCACGATCTGACCGACGATGTCGTTGCGAGATCCGAAACGCCGCCGCCACAGATCGAATCCGAGGACGACGACGTTTGGCGCCCCCTGCCTATCGTCGCTGTCCCGCAGCGTGCGACCGAGGAGCGGGCTCGCCCGGAGCACATGCATCAGACTCGTGGTCACGGCACCGACCAGAAAGCGCTCCGGCTCGCCTTCCGAGGTGAGCGTCATCGGCCGGCCTCTGAACCATCCGCCGATATCCTCGATTGTCGCCGGCTGATCGCGCCACGCCAGATACATCGCGTTGGATACGGTCCATGGCACGCGCGACACCTGGCCGCCGCGCGTCTCTTGAAGGCGAACGAGGCGATCGGGCTCCGACCACACAAGCGGACGCATCAGCACGCCATACGCCAGGCTGAACAGCGTCGTCGTCGCGCCGATGCTGAGGGCCATCGTGAGGATGACCATCGCCGCGAATCCAGGGCTGCGGACCAGCAACCGGGCCGCGAATCTCAGGTCCTGCCGCATGTCGTCGATCCAGACGAACGATCGGGCGTCGCGGTGGAGGTCGTTGGCCAGCGCCACGCTGCCCATCGCGCGCCGCGCGGCGGCGCGTGCTTGATCGGGCATCGCGCCGCGGCGGACGTGCTCCTCCTCGAGCAGTGCGAGGTGTGAATCGACTTCACGCGCGAGTTCGCGCTCGGCGCGGCCGTGCCGGAACAGGCCGAGAACTCGCTGGACGAATCGACGCATATCAATCTGCTCACTCTTGAAAGTTAGAAGTTCAAAGGTCAAAGTTCGAAAGTAAGTTCGAACTACACCTGCTTACTTCAGACTTACTTATCAACTTTGAACTTTAAACTTTGAACTTGTACGAGTGCACGTTCACTCCGTTCGCAACGCGACCAATGGATCGACCCTGGTCGCGCGACGTGCCGGCACGATCGACGCGATCAGGGCAGCCACCACGAACAACAGCGACGCTGCGGCGAACGTCGCCGGATCGAGCGGCGTCAGCCCGAACAGCATCCCGGCGAGATAACGCGTCAGGCCGGCAGCGGCTCCAAGGCCGATGCCGACGCCGATCGCAACCAGAACCGCGCTCTGGCCGAGCACGCCGGTCATCACCTCGAAGCGTTGTGCGCCCAGCGCCATACGAATCCCGATTTCGCGTGTGCGCTGCGCGACCAGGTACGCCATAAGCCCGAATATGCCGACCGCCGCCAACGTCACGGACACGGTCGCGAACAGCGCCAGCAGCACAGCGTAGAACCTCGGACGGGCAATCGAGTTCCAGACGATCTGATCAACCGTGGCCACGTTATCGACGCTGGCGCGTGACTCGACCTGGCGAACGATGTCGCGAAGGTTCGCGAGAATTGCCGTCGTGTCACCAGCCGTTCGAACGGCGAATTGCGGCCTGAAATCGGAGAACGGAAACCCTGGCACCTGCCGCAGATCAACGAAGAACTGCGGATGGGGTTCCACGTCGAGCGCTTCCGCCCGGACGTCGTCCACCATACCGACGATCTCCCATGGATCGCGAAACAGCGCGTAGACGCGCGTGCCGATCGGATTGGCGCCGACCATGCCGCTCCGCACGAGACTGCGGTTGACGAGCATCACTTGTGGACTCCCGAGACGATCGAAATCCTCGAATCCGCGACCTGACCGTATCGCGATCCCCATCGCCTCGAGATAGTCCTGGCTCACGTAGACCGGATCGGCAGTGGGTTCGTTCGGGCCTGGGCGCTCTCTGCTGGGTGTCGACCGCAGCGGAAACTTTCCACGCCCTCGTGTCATGAGCCTGTGAGATGAATAGCCAGCGGCGCGCACACCCGGCAGAGACCGTAATCTCGCGCTGAGAGCTTCCACGAACGTGGCCATGTCGCGGCCGTCGGGCACCGTGACCTGAAAGGTCACGACGCCGGCCGGGTCGTACCCAGGGTCCACGGTAGCGAGCTTGACGAAACTCGTCATCAGGAGCGTGGCGCCGACGAGGAGCATCATCGCCAGTCCGACCTCGCAGATGACCAGAAGACCGCGACCTCGATGACGGTGTTGCAAGTCAAACCCTGAACGCGCGGGCGCGCCACGAAGTGTGTCGGCCGCAACGGACTGCCGTCGTCCATAGATCGGCGTCAACCCGAAAATCACGGCAGCGATGAGTGAGACAGCACACGCAAAGAACAACGCCGTCCCATCGACGCCAACCTCGCCCAACCGGGGGATGGTCACATTCGAGCTGAAATCTGGTCGCGACAGACTTGCACCGAGCACGCGCAGCAGCCGCACACCGCCAATAGCGAGCGCGATGCCGAGCACCCCGCCCGCCATCGTCAGCACGAGGCTCTCGGCGAGAAACAGGCGGGCGATTCTGCCCGAGCCCGCACCAAGCGCGCTGCGGATCGCGATTTCCCGCTCGCGAGTCGACAGTCGCGCCAGGATCAGGTTGGCGACGTTCACGCACGCGATGAGCAACACGAACGAGACTGCACACGTGAGCACCAACAGCGCCGTTCTCACCGGCGCCACCATCTGCTCCTGCACGCGCACGATCGAAAATCGAGTTGGCTCGGACGAGCCTCGTAATTGCTCGAGAACGGTCGTTATCTCCGTCAGCGCCGCATCAACCGACACACCGGCGTTCAGTCTCGCCGCCACTGGAACCATCAGGACGTCCGACGTCGCAAGCACGAACGGCGTCCAGAACTCCGCCTCAGGATTCGGATAGAAACGGAAGTCTCGCGGCATCACGCCGACCACCGAGTAGTTCCGGCCGTCGAATGCCACCGGCTGGCCGACGATGTCGGGCGAGCCGGCGAACTGGCGTTCCCATGCATCGTGACTGAGCAGCACGACGGCATCGGCACCCGCCACCTCGTCGCGCGGCTCGAGAACGCGTCCGAGCCTTGCGCGTGCACCCAGCAGCGAGAAAAATGCCGGCGATACCCTGCTGCCTGGCAGTCGCACGGTCTCGCCGCTGGTCGCCAACGTCATCGTCGTCGACTGCTGCACCGCGACATCCGACAGCGTTCGAACTTGCGAGCGGAACTCGGCGATCGATTGCACGTCCATCGCCGGCCGACGGTTCGGCGTACCAGTACCGTCAGCTGCAGGAAACTCCTCGAACAGATAGACGAGACGATCGGCAGCCGGATACGGGAGCGGTCGCAGCAGTACGGCGTTGACCACGCTGAAGATTACCGTGTTTGCACCGACCCCGAGCGCCAGTGTGACGACGACCGAAGCCGTGAACGCCGGGGCACGAACAAGCGCCCGCAATCCATGCTTCAGATCGCGCCGAAGATCCTCGAGCCAGGCGAACGATCGCGCATCGCGATGCAGGTCCTTCGCGAGTAACACGCTGCCCAGCGCGCGCCGTGCGGCCAGGCGGGCTTCATCGGAGGTCAAACCGCGACGGAGGTGTTCCTCCTCGAGCAGCGCGAGATGGGATGCAACCTCGCGAGTCAGCTCCTCGTCGGCCTGTCGAGAGCGAAGGACGTTGAGCAGCCGATTGATGAATCGTTTCATCCGATTCCGTAGAGCGCAGGCTTCAGCCTGCGCGTGATCGCGGGGGCTAAAGCCCCCGCTCTACTCCGTTCGCAACGCTACCAACGGATCCACGCCAGTGGCCCTGCGGGTCGGACCATACGCTGCCGCCAACGCCACCAACGTGAAGAGGGCCGCCGCCGCGGCGAACGTCACCGGATCGAGCGGCGCCACGCCGAACAACAACCCTTCGAGGTAACGCGACAGCATCGCGGCACCAGCAAGACCGCCAACGATGCCGACGGCCGTGAGCAGCGCGCTCTGCTTCACCACGAGCACGATCACCTGTGACCGGCGTGCCCCAAGCGCCACGCGAATGCCGATCTCACGGGTACGCTGCGCGACGGTGTAGGCCATGACGCCGTAGATGCCGATGACGGCCAAGCCAAGTCCGACGATCGAGAAAATGCCGAGCAACGTGGCGTAAAGCCGCGGCCGTGAGATCGTGCTTGCGACAACCTGCTCCATTGACGCGACGTAGAAGAGCGACGCGTGCGGGTCCATCTCCTCGACGATGGCGCGGATGTTCAGGACAATCGACTGGCTACGGGCGCGAGTGCGCACGGCGTAGTAGGCGCCGGCCGGAAAGACCAGCGCATCGTTGTTCGTCCACTGCCGCATATCGATGAAGAACTGCGGCTGCGGCTGGAGAGCGAGACCGAACTGGCGGACGTTGGCGACGACGCCGACAATCTGCCATGGCTCCGGGAAGAAGTTGACGAAGACCGTCTCCCCAACCGGGTTGCGATTTGCGAAGTCGCGGCGGGCCAGCGCTTCGTTTATGAGGAGCACACGCGGCCGCCCCGGACCATCGCCCTCCACGAAACCACGCCCCGCGAGCACCGGAATCCTCATCACCTCCAAGTAGTCGCGACTCACGAGTCGAATATCAGCGAATCCCGATCCGCTCTCGCTTCCCGCGAGTGGCGGCGGCTGGGACCGATCACTGGGCTGAGGTCGTGGCCGCGGAACCGGACCCAGTGGGAATGAATTCACCAGGTCGACCATTGGAAGTTGATTCGCATAGCCCGCGCTCTCGACACTGGGCACAGACCGCAGCCTCCCGGCCAGTTCTTCCGCGAATGCCTTCGTTCGTGCGGGAGGATAGAGGTCGGGCGGGAGTGCGACCTGGAACGTCACCACATCGGAGGGGTTGTATCCGGCATCGACGTTCGACAACTCGACGAAGCTGCGAATCAGCAACCCGCCGCCTGCCAGCAGCACCATCGCCAGGCCGATTTCGGCGACGACCAGGGCGCCGCGCACGCTCACGTGCCGGCGCAACCGATGTCCGCTGACTGTCGATCGCTCGCCCTCGCGCATGGCCATTGAGTCGTCGCCGCGAGCGTAGCGAAGCGCAGGCACGAGGCCGAACAACACCCCGGTCGCGATCGAAATGGCAAACGAGAATGCGAGCACCGTCCCATCCACGCCAATCTCGTTGATTCGTGGGATGCTCAGTTGATTACCGAGGTCGATGCGAGGCAGCGCGGCTGCCAGCCACCGCAACACCCGGACACCGCCGAACGCGAGCAGTACGCCTGCAAGACCTCCGCACAATCCGAGCGTTACGCTCTCCGTGAGGAGATACCGCATCAATCGCCATCGGCCGGCACCAAGGGCAATACGAATCACAATCTCGCGCTGGCGGGCCGCGGTTCGTGCGAGCACCAGTGTCGCGACGTTGACGCATGCAAGCAGGAGGACGAAACCGACGGCCACCGTCACCACGATGAGCGCTGGTCTGACCGGCCGTACGAGCTCCTGCTGAACACCAACGAGCTCGTAATTGGCGGTGGCGTTGTCCCGAAGCCCCTCGCGAATCCGGCGGACCAGCGGCAGGATCTCGGCCTCGGCCGCTGCGAAGGACGCATCGTCGGCAAGTCGAGCGAGCATCGAGCCGCGAGGAACGCGCGAGCCCACGGGAGTCAGTCGCGTTGGCGTCCAGACTCTGGTCTGGGGATCCGGGAACTGAAAGCTCTCGGCCATCACGCCGATCACGGTGTACTCGGTGGGCACTCGTGGGCCGAGCACGGGATCGAACGTGATCGTTCGACCGACGATCTGCGAGTCTCCGCCGAAGTGCCGGCGCCATGTGTCGTAACTGAGAAGGATCACCAAGGGGGCATCAGCGGCCTCGTCCGCAGCGGTGAACACACGGCCGAGGAGTGGTCGCGCACGCAACAGCTCGAGGAACCCTGCCGATACGATCGCACCCTGCATCCGCGGATCGCGCCCTCTCAGGTTCATCAGGGTCGGCTCGACGACGCCAACCGTCGACAGGGTGCGGACGTTCGTTCGCAACTGATCGAGCTCCACCTGGCTGACTCGAACGGGGTCACGCCTGACCGTCGATCCTGTCGTCTGCGCCGCCACCGTCATCACGACGCGCACGAGGCGATCGCTCTGCTCGAATGGAAGCGGTCGCAGCAAGACCGTGTTCACGACGCTGAAGATGGCGGTGTTGGCGCCGATGCCGAGTGCGAGCGTCAGCACGGCAACTGCCGTGAAGCCAGGCGCGCGACGAAGACCTCGCACGCTGTGTTTCACATCAGTGACGACGTCCTCCAGCCACCCGAACGAGCGTGCGTCACGATGCAGATCCTTCGTGAGCGCCATGCTCCCCAAGGTGCGCCGTGCGGCCACGCGCGCCTGGTCTCGTGTCATGCCACGGCGAACGTGCTCGTCTTCGAGCAAGGCGAGATGCGACTGCAGCTCGCGAGTGAGCTCCTCGTCACCGCGGCAGGGACCGATGGCGTTGAGCAATCGACGAATGAATCGTTTCATCCCGTTCACCACGGTCCGCCCAAAGGCGGACACTACGTACGCTTACTCCGCGCGCAACGCTACCAACGGATCCACCTGCGTCGCGCGGCGCGCGGGACGATACGCCGCCACGAGCGCCACCAGCGTGAAGCCAGCTCCGGCCACCACGAATGCCGGAAGGTCGAGAGGGGTCACACCAAACAGCAGTCCCTCGAGATACCGCGACAGCAGCGCCGCGCCGCCGATGCCGAGCACAATGCCGATGACGACCTGAACCGCGCTTTGACGCACCACCTGCGAGACGACCGTGGCCGGACGCGCGCCCAGCGCCATGCGAATACCGATCTCGCGGGTTCGATGCGTGACGATGAACGAGAGGATTCCATAGATACCGATGGCCGCCAGCGCCACCGCCACTGCCGCGAATGTCCCCAGCAACACGGCATACAGGCGTGGACCAGAAACTGCATTCGACACGATCTGCTCCATCGTCGCGACGTTGTCGACTGTTGCGGCGGCGTCGAGCTGACGCACGATCGTCCGAACGTCGGCGCTGATCGCGATCGGAGAGTCCTGCGTCTTCACGGCGAAGTACGTGCCGCCGAAGCCTGGTGGCGCCATGATGAAGTCGATGATGAACATCTCCGACCCGGGTGGCTGATCGAGGTTGAACTGCCGGACGTCTTCGACGATGCCCACGACTTCCCACGTGTGCTCCCCCTGGTAAATCTGCCGTCCCAGCGCCGGGCCGTCGAAGAAACCGCTGTTCGCAAACGCTCGGCTGATCAGGGCTTCGCGACGTGCGAGCTCGCCGGAACTGAACGTTCGCCCTTGCACGATCCGCAACCCGATGGCCTCCGCGAAGCCCGGACTGATCGCATGAAGACTCGGATATGGACGGGGCGCTCGCTCTCCGGGCGCCATGGGACGAGCGCTCACATCGCGGCTGAACCCCTGCTGGATCAGCGGCAGGTTGTTCGAATATCCAACCGCCGTCACCCCGGGCAACGTCGCCAATCGCGCGACAAGACGATCGGCAAAGGCCATGTTTTCTGCGCGCGATGGCCCCTGCGTCGCAGCCTGGAACGTCAGCACGTTGGTCGGGTTGTATCCGCGCTCGACGCTCGCGAGCCTCAGGAAGCTGTGAATCAACAACCCGCCACCAACGAGCAGCATGACGGCCATCGCGATTTCCGCGACGACGAGGGTGCCCCGGATTCGATGACTCACGTGCTTCTCGCGGAGCACGTCCGTCTCGCGCTGACGTGACTGCTGGATCGCCGGAATGAGCCCGAACAGCAGCCCGGCGACGATCGCGACTCCCAACGTAAACGCGAGGACAGAGCCGTCGATCCCAATCTGGTCGAGGCGTGGCAGGCTCGCGCCGCGTATCAAATCGCGCCTATTGAGGTTGCTGGCGAGCACACGAAGCATAGACACACCAGCAAAGGCGACGGCCGTGCCAATTGCGCCACCGAGAAAGGACAGCAGGGCGCTCTCGGTGAGCAACTGCCGAATCAAGCGGCCACGCGCCGCGCCGACCGCGCGGCGAACGGCGAGCTCCCGCTCGCGAATCGCAACACGCGCCAGCAGCAGGTTGGCGACGTTGACGCAGGCGATGAGCAATACCAAGGTCACGGCCACCGACAGCATCGACAGCGCGGGTTTGACCGGCCTGGCGATCTCGTCGTGCACGCGCGATAGCTCGTACCGCCCCTGCCCTGCCTGACCAACGATCGCGTTCACCACGTCCTCGGCCTGGGACAGTGATATTCCCGGCGCGAGTCGAGCCATCACTGCAACGTTCAGCCGATTTCGCGCATCAGGCGGCGGTGGTACATATGGCACCCAGAACTGCGCCTGAGGATCGGGAAAGTGCATCCCGACCTGCGAGAATCCGCTCGGCATGACACCCACCACCGTGCGTCCGCGCCCTTCGAGAACGATGACCTGGCCGAGCAGCGTCTCGTCGGCGTTGAAATATCGCCGCCACGCCGCCTCGCTCAACATGACGACGCCGTCGGCGCCAGCGGCCTCTTCGTTCGGCGCGAACGGACGGCCAATGAGCGGGCGAACGCCGAGCAACGGAAATATAGCCGCCGAGACGGCCGAGCCGACGAGGCGTACGGCATCGCCCCGGCCGGTCAACGTGAGCGTCGTAGGCAGGTATCCCGCGACTTGCGAGAACGCGCGGTCGGCTTGTCGCAAGGTTTCGAACGTCTCGGACCGAAGATCGACCATCCGCGAGGGACGGCCGTCGATGCCTGCCATCGTCGGGGGCGGGCCAAACACGCGCACGATCCGGTCCGGTTCGGGATAGGGCAGCGGCTTCAGCAGCACGCCTCGCACCACGCTGAATACCGCCGTCGTCGCGCCGATGCCCAGGGCGAGCGTGAGCAGGGCGACGGCAGTGAACCCGGGGGCGCGCGTCAGCATCCGCGCGGCGTGCCGAAGATCGCGCTGCAGGTCATCGAGCCAGACGATCGAGCGCGCGTCACGATGGCGATCCTTGGCCAGGGCGACGCTGCCGATTGCGCGGCGCGCGGCATGTTTCGCCTCGTCGGGGGTCAGACCTCGCCGGCGATATTCGTCTTCGAGCAGCGCGAGATGGGCGTTGATCTCTCGCGCCAGATCGTCTTCGGCCATCTGCGGCCGGAATGCGTTGAACAGACGAAGTATGAATCGCCGCATACGTACCTGCGCAAGCATGCAAGTGAAAAGTTCAAAGGTTAAAGTCCGAAAGCAAGTTCGAAGTACCCCTGCCGCACTTCCAACTTACTTGCCCACTTTGAACTTTGACCTTTGAACTTGTACGGATCAGTTCACTACGTCTCTCCGAGCAGCAGCTTGTCGACCAGCCCCGCGAGCCGGCGCCATCGTTCTGCCTGCTTGTCGAGCGCGCGCGCTCCCGCCTTCGTGATGGCGTAGTACTTCGCCTCACGGTTGCTCTCCGTCCGCTGCCACGTCCCCTTGATCCAGCCCTTCTGCTCGAGGCGAACGAGCGCGGGATACAAGGTCCCCTGATTGAGCGTCAGCGGATGCTCGGCGACCTGCTCGAGGCGCGAGGCGAGCCCGTAAGCATGCTGGGGCCCCATCGTGGAGAGCGCCCGCAGGACGATCAGATCGAGCGTGCCCTGGAGAAGTTCGACGCGTTCAGCCATTCCACTACCCATCCAAGTGAAGTGGATGGGAGCGTGCCATGGGCTCTACTTGTCTGTCAAGTAGAGACGATTCGCTGGCAGCGTAGGCCGGGTCCTGTTCTTTGGACCCGGCGGGTCTACACAGCAAGACCCGCCCTACGCTGTCCGGTTACGTCTACTTCTTCAGGAGCACGAAGCCCAGCGGCGGAACGGTGAGGCTGAGCGACTGGTCGTGGCCGTGCGCGGGCACCAGCTCGGAGAGAATGCCGCCGGCATTGCCCATGTTGCTGCCGCCGTAGAGCTCGGCATCGCTGTTCAGCAGCTCGCGATACCAACCGCCTTCGGGCACGCCGACGCGATAGTCGGGGCGCGGGATCGGCGTGAAGTTCACCACCATGACGGTGAAGTCGTGCAGATCGCGCGCGCGGCGGATCATCGAAATGACGCTGTTCTCGTTGTCCTGGCAGTCGATCCAGCTGAAGCCTTGACCCTCGAAGTCGACCTCGTGCAGCGATAACTCGCGCTGATAGAGCGCGTTCAAATCCTTCACCCACCGCTGCAGCCCGCGGTGCAGCGGCTGGTCGAGCAGATGCCAGTCGAGACTGGAGTCGTGGTCGCATTCACGCCACTGGCCGAACTCCGAGCCCATGAACATCAGCTTCTTGCCCGGATGTCCGAACATGTAGCCATACAGGGCGCGCAGCGTCGAGTGCTTCTGCCAGAGATCGCCGGGCATCTTGTCGAGCATGGCCCGCTTCCCGTGGACGACCTCGTCGTGCGAGAACGGCAGCACGAAGTTCTCGGTGAACGAATACAGCATCGAGAACGTGATCTGATTGTGGTGCCAGCGCCGGTGCACGGGATCCTGCCGGACGTACTCCAGCATGTCGTGCATCCAGCCCATGTTCCATTTGAAGGTGAAGCCCAACCCGCCCACGTACGTCGGACGGCTCACCGCCGGCCACGCCGTGGATTCCTCGGCGACGGTGATCGTGCCTGGCATCCGGCCATGCGTGACGGTATTGAGGCGCTGCAGGAAATCGACCGCCTCGAGGTTCTCGCGACCTCCGTACTGGTTGGGGATCCATTCCCCGGCATTTCTCGAGTAGTCGAGATACAGCATCGACGCCACGGCGTCCACGCGCAGACCGTCGATGTGGAATTCCTGCAGCCAGTAAAGCGCGCTGCTCAACAGAAACGAGCGCACCTCCGTGCGTCCATAGTTGAAGATCAGTGTGCCCCAGTCCCTGTGCTCGCCCTGACGAGGATCCTCATGTTCGTACAGTGCCGTTCCATCGAACCTGGCGAGCCCGTGCTGATCCTTCGGGAAGTGACCGGGCACCCAGTCGAGTATCACTCCCAGCCCGTTGCGATGGCACTCGTCGATGAAATATCGGAAGTCGTCAGGCGACCCGAATCGACTGGTTGGCGCGAAGAAGCCGATGACCTGATATCCCCATGAGCCCGAATACGGGTGCTCCATCACCGGCATCAGCTCGATGTGCGTGTAGCCCATCTCACGCACGTACGGGATCAGGTCGCGGGCCAACTCCCTGTACGTCAGGTAGCGATCGCCTTCCTCGGGCACACGCCGCCACGAGCCCAGGTGCACTTCGTAGATCGACATCGGCCGCTCATGCCAGGTGCCGAACGACATGCGATTGTCCATCCAGCCGTGGTCACGCCACGCGTACTCGCTGTCCTCCCAGATAATCGACGCGCTCTTCGGTGGCACCTCGAAATACTGTGCGTAGGGATCGGCCTTCTCGAGCAGATGACCCTCTGCCGTGCGGACCTCGTACTTGTAACAGGTCCCTACCGGCAGATTGGGAACGAACAACTCCCACACGCCCGAGGGCACGAGACGACGCATCGGGTGGACGCGACCGTCCCACCGGTTGAAGTCGCCAACGACGCTGACGCGCTGGGCATTCGGAGCCCACGCCGCGAAGTGCACACCGGTGACGTCGCCGATCGTCATCACATGCGTGCCGAATTTCTCCCACGCGCGAAGGTGCGTGCCTTCGCTGAAAAGATGCAGGTCGTAGTCCGACAGCACTTGTCCGAATTGATATGCATCGGTGATCTCCCGCGCGCCGCCCTCCTCCTGGATGCGGAATCGATATGCAAAGTCGGGAGACCGGCCATCGAGCGGCAGGCGAGCCTCGAACAACCCATCGGGATGGCGGCGAGGCATCGGCGTGACCTGGTCGTCGATGATCAGATCGACGGCAGATGCCATCGGCTGCATCGTCCGCACGACGACGGCCGGACGCTGGTCGATCGTGACGACGTGACGGCCGAGGACGGCGAACGGATCGGCGCTCGTACCGGCCGCGACCTCGGCAACGGCGCGATCCTCGGCTGTGTGAAGCAGGCGGGCCACGAAAAAATTGTATCCCGGCGGATGGTGGATCGTAGATAGTTGAAAGTCACGACGCTCCACCATTCAGGTTTACGTTCATCGCGGGGGACACACATTGGCAGTCTATGCAGAGTTCGTCACGAGCGAAGGGAACTTCACGATTCGTCTCTTCGACCAGGAAGTGCCAAACACGGTAGCCAACTTCGTCGGTCTGGCCGAGGGGACCAAAGAATGGACCGACCCCCGCACGAACAAGAAGGTCACCCAGCCGTATTACGACGGCATCGTCTTTCACCGCGTAATCGACGGGTTCATGATTCAGGGCGGCGACCCGCTCGGGCAGGGGTACGGCGGTCCAGGCTACAAGTTCGCCGACGAGTTCCATCCTCAGCTGCGCCACGACAAGGCGGGCATCTTATCGATGGCCAACGCCGGAGCGAACACCAATGGCGGTCAGTTCTTCATCACGCTGGGACCGACCCCGCATCTCGACAACAAGCACTCGGTCTTCGGCGTGGTCGAGAACGGCATGGACGTCGTGCGTAAAATCGGCAGCACCCAGACCGGACCACGCGATCGACCGGTCAAAGACATCGTCATTCAGACCGTCAAAATAGACAGGCGTTAACTCCCACTCCCAATTACCAAGAGTTGGCAGTTGAGATTGGGAGTTGGGAGTTGACATGGGTTCAGATCCTGCCGAGCTGATGCCGCTCGTCTACGACGAGTTGCGGCGCATCGCCGCCAGCTATGTCAGGGGCGAGCGCGCGGGTCAGACGCTGCAGGCGACGGCGCTCGTCAACGAAGCCTTCGTGCGCATGGCCGCCGAGCGCACGCGTCATTTCAACGGCCGCACGCATTTCCTCGCCATCGCGGCGTTGTCGATGCGGCAGATCCTGATTCAACGCGCGCGCGCGCGACGGGCGCTCAAACGTGGAGGGGCGCCGGCGCGGGTGACGCTGAACGACGAGCGGGTGGCGCCCGAGAACATCCAGGCCGGGTTCGTCCCGGCCGATCGGGATCGACACAAGGACATCGACGTGCTGGCCCTGGATGAAGCACTCGGCCGGCTCGCCGAACTCGACGACGAGCTCGCGCGCATCGTGGAGTTGCGTTACTTCGGTGGGCTCACCGTGGAAGAGACGGCGGAGGTCATCGGCGTCTCACCGGCCACGATCAAACGACAGTGGACGATCGCGCGCGTCTGGCTCAAGCGAGCGCTCGAGGGGGAACCAGCCAGGGAGTCAGTGCCACAGAGCGATCCAACGCAAGGCCTGGACGACAGCGCCCCGTGACGCCCGAACAATTTGCACGCCTCAAGGTCGTGTTTCAGGAAGCACTCGATCAGCCGAGCGAGGTCCGACGGGCGTGGCTGCGCGAGGAATGCGGCAGCGACAGCGAGCTCTTGCGCGAGGCTGAATCGCTCCTCCGCACGCTCGAGACGGCTGGCGATTTTCTCGAGGAGCCGGCAACTGTCGATCCCGCCGATCTCGACACGCTGCCATCGGGAACCCAGCTCGGGTCCTACCGGATCCTCGAGGAGATCGGTCGCGGCGGTATGGGCGTGGTGTATCTCGCCGAAGACGTTCGTCTCGGCCGGCGCGTGGCGCTCAAATCGGTTCCGGCAACGGTCGCGATGCAGCAGGACTTGCGCGAGCGTCTCAGGCGCGAGGCGCGCGCGGCCGCCACCATCTCGCATCCTGCCGTGGCGGTTGTGTACGCGCTCGAAGAGCTCGGCGATCAGTTGTTCATGGCGTCCGAGTACGTGCAGGGCGAGACCTTGCGTCACGTCATCGCACAGGGTCCTCTCCCGCCCGAGCGCGCCCGCGGCATCGCCTCCGATATCGCCGGCGCGCTGGCCGCCGCGCACGAGGCCGGCGTGATTCACCGCGACCTCAAGCCGGAGAACGTGCTGATCAAATCGGATGGCAGCGTCAAGGTCGTCGACTTCGGGATCGCACACGTCGAGGGCCCTGATGTCTCGCGTCTCACGCGCACCGGTTTCGCGCTCGGCACGCCGGCGTACATGGCGCCCGAGCAGCTGCTTGGCGGAACGATCGATCCGCGCGCGGACGTCTACGCGTGGGGCGTCGTGCTGAGCGAGATGCTCCAGGGTCATCACCCTCTGGACCGGGCAACGGCAGCCACGCCGGCCACGTCGATCGCGCGCGCCTGGACGACGATCATCAACCGATGTCTGCAAGCCGACCCGGCCGCGCGTCCGAACGCGCGCGAGCTGATCGACGCCTTGGGGTCAGACCCCTTGAGTCCGCCGTTGTCAACGGGTCTGACCCCACCGCGATGGTGGTGGGAGTTTCACCAGGGCATGGCGGCGCTGATCTACTGGTTGATGGTCATCCCGGCGTGGTACGCGCGCGGACACATCGGCGGCACAGTGGGACGCGCCTTCTTCATCACGCTGCTGGCGTCAGTGATCGTGGCCGCCAACCTGCGTCTGCACCTCTGGTTCACGTCGCGTTTCTATGAGAGCGAACTGACCGCGGTCCACGATCGATCGAGCCGCTGGGTCAGGATCGCCGATTGGGTGTTTGCAGCGACCCTGATCCTCGGAGGATTGCTCATCAGCGACGAACGATCGCCGCTCACGATCCTGCTGCCATCGGTCGCTGTCGGCGCTGTGGTCGCGTTCCTGTTGATCGAGCCGGTCACCGCACGCGCGGCGTTTGGACGAGAGAGGTAGGCGGATTTCCAAACAAGACCCGCCATACACCTGCGAAGGCCGGGTCCGCCCTACACTCAGTAGGCCGGGTCCTGTTTGTTGTACCCGGCGATCAGTTCGCTTTCAATCCACCCGGCGCTGCTGGCGTTCCTGCGGCTGACGGAGCGATCGTGCCGTAGTCCCAGTGTTCGTCCGCCTTCCCGTCCAGGATGCGCCACATGTCGAACCATGTCGTCGTGTACTTCGATCCTGGCTTCCGCGGATCGTCGAGCTCGCGCACCACGCTGACGACAACCAGGTCACCTTCCGCAACAACTGACACGACCTTGGTGCGCCAGGCGTTGCGCGCCGGGATCGGATTCTCCGGCCGGCTGCCAAAGAATTTCATCACCGGTTCGAGTCCCGATGCGATGTTCGGATTGTGCTGGATATAACGCTGACTGAGGTACTTCGGCGCGTCTTTCCAATGTCCGGCTTCGAGCAGGTCCCGCATGATGTGCAGCACCACCTGCTTGTTCGCATTCAGTTTCGGGTCCGGAGAGGTGAAGAGCGATTCGGGATCGCTCGAGGCCACGACGGGTGCCTGGGCCCACACGGGAGCCGTCATGGCGACGAACAGGATCGCGGCAGCGAGTGTAACGGTTGTTTTCATGGCGAACATCTTACACAAGCGCTCTTGCGCCCCATGAAATGGGGTCGGGGGTCATTTGATCAGGACAGCGGCGCGACCGGACCGGCCGACATGTCCTCTTCAAATGACCCCCGACCCCATTTACGATTCGTAATACACTCAGGCCGCGAGGAAACCCCATGAAGCGTTTCTACATCCTGTTCGCATTTCTCGTGATCGTCACTGCCGGTCTCACCGTGGCCGCGCAGAACCAGCAGCCGCCCTTCGTTCCCGTCACCGACGAGATGCTGTGGAAGCCGGACCCGGCCAACTGGCTGATGTGGCGCCGGACGCTCGACAGCTGGGGCTACAGTCCGCTCAAGGAAATCGATCGCAACAACGTGTCGCGGTTGAAGATGACCTGGACTCGCGGCATCGGCACCGGCCGGACACAGGAGGCAACGCCGCTCGTCTACAACGGGATGATGTACATCCCGAACCCCGGCGACGTCATCATGGCGATGGACGCCAAGACCGGCGATCTCAAGTGGGAGTACCGCCGCAAGTATCCCGAAGGCGTCAATGGTGGCACCAATCGCAACATGGCGATCTGGGGCACCACGATCATCGACGCCGGCGCCGACAACTCGATCTACGCGGTGGACGCGCGAACGGGCAACCTCGCGTGGGAAACACAGGTGCTGAAGGCTGGCGTGCGGGCCAATGCGAGCTCGGGGCCGATCATCGCCAACGGCAAGGTCATCACCGGCCGGCAGTGCCAGCCCGACGCGACGAGCGATTCCTGCATCATCACCGCGCATGATGCGCAGACGGGGAAGGAAATCTGGCGCACGCGCACGATCCCGCGGCCCGGCGAGCCCGGCTCAGAGTCGTGGGGTGATGTTCCGCTCGAACAGCGCTGGCACGTCGGCACCTGGATGGTGCCGAGCTACGACCCCGAGACGAACATGATCTACGTCGGAACGTCGGTGACGATCCCGGCGCCGAAGTTCACGCTCGGCGGCAATGACAAGCAGCACCTCTATCACAACTCCACGCTGGCGCTCGATGCCGATACGGGCAAGATCGTCTGGTACTACCAGCACATCGTCGATCACTGGGATCTCGATCATCCCTTCGAGCGGCTGCTCGTCGAGACGGCGATCACGCCCGACCCAAAAGAAGTGGCCTGGATCAATCCGAAGA